>Ga0209001_1000001_pt1 | contig 49003 bp, 45 predicted proteins | sample Rifsed13ft2_FD_184006 | JGI IMG/M metagenome (GOLD analysis project Ga0209001, IMG submission 184006) | Soil microbial communities from Rifle, Colorado, USA - sediment 13ft 2 (SPAdes) (version 2) | ecosystem: Environmental > Terrestrial > Deep subsurface > Rock core/Sediment | place: Rifle...
GCCTTCAGCTCGTCCAGGCTCTCCATATCCTGCAAAAAACCCAGCATGTTATTGAGCTTTTTCACAATCCAACGGGCTGTTGCTCAAATAAAGTTTTTTATAAGTCAAATAGTTCTCAATAACAAGTCTCTTTCGAATCCAGATCTCAGCAATTGGAAAAATCCCAATAAATATTGATTGGAACTTTTAAACAAACTCTTTAATCTCCCATTGAGTTCCTCTCTCACCCTCCTAACTGCCACTGCTATTCTTGGATCAGTCCCATGCTTCAACAATATCTCTATATTCTGAATCGCCGCAGTAAGGTACTCCTGTATCCTCACCCTCCATAACCCCCTCCACCTTGCCCTATCATATCCGTACCTCTTTGCTCTGGCAAAAGACCTCTCCATCAAATGCTGCCTCGTCTTTATATCTTTTTTAGATGTCGTTGTTCTAGCTAAAGCCCTCATATAATCAAGTTCATCTTGCCTAAGATGCCTCTTCACCGTTCTACCAGCTTTGTTTCGTGTGCACTGTGGTCTTAAATCACAAACCCTGCAATCACTCCTTAAAGCCCCATAATCCATGCTCTGTCTACTCATATGTAATGACTTCGGCATGAGTTTCTTCCCAGAAGGACATGTGTAAGTATCTGTATCATTATCGTAGATAAACATCTCATCTGAAAATATATCTCCTCTCAAACCACTATTGCCCTGTGCTCCCTTTAAATCAGGTATATGAGCCCTGATTCCTCTGTCATAACAACCCAGGTAATTACTAATCGTCCCGTACTTGCTGTCTGCTACTATTGTCTCTACACTGCTCTCTGTGTTTTGTTGATGTGAATTAACTAACCCCAGCATCATATGTGCTTCATTTACATCTCCAGGCGTTACCTCTGTTGCTGTTATTACCTCATATGCACTATCTACAGCTCTATGGGTCTGATACCTAAGCTTTGCCTTCCCACTTGTCCTTACTATTGCTGCATCAGGATCTGTTGTGGATATATATCTACTATTTACTCCTCCTCCTTCGTCGTCGTTATCACCTTTTTCATCTTCCCTCTCTTCTTCTAACCTCTTCTCCAATTCCTTGTAACTCTCCTTTAAATACCTCTTAAGGGATTTTGTGTCCACAACAGAGTTATTAGATGCGTCTGCTTCAATTAAGCTTGAATCAACAAATATCTTACTGCCATCCACTAATCCACTCTCCACACACTGCCATACTACCCTCTCATAAAAACCCCTAAATGCCTCCTCTCCCCACCTCTTCCTAGCCTTTGACAATACACTGTGATTAGGTATCTCTGTGTCCAGATCAAAGTCTAAAAACCATAGCCAGTCTAGCCTCTCTCCCAATGTGTCCATCAATTCCCTCTCAGACCTCACATTGTACAACACCAATAGCAACATCAATTTGAGTATTACCGGTGGAGGTACAGATTCGTTCCCATTGTAGCCGTACTTACCTTCTACCTCCTTATATATGAAATCAAAATCTATTAGCTCTCTTATCTTCCTCAGTGGATGATTCTTTCTTATCCTTTTATCCAGATTAATACCCATATAAAACAACTTCCTCTGTGGTGGGTCTTGGTAGCTCATCATGGCTGGAACAGTTATCCTCCTTTGAGTTTTCCCCATTATATCAATTTTAAAACTTTTTGTAAGAGGATTTGGGCAACAGCCCGTTGAGACCTGAACTTCCCATTTAAAAAATCAAGCTTAAAATAGAGAATATTTTTTAGGCAGCCTTCTTTAGTTCCTCCTTGTAAATATATTCACGGTTCTCTGTTAACATCTTAAAGATTACCTTTATCAACTGTCTGGCAAGGCACCGCAGAGCATGGTTATGTTTTTTTCCTTCAGCCCGCTTCTTTTCATAATAGGTTTTGGATTCCTGCACATATCGTATTGTGCAGCCCGCTATTTCTATCATCGTTGCCTTGCAGATCCTGTTTGCTTTGTATACAGCCTTCGTTCTCTTACTTTTTCCTGAGTCGTCATCTATGCAGGCTACTCCACAGTACACCGCAAGCTGGCTTTCCCTGTTGAATCTTCTGATATCCCCTATCTCTCCTGCCAGTCTGCTTGAGAGTTTTGTGCCTACTCCCTTGATGCTCTTTAATTGCATCACCTCTGCACTCTTTTGTCCTGCCTCTTCCAACTCTCTGTCTAACATCTTAATCTCTTCTTTGAGTTCCAATATACGGTGACAATATGATGATATAAGAGCTTTGTAAATGCCTGTCAACTCTTCTACATACTGTATGTTCCGGAGCCCTTCCAGAATTGAGACGGCTGTTTTCTTCCCTATTGTTTCTATTTTCAGTAATGCACCCAGGGTGATTTTTTTATACCTGCTGAAATCAGGGTATTTCTTCAGAAGCTGTAACAGTTTTTTGCTGTTTGTATCTCCATGCTCCAATATGTCTGGACATACCTCAAGCAGCCTTTTTCTCAGCCGGCTCTGTATCCTGACTTTCTCATCTATCAGGCTCTGTTGATGCCTTGAGAGTATTCTGAGTTTCTCATGAACTGCCGACGGTTTCTCTACTGCTATGAACGCCTTTTCTTCTTGTGCATCCATATGATCTTTCAATCTCAACATCTTTGCCAGCATCTTTGCGTCTCTCCGGTCGTTGCGCCATTCAGATCCGAATACATCTCGAAACCGTCTTAATTTTAAATTGTCCACATTGTACAGTTTAAATCCGTTCTCAATAAGTATCCGGTCAAAAGGCGCTCCATAACCGTTCTTCCCTTCTATCGCAAAGGCTATTACCCCCTGCTCTCTTTCTTCGATCCCTTTGAATTCCCCTATCACTTTATGAAATTCACTGAACTGGTGCGCTACCTTTCGGTCATATAATACTTCCCCGGTATCATCCATAATTATGACATGATGGCTTTCGCTTCCTATGTCGATTCCGCCGGACAAACTCTTCATCCTCTTATCCTCCTTTGTGTATTTGATAGTCTATGGCTCTGCCAATACCGTTTGTCCTGTCTATAATAGCCACTTAAAGGCATCTTCCCATTGGACAGGATACTGGCCGGGAGCATCCGGCAGTTCAAGTCGAGTCACTTTGACGGACCCCATTAGCCACAGATGCTCCCGATGCCACTTTGTTTATCTTATTACATAAAGAAGGCTCCTTGCCCTTTGTCCCCTATTTTTGCCTTAATTTATTAATTATAGACCCTTATCCATTTTATCCCTCCTAAACAAGAATTGGATTTTGTCTACACATATATTAAGTCCAGCAATTTTTGTACCAAGTATTTAAACTTTGGGTTGAAAAATACTTTTAATAGTAAGGTGCTGATATTTGGCTACGCTAAGTATTTAGAAAAAAGGAAGTAAGGAAAGATAGCCATAGCTCATTCCTTGCATATAACATGTTTATGAATGAAATGGCATAATATAGTTTTGTCATGGAACTTACTGAAAATGCGCTAAAGGTTCTCAGGACCCGTTACCTAATGAAGGATGAAAAGGGAAATGTCATAGAATCGCCTGAAGACATGTTCAGGCGTGTTGCCCGGAGCATAGCTAGAGTAGAAAAACATTATAATGAGGATGCTGATTACTGGCAGGAGAGTTTTTTTAATTTGATGACTTCGCTTAAGTTTCTTCCCAACTCTCCCGCCCTTATGAATGCTGGTAAATCAATGGGACAGCTCGCTGCATGCTTTGTCCTTCCGGTGGAGGACTCTATGAAGAGCATATTTGATACATTGAAGAATGCAGCATTGATACTCCAGAGCGGTGGTGGAACAGGTTTTTCCTTTTCAAGATTGAGGCCAAAGGCTGATATTGTGAGGTCAACTGGTGGAATTGCCAGTGGACCTGTTTCTTTTATGAGGATTTATAATATGGCTACTGACGTTATAAAACAGGGTGGTGCGAGACGAGGGGCAAACATGGGGATTCTGAGGATAGACCATCCTGATATACTCGAATTTATTCAGGTCAAACGAAATGAGAGGGAATTGAACAACTTTAATATTTCTGTTGCTGTGACTGACGCATTCATGGAGGTATTGAAAAGAGACCAAGAGTACGATCTCATCAATCCAAGGTCAGGAGAGGTTGTAGGGAGACTCAGAGCAAAAATTGTCTTTGATGAAATTGTTGAAAGTGCATGGGAGACAGGGGATCCTGGATTGATATTCGTGGAGAGGATTAATAGTGCTAATCCAACACCGCACCTAGGCCAGATTGAAAGCACAAACCCCTGTGGAGAGCAACCGCTTCTACCTTATGAGGCATGTATACTGGGTTCCATGAATCTCTCAAAGTATGTCAAAGATGGGGTTATAGATTACTATTCACTTGGCAGCGATATAAGGATAGCTATACGGTTTTTAGATGATTCGATTGACGCTAATATTTATCCCCTTCCTGAAATCGAGAGGATGCATAGGGGAAACAGGAAGATCGGGCTCGGTGTCATGGGTTGGGCTGATATGCTAATACTTTTGAGAATCCCTTATAACCATAGCAAGGCATTTGAGCTTGCAAGTAGGATAATGAAATTTATAAGTGGAAAATCAAGAGAGGCATCGGCTGAACTGGCTGAAAAACGGGGGGTCTTCCCGAATTTTAAAGGTTCAATTTATGACGCACCGGCTATGCCTAGGGTAAGAAACGCAACGACAACCACCATTGCACCCACTGGAACCCTTTCCCTAATTGCAGGCTGTTCAAGCGGTATTGAACCTCTATTTGCAATCGCCTATAAGAGGCTTGTTCTTGACACAGAATTGAATGAGATAAACCAATACTTTCTTGAAGTTGCCCAAAAAATGGGATTTTATACGGATGAAGTAATGAATAAGGTTATAAAGAGTGGGAATCTCAAAGGGATAAAGGAGATACCAAAGGATATTAGAAGGCTATTTAAAACAGCACTCGAAATCCCTCCCGAAGACCATATTGAGATGCAAATAGCGTTTCAGGAATATACAGACAATGCAGTGTCAAAGACGATTAACCTTCCAAATAGAGCAAAGAAAGAGAGCGTTGCAAAGGCTTTTTTGCTGGCATATGAAAAGGGTCTTAAGGGTATAACAATCTTTCGATACGGCGCAAAAAGAGGAACGCTGGTCAAATTTGCTGATTCTGACTAAGGTCTTAAAGAGTAAATATATTCGGCTCTTTACTAACACCATTCGGAATATTCATCATTAAAAAATGTTTGATTCTCAACCTGAATCTTTAGGCTTCAATTTCGAAATCATCTACTCTTTTTCATATGTATAATCAATCACTGTTGGATTAACCAATCGCTCGAAGTCTGCATTTTGCATGCGAATAGCTTCGGTGTGACTCCCTGCGTTGAAAACAATTTCCTTGTCTTCTTTTAGTGGTTGTGCAACATAGACAGGCAGACCATATAAATTACCAAAGGGTGGCATAGCACCGACCTCGCAGTCGGGAAAGAGGTTTTGAAACTCTTTTTCAGAGGCTAGCATAACCTCTTTGATCCCAGTGGCAACTTTAAACCTTTCGAAATCGATCTTATGCGGTGCGGGTATAACCGCCATTGCGAATCGGCCATCGATTTTCAGGATAACGACCTTAGCCATTTCCTTTCCCGGTACATGCATAATAGCGGCCAGTTCCTGAGCGGTGTATCCTTTTGAGTGGGTAATTAACGTGTATTTGATATTGTTCTGATCCAGATAATCTCTTAATTTCGCTGAAACAGACATTTTCTTGCCCTCCTTTATAGGAGATAAACCTTTAGAATAATCTCTATAACTATAACATAGTTGTTATATTGATAGGTATTTGCTTCGAAAACACTGCTACTTATAACCTAGGGCCTTCCCTCTCAATTATACTAGCCACATCAGCCATTTCTTTACCTAACAGATAGATAATATCGTCAAGTGTCATAATACCTTTTAAGTTCCCCCTAGCATCTACAATAGGGAACCTCCTTATACCCTTTCCCTTCACCTGTTCGAGGGCCTCAAATAGACCCATGCCCTCTTTTAATGTTACAATCTCTTTAGTCATCACATCATCAACAGAACTCTTTTCAGGATCAAGCCCCTTATTTACAACTCTTAGAAGAATATCCCTATCCGTTACTATGCCTACAGGCTTTCCGCCCCCAACAACTATGACACTCCCTATATTCTTTTCTTCCATAAATTTTACTGCTTCTTTTATGGGGGTTCCTTGGTTTACAACCACAACCTCTCTACGACAGAGATTACCAAGACTCATAACGTCATACCTCCTTTCCGCTAAAAATTTTTCTTTTTCTATGTAATTAATAGTAGCAAGCCATATGCCACTAGACTCGATACACATAACATGCTGAGATGTTCAAGAATTCTTTAGAGAAGTGCTACTAATTAGAAAAACATATTTGTCAGAATTTAAGACATCGGACACGGGGGTAGTTTTATTTCCTCTTGAAAGAAGGTAATTCCCCTATATCTGACAAAATGGATTTGTTAAGTCGTTGTATAAGATTAGATTCTAGCTTCTATAGTAACCATGTCTCGAGGAAACTATTGGCATAGGATATGCCTCATGCTTAAAGTAAAAAGGGATAAAGGGGCTGCTTTTCTTCTCCTTTTATCGGAGTTGGGGTGTATTACTTAGGTTTTAGGCAAGTATCCGATGAAGAAGTGAGGGGATACTAAAGAAAGCCAAAACTGTAGACGAGTTTTGTTTAAGAGAGGTAAAAATATGGAAGTGTTGAATTTAGGGGATATGAAAAAATTAATCGAGGCAGCAAGAGGAGAATCCGCATGTTCTGAATAAAAGATCGGGTAAAGTAATAGTACTTCTAGCAATATAATTAGGGGAGATTTGGAAATGAGTTTTAATTCCTTTTATCCTAGCTTCGATATTTTCTATGAGAATTACAGGGTTCTTGGGAAGAGAGCTTCCTTAAAGTATTTATCTCGGATTGAAAAGCTTCTTTTTGGACATGCGCTTGAAGTAGGTCAAACTCAATCTGAGGTAATATCCGAAATCGGGAAGGTTAAAGTGATCCACTATCTTCCGTTTAAAAAGCGGATCTATCCCGTACCTGTGCTTATAATAACCCCACTTTTATCAAAACCCTATATACTCGATTTATATCCCGGTTTGAGTTTTATTGAATATTTGCTTAAACAAGGTCTTGACGTCTACCTAATAGATTTTGGAGCACCTGACAATGACGACCAGTACTTAGGATTCGAAGAATATATTTTCGGTTACATACCATCTGCAGTAGAAAGTGTTTTAAAAGCAACGTCTTCTAACTTATTATCACTTTTGGGCTATTGTCTCGGAGGCGTTTTTACTCTGCTATACATGACTTTAACCGATGATAACCCGGTTAAGAATATAGTGCTTGTTGCAAGCCCTGTTGATTTTTCAAAAATGGGTCTTCACTACCATTATTGGAGAAACGTTGACGCAGATCAATTAGTTAATACGTTTGGGAATATTCCTCCGGAATTAATAATAATAAGCTTTAATTTGATCGCTGGTATCAAGGACCCATTTCGTTATTTTAGGAAGTCTCTTGGCTTCTTGCAAAATATTTCAAACAAAGAATATGTGAAAAGGGAGTTGCTTATCAACAGGTGGTTGATAGAATCACCCCCTTTTCCGGCTAATGCTTTTAAGCAGCTTATTAAAGAGTTTTTCTATAAAAATGCCCTGATTAAAATGGATCTTCGAGTGAAAGGGAAACTAACAGATCTATCCAGAATAAGATGTCCTATTCTAGTTCTTTACCATACAGCGGATGTGGTTTCCCCGCCGGAATCAGCAAGAGTTCTTCTCGACCTCATTTCAAGTCAAGATAAAGAATTCCTTGAGGTCTCAGGAGGGGATGCAGGACATATAGACATTATTATAGGAACCGAAGGACCTGAATTTACCTGGCCTTGCATTGCGTCATGGCTAAGGCGTAGGTCAAATAAATAAAAACATATTAATATACCCTTTACAATCACATCTACAGCTTCTTCTGGTGTAAGTCCATGAGCCATTAGTGTCTCAAGTTGCTTTTTATCTACGCTTCCAATTGCTGCCTCGTGGGTTACCTTTGCAAGGGGATGGGACACATTTACAATGGGAATCGCCTTTGCAATAGCTTTGTCTTTTACTATCTCCATGCAGTCCATATGGCCCCTTGCACCTTTAGCGTTGCCTTCTGCGATGTTTATAACCTCTGACGATGCTTCACCCTCAAGGGCAACCCTTGTCTTTATCAGTCCCCTTGAGTTCTTACCTGAAAGCACGACCTTTTCTTTTATAACTTTTACAATCAGCCATGTATTTCTTCTTCACACCTCCTTTGTGGAAGAGAAAAAGCACCAAGACTCCGATGTTGTAAGATCTTCTGCTGACTAGGAGTTTTTATTTATGGGAGAATCTCTCACTTTATAGTGATAGCTATTTCCTTCAAAGGCATTGCTATTTATAACCTAGGGTTCTCTTTCTCAATTATGCTTGACACGTCAGACATCTCTTTACCAAGCAGATAAAGAATATCATCAAGGGTCATTATGCCTTTTAACTGACCCTTAGCATCTACAATAGGAAATCTCCTTATACCCTTTCCCTTCACCTGCTCAAGGGCTTCAAATAAACCCATATCCTCTCTTAATGCTACAATATCTCTGGTCATCACCTCATCTACAGAAGTCTTTTCAGGGTCTAGTCCCCTATTCATAACCCTTAGAAGAATATCTCTATCCGTTACTATGCCTACAGGCTTTCCGCCCCCAACGACTATGATACTTCCCACATTCTTCTCTTCCATGAACTTTGCTGCTTCTTTTACATTTGTTCCTAGATTTACGCATACGATCTCTTTACGACACATATTTCCAAGGCTCATAGTATAACCTCCTTTTCACTAAAGGTTTTTCTTCTTCTATGTAAATAGCAAGCTATATGCCACTAGGCTCGATACACATAACATGCTGAGATGTTCAAGAATTCTTTAGAGAAGTGCTACTAATTAGAAAAACATATTTGTCAGAATTTAAGACATCGTACACATGAATTATTGTTAGCTGCTCAGCCTTCTATCATTTCTATACATCTTCCATATGTCGTTTGATACTTGTTGATCTACCAATTTAATTTATAAACAAACTTTTAAATTTGTTGAAAGGGTTCATAGTTGGTGAGATAATTTTTAGAAAAGATAAGTTCATCTATGATTTGTCCATAGGACTGAAACATCAAAATGAGAACGTATATCGTTATTGTACTATTTATAGCGGTTTCTTTTCTCAATAAAGCTGGTGCAAAAGAAGAGAAGAAACCAGTTTTAATATCAGCCGATTCCTTCAACTGAAATCTCATTTCCTTCAAGCTTAATCTTAACATCATCCAAAAATCTTTTTACAACTTCGGCATTAGTTTTAACATGCGGAGCAACTTTTGGAATCCTAAAAGATGATTTACCGCGAGCCAGAGCAAGTGGTAAGATTAGCTGGTCTGACATGTTTTCATCAACCGTTGCATCACTTTTAAGAAAGCTGAGCAACTTTTGACAAGCCTCCTCAGCTACTACCTCCATTCTTTTTCCTATTTCTCCAAGCGCACTATAGCTCACATTAGTATTTTCAAACACCGCTTTTAAAAACACAATCGCACCGCGCCCATATGACGATAACTCCCTTATTTCTACTATACTCGGAATGTTATTTCCACTAAGTATTTGAAGAACCCTCTCTTTTCCCCTTTCAGCAACACCTTTTGAAAGCCCTCCCACTGCTGAAATTCCAAATACCTTTACTAGATTGCCTCTTTCTCTAATTTCAAGTGGGAAAATAGTCTTTACAGGCTCAATACTACAGATTATTTCTCCCCCACCTTTTGGATAGAATCCCGCACGTTTCAACTCTATGTCTGTACGAAATCCTATTCGTTTCATAAATAGGAGCCATTCTTCTTCAAGAAATTCTATAGGAGGACTCAAGGGAACATGGGTGCCACCCCTTACGGTAATAATAGAACCAGATTTTCCCTTGAGAGCTAGAGGAAAAAAGATTGTTTGAAGAACAAGGGATGTCGCCCCTGCAGTCCCTATATCAAACTCATACTCCCCTGATTCTACTTCCTTCGGAACAAACCTGAGTTTGAGTGAACCGAGTTCTGCTCCCTCTACATAAGCAGAGCTTATCCTTGCTGCTGAGTGTACCGATGCGAGGTGCTGAGGGCGTAGTCCAGGTTTTTCCCTTCCTGCCCTTATATTTATTATCTCAAACGGTTTTCCTGTAATGATTGAGAGTGAAAGGGATGTTCTAAGAATCTGACCTCCACCCTCCCCAAAAGACCCATCTATCTGTATAAGATCCATAAGAAGCGCTAGATTTACTTAACCCTTAAGTTACTCCAACCTATCTACGATATAGGAGATAAAATTATAACACCACTTGTCGTTTTAAGACAAAATTATCTAGGTTGGCTTTTAACTATAGTGACTTCTTTAGGCGTGTTGACAACTAATTAATTACCATGAGATAATCCGATATAAAAATTTATGGATAATTGGTTGATTCCACTATTAGCCGATAAAAACATTTATCGCCAATTTATTGACACATGAGAGTTAAAAAGAAGAGATAAGAAACGAAATAATAAAAAGAACATGAAAAAAACTTTAATAATCCCTTTTAAGACGATAGACAAAGAGATAATAAATCATCTGGGAAAGAAAATCACAGAAATCTTAGGATACAAGGTAGTAGTTAATAAAGAACAAATAAGTATCCCTAGCAGTAGAAAAATAGGGCTTCAATTATTTGCAGAAGACCTTTTCCCTACTTTAAGAGGAGAGTTGATGAAAACAGATGCAGATGCAGTATTGGGTATTATAGACAAGGACCTATATGCCGAGAATTTTAATTTTATATTTGGCTTAGCTTATTCGGATTGTTCTCTGATATCACTGCATAGACTGATTTCAGAGGATAAAGAACTGTTCTATACGAGAGCAGTGAAAGAAGCGATTCATGAACTTGGTCATTTAGCAGGGTTAGGTCATTGTCCTAATATAAGTTGTGTTATGCATTTCTCAAATGGATTAGGGGACACAGATATAAAAAACGAAACTTTTTGTACTAAGTGTGATAAGAGGTTTAGAAGCCGTGGTAGATAGTATATCAGAGATAGGAAAATTATATGTTGGAACATCGGGTATGGACAAAAGCCCTCTTTAGCTCAAATATATAGATAAAGAATTGAAAATCAGTGCTTATAAAATGAGGCTCCCTCGTGAAATGAGAAGTATATTATTTAAAGATATATTAAGCTGAGGGTTACAATAATTCCATTAGGGAGGTCATAACTTAAATGAAATTAAAAAAGATAGAAAAAGATTTTATTTCCTTACAACGTGTGATAAGGGTATCTACAGTTGACAAAAACGGCACGCCTCATAATGTTCCTCTGTGTCACGTCATGGATGGGGATCGCATCTATTTTGCAACAGAAAAGGGTTCAAAAAAGGTTAAGAATCTAATGGAGAGTGGTAAAGCGGCTTTAGTATGCGATGAGTATAGTGAGATCTGGTCTTATCTCAGGGGAGTATGCATCCAGGGCAAGACCAGGGTTATATCTCAAGGGCAAGAGTTCCGTAAAGCCAGGAAACTGCTTTACCAGAAATACACACAGTATGAAGGAGCATTTCCAATTGAAGAGGGGAAGACCGTAATAATTGAGATTATTCCGCAAAACATCGTAAGCTGGGGGCTTTAATTAAAAGAACGGTCTTGGTTCTGCTCCCAACTAATTAACCATTTCCAAAGATAAAGTTTAAGGGAGGCTTGAATTATGATAGTAAGGGAGGCTACCAAAAGAGATGTTAGGGCTTGTGCCACAATAGAAAAGCAGGAATCGGGTGAGAGTATAGAGATAATAGAAAATGAAATAGAAAATCAGATTGGTGATGAGAATCATTTTATTTTTGTGGCTGAAGAAGACAAAAGGGTTGTTGGCTACATATCTGCAGAATGGCAGAAGTGGAATATCTCCCTTTACATAGACAGCTTATATATAGATAAAAACTATAGATTTAAAGGATACGGTTCTAAACTTTTAAAACAAATGATAAGGAAATCGAGAGAAGTAAAGTCTAAGAAGGTCTTTGTTGACGTCGAAGCAGGTAACAGAAATGCGATTATTCTTTATCTGAAAAATAGGTTTGAGATAAATGGTTATATCCAGGATTTTTACAGGAGTAAAGAAGAGGGTGATGCAGTGTTTCTAGTATTGTATAACAAATATTGAGGTTAGAATAGAAGTAAAAGATTGAAATTGTTATTCACTCTAATGCCAGTGCTTCAAATGTACTGTGTATAAGTTTAGATCAATTTTATTTCGGTGAAAAAAATCATAGAGCCAAAATTTTTCTTGACTTTCATATCCATCCGCAGTATTTTAAAATCATATAGATTAAATAGGTGGGTGACGTTCAAATGGGGTAGGTTATATACAGTATAGATGTTGTTTTCTTTACACAGCAAGTGCTGTTTCGCTAAAGACAGATATCCTTAACCATCTTTTATGCATTCTGAATATAGCTTCTAGAAGTATCTTTAACACCTACCTATATATAAATACATATAGCATCAACTTCCTTAAGAGAGATTTTGTTGATTCTTTTTTTAAGGTTTTTAAAATGACCCTTAGCGGGGGTGAGTAATATTTACTAAATATTTTTGTTAACAATAGCTTTTCTTAATTGAAAAAGTTATCAGAAGTTTTAAGTACATAGCAAAAGGGAGGTGTCCGATGTTTGATATTAAGATTTATGAAAATGAAAAGGAACTAGAAACTATAAAGAATCTGACATACACACAAAAAGAGGCAATAGAGAGGGTTCTTGCAAGAATAACTGATAGAGTAAAAGGCTTCAGATTTGTGCCTGAGCATATTGAGATAAGAAGTAAGCAGCTCGGCCGTCGAAAAGTTTCCTATTTATACTTCGATCAAAAAGAGGGTTTTTGGATAAGAAGATCTAAGTGAGCAATTACGTGGGAGGGGTGGCTGTTTTATGAAGAACTTGAAGAAAAAAAAGACCGGTCGGCACAAACAATCATCGTCAAGAAAGGGAGTGGACGTAACTCAGTGCGACTCGGAACAATTGAGCGAGGATAAGCTTGATGAAGCTCTCGCCAATACTTTCCCAGCAAGCGATCCACTTCCATGGACATCGGATGTCAGGAAAACCGCTTCTGAGACAAAAGCAGAGAAAGATGCAAAGAAAATTTGCCGAGGATAAAAAGAACGAAACAATGAGCTTGCATCTCAACACCGATCCTGAAGACAAAGCGTTAATTTTCAAATATTGGGTAAGGAATGCAAGAAATATGGATTAAGGGATGTTGACCTATCAAAAATCGGTATGGATAATTACATATCTTAAGAAACGCCCGCGAGGTGGAGCTATAGATCAAGGTGTTAGTCTTGATGAGATAGTCAGGGCTATTAGGTTAAAACGAAAGGATGTTTACCCGGTAATTGATTATCTAATTAAAGAAGGGTTTATAGAAAGACCTGATGTGAGTAACGACGGTATGTTTAGGCTAACCTATAAATCATTAATATTTTAGATAATTGGTTAACATCCTTGGCAAGAGCTTAAAAGGCCGTATCGAAATTAATCTTCTATACCTATACCCTCTCTTGGCACATTAATTGCAAAAAGCTTACTAGTTGGGCTAATAAAGAAAGTGAGGTGGATCATGGATAGAATCTTAATAGTGGATGATGATAAGAACGTAAGGCTTGTGTATAATGAGGTTTTAAGCGATGTGGGGTATGAGGTTTTGGAAGCTGAGAATGGAAAAGAAACCTTTGATATCCTGGATCGTGAACTGATAGACCTTGTTGTGTTAGATATAAAGCTTAGGGCGGAAAGTGGGCTTGATGTACTTCAAAAGATAACCAAGGAGTTTCCAAAACTTCCTGTTATTCTTTGTAGTGCTTATGCATCTTATCAGGACGATTATACATCTTGGCTAGCCGAGAGTTATGTTATTAAGTCAACCGACCCAGAAGAATTATTGAGAGAGATAGAGAAGGTTTTACAAAAAAGAAGTGGAGATAACTCTAAGGGATACATTGAAACGATGAGCGGTAAATCTAGGGAGCGCTGTTAAGGTGTCAGATGTCAGAGAATCTGACAATATAAATTGCTTCATTTTTCTATAAACTATATATGATCTAATGAAACTCATGGTGGCATAGAATTTGCTGGTCATCAGTGATTAAAGGAGGTGTTGTTATGGCACTTGCAGAAGTCAGCGTCATCCCAATTGGCACTCCTACATCAAGTATCGGAGATTGGATTGCCGAGGCAGTGAAGGTATTAGAAAAAGAGGGAGCAAAATACGAATTAAGCCCGATGGGGACGCTCATTGAAGGTAAAGCCTCGGATATTTTCACGCTTGTAAGAAAGATGCATGAGGGAGCGCTGAAAAAAGGGATCAACCGAGTTGTAACTACGCTGATAATAGATGACCGTCGTGATAAAGAGGTGACGATGAAAAGTAAGGTTGCTGCGGTTAAGAAAAGGCTAAAAGACTCTGCTAAATCAAAATAAAATCGTTATCAACGATTTATGGAACTCCATACAAGTTTATAACCTTCGATCGTCTAAAAATGAACTATCCCTTAATTACAGCAATAGGTTTCAATCTAGCAACCTTCTTGGCGATTCCTGCCTCATGTATAACACCTACAACCTTGTTAACGTCTTTGTATGCTTCGGGTGACTCCTCCGTAAGCCCTTTTGATGAACCCGCATTAACGACAATCCCCATGCTCTCAAGCCTTTGTCTAAGCTCTTCTACGCTTACCTCTTTCCTGGCCCGTGTGCGAGACATCCTTCTTCCTGCGCCGTGACAGCTCGATCCAAAGCTTGAAATCATTGCTTTTTCTTGTCCAACTAGGATATAAGAATATGTCCCCATACTTCCGGGAATAAGTACCGGTTGACCTGGGAAGGAACGGGTGGCGCCTTTTCGGTGAATGACAAGATTGTATTTTTTCCCATCTAATGTGTACTCTTCGATTTTTGCGATATTGTGTGCTACATCATAAACCATGCTAAGCTCCCCTCCCTCTTTGCCTAAAACGTCTTTCCACGCCTTTCTCACTTCCCATGTAATGAGTTGTCGGTTTGCCCATGCGAAGTTTGCACCTGCTGACATCGCTTTGAAGTACTCTTGTCCCTCCCTGGATTTAAATGGAGCGCATGCTAATTCACGATCAGGCAGAACTATGCCATAGTTAGGCATAACCTTCATCATAATCCGTATATAGTCAGTTGCAATCTGATGCCCAAGCCCCCTAGAACCAGTATGAATCAGAACTGTTACCTGGTCTTTAAAAATATTGAGTTTTTCGGCTTCGCCATTATCAAAGATTGTCTCAACAATCCCAACCTCCACAAAATGGTTGCCTGCCCCCATTGTTCCAAGCTGATCCCGACCTCTGCTTTTTGCATGCACTGAAACGAGTTCTGGCGCTGCGGTGTGTAGTACACCCCCTGATTCTATATGTTCGAGGTCCTGAGCCTCTCCATACCCAAGTTCGAGCATTCGCTCTGCCCCCTTCTCAAGAACCATATCGAATTCTCTACCTTTTAAATCGAGCCTCCCTCCTACCCCTACGCCTGAGGGGACCTCATGGTAAATTGTTCTCCCAAGATTACGGAGGTTAGGTTTAACTTCTGAGAATGTTTTCTCCGATCGCAAGAGTCTTACTCCACAATTAATGTCGTAGCCGATGCCACCCGGAGAGATGACACCCTCTTCACTGTCAAAAGCCGCTACTCCGCCAACGGGGAAACCATATCCCTCATGAATATCGGGCATGGCAAGTGCATATCCCTTGATCCCTGGGAGTGTAGCAACATTAACGAGCTGCTCTAAAGACTTGTCAACTGCAATTGAATCGAGCATTTCATCATCTGTATAGATACGAGCTGGCACCCTCATGTCATCACGAAAGCTTTTTGGAATTTCCCAAAGAAAATCCTCTATCTTTATGAGATTCGATTTATTAAACATGATTGTTATTGCACCCTGATGAGCTTATATATTTAGCAAAATATATGCCATTAAATTCAATGTGCTTAATTTCATAAATTAATTAATATTCTTAGAGAGCAACTTCCCACAAGATAAGGCACATCTGTCATTAAACAAGACATCTAACACTAAAAACCTCTAAAACGGTCTCCATAGCTAAATATCAAAAATAAGCATGGTTTCCCATATCCCATCTTTTTTCTTTTTCACCTCTGCCTCATGATAGGTCACGGCTTTTATATCCTCACCCAATGATTTTGCTCTAAAGCCACTGAGCTTTGCTTCTAGTGAGCGCTCCGATAAGCTCTTAAAAATCACCTCATTGTACACTTCTTTATGTATGTAGGTTGCAAGTAAAACTTCATTGAGAAAATCTATCAGGAGTGCGGTTGCATCCACTGCTTCAAGGGCAATAGTTCTCTGTTTGACCTCCTTTTTGTTGTCGACCTTCGGTTCGATAATTTTCATCATTCCATAGACAGCCTCTGAAAAAAGCTTCTCGAGAGAATCCGCTTGAACAATCATCCTAACATCGGCGGTGTGTTCTAGAATTTTGTAGGTCATCAAGATTTAAAAATAAAAAGCTATTCTATAATAGTGACGTAAAAACTCAGCTTTTTCTTAACTCACTTTTATTACGGCTTACCGTCAGTAAACCTTATCATATTAATGTTAATACCATCTATCTAAAATATATTAACATTTAAAGCTTACTTTAAATTAGCTCCATTCGAAGAGCTTCTTCTCGGGGTCATTTCCTATAGAGATATAAGACCATATTTCCTACTTTTTTTCCTATATATGATGTTTACCTCGCCGGTTTCAGCATTTCTGAAAGGTAAAAAGAACCTGCCTTCGTCTTGAAGAACCATTAAAGCCTCCTCTACATTGAGGGGTTTCGCTATAGGGAATTTTTCTTCTGCTATAAGATCGAGGATAGAAGAGGGTAACTCCTCTGTATGACTCTTTGCCTTCTCTCTGGCGATCTCCTTTCTTTGCTCAATCCATCTTTCCTTTAGCCTATTGAGTTGCCTTTCTATATCGTCAAGGGCAAATTCAAGAGACATAAGGATATCTTTACTTTCCTCCCATGCATGGAGCGTTCCGCCACCAGGTGTTTTAAGATATACATCAATATCAACACGATGACGATGCCTATGCTTTTCTACTGTAAAGGTTACAACCACTTCTACCTCGCCCTCTCCAACCTCCTTCAAATGGCGTTCAAAAGTAAAAAGCTTATGCTCAACATAACTCTTAAGATCCTCCGATATATCAATGCCTTTCCCAATAAACTCTATTTTCATAATCTTACCTCCTTATGGAATTGATCTATAGTTTTAGCTTCCTCTAGGTATTCCTTAACTTCATCATCAGATACTTGTCTAAAATCTTGATAATGCTCTCCAACTGCGAGAAAGGGAGAAGGGGTATATATTATAACCAGCTCATCGGCTAATTTATTTAATTCTTTGACAATCCCAGGGGGAGCTACCGGAAGAGCTATGATTAATTTCTTAATACCAGAGGCTCTTAGAGCATGTATAGTGGCTATCATAGTTGCCCCTGTAGCAATACCATCATCAATTAAAATAACATCTTTCCCAATAAAAGAAGGCAATCCTTTACCATCACGATATAGAATTTGTCGACGTTTTATCTCTTCTTTTTGAAATGATGTTTCTTCTTCTAAATAGTTGTCAGGACAGTAATCTATCAAATCTTTATTAAGAAATATTTCGCCATTTTCTGCCAATGCTCCTACGGCAAGCTCAGGATTATCTGGAAATCTTAACTTTCTCGTTATAAAGACATCTAGAGTAGTCTTAAGCGATTTAGCTACTTCAAAGGCTACGGGAACCCCACCACGGGGAAGGGCTAATATGAGAATGTTTTCTTGAGATTTATACTTACTCAGTATATTAGCCAGTTTTATTCCTGCTTCTTTTCTATCCTTAAAAAGCTTAATCCTTTCTATATCCATTTTCACTTAAAAAGATTTATAAAGTTTCATATAAAATTCTAGTTGCTATTTTACTAATTTGGTGACACACCTATTCCTGGTAATAATCAGGCTCACCACTAGCCAATAAATCATTAAGCATTTCATCGAAGCTTTCCTCGTCTATACTATCAGGAAAGAAAAACTCTGACTTATGATAAAAACCATCGGTTTCCATGCGACCGGTTTTCTTTAATTCGGAGATTCCAAAGTTATTACATACATCCCTTAGACAGCGCTCAAAGTTAGGAATTGAATAACGATCTATCTCCGCATCTACATACCATTTTGTTCTCATAAAACACCTCCCAATATCTCAAAAATTCAACAAGAAAAGGGATAACTTTGTAAATGCTTCATAAGGAAAGTGACGTTTTATTCTATTTGTAAGAATTATCTACATGAGACAAATAGAATTTTAAAAGGTCTCTTAGATCCTTTTTCCGATCTTCTATGTAACCCCTTCCTTATTAGTTTTCTCCACTAGCAGCCAACGCAGGTATAGCCGAATAAGGACTCATGCGCCTCTTTAAGATTCCTGAAATCACAATTTCTTTCATTACCTATTGTGAAGGACTCAATGGTAGGCTCGGCTTCGAAAACTCTAGCTTCTTGAGCTAAGTGTTTTTTGTCTTTTAGTTTGATCTCTCTGACAGGATTACCTGAAGGATCGTAAAGTATATATATCTTTTTCATCTTAATAGGCTCCATCGATATATATATTCATACAAAAAACGTGCCACCTTATTAATAATAGATAAATAAATGCAGGCCAGTATAAGAACTGCATTTTTATTATGGTTCTCATATTGTGTAATTATCGGGCAGGCGTTTTAATGTCTGATAATCGGACATCTGACAGATTACTTATTAAAAAGTAAGTCTACTTGCAAGTTATTAGCTAAGGGGAAATAAAAAAGGGCACTTAAGAAACAGTGTTAGTTCTTTAATGCCCTTATCAAAAAGTTGAAATAGAGTGGCAGAGATACTCACAAAGTTTATATGCCTTCAAGCATATATGTTTGTTTTATCAAGTTCCTGTGTTTTACTCGCTTTCTTTTCATTTTATCCTTTTTGGATAAAATCACCCTTGTTGGCTTTTTGGCAACGGGTTTTCTTATCTTTACCTGTTGTCTCTTTTTCATTTTATTCGAGAAAGCTCTTTAGGGTGTCTCTAAACCCAGATGTTTCAAGCTTCTTAAGTGCATCTCTTTCGATTTGTCTAATACGTTCACGCGATAGGTCAAACTTCCTTCCAATCTCATCAAGTGTGTGTGTGCTTTTTTGATTAATTCCAAATCTCAACATAATTATCTCCTTTTCTCTAGGTGTAAGAATTGAAAGAGCTTCGCTTATTCTCTTAGTAAGTGACGCATGAGCTACAACAGAGTCTGGAGCAGGTAATCCTTTATCGGGTATAAGATCGAGAAGGGTTGTTTTCTCTCCATCTACTATGTGTGAGTCAAGTTGAACGACATCGCCTTCTGCCTCTAAAATCCGCTTTACACCCTCTACGGGTATTCCAGATTTCTCAGCAATTTCTTCAGGCGTCGGTCTTCTTCCCATTTGTTTATGTAGCATTGAGCTTATTCTCTTCACCTTGCTTGCTTTCTCAAGCACATAAACGGGTACCCTAATCGTTCTTGTCTGATCAAGCAGGGCCCTAATTGTGGCCTGATGAATCCACCATACTGCATAAGTTGAAAACTTGAACCCCTTTGTATGGTCAAATCCTTCTATCGCCCTCATCAAACCTATGTTTCCTTCTTGAATAAGGTCCGGAAGTGGGAGTCCACGTCCTATGTATCTCTTAGCTATACTCACAACTAACCTTAAGTTCGCGTTAGCGAACCTTTTCTTTAGCTCCTTTGCCTTTTCTGAATATGCTTTTGTGAAAGCATTAAGTCTATTTATTCGCTTTGTAAGTTTTTTTCTCACATCATTCTTGATCTTACTAGCTCTTTTCTTTGAAAGTTTTGCAATAAGCGTCTCCGTCTCCCTTACCTTTGCCTCGCATTTCTTTATTTTTGCAGAAATTTCTTTCTCTCCCTTCGATGTGAAAAGAGATTCAGTTCCTAGGTCCTTAAAGTAGGCAAAGAGGAGTCTAACCTGTTCATCTGGAACATCTTGACTTTTCTCATCTTCTATATATTCAAACTCCTCTGGTTCAAACTCAGACCCGGGCTCCGCCTCGTCTAACATGAAACTGTTTCCAATTTCATGAGAAGCAAAAACCTCTTCCTCTTGGATAAACTCTCCAAGTTCATTTTCATCTAAATTTATATTTTTTACCTCCATTTCTTACCTCTTAGTAGTTAATTTATTTATTAAGAATCTAATAATGAATTAAAAGAACATGCGGTTTTCTATTGGCTTTTTAGCTTGTCTCTTAAGCTTAGTTTCTATAAAATAGCAAGAAATTACCTGCTTAATGCCTTGCCATAAAATGAAATCTCTTGAGGATAACTGCAGGGAGTATCACCTTTAGGAAGTATAGTATTAACCAAAAATCTCTAATCAGTTCAGGGTGATACTTATTAAAAGCCAATAAGCAATTCACATTTATTCTATTTTTATCCCCTCTCTCCACCTCAGATCTATATATTATTAACATAATTCTATTAACAGGGTTTGTCAAGCATATTTTTCGCAATTGCGATACATAAATTATTCATTCCATACATATAACTAATTGAAATTCGAGAAACTTTCTCTTCTTGTACGCAATTGCTAATGTAAAATCAGCAAACACCGTTAATATACCTTAGTAACAAAATAACAAAACTAATTAAATAATCAAACTTTTAAGCTATTTGTTCCTAGTTGGGTTTTAGATAAATATTCCACTAATCTTCTTTCAAATAAAGCCATTTGTCCTATTTTAAGACAGCTGACATAGTGTGTAATACGCTCGTGGTTTTCAATCTCATTTTATCTGTCTTTACATATTATGCTCCATGGCATAGAACTTGCTGATAAAGAATACTATATTATCGGGGACTCGATATATAATGGTCGAAAATAAACAAAACGTAGAAGAGGAAAAAGAAGAAAAGGAAAAGGGGAGCGAATATCTAAATAAATCACTTCCTGCTCCTACCGATTCCGTTAAGAAGTATATGGCTGAGATAAGCAAGTACCCAATTCTTAGTCGTGAAGAAGAATATAGACTTGCTGTGATGTATAGAAAAAAAGAAGATTTAGAGGCGGCAAAAAAGCTTATTACTTCAAATCTAAGATTTGTAATAAAGATTGCATATAAATATAGAAACTACGGCATAAACCTCATGGAATTAATTCAGGAAGGTAACCTTGGACTTATGCAGGCTGTAAAGAAGTTCGACCCGACAAGGGGGTACCGTCTTATTACTTATGCTGTCTGGTGGATAAGGGCGTACATTCAGAGCTACATTATAAAAACCTGGAGCCTTGTCAAGATCGGAACAACACAGGCACAAAAAAAGCTCTTCTATAAACTGAGCTCTGCAAAGCGTAAGATGGAGCTTACAAATAAAATCCTAAGTCCTGAGGATTATAAAACTCTTGCTAAGGAACTCGGGGTTTCAGGTGAAGCTATTGCCGAAATGGAACAGAGAATGGCTGGCAAAGACGTATCACTTGATGTTGAAATTAGGGAAGAGGGAGAGAGGGCAACGCATCTGGATTTTCTTGCAGATAAGTTAGCAAGTCAGGAAGAAATACTCACAAAGATTCAGGAGGAGGAAAAGATTAAAAGGGAATTAGACGCGGCCCTTAAATCTTTGGAGGAGAGGGAGAGGTTTATAATAGAGAATAGGATTCTTAGGGATAACCCTCTAACACTTGAAGAACTTGGTACAAAACTCAACATTTCGAGAGAGAGGGTAAGACAAATTGAAAACGAAGCATTGAAAAAGATGAAAACGATCTTGAAAAACATGGGTGTAAGTAGGTGATTTTAGCAACTCAATTTAGTACAACTATTTTTGGTTAAATAGAATCTAAGTTTTTTACGTAACGTGGATACTATATTTCCTCAAGATCGGGTGGTTATTTCTATAATCCTATTCCATCTATAGTTGTGCCACAGTGGGGGCAATGAGAATTTTCAATAATATTCTTCAAAACAGAGAAACCGTACCTTTCTATAAGTAGCTTTTTACAATTATAGCAATAAGTATTCTCTCCTCCCTCGCCCGGAACATTTCCTTCATATACATATCGGAGACCCGCTTTTAAACCAATATCTCTTGCTTTACGAAGTGTACTAACAGGGGTTATCGGTTGATCAATAAGCTTATAAGCAGGATAAAACTGAGTAACGTGCCAAGGTACTTCCTCTCCTACACTCTTTATAAATTCAGCAATTTGCCTTAATTCCTCCTCTGAGTCATTAAGATTAGGTATAACAAGTGTTGTAACCTCAATCCAAATTCCGAGCTCTTTGTATGTCCTGATGGAATCTAGGACAGGTTGGAGGTTTGCTCCGCAGATCCTTTTATAAAACCTATCCGTAAAGCCCTTTAAATCTATGTTAGCAGCGTGGAGGTAGGGTTGGATAGCGGTTAAAGCATCTTTAGTAATATATCCATTGGTAACAAATATATTTTTAAGCCCCTCTTCTGCAGCGAGTTTAGCGGTATCATAAGCCAATTCATAGAATATGGTCGGCTCAGTATAGGTATACGCTATTATGTCACAGCCTGAAGCTTTAGCGGCTTCAACTATTTGCTCCGGTGTTACCTTTTCCCCAGGAATCATCTTTTCTAGAAGCGGGCAGATCGGTTCTGGTTCTTCAGGATTAATATCTTTTTCATGCCAGTGTACCCCTTTGGGATACTGAGAAATTTCAAAGTTCTGGCAATAGAAGCATCTAAAATTGCATCCAACTGTAGTTATTGAGTAAGCCCTCTTGCTAGGATAGAATTGAAAAAGTGGTTTTTTCTCTATAGGATCAATATCTCGTGCTACGACTTTATCATATACAAGCGTATATAACTTTCCACCCCAGTTTATCCTAACCCCGCACACCCCTTTTTTACCATCCTTTATCTTACACAGATGGCTACAAAGGGTGCACAATACCCTATTTTCTTCTAGTCTTTCATAAAATAGAGCCTCTTTCATCTTCTTAGATTTTTTACCATTAGTTACTTTATTTGTGTAATCATCTAAAAATCTTTGGTCTGCTTTCCTATTATTTAGCAAACCATATGCCACTTGTTTAATCTATATAACTTGAGGAGGTGTCTAAGGGTTATATAAAAGGTTGCTTTTTATTAAAGTAAGGTATGTATGTCAGAATCTAAGACATCTGACGAGTGGCAGTTCAATCAGGGCTAACCAAATGCTACATCGAGTACCATCATTACAGCAAAGCCTATCATTGCACCTATAGTAGCTAAATCTGTATTGCCATTACGCTGAGATTCTGGGACAAGCTCTTCGATAACTACAAAGATCATAGCACCTGCTGCAAAACTCAAAGCGTATGGCAGAATGGGCTGTACAAAAATAACAGCTACCGCTCCAAGAACACCGGCGATAGGTTCAACTATAGCGGATAATTGCCCATACCAAAAACTTTTTAAACGGGACATTCCTTCACCTCGAAGAGGCATAGAGATTACAAGTCCTTCTGGAAAATTTTGAATCCCTATTCCAATAGTCAAAGCGATGGCAGCCGATAAAGTAGCGGAAGGAAAGTCAGAGAGAACAGCTCCAAAGGCAACTCCAACTGCAAGACCTTCAGGGATATTGTGCAGGGTTATAGCAAGAACAAGCAAGATACTCCGCTGCCAAGATGTTTTAATTCCCTCAGCCTCTTCCGCAGAAAAACCGACGTGGAGATGTGGAAGTATTTTATCAATACCCCACAAGAAAATACCCCCTACAAGGAAACCCACTGTAGCTGGAAACCAAAGTGGAATATCTTTGCCTTCTGACATACTGATAGCCGGGGCAAGTAGTGACCAAAAGCTAACAGCTATCATAACCCCACCAGAAAAACCAAGCATACAGTCGAGTATTTTTCTACTCACATTGTTGACGATAAATACTACGGCTGCTCCAAGAGCGGTCATTGCCCATGTAAAACACGTTGCGATAAGAGCCTGTAGTACAGGGTTCAAGTTTTGAAAAGAATCAGTCATGTTCCTGAGTCTCTCTATAAGTTCTGTTCATCGTCATTTTATATTAAACCACAAAATTATTCACCTCTTTGTGCTTTGCTAGGCCCTTCCCACGATTCTGGCTGGATAGTTCTTAAGGTGTTGTTTATTACGTTATTATAAGGATCAATATGTCTGAATGATGCCAAAGTAGAAGGCGTAAAAAAGCCTATAACTTAGCTTATGAGCTTGGATGCAAGGGGATTACTATCTTTCGCTACGACTCAATAAGGAACGGGTGCTAGAGCTAGGTTCGGAGGAGGAATTTTTTGAAAAAGAATACTTCTCAAAATGTGATCCACAAGCCTGTAAGTTGTGAGGATAGTGGTTTTATGGGTTAGATAAGTGTGAAATAAATCCACTTATTATCCCTTCTAAACTCGGTTTTCCTATCTCCTTTATATCATAAGTTACTCTCGCATACAGTTTATTAATTTTGATATATCTCCCCAGGTCTATTGGTGTTCCTATAAGAACTGTATCACACGGTACCCTGTTTATGGTTTTCTCTAGGTCTTCCATTTGTGCCTTCCCATAGCCTATCGCAGGAAGTACTTTCCATATATGGGGATACTTCTTATAAACCTCTTTTATGCTTCTTGTAGCATAGGGGCGAGGGTCTATTATTTTTGCTTTTAACCTTTTTGCCTCTAATGCTCCTGCCCCATAGCTTAAGCCTCCATGAGTTAATGTTGGTCCATCTTCTACCACCAGTACTCTTTTTTTCATAACTAGTTGTGGCTTATCTATATACTTAGGCATATCAGCCATTATTATCTTGGCTTTTGGATTAAGTCTTTTCACGTTTTCCTTGATGAGTGTCACATCTTTTTTCTTTGCTGTTTTGACTTTGTTTATGATAACAATGTCTGCCATCATAAGGTTAGCTTGACCCGGATAATAACTTACCTCGTGTCCCGCTCTTCTTGCATCCGCTATAACGATATGAAGGTCGGGCTTAAAAAATGGCAAGTCGTTGTTTCCCCCATCCCATATTATAATGTTTGCCTCCTTTTCAACCTCTTTTAATATTTCACTGTAGTCCACACCCGCATAGACCACTACGCCCTCCCTTATGTGAGGCTCATATTCCTCTATTTCTTCAAGAGTACAATCGTTTTTTCCCAAGTCCTCGTATTTGGAAAACCTCTGACATATCTGCTTTTTCAAATCACCATAAGGCATAGGGTGTCTCACTACCACAGCTTTATAACCTTTTTCTCTAAGAATTCTAATTATTTTTCTGGTTGTTACACCTTTTCCTGCTCCAGTTCTTACAGCACAAACAGAAATTACAGGCTTTTTGGATTTCAGCATGGTACTATAGGGTCCCATGAGTCTAAAATCTGCCCCGTAAGAGAGCACAATACTGGCTTTCTCCATTACCTCTTCATTCGATAGGTCGCTGTAGGCAAGGATTGCCTCATCTACCTTATTCTTCTCTAGGATTTCTTTTATCCGGGACTCTGGATATATGGGGATGCCTTTCGGATAAAGCCCTCCGGATAGCTCAGGCGGATAGATTCTCTTTTCTATATTGGGTATTTGTGCCGCTGTGAATGCTATGACCTCATAATCCTTTTTATTTCTAAAGAAGATATTGAAGTTATGAAAATCCCTCCCAGCAGCTCCCATTATTACCACTTTTCTTTTCCTTACTCCGTTTCGCATTTTGGGTTAATAGACCTTTGTGTAGAAGTTCCTTTCTATCAAGTATGATCCCAAATTTAAATTTTATGGGTGCTATTGTGCTTTTAACTTAGCTGCATCTTCACACATCATTAATTGAAATTAACAATTAACCTTCTTTGTCGGATGTGAGAACCGTATGCGTATTTAGAATTATTGATATAGCATGAGCTCTAACATTTATAAATATTTTGTCTCTTTTTATATTCGGTCGAAACCTCATAATGTTAATCGTAACTCACTAGACTAGAATAAAAATAAGTTCCTTTTTTCATCATGCAATCTGGTATTTGCCTTCGATAACCTTTTTCCATAAGTTAGGCATTTCATCGAGCATTTCTTCTGCTATAATTCTTATAGCTTCGTTATCTATTTTCTTACCTTTAACCCTTATGTCCAGAACCTGAGGTTGATTTATTGGCTTTCCTATCTCAGAAGCGATATAAACATAAGCTTCATCTGCAAGGCCCGTCTCAACTATTGCCTTACTCAAATCATTTGCAAACAGATTGTAAATCTTGCCAATGTGGCTTATAGGATTCTTACCGGCGGCTGCTTCTAAACTCATAGGTCTATAAGGTGTTATCAAACCGTTAACCCTATTTCCCCTTCCTACCTGACCGTCATCACCTTGCTCTGCGCTTGTCCCTGTAACAGTAAGATATATACTCTCGTTTTCATAGCTATCCGCTGTATTGATTTCAACTTCTAGATTTAAGCCAAGGGAAATCTCTTTAAGCAAAAGCTCCTTAACCTTTCTTATCTTATCAATATAATCGTCTAAACCTTGAATATATTTGTCTACAGTTGCCATCGCAACTGTAAGCCTTATCTTCTCTTTATTTCTTATACCTATAACCTTTATGTCCTCTCCTATAAAAGGATATTTCCTCTTTGTCTCACCGCTGTTAAGTAATTTCTCTGTCTTATAAACTGTTTTCTCGAGTTCATCAAAAGGATAAAAGCCAGCTCCGATAGAGGTGTCATTTGATAAAGGCACCTCTCCTTTGCCAAATCTTTCGAAAAGCTCAACTAAGCCCTGGCTTCCAGGTCTTATCTTTACCTTTGTAATTATGTGGTTTTCAGCATCAAGATGCCTTATGTTTTCTTTTAACCATTTACGCATTGCCTCTATCGCTATTTCGTCAACGGGTAAACTTCTTCTATTTTTTTCTTTTATAGCCCTTCCCACAATTGTTAGTTCTATTGGCTCAATAATCTCTCCCCCATTATAAAAAGGGCTTGCAATCCCTCCGACAAGAAGTCCTTTATCAACGTTATGGTGCATCACTACACCAAACTCGTCCAAATAATATTTGCTTAGGGCAATAGAAACCTGTTCAGCAACGTTATCACAAATTGTGTCAGGATGCCCTATACCTTTTCTTTCAACAATTTCGGAATCCTCTTCATAAGCCGCCTTTCCGGTTAAGGATCTAACAAAAATATTTCTTTTCATGTAATAATCATCCAAGATAATATATCTGATTCAATTTAAGTATTAGGAAATATTTAAAACATTTTAAAATAAGAAACCATCCCTGAGGAGTTTAAAGAGAAGCGGTAAAGGACAAAGAAACTCACTAATGAAAAGGGAGTAATTGCCGCAATCAGTCTTAATCTATCTCTTCCATCCTAGGCTTGAGTTTCTTTAGCACCTTGACTTTGGTTGTATACTCCATCTCCTCCGGCGGGAAGTGTTGCAGGCATAAACGGTCCGTGCCTTCTTATGTAAAGCGCCTTCTCCATCGCTTCGTGCCTTACGTAATCCCAACATGAACCGGCAAAGTAATCAACCGGTATATGTTCTCCCATCGGGCTCTTCGGGTCTTCAAGTCCTTGAAGCCTTCCATCTGCAAGGTTTTGGTGTTCTAAAACGGCTTTATCCCCGACTTGAAAAAATGGCTCACTCATAATATATCTAGCGCCCTCTTTTTATTACCCTAAGATGATGTTTATATGTATTTTATTCATAAAGAGGTTATATAACAATAATGCCTCTTCATCAAAGTAAATACTCTTTGATACTTATCCAAATTAAATTAAAATGATTGCAAGGATCAAAAGCCTTGCCTAGGCTCATTTCGGGAGCCCTCCGTGAGCAGCAGAGCCGTATAGTTATGCTTTCGGTTTATAGGTAAGAAGGCCACGCATATACTGAGAGCGTTCGAATGCAGAAGGGTCCTCACAATTCTTTTGGCTCATACTTCCCTGCATCTGTTGTACAGATTCGTATTCATGCTCTTCCATCCAGTTACGTACTCCTTGCTCTATGATACGAATATGTTCTATACCATGTCGTAGAAGTACGGAGCAGAGCATAGTAATATTAGCACCGACCATAAGCATTTTTATTACATCCCGTGCTGTATGAACGCCACTTGTCGCAGCTAGATCAGCCTTAACGCGTCCATATAGAATAGCAATCCATCTAAGAGGGAGTCGCAAGGCCTGTGGTGTACTCAGAATAATGTTTGGTCTAACCTCTAGGGTTTCAAGGTCAATATCTGGCTGATAAAAACGATTAAATAGAACTAGAGCGTTTGCCCCTGCGTCGTCAAGTCGTTTGGCCATATAGGCTATGTTGTTGAAGAAGGGGCTCAGTTTAAGCGCCACCGGGATTTTAACCTCGGATTTCACCGCCTTGAGAATCTCAACATAAGTCTGCTCAACCTGCTCAGAGGTCATTTCTATATCAGCAGGTATATAGTATATGTTGAGTTCTAATGCGTCTGCCCCGGCTCGCTCTATCCTTTTTGAATAGTCTATCCACCCTCCAACCGAAGTGCCGTTAAGACTGGCAATGATAGGAATACTCACTGCTTCTTTAGCCTTTTGGATATGATACAAGTAGCTCTCTGGTCCGACATGGAACTCTGTTGGTTCTGGGAAAAAGGTAAGCGCCTCGGCAAAGCTATTAATGTGATGAGTAAGGTGGTGATGAAGCTCATAACGCTCTAGTCTTAGTTGCTCTTCAAATAATGAATGAAGTATGACGGCTGCAGCGCCCGCATCCTCCATCCGTTTGATATTGTCAATCTCTTCAGATAGAGGAGATGCTGATGGTACCAGTGGCGTACGCAAGGTCATTCCTAAATACTTTGTGCTCAAATCCATCAATCTGCCCTCCTCTCGTAATTGCTTATGGAGTTACCTTTCTGCAACACCTGTGCGTAGCGATGCTAGCCACTACTTTTATTCCTTTTCTCGATTTCCGATTTTCGTGCGGCCAGATATTCATAAAGGCTCCAGCGGGAATTTACGTCCTGTTGTGCCTCCTTGAATAAGCGTTTGGCTTCTATAGGTCGAGTCTTGAGGAGCATTTTGAATCGGTTTTCCATATACAGGTACTGCTGAACTGGTATTTTCGGTGCAGGTGAGTCGAGGTGAAGTGGATTTTCGCCTTGTTTTGCTCGTTCAGGATTGAATCTGTATAGTAGCCATTGTCCGGAATCTACAGCGGCTTTCTGATTTCGCATCGCTGTAGTCATGTTGATTCCGTGTGCAATACAGTGGCTGTAGGCAATGATCAGCGACGGTCCTTCATAGGCCTCTGCTTCAAGGAATGCTCTAATGGTGTGTTCATCTTTTGCTCCCATTGCAACACTTGCTACGTAAACGTTACCGTAAGTCATAGCAATTAGTCCAAGATCCTTTTTGGGAGCGGGCTTTCCGGCTGAAGCAAATTTAGCTACTGCGGCACGAGGAGTTGCCTTGGACATTTGTCCGCCGGTGTTAGAGTAAACCTCTGTATCAAGCACCAAAATATTAATGTTGTATCCACTAGCCAGTACGTGGTCAAGGCCGCCAAAGCCGATATCATATGCCCAACCGTCTCCACCGATAATCCAAACACTCTTTTTGACCAGCATATCAGCAATGCTTAGTAGCCGTCTTGCATCTTGGGACTCAACATCTTGGAGCCACTTCTTCAAAGCTTCTACCCGCTTACGCTGTTCGTAAATACCAGCTTCATCTTTTTGCTCCGCGTTGAGAATCGCGTGTGCTAGGTTTTCACCAATAACCAGGGACACTTTTTTGAGCAGATGCGTAGCGAACTCTCTTTGCTTATCAATTGAAAGTCGAAACCCAAGTCCAAATTCAGCATTGTCTTCAAAGAGAGAGTTAGACCATGCTGGTCCTCGACCTTCAGCGTTTGTAGTCCATGGTGTAGTGGGAAGATTACCACCATAGATAGAAGAACAACCGGTTGAGTTAGCCACTATCAAGCGATCGCCAAATAGCTGGCTAAGTAGTTTGATATAGGGTGTTTCTCCACATCCTGCACAAGCGCTTGAGAATTCAAATAAAGGTTGCTGTACCTGCTGATGACGCACACTCGCCTGATGCAAATGGATTCGATCCGTCTCAGGGATGGTTAAAAAGAAATCCCAATTCTTACGTTCCTCCTCACGTAAAGGAGGCTGTGGATGCATGTTGAGTGCTTTAATTCTGGTCTCAGATTTACTTCTAGCCGGACAGACATCCACACATATACCGCATTCAGTACAATCCTCAGGTGCTACTTGGATAGTGTATTTAAGTCCTTTCCATACTTCATCGCGAGCATAAGATGACTTAAATTTGTCTGGAGCCCCTTCAAGATATTTAGGATCATAGGTCTTAATCCGAATTACAGCGTGCGGGCATACAATAATGCATTTCCCGCACTGGATACAGATCTCAGGCTCCCAAACGGGAATTTCAAGCGCAAGATTGCGTTTTTCCCATTTTGTAGTTCCAGTTGGGTAAGTGCCATCTGGCGGAAGAGCGCTTACAGGGAGTTCGTCTCCCTGGCTCGCAATCATTTTTCCTAAAACTTCTCTTACAAATAGGGGGGCTTCTTCGGGTACTGGTGGAGGTATTTCAATAGGGCTATCAGCGCGATCTGGAATCTTTACTTCAAATAGGTGTGCCAAAGTGTTATTTATTGCTTGAAGATTCATATGAACGATTTCCTCTCCTTGTTTTCCGTATGTTTCATAGAGAAATCTTCGGATTTCCTCTATAGACCGGTCCTTAGGCAGAATTTGGGAGATAGCGAAGAAACAAACCTGCATAACTATATTAATTCGTCCTCCTAACCCACTTCTTCGTGCGACTTTATAGGCATCAATGACATAGAACTTAATTTTCTTTTCGATGATCTGTTTCTGCACCGACAGGGGAAGATGTTCCCAAATTTCCTCTTGACCATAAGGGGTGTTTAGGAGTAATGTTCCCCCCGGTAAGATGTGCTTCAACATATCGTAACGCTCAAGGAATATCGGTTGATGGCATCCTAATAAATTCGCTCTATCTATAAGATAAGCTGAACGAATAGGACGCGTACCAAAGCGAAGATGTGAAATCGTTACCGCACCGGCTTTTCTTGAATCGTAAACGAAGTATCCCTGTATATGGTAGTCCGTGTTTTTACCAATAATCTTTATAGAGTTTTTATTGGCTCCTACGGTTCCATCTGAACCAAGACCGTAAAAGAGCGCTCGAAATACATCGTCCGGTTCGGTAGAAAATTTAGGATCATATGTGATACTTGTATGAGTTAGGTCGTCATGTATGCCAACGGTAAAGTGGTTTTTGGGTTTTTCTATGGAAAGAAGGTCAAAAATAGCCTTAACCATAGCTGGTGTGAATTCCTTTGATGATAACCCATAGCGACCACCTATTATTTTAGGAATGATTTTTATTTTTCCCCATCCGCCTATTATCCCTTCATGGATTGCAGTAACCGAGTCCAGATATAAGGGTTCACCTGAACTTCCAGGTTCCTTAGTGCGATCGAGAACAGCAATCGCCTGTGTTGTAGAAGGAAGAGCTTCGATAAAACGCTTAGTATCAAACGGACGATACAAGCGTACTTTAACTAGACCAACTTTTTCGCCTCGGTTATTGAGATGGTCAACTGTTTCATGAACTACTTCAGCCCCAGAACCCATAAGCACAATAACATGCTCGGCATCGGGAGCCCCATGGTATTGAAAAAGCCGATAAGCCCGACCAAATAGTTTAGCAAATTTGTCCATTGCCCTTTGAGTTATATTTGGACAGTCAATATAGTAAGGATTTGCTCTTTCTCTTGATTGAAAAAAAATATCTGGATTCTGTGTAGTGCCACGAAGAACGGGACGATCAGGGGAGAGTGCGCGAGCACGGTGTGCAAGAACTAGATCCTCGTCTATCATTGTATGTAGGTCATCGTCAGGTAGTAGTTCGACTTTTGATATTTCGTGTGATGTACGAAAACCGTCGAAAAAGTGCAAGAATGGTATACGTGACTCAAGGCTTGAAGCTTGTGCAATAAGGGCAAAGTCCATTGCTTCCTGAACGGATGCAGAACAAAGTAGAGCAAAGCCAGTAGCACGGGTGGCCATAACATCGCTGTGGTCACAAAAGATAGAAAGTGCATGTGTAGCCACGGTACGTGCAGCTACATGAAATACTGTTGAGGTAAGCTCCCCAGCGATCTTATACATGTTAGGAATCATGAGCAAAAGTCCCTGTGAAGCGGTAAATGTTGTTGCAAGTGAACCGGTTTGCAAAGCACCGTGCACTGTCCCGGCTGCGCCAGCTTCGCTTTGCATTTCTACTACCAGAGGAACGGTGCCCCAGATATTTGGCCTCCCTTCGGATGACCATGAGTCAGACCACTCACCCATAGGAGATGCTGGTGTAATGGGGTAGATAGCAATAACCTCATTCAATCTGTATGCAACGGAAGCTACTGCCTCATTACCATCTATGGTTGCAAAGATTCTATTCCTCATTAGCTCATACTACCCCTTTCTTTATCTCCGTCTTCGCTGATATATGAGGAAATCAGAATAAGAATTCTTTTTCTCAAGGTATCGGCGAAGACATGGGCTCAATGGAAATTTCTTATCTTATAATATGGTGATAAGTTCAATTTTATTCTCCACTATCCTTAATTTTATTGGCAAATTATATGCCAAGTTACCACATTCCAAATCGTAATATAATAGGTTTACGTTTGACTTCTCTAACGCCACTTCAAGAAATAAGTTCTTAATCTAAAGAGAGTTACAATAGTAGCAATGTAGAACTCAAATAATGTGGGAACATAAAGGCTTCCGCTACCTTGACTTTACTTTGACATAAAACTTATCAACTAATCTTTTGGAATTTTTTTCAGAATCTTGTAAATTGGCCTAATTTAGCAAACCTTTGTCAGATGTAAGAAAATAGGACAAACATCGAATAGATAAAATGAGATTAGATTATTTTATCTCTAATGTCTTCCAATAGAGGGGATGGGGGACCTAATATGAATATATGTTTTTCTTACTCGTTAAAGTGTTTCATATAATTTATCCGCTTTAAGCATTGCTTCTTGCAAGTAGGGGCACAACCAAAAATAGAACAATATGCAATGTCTACGAAGGGAGAATGGTCTCTCGAAGCTGATCTAATGACTTCTATAGTTGCTTTTCTTCCGGTAATAGGACATCTTATGTATTTCCTATCAGTAATTTCATCAAAATAGTATTCCATATGAGGAGATAAGGTACCTCTTTCTTTTAATCGTTTTTCTGTCTCGGAGTGCCCCGTGGATTTCTTCTCCGTAACATCATCAAAGTACCACTCCATACGAGAAGTTAACGCATTTCTTTCCTTTGATTTTAATCTTTTAATTTTCTTGCCCTCTTTTCTTTTTTAATTTAATTCCATGACCTTGCATTTAAAGAGAGAAAAGTCCTAAATTATCAACCTTATCTTCGATAAATGCCGCTTATGTCATCTTGTCAAACTCTTTTTCATTACCTTCATGTGGAAATCCTTTTTGTATTTATGAATCCATGCCTATTTTTCCATAAAAAATTCTGGTGCGTGTTTCTTTTCCTCTTTGCTCTCTGGATGTAAAATCCCTTTAAGTTCTCTCAAATCTTTTTCTATAGTATCTAGCCTTGTGATGATGCTATCGAGCTTTTCTATAACCATCTCCGAGGTTAACCTCTTTTTTGGAATAATTTCTTTCTTACGTCTCATTAATTGTTTTTTCATTCAAATTACCTTTTCTTGTTACTAAATCACATCCTTGTTTTATAATATTGCAAACTGCATGCCACAAGATTCAATATATAACTTCTTTAAATACCAACAAATTCTAACGACAAATTTATTATTAAACGAGGTATACATGTAAGAATTTAAGACATCTGACAACATCCTGTACCATAATGTTTCAATGAATATAGATAATCTATATAAATTTTTGTGGCATAATACTTGCTTAAATATTTAAATAATAATTAATCGCTAAACTAACTAGGGTTGAGCAAAGGGTGAATGAGAAATAAGTGTATTGGTTAGGCTTATTCTAGTTTTAATAAGTATGTTTAACTGGGAAAGAAGCTTAAGCAACTTATGTACGAGCAGCAAATCAAGTTTAATTCTAGGAGAAGGGGGTGAATTATGGGAAAAATCTTATTAGTAGACGATGAACCAAATATAAGGCTTTTGTACAAAGAGTTATTGAACGATGAAGGTTACGAAGTTTTAGAAGCTGAAACAGGAAAAGCGTCTTTTGATATACTACGACGTGAGCCAATTGACCTTGTTGTGTTAGATATAAAGCTTAGATTAGAAAGTGGTCTTGATGTACTTCAAAATTTGACGAAAGAATTTCCTAGTCTTCCTGTTATACTTTGTTCAGCTTATGCATCCTTCCAGGACGATTATATATCTTGGCTTGCAGAGGCATATATTGTAAAATCAAGTGATACTGAGGAATTATTGAAAGTGATAAAAAAGATTCTAAACAAAAAGAGAAAGACCGAGGGCAATACACCCGTGACAGAGGCTGAAATGAAACAAGAAGAAGACTTACAAATAGTTTCTACAAACCATTTAATGAAATCGACATAGGTAACGGAAATATCAAGTAATTACTATGAAGGATAACCTATATCGGAACTGATTCAGTTACATGTGAGAAAGGGATAAGGATCATTTCTCCCATTCGACTTATCTAAGTCAATTGAGAAATCCAATCTACTATAGCTTTTATAATCTCATCCGGATTTTCCATGCAATCATGCATAGCTTTCGGTATGTATTTCACTGTTACATTAGAATTCCCAGCCTCACGAACCAGATTTGCTAGTTCTTTAGACTCCCACGGCTCAAGTATGTCGTCATTTTCTCCTTGAAGAAAAAGGATTGGAGCTTTAATTTTTGATATTAACTTGTATGCTATAGCATTATGAGCCTCTGGTCCTCTCATAAACCACCAGGTTTTGTATGTAAAGATTTCAATGTGAAACGGGTTGAACGTAGGTCCCCAGGCTCGATAAACTATAAAGATTTGATCCTTGGAACTCTTATAAGGATCTGGCTCTAAGATCTCTTTGGCTTTCCTGTATACCTCATCATAGGACGGCTCGCTATTCCACTTGTCCCAACGTTTTTTTTGAGCCTCTGGAAGAGAAAAAGCACATCCCTCAAGGATTAAGCCATGAATACAAGGGTCGGATTTTTTTGAGGCATAATAGGCGACTAGGTTTGCTCCTAAACTATATCCCAGGATAAAGATTTTACTGAAGCCTTCTTTTTTGAGTAAATCTAGAGATGCATCTATATCATTTATAATGTCATCGAATATACCCACTCCCATTATCTGCCCCATAAAGGCCATTCGGGTGTTAACGGAAAAGGAATTAATTCCGTGCTCTAGGAGGGCTTGTGGAAGCAGCCTGGGGGTGCCTCGGGCAAGAAAATGTCCAAGCACGCCGTGGATATATAAGATTATAGGTGTGTTTAATATATCTTCCTTATTATCGGAACTACTTAAAAGTAGGAGAGCATCAAGTTGAAAGCTGTCCTTAGTTTGAAAACTTATAAGATTTTTGCGGATCATAATTTAGATTTTAGGAAACGCAGGTCTACTTTTGGAATCTTCTATCAAGCCATTTTATTATTATATCTCCTAGTTCATCTTCCTTCATTTCCAAGGCGTGACCTGTATTCAGATAAAAGGCTGATACATCTTTATTGCCTGCATCAAGAGAAATCTGAGCTAATTCAAAAGTCTCAATTGGGTCTATTACATCATCGTGCCAACCCTGAGTAAGAAGAATTGGAATCTTTATTTTTTCTATTTGTTTATATGCCGTTGCGCCATCGGCCTCAGGTCCTGCAAGGAACCACCATGTCTTGTAAGTGTAGATTTCGGTATGTTCTGGTCTGTATGTATCTCCTCGCGCCTTATAGATCAAAATGGTGCGGTCTTCAGATGCGTTGTATGGGGCTGGCTTAAGAAACTCTTTTGCCCTTTTATAAACCTCCTCGTAGGAAGGTTCGCTTTTCCATCTATCCCATCGGCGACGAATCGAGTCGGGCATTGAACGGGGAGTTGCAAGGGCGATCACACCTTTTAAGCTTGGATAGGAAGATGGGTCATTTCGCAAAGCCGCGTATCTGAGTACTATACATCCGCCCAGGCTATAACCTGATAGGATAATCTTCTTATAACCTAATTCCTTTAGAAATACTATAGCCGTATCTATTTGAGGCACAGTGTCTTCGAGTATTCCAAACCCGAAAAACAGGCTGAAATTCGCCATGCGTGTATTTATAGCTAGCGAAGAATAACCTGCTTTTGCTAGGATCGGAGGTAAAAAACGCTGACTTCCATCTAAAAAGTTTCCTAAGAAACCATGTACATGAATAACAATTGGCTCTTTTTCAGATTGATCACTTTGAGCTGTAGTATGGTAAAAAAGAGCATCTATTTTACTTTTGCCAAAGGGAATAGATATAAGTTCTTGCTCCATAAATTTCACTTTCATCTAAGTACCCCTACTAGATTATTATAAAAAGAGTTAGAGATCTATTTCAGAATGTTACTTCAATCTCTTTATCCTCTTCTTGAATATCCACCTGCTGTGTTCCTTTATGTGTATCTATGTAAACCACGCCAGGTAGCTTTAGTATTTTAGAACTTAGTTTTAATTTTAATCTTTTTATATTTTCAATTGTGAGTTTAAGCCGGTTATTCTCATTAATGTTAGCTTCGATCTTGATTGGATGTTCTATTTGAAAAGGTGAGAAATCTAGCCAGAATATACTGTTTTTTAAAAAACCGTTAGGGGCTGTGTAGTTAATACTCTTGGGAAACCTATTCCTTTTAAATCTCCTAAACCAATCAAAGACCCTAGGTAAATCCTCATCTACCATATACCATGTGTGACCGTGTTCTGGGTAGGAGTTAAGCTCAGTTGGCGCTCCAAGCTTTTTTACTATCTCATGGAGTGTAAGTGCTTCATCAAATGGTATGGCTTCATCTCCACCGCCATGAGAAATATATAGGGGAAGATCTTTCAAGTTTTTTAACATCCTGTGAGGATAAGGCAGTCTATCTAAAAATTGTTCCAGTTCATCCCTGGTTATCCTTTCTATTGTCTCTTTATAAAACCTGAGGCGATAAGGTCCAAATACTACCGCCGACGCTGCAATTAGATCCGGATAATACAAGGAAACAAGTAGAGCCTCCAATCCTCCATATGACATTCCGGTAACGTACACGCGGTCTTCATTTATCGTGAAGCTTTGCTTGATAAATCCTAGAAGCTCTGGAAATACGTCTAATTTACCCTGACGAATGTACTGACCACCTAGGTAGACTGAAGGAATTATTGCAAGGTATCTGTTTTCTCTGACATAAATATGAAGTTCCTGAGACTTTATATAGTTATTTAGGCATATTATGACTGGAAGTTTCTCGCCTTCTTCATATTGGGGTGAGATGTAATGAAATTCAAACCTCTGTTTGTACCTTGAAGAAAAATACGAGCCGTTGTAAATCTGTCGTCCTTCCAGCGTAAATTTATCCCGCTCAGGATGCCCCTTTGGCAGAATATCTCCACTTGATCCAAGATAAATAACTGAATTAGCACCGCCTGCGACATCTGGATTTAGATCCTCATTATTTGGGTCATTTACCCAGTTCCCGTCAACAATGTATTTGTAATCGTAGGACCTATTTGGTTTTAGTTCTACAATGATACGCCATACGTCATCCTTTCCTTTTATTAAAGGGGTGTATCTCTTTTTCCATCCATTAAAATCCCCTGCAAGGAAAATCTCTTTATCTGAGGGTGCATAGTAACTAAAAAGTAGCCCTTCTTTAACGCGGACTGGTTTCGTTGCCCACCAACCCTCATACTGTTTAACTAAATCCACCAATTGCTCATGGCCCTTCTTTTTTATCTAAAATTTCTTTCTATTCTTCTATCACTTTGTCCATTCTTCGTGCCTTACTACCAGCACCGGACAAGGAGATGAGAAAATTACTTTGTGGCTAGTAGTACCTATAGCCATTTGACCGGTCTCGGTTTTAAGCCCGTGAGAGCCCATAACTATCAAGTCAATATTTTTTTCTTTTGCAAATGTATTAATAACGCGCCAGCGTGGTCCTATAATTATATTCGTCTTGGCTTGAACCCCTTTTTTCTCGAAAGTCTCTCTCTCTTCTTCTATCTTTTTCTCCATCTGTTTTTCGAGTTCCTTATAAAATTTTTTGATTTCCTCATCTATCCCAGGATACTCCAAGGGTTCTATAGCATGGATTATATATATACTAGCCTCAAGCTTCTCTCCTAAATAAAGGGTGTATTCTCTTGCCTTTTCTGAATACACTGAAAAATCGGTAGGGAAAAGTATTCTTTTTATTTTCATCTTTTTATCTCCTTCGCTTTACATTTTTTTATATATCTTATCACACATTCTAATTTTGAAAGAATGATTTCACTTAAATTCCTTTCACTAATAACTGTGTTTCTACTTAGTCCAAATGCCGATCAATTAACCCAGCATTTTCGCAGGATACATCACATATCCGCCTTTACCTTTAAGGTTTTATGGCTACTTTGATGACTCCATCGAGTTGATTCGAAAATATTCTATAGGCTTCTTCTATTTCATCTAATGAAAACCTATGGGTAATGAGTTGTCTCAAATTAACTCTTTCACTTTTCACCAAATCAATCAGCCTTCTCATCCTTTCCTTTCCGCCGGGGCATAATGTAGAGACAACCCTCTTGTCCGCGATACCATAACCAAAATCCTGAAGAGGAATGCCGATAGTTCCGAGTTGCGCAGGATAAACGCCGAGACTTGATATTGCTCCTCCGACGCGCGTGCACTTTACACAATTCTCAAAGCTCTCCTGAAGGCCTATCGCTTCAATCGCAACATCCACTCCTCTTCCGTTTGTAATCTTTATGATCTCTTTAACCGGGTCCACCTTTTTAAAATCCAGCGTAATATCCGCCCCCATCTGCTTTGACATCTTCATTCTTGCGGGAATGGTATCAACCGTGATGATTAAAGCGGCGCCTTTGAGTTTAGCTCCCGCAGTGGCGCTAAGCCCAATCGGTCCCTGCCCAAATACGGCGACGGTATCCCCAACTTGAATATTTGCGCTTTCGGCTCCCGAGAGACCCGTTGAGAAGATGTCCGTTGTAAAAAGCACGTCCTCGTCTGAAAGCTCATCTGGAATCCTAGTTAAATTCGCCATGGCGTTTGGAATCTTTACGTAATCCGCCTGACAGCCATCAATTGTGTTTCCCATCTTCCATCCGCCCAAAAACCCTCCGCACTGAGACCAGTTTGCAGAAAGGCAGTATCCGCACTGACCGCAGGGAGTAATGGCGTTAATCGCCACGCGCTCTCCATTTTTATAGCCGGTAACACCCTCGCCGAGTTCATGAACGATCCCGATCGGTTCGTGTCCTATGATTTGACCAACTCTCACAGGATATTCCGCTTTCATTATGTGAACATCCGTAGCGCAAATCGTAGTGAGTGTCACTTTAACCACTGCCTCGCCGGAACCTGCTTTTGGAACTGGACGGTCTTCAAGACCTATTTTATTAGCGCCCTTAAATACGTTTGCCCTCATCTTCATTTTGACACCTCCTACAAAGTAATTTCTCTACTTTCTAATGAGCAATATTTATGCCAGACCAAGATTTAATGACTTTACTTATGATTCTGATATGAAAATTAAGTTCATTATAAGAGGCTTGATAGATAATTGCTAGGTTTTTAAGACAAAATACAAGTATGGTGATAATAAATCATTATCTCTAGGGCTTAATTGTTAATACAGGGCATGGGGACTCACTTATAACCTTTTCGGCTGTACTCCCTAACATAAATCTAACAAGGCCCTTTCTTCCGTGTGTTGTCATTATTATAAGATCGATCCCATTTTCCTCTGCAAAATTTACAATTCCGAACCACGCCCTCAGGTATAAGGTCACCATTTCTTGTATGTTAATCCCTTTTGTCTTTTCTTTGGGAATCTTATTTAAGTAAGACCGCAATTCTTTTAGAGCCAGAACGCGCAGTTCCTCTATAATTTTACTTGTTGAAATCTCATAGCTGTGATGAAGCTCTAATGTATGAAGAAGGTATATTGTTGAATTGAATCTATTAGCTATATCAATGGCAAAGTCTAATGAAATTGAGGTAAGCTCTGATAAGTCTGTAGGAACAAGTATCTTCTTTATATCAATTTTATCTCCCTTCTTATGTCTTACAGCTAAAACAGGTGCATTTGCCATCCTTAATACCTTATTTGTATTACTTCCAAGAAGAATTCTATCTTTAAGCCCTAACCCTCGCTTTCCCATCGCAATTAAATCTACTTTTTCTTCCTTAGCTACCCTTAGAATCTCTTTATGCGGTATTCCGGTCTCAATACATACGTCCAACTTTGTAGCTTTTAGTTCAAGTTGTTTTAATGCCTTATTGATTCTGTTATATTCTTTTTTCTCTAGTAATGCCTGAATTGAGAACAACTCTTTTTTTATATCAACCGGTACCTTCAATCTTTCTATATCAACGGGCTGGACAACGCTTAAACCGACTATCTCAGATCCGTACTTACTTGCGAGCAACTCAACATATTTTAAAGCCATATCAGATTCCATTGAACCATCGGATGCCCATAGAATTTTGTTTATTTCCATTGAAACCCCCTTAACTAAAAGAGTTTATCACCATTTTCACTCCTTAAAAAACATAGAATGCACTCAGGTGATTAAATAACATTGGCAAATTCCATACCATAAAAATTTTTCACCATATGTCAATATTTCTATGACCCTCAGTTAACAGGATTTTGTCAGAATATCTGACATCTGACAACAATTAAAGCCATTGTGACCGAATAAGCTTGATAAAATCCCTGAGTTGATGATGGCATGGATTTTGCTAATTCTAAAAATAAAGAGATGATTATATACCCAAGGGAATTAATACTAAAGGATAAAACAAAAATAATAATCAGACCTCTTGAGGAGGATGATATAGAGGGTTTATTCAATTTCTTCGGCAAAATACCAAGGTCTGATCTTATAATTTTTAAAGACGATGTAGGTAAACTGGAAACCGTTGAAAGCTGGTTTACAAGCTCTAAGTATAGTAAGGTTTTTCAATTAATAGCTTTAAATGGCAAAGAAATTATAGGGAAGGGTACACTTCATAAAGAGGGTATTTATTGGAGATCCTCTACAGAGATTAAATTAATTGTAGATCCAGAGCATAGGGGAAAAGGGCTTGGTCTTCAAATGTTTAAGATCCTTTTAGCAGAGGGCCTAAATCACAACTTTGAAAAGGTCGTAGTGCGATTTACAAATGATAATAAGAGTTTTGTAAGAATCTTAGACCACTTTGGTTTTAAACCTGAAGCTGTACTTACTTGTTATATAAAGGATGAGCAGGCCGAGATAAGGAAAGACCTTGTAATTGCATCGTATAATCTTAAGGATTGGGCAAGAAGGTTTGAATTTTATAGCCTGATTTATAGTGAGAAATAACCAATTGTCATTATGTTTACCTTGTAAGCCAAATAACCGAATGCTAAACTCATAAAAGAGACTGAAGAACCTTGGCTCAATTGAGATGCAGATTTTCTATAGGCAGAAAGTGATTAGAAGGCTTCTACAGTCTACAAGAAAACCTCGCAAGGAGCCAAAAGATAGCTCTTTAAGAGATACTAGATGCAAGATAAGGGTAAGACAAAGAAACAACTCATCAACGAACCTATAGAAATGCATCAAAGTTCTGAATCTAAAATCGACATAGATCTGGAAAAGGGAAATTTTCGCTTAGTCGTAGAGTTGGTTCCTAACGCCATATTGATGGTGAATCAGAAGGGTGAAATCATTCTTGTCAACTCCCAGGCGGAGAAGCTGTTCGGTTACAATAGGGAAGAGCTAATCGGACAGAGTGTAGAGATTCTGGTGCCTGACCGTTTTCGAAGCAAGCATTCTGAGTACAGTAAAAGCTTCTTTGTTAACCCCCAAGCCAGGCTAATCGGAATGGGTCGAGACCTCTTTGCTCTACGAAAGGATGGAAGTGAGCTTCACGTTGAGATTGGTCTCAACCCAATCAAAACGGAAGAGGGAGTGCTAGTCCTAGCTGCTATCGTGGATATAACTGAGCGCAAGCTTGCAGAGGAGATGCTTCGTGAAAGCGAGGAAAGGCTTCAGGCTGTAATGGATAATACCACTGATGCAATTATGGTTTATGATGAAGATGGCATGGTAATTGCAATGAATAAAGAGGCAGAAAGGTTATTTTGTAGCAATAATAAAACGGGACTTAAAAACATATGGGATGTTATACCGCTAGAAAACCGAGCCGATTTCTCTAATATCCTTAAGAGTGTGAAAGAGGGGAGCAGATTATTAGATTACGAGATAGAAAAAATAATAGATAATGGAGAGAGAATCCCTGTAGGTATAGGGTTAGTATATATGACTGATGGAAGTGGAATGTTTATTGAAACGATAAGGGATATAAGGGAAAGAATTAAACTTAGGAATAAAATAGTAGAAATTGAAAAAGCTCAGGTTATTGGAAAGATGGCGGAAGGTATTGCTCATCATATGGGAACTCCTCTTGCATCTATGCTTCTAAGGGTTCAGATGCTTAAAGAAGACATTAACGGAATTCCAGAGTATAAAAAGTTTATGGAAAGGCTTGATTCAATTGAAAAGCAGATTTTCTATGCTCAGAGGGTGATGCAGAGGCTTCTTAAGTTTGCAAGCAAACCAGAGAATGTAAAGCGTCCTGAGAAGGTTTTTTATCTTATTGAGGAGGCAGTAGATATAATAAAACCTCTTCTTAGGAAGGAAGGCATTGAGCTTGAGTTATGCCTAGGTGAAGGTGTGAAGGTCTGGGCTGATAGTAACTTACTACTGCTTGTTTTTTCAGACATCATGATGAATGCAGTGGATGCAATGCCTAGCGGTGGAAGGCTTTCGATAACCACTTCTAATGTAAATCCGGATGTGCAGGTACAGATATCTGATACTGGGATAGGAATTCCCAGAGCTGTACTTCCATTTATTTTTGATCCATTTTTTACAACTAAGCCTGCTGGAAAGGGAACAGGTTTGGGTCTTTCCGTAGCTAAGCGGATTATACTAGACCATAATGGGAAGATTAGTATAGAAAGCACAGAGGGTGAGGGAACTAGTGTTTTAATAAGACTTCCGATTTATAGTGAGGAAAGAACACTTGCATAAATGTAATGTGCTTGTTGTTGATGATGATGAAGAATTAGTAAATGCTGTAAAGGAGCTTCTTGAAAGAAAGGGGTATGAGGTGAATACAGCCTTTTCTGGGAAAGAGGCGATTGAGAAGATGTCGTCATTTCCCCAAATTTGTGCTGCTCTATTAGACCTTGTCATGCCTATGATGGATGGTTTTACATTGCTTGATAAGGTTAAAGAAAATCATCCAGAGACAAATGCAATTATTATTACTGGTCATGGTACGGTACCTAATGCCGTAGAAGCGATAAAACGTGGAGCTATGGATTTCATAACCAAGCCGTTTGACAAGGATTTACTATTAAAGAAGCTTGAGGTAATAAAAAAGACACATGAGCTTGAAAACAGGATAACTGAACTTAAAGGGTTGCTTTCTGAGAAGTATGGTTTTGAACAGATCATAAGCAGTTCTCGGGTAATGGGTAGTGTATTTGAGAAAGCTACTGCTGCTGCTCGCACCGATGCCTCTGTGTTTATTGTAGGAGAGACTGGAACAGGAAAGGAGCTTTTAGCAAAGGCTATTCATTTAAAGAGTGATAGAAGTAACCAACCTTTTATTGCAGTAAACTGCGCAGCGATACCTAAGGAGCTAATGGAATCAGAATTATTTGGGTATAAGAAGGGATCATTCACTGGTGCGATGAAGGATCATGATGGGCTTTTTATGGCTGCAAATATGGGCACGATCTTTCTAGATGAAATAGGAGAGATGCCAAGGGATCTCCAAGTAAAAATACTTAGGGTTCTTGAGGAGCACAAGATAAGACCAATAGGGTATACAAGTGAGATACAAGTTAACATAAGGATAATAGCTGCGAGTAATCGTTCTATTGAACAGCTTAAAAATACCTATTTAAGGGAGGACCTCTTCTTTAGACTTGCCGTTGTTGTAATAGAACTCCCACCACTTAGAGAGAGGAGAGAGGATATTCCTTTACTTACACAATACTTTATAACAAAGTTCAACGAGAAGTATTCAAGGAACATAAAAGGGGTAACAGAGGGGGTATTCACATCACTTTATCGCTATCATTTCCCTGGGAATATAAGGGAATTAGAGAATTTGATAGAGGGCATAATAGCTATTTCACCGCCGGAAAAGGAGACAATAACCGAAAAGGACTTAAAGACACATTTACTATGGCAGGAAACAAAGCCTTCGGAACATACGCTTCTTTCCTTAGAGAAGCTCGAGAGGTTTGCCCTAGGGCAGGCGCTTCGCGAATCTAAAGGGAATAAATCGAAAGCGTCTGAGATTCTAGGTATCTCACGGGACACACTTTATAGGAAGCTAAAGCAATTTGGGATGGAATAGTAGTTTATTTAGTTGTGCTCACGACAAAGCCTTATTACTAATGGTTTCAAAAGTTTAATCTCGTAATAAACGCTTATTTAGGTTAATTCTCCCAAGTTTAATGATATATTGACAGTAATGTTGAGGGTAGCAGAGAAATAAAGAGATATTTCTGCAAAATTTTCTGACATCTGACATAAAGTAAAACCAAAAGTATATTATAGGATAAGGCATCCGAAGTAAAATATTATAATGCTATAAAGGTTGAGATTACTTGGCATACAAATTGCTAATTATTTTTATAGGATTAAATAAATTAACGGAGGAGTAAATATGCTTGCAAAGAATGTTATGAAAACTGAAGTTGTTACAGTATCGCCATCGGTTCCGATAACAGAGGCTGCTCTATCAATGAGAGAAGAGGATATAGGCGTCCTTGTCGTAGTAGATGATGGAGGAAGGCCTGTAGGAATAATAACAGATAGGGATATTGTGGTTTCAGTCGTAGCCAATAGTGAAAACCCCGTTGAGATTTTAGTTGAAGAGGTAATGACCAAAAAATTAATTGTAGTTCAGGAAGATACAAGTATATTTGAGATACTTAAAATACTCGCAAAGAATAATATAAGAAGGGTGCCTGTGATGAAAAAGGGAAAGCTTGTTGGAATAGTATCGGTAGACGACCTTATTGTTGTTATCACAACGGAGCTTTCTAACCTAGCTTTGGCTTTAAGTGGCACCTCAAAGGTTCTTTGATCAAAAGAAGATGCTTGTAAAAAATTGGATGAGGCAAAATCCAATAATTGTGGAACCCGAGACGGGAGTCAAATCTGCTTTTTTACTTATGTAATTCTCTTAGTTAAAAAACAAGTGAGAAAATTTGCGTCTAAAAAATCACTATTTTGAAATCATATCAGAAGAAGATTTTATTCCTTATAAAAGTCCGCTACAATCCCAATCCTGATGTGATTAAAAGCATCAAGACCAAACCTACTATCACACCCCATGCAGTTTCTTGTCTAGAGCAACTACGGAGACTATCTGGTATCAGTTCGGCAGCGACTAGATAAATCATAGCGCCGCCAGCAAACCCTAATCCAGATGGTAACAGGGGCTTGAATACAGATACTAGAAGAAATGATGGTACAGCAAGGAGCGGTTGCGGCACGCTTGTCAAGATTGCATACCATGCACACCTCCATAGCGATACACCCTTTGCGCGAAGTGGAAGCGTGACAGCCATTCCCTCAGGAATGTTATGAACAGCAATCGCAAGTGCAAGAAGTAGGCCGAATCTCAGCTCACCTGTCGCATAGCCTACACCAATCGCCACTCCTTCAGGAATGCTGTGTATAAACATCGTCACCACAATCAGTACAGCTTGACGCGAGTCTACCGTGTTTAAGTTGGCAATACGCCAGTCGTTATCCTCCATGCGGCTTGCAATCCACGCAACAAAAGCAGCGCCAGCTAGCATTCCCAATACAACTTCCCACACGCTACCTCGACGGAGAGCCTGGTCAGCTAGGCTAAATACTGACGCTGAAATCATCATCCCGCCTGCAACTGCCGACGCTATACCTTGCCACCTTACTGACGGGTGTCGGACAAAGGCAAACGGCAAGGCGCCTAGACCAGTTGCCAGGTCGGTTAGCAGTGCTACAACGAAGACTTGAATAACTATATTGTCCAGCATGACGACGAGAAAATTATAATAACAAACCTCATAAGGACAAAACTAAGAAGAAAAGCTTGCAATCTTCTCCTTATGTATGCAAAAAGACCTAAAACTACTAACTAAACCCACAACAAAAATGTTCATGTTTTCTTCTGAGTAAGTCTAATCAGGTATTTTCTTCCCTCTTCTGCAAGAAAGATAATTGGTGGAAATGCAAGAAGAAAAGCCCAATCTACAGGATCCAGAGAGAATGTATTAAATATTTTTTGAAAGAGAGGGAAATAGACTATTATATTGATTATAACAAGCTCAGCCGCAATGCCAAGCAAAACCGATCGGTTATTTAAAAAACCTATTTTAAATACCGACTCTCTTTCTGTGCGGCAGGCAAAGACATTTCCTATTTGAGTTGCTATAATGCCGGCTAGACACATAGTTGTGGCTTTTAGGTAGATCGGGCCTGATGAAATCAATTCCATACCCGGACGCCACCCGGAGGAATAGTAAATAAAGAAGTATCCCGCCATACAGGCTAGTGCCTCAATTATCCCCAAAAAGCCATAAGCCCGAAGTAGTAAGGGCGGGTCTAATAGCCTTTTCTTTGATGATCTAGGTGGCTGGTTCATTACCCCTGGTTCCGGACTCTCAGCTCCGAGTCCTAGGGCAGGAAGTAAGTCAGTACCAAGATCAACAGCCAATATCTGCATTATGGTAAGAGGTAAAGGAATCTTAAATAAGACAAAAAGAATGAAGGGAATTATTTCAGGAATGTTAGATGCAAAAATATATGTTACAAATTTCTTAATATTTGAATATATTGCCCTTCCTTCCTCAATACCTGCGACAATACTTGCAAAATTATCATCCGTAATAATAATTGTAGCGGACTCTTTTGCAACGTCTGTCCCACGGAGACCCATTGCAATACCTACATGCGCCTTTTTAAGAGCTGGGGCATCGTTAACGCCATCCCCGGTAACAGCCACGATTTCTCCCATATCCTTAAGAGCGTCTACTATCCTCATCTTATGATCGGGAGAAACCCTTGCAAATATAACCCCCTTTCCTCGTAAGGCTTCCTTAAGTTCATCGTCATTCATTTCTGTAAGCTCAGTACCTGTAATGATCCGAGCGTTTTCATCCCTTACAAGACCGATTTTTCTTGCGATAGAGTGTGCAGTAAGACCATAGTCACCTGTAATCATGATAACTTTTATGCCTGCGGTTTGGCATAAGCTCACTGCTTGAGGAACCTCAGGTCGAGGAGGGTCCATCATCCCAGTAAGTCCCATAAAGGTAAGTTCATGTTCAACCTCACTTGGAGAGTAAATATCTTTTTTCTCTACTTCTCCATAAGCCAGTCCTAAAACCCTTAGTCCCTCACTGGCAAAATTATCGAGGTGTTTTAGAATGCTAGTTTTGATTTCATCTGTTAAAGGCTCCTTCTTGCCATCTACATAAACCGAGTTACAAAGAGAAAGGACCTCACGAGGCGCCCCCTTTACATTAGCCAGAATATTTTCCCCCTCCATTAGATTTATTGTAGACATGCGCTTTCTTACTGAATCAAATGAGAGTTGAAAGATTCTTGGGTTCTTATCCTTTATATCTTTATAGTCAAAGCCTGCTTTCTTGGCAAATACTAGGAGTGCTCCCTCAGTAGGGTCACCAGCAATACTCCAGAATGGTTTTTCATTCGACGGAGCTAGAAGCTCTGCATTATTGCAGGTGACGCCTATCTTAATTAGCGCTTCCATCCCTGACTTTTTTATTTCTTCCCGAGACAGCGGAGAGCCATTATAAAGTATTTGACCACTTGGATCATATCCTGATCCTTCGATTTCAAAAAGACTATTGTTAAACCAAAGCCTTACTACGCTTATCTGGTTTGTAGTAAGAGTGCCAGTCTTGTCAGTACAGATAACAGTTGTGCATCCAAGGGTCTCGACAGATGACAGCCGTCTTATTATTACATGCCTTTTTGCCATTCTCTGCACTGCCATAGCCAGAGCCAAACTTACTGTGGGAAGAAGTCCCTCCGGAACGTTAGCTACAATAATCCCTATCGCAAATATAAAACTCTCGAAAGTTGTAAGATGGACAACGTAACTACCAAGGATAAAGAACAGGATCCCCATACTTATAGCTAAGATACTTACTACCTTTGTTACCTTTATCATCTCCCTCTGAAGCGGGCTTAATTCTTCTTTTATAACTTGAGTTAATCGCGCAATTTTACCTATCTCAGAGTGCATGCCAGTGGCGATAACTATGGCCCTTCCACTGCCTGAAAGAACATTCGTACCCCCAAAAACAAGGTTAGGGATTTCGGTCCAAAGGAAATTCTTTCCATCAAAAACAGGCTCGGAAATCTTATAAACGGGTCTGGATTCACCTGTCAGGGCGGAGTTATCAATCTGCATATCAAAGGCTTCAAATAGTCTTCCGTCAGCCGGCACTTTATCCCCTTCTTCAAGTAGGATTACATCCCCAGGAACTATCTCAGAGGTTAAGATTCTATCCTCTTTAC
>Ga0209001_1000002_pt1 | contig 48332 bp, 41 predicted proteins | sample Rifsed13ft2_FD_184006 | JGI IMG/M metagenome (GOLD analysis project Ga0209001, IMG submission 184006) | Soil microbial communities from Rifle, Colorado, USA - sediment 13ft 2 (SPAdes) (version 2) | ecosystem: Environmental > Terrestrial > Deep subsurface > Rock core/Sediment | place: Rifle...
AAATAAAGGTATTCTTGGCTTAAAATAATTAAGCTTACATCCTAATATGTAAATATTATAAGCCCTAACTAATGCCTAAGGAGGTCAGCTCCCAAACCTTATTATGAGGTCAAAAAGAAAATCTACATTTGCAAAATCAGTTACTTCGTTATCAGCAACTGGAATTTGAACTCCCGCTCCAACGCTTACTATCTGCCCACCAAACCTGAGACCGGGGGTTACGTAAACCGCCGTAAAGTTGTCATCAAACGTTGTTGTAGACTCTGCAAGCACCTCTACGAGAATTGTAGTTGAAAATGGGAGATTAAGAGGGGGTGTTATGCTAGCAGTGCCTCCATACTCTATTATAAGCTCAATGTCGTCTCCACCTGTGTTGATTATCCCGATAGTATCAATCTTGTCGGCATTTGTAATTATATCAAAATCTAGATTACCTTGCAGGGCAAACATCCCAGAACCAACCCCTAACACCAAATAGGGGTCTAGGGTTATAGCCTCATCTATAAAATAGACAAAATCTCTAAAATAAGCCTGTGCCGCCTGCGCGCCCAGGTCATCGCTTGCTGTGGGCAATATAACCTCAAAACCTGCTGTTAGAATTAAGTAATCAAGATTTAGTAACGCAAATTTGCCACCGATTCCAATATTTCCAAAATCATAATCATCTTGTTTCTCTGTTAAGTTAAATTCAGAGTCTGGACCAAAATCAATTACACCAGCAAAGGGAAACTTTGCATATAAGCCGAAGAAGTTATTAAATATGTTTATGTCAACCCTATATTGATTCATAATTAGCACCCCCCCAGGTGGATCATCTAAATCCACCACCTCAACATTTGCCCTAAAACCCGTATAAGAATAGGGATTCTCAAGAAAGAATGAGTTGGGGATCATTGGTCCTGCTGCCCTAACACCATTTGCAGAGATACAAAAGACCGTCAAAACTACTAAGAATACAACTGCGGTTTTGAAATAGAGAATACCCCTTTTATGTGCCTTCATCCTTCAATACCTCCTTATTGAGTTTATAAAAGATTCACCCTGAGAATTCAATTTTATCAAAACTTTATCACGATTTCAAGCCTTTATCATTTGGTTGTGAAAAAAGCATTTAGCCATGAAAATATAGCATTAAAGTCCCTGACAGATAAAGTTATGTTACAAAGATATATTTGTAGAGGTGAAACGCATTTAGTTGCCATCTATATCTACTATGGTTGTACAAGTGTACAACCATCTGGATCTATCATAGCGGCATCTTGTTCATTTACAGCCTTATCACCACCCTCAATAGTACAATCACCAGTCGGAATAACATCGACATTTGAGTCATCTGTAGCCAAAATACCATTACTATCAGCAGACGTTACAAAAATATCCCCACCAATAAGCGTAACAGACGAATCACCTTTTGTATGAATGCCATTACCTTCAGCGTCAATAGTTAATGTTGGAACTGCGAGCGCTTCAAGATTCACGTTGGCGCTGCCTTCTGCAAGAATGCCCTCGTTGCAAACGTCAAGCGTAATATTCTGAACTACAATATCAATAAAGCAATCTCCTTGAGCCCTTATACAATCCTTCCCGTTACCATCCACTGTAAAATCTACTAAATCATCCTCGTCTATTATAAAACTTTGGTTGCTATCACAACGTATAGGATCTTGTACAACATCCCAATCCTCGACTTCTATTTGATTTAGTCCTAGATCTAGACTCACTTCTAAAAAAACCTCACTATCCTCAGTGATAGTAAAAGCTCTACCAAGAGTAACTTCACCGAGTATTTCGAATAGTAGGGTTATATCCCCCTCACGAACCTTGAGTTTAAATTCACCCTCAGAATTAGTAGTATCGCTGGCTACCCTTTCGTTATTCCGTTCAGCTATAACCTTGATTCCGGAAACCCCAGGACCACCTATAACAGGAGGTACAACTGTTCCATTAATTATGCTCTTATCAGCACCACCACCACCACCACAATTAACGAAACCCGTAAGTACACAATCAGAATTACCACACCCTTGTGATGACGATATTAATACAAGCAGGGCAAAAAGCAATAATACACTTCTCAATATTTTCATTTATACCCTCACATTTAGGGAGTAGACGATACTATCACGTGGAATGAACTTTTGTCAAGAAAAAACACTAAATAATAATTTGTAGAAAAATCTCAAATGGGATACTCTAAAATCGGTAATGTACATTCTCAAAGGGCTCTATGTAATAACTGATAAGAAACTCATTCCAAGAGATAGGTTTATAGAGACCGTAGAAAAAGCCATTCAAGGCGGAGCTAAAATCATCCAGCTTAGAGAAAAGGATACTCCCGAAGAAGAAATCATAAGACTGGGAAAAGAACTTCTTAAAATAACAAGAAGATATGGAATTCCTCTAATCATCAATGATTCGCCAAAGCTTGCTATGGAAATAGGAGCAGACGGGGTTCACCTTGGAAAAGATGACACAGAGATTTCAGAGGCAAGAAAAATTCTCGGTGGTGAAGCGATAATAGGTGTTTCTTGTTATGGCGATATTGAAAGGGGCTTACAGGCTGAGAAGGAAGGGGCAGATTATTTGGCTTTTGGAACCCCATTTTTTACACCAACAAAACCAGATAGAAAAACCACCCCCTTTGAGATCCTAAAAGAAGCGAAGAGAAGGATAAAAACGATTCCAATATTCGCTATCGGAGGAATAACAAAGGGGAATGCAAAATCTGTTTTAGAAACAGGTGTAGACGGGATTGCAGTAATTACAGCAGTTTTTAGCTCACCTAACCCTGAAGAAGCTGCACGTAATCTCGCTGATTTTTTTTGCTAGTACACTATTAATTTTTGTTGATAGGATCCAGGCAAACAAAAACTCCCTTCGACATGCTCAGGGCGGACGGTATTTAAACCAAGCCGTTCGAGGTGAGGTTGTCGAACCATAAACGGCAATTCTACCTTAAGTCCTATTTGTAAAAATCTGTTTTACTTTGTATTAATACTCTTATGGCTATACAACAATGTTTACAAGCCTTTTTGGAACGACAATAACCTTTTTGATTTCTTTTCCAGAAATATAGCTTTTTACTCTTTCATCTGAAAAAGCGGCCTGTTTCATCTCCTCTTCTGTTGTATCGGGGTCCATGAAAACTTGACTTCGTACCTTTCCATTCACCTGGAGGACTACGATGACCGCAGCGCTCCCTACAATCTCTCTATCCCACTCAATCCAAGGCTTATCAACGAGGGTTTCTTTATAGCCAAGGGCTTCCCATAGCTCTTCAGCTATATGCGGGGCGAAGGGATAAAGAAGACGAACAATAGTTTCAATCGCCTCCCTGAGTACAGCTTTTTCATCATTGCCATTGGATTGAAACCTAGATACAGCGTTTAGAAGCTCCATGATAGCTGCGACCCCTGTATTGAATTGAAATCTTTCTAAGTCTTCCGTTACCTTTTTAATCATCTTATGTACCTTAATAAGAAGACCTTTTGATTGCGGATTGCGGATTGCGGATTGCGGATTAAAAGATTCTCTAATTCCGAATTCCGAATTCCGAATTCCGAAATCGTAGGCAAAACGCCACACCCGGTTTAGAAATCTGTATGAACCCTCTATACCCTCATCGCTCCAGTCGAGATCCCTCTCAACTGGCGAGGCAAAAAGCATAAATATACGAACAGTATCTGCCCCATATTTTGCTATTATATCGTCAGGGTCAACAATGTTTCCGAGAGACTTTGACATCTTAGCACCGTCTTTAATTACCATCCCCTGAGTTAGGAGATTTAAGAAGGGTTCGTCAAGATTGCACATCCCAAGGTCTCTCAATACCTTTGTATAAAATCTGGCATAAAGCAGATGCAAAATTGCGTGCTCTATACCACCTATATACTGGTCTACAGGAAGCCAATATTTACCCCTTGCACCATCTAACATACCATTTTCAAAATCCGGAGAGGTGTATCTAAGGAAATACCAAGATGACTCTACAAATGTATCCATCGTGTCGGTTTCTCTTCTTGCATCACCACCGCACTTATGGCACTTTGTATTTACAAATTTCTCTATCTTTGCAAGCGGAGAGCCTCCCTTTCCTGTAAATTCAATATCCATCGGAAGCTCTACTGGTAGGTAATTGTCAGGAACCGCTAAGGTTCCGCACCTATCGCAATAAATTATAGGAATAGGTGCCCCCCAGTATCTTTGACGCGATATACCCCAGTCTCTAAGCCTATAGTTTATTTGCCTTCGACCAAACCCTTTAGTCTCCACATACTCGATGATCTTTTGTTTGCCGATCTCAGAGGGAGTTCCAGAATATTCACCTGAATTTACCATGATACCCACATCTTCATAAGCACATTTCATATCATCTGGATTTACATCATCACCTTCAGGCTGAATCACGACCTTTATGGGCAAGCCGTATTCCTTTGCAAACTCAAAGTCCCTTTGGTCATGTGCTGGAACACACATAATCACCCCAGTGCCATACGAAATAAGCACAAAATTTGCTATGTAAATCGGTATACGCTCCTCGCTAAAGGGGTTTACGCAGTAGGCACCTGTAAAAACACCTTCCTTTTTTACACCTTCGCCTACTCTTTCAATGTTGCTTTGCCTTTTAATCCTTTGGATGAACTGAACTGCTTCTTTTTCTTGTGGCTTTCCTTTTACGATCCTCTCCGAAATTGGATTTTCCGGTGTAATGCACATAAAGGTAACTCCAAAAACCGTATCAGGGCGGGTTGTAAAAATCCTTAAACTTCTCACGCCCTCTATAGTTTCCTCAAGGGGAAAATCAATTTCAGCGCCAGTGCTTTTTCCTATCCAGTTCTTTTGCATCGTAAGAACCCTTTCTGGCCAGCCATCTTTAAGCCTTTCGCATCCATCAAGGAGTTGCTCTGCATAATCCGTAATTTTAAAAAACCAGCCCTCTAACTCTCTCAACTCAACCTCGGATTGACACCTCCAACACCTTGCAGCCTCTTTATTTCCATCTGATGCAAACTGTTTATTACCTCCCGAACCAGACTGCGGTTCGGGTAATACAGCACCAGATACTACTACCTGTTCGTTTGCCAAAACCGTTTCACATGAAGGGCACCAATTGACAACTGAAGACCTTTTGTAAGCTAGTCCACAATCAAACATCCGTGTAAAAGCCATCTGCTCCCATTTATAATAATTAGGGTCAGAGGTAGTAATCTCCCTATTCCAGTCGTAACTAAAACCAAGCCTCTTTAGTTGCGCTTTCATTTGAGCAATATTTTCATAAGTCCACTTTGCAGGATGAACCCCACGCTCAATAGCAGCGTTTTCTGCGGGAAGCCCAAAGGCATCCCATCCTATAGGATGGAGGACATTAAACCCCAATGTCCTTTTATACCGCGCTATAACATCTCCAATTGTATAGTTTCTTACATGCCCCATATGGATTCTGCCAGAGGGGTATGGGAACATCTCAAGGACATAATATTTCTCCTCGTTATGGTCCTCAGTTACTTCATAGACCCTTTTCTCACTCCAAACATACTGCCATTTTCTCTCAATCTCTTGTGGATTATACGCTTCTTTCATTATCGCAAACTACGCTCCTTGCTGTTTAGTCGATGTTCGTGGATTGACCAAATTTAAATACTACATTACTGCCTTTAGAGCGAATCATTAAGCATTTTAAATTAACGCCCCCTGAGATTCAAATTGAAAAACTTACTGATCATAACAAAAAAGCACTGTAGAATACTGAAAATAAAGGACGAAGCGCCCTATGTAACTCTCTTTCTATTTTTATTTTGAGCGTTAGAAACCCAATTCTAACTCTAATTAATCGTGAACATTAAACTTTTTAAAAATGCTTGACAACTGCTTTTTCTTTCTGTTAGGATTTGATCACTGCCTCAAATGTGTGACTAATCCTTGTTAAAAACGTTTGAGGTTATCCCATTTTTGCATAGCAATCTATCCACAGTCTGTTGATAACTTGTGGAAACGTTGTTAGCTCTTGGAGGAGCTTTGGCAAAGAAATTAACGCTAGGTCGAAACCTTAAGTCCCTTTTTAAACATGAAAATGATGAAGAACCATCGAGAGGAATAGGGCTTCTTGTAACCCCTGTAAGCCATTACTCTCTAGCTACCCAAAAGGCTGAGTTTCCTCAGCAGGACATATGGCAAGAAGTAATCGAAAGAATAAAAAAGAGAGCAAATCCACAGGTGTTCTTTTGGTTTGACTCCCTAAAACCCTTATCACAAACAGATGAATTATTAACCCTTAAGGCTAAAAACAACTTCGAAAGGGACTGGATATATAACCACTATTTAGATCTTATAAGTAAAACAATCGAAGAGGTTCATGGTAGGAAGTTGGATATTAAGATTGTTGCTGCCAGCCCTACCTCAATCGAGGAAGATATTGAAGAAGAGAAATCAAGGGAAATAAATAAAGAGGGTCTATTTACAGGTTTTCTTAACCCAAACTACACCTTCGAGCGATTTATCGTTGGAGCTAGCAACCAGTTCGCTCATGCCGCTTCAACTGCAGTAGCAAGCAAACCTGGTGAAGCTTATAACCCGCTTTTTATTCACGGTGGTGTCGGACTCGGAAAGACTCATTTAATCAATGCGATTGGCAATTATATACTTAAAAATTCACATCAACTGGCTAGGGTATGCAGTATTTCAGCTGAAAACTTTACTAATCAGGTGATTAATAGCATCAAATCTAACAAGATGGAAGAGTTCAGGAACAGATATAGATTTGGATGCGATGTGCTCCTTATCGATGACATACAATTTATCGTCGGCAAAGAAAGCACACAGGAGGAGTTTTTTCATACATTCAATACTTTATACGATTCAAAAAAACAGATAGTGCTTACTAGTGACAAGACTCCAAAGGATATGTCTTACCTCGAAGAGCGTTATAGATCAAGGTTTGAATGGGGGCTTATCGCTGATATACAACCACCTGAAACTGAGACGAAGGTAGCGATCCTTAAGAAAAAAGCCGAAACTGAAGGGATTGTACTACCTAACGAAGTAGGTATATTTCTGGCTACTAATATTACATCAAACATTAGAGAACTTGAGGGAACGCTCATAAATATCAGTGCCTATGCGAAGCTACTAAATACAGAAATCAACATAGATCTAGCCAAAGAGGTTCTAAAAAACATTATCAAGGAACAAACCAGATCTATCCTTAATATAGAGTCTATTCAGAAAGAGGTTGCCAACTTTTTTGGTGTTAAGATACAAGATTTAAAGTCAGAAAGGAAAACGAAGAATATTGCTCTACCAAGACAGATAGCAATGTACCTAATAAGGAAATACACAGGAGCCTCTTTCCCAGAAATCGGAGAAAAATTCGGTGGCAAAGACCACTCAACTGTAATACACGCTGTAAGAAAAATCGAAGCTATGATTGGTGAGGATTCTTCACTTAAAGACGCTGTTAATGCTGTGGTTAGAAAAATTGAAGCATTGATAAGGAGCAGATAGAACTGTTCATAACCCTGTGGGAAAAGCTGTTAAAGAAATTGTGGGCAAATAAGCTTGTGGATAAGTATGGATATGCTTATGTGTTTATCAACAGAGTTATCAACCCCTTAAGGTAATGCTATTTAAGGCTTTCTTAAACTTTTCCACAATTTCACAGCTACTACTACTATTACTATATATATAAATAAATATTATAATTAGGAGTAGGAAAAATGAAATTTAAGATTAATACTCTAACACTTTCCGACAAACTCGGTCTCATACAGGGAATTTCAGAAAGACGTGCTACTATGCCTATACTGAGTCATGTTTTAATAATAGCCACGTCTGACAAAATAAAGCTTTCTGCCACAGACCTTGAGACAGCTATGATCACTTTATTTGATGCAGATATTAAAAAAGAGGGTGGTATAGCACTACCTGCAAGAAAGTTATATGAGATTTTAAAAGAGGTTCCTCTTGGAGAGATTGAGATAGAGGAGATAGGTAATCACTGGGCAGAGCTTAGGTCAAAAAACACAACCTTTAAGATTGCTGGATTGCCATCCGAGGATTTTCCAATACTTCCAGAAAATCATCAGGATGATCTATTCTCCATCGAGAGTGCAGTAATTGATGATATGATAGCAAAGACCATTTTTGCAGTTTCTCCTGATGATATGCGAAGAAACCTTTCGGGGATTTATTTTGAGAAAACGGGGAAACAGGAGCTTAGACTAGTTGCCACAGATGGACATAGGCTTTCACTGGTCGATAAGCGAATCGAGGGGGAGGTTAAGATTAAAAGAAGTGTCGTTGTTCCAAGAAAAGGTGTTACAGAGTTAAGAAAATTGGTAAAGCTAGTTGAGAATATTAACATTGGCATAGGGAAAAACGATTTTATCGCAGAGGGAAATGGAATTACATTAAACGTGAGGTTAATTGATGCAGAGTTTCCTAATTATAAACAGGTGATTCCTGAGGCGACGCAAAGGAGCGTAGAGGTTAGACGAGATGATTTTTTAAGCGCACTGAGGCGGGTTTCAATAATTTCTTCAGAAAGGACAAAGGGCGTTAAGATAAGCTTAGATGACGGTAATATGACACTTGTGTCGGTGTCTCCCGAGCTAGGGGAGGCAAGGGAAGTGGTGCCGATCAAATATAAGGGAGATTCGATAGAGCTTGGATTCAATGCACGTTATCTCATAGATGTTCTAGAGGTTATTAGTAGTGAATTGGTTCAGCTCGGTATCAGTGATGAACTTAGCCCACTGATAATAAGACCAATTGGCGATGAGGAATATATATCGGTTATTATGCCAATGAGGGTGTAGGGCTGTAGATAACACATATTTCAGAACCCAGAGGTAAAAAGAAACACTATAATCAACAATCTTTGCTGACTTATATAGGATTAGATGTTAGACCTGGTATTTCCTAAACTCTGTCCCTTTTGTGAGTCAATAGAATTTAATGAGAAAATCTGTGATAGGTGTCTCAAAAACATAAGCTTTATAAGGGATAGGTCCATATGCTTAAACTGTGGTGTGCCTTTTGGTTACATAGCAAGGGACATAGATACGCAAGGTCTAGCTGATCTGGGGCATGCTGTCTTCCAGGAAACTGAGCATACAATAGTGGATGCCTCGAGGGTGCATTTATTTCCAATCCCGGAGCATCTTTGTGGAAGATGCGTTCAAGATGAATACTATTTTGAGCGTGCACGTTCTATTGCCTTCTATGATGGAATATTAAAAGAGATTCTTCATAAATTTAAATACCAGAGGAAGTTAAACCTCGGAGGGGTCTTATCAAATATTATAATAGATAATTTCCCTAACGATCTTGGTATGCAAGACCTTGTAATCCCGGTTCCTCTTTACATAGACAAACTGAGGAAAAGGGAATATAACCAATCTCTGGTTCTAGCAGAGAAGGTAGCTAAGTATTTAAGGGTTTCTTTTGACCCCTATGTGCTTAGGAGGATAAGGGATACTAAGCCACAGTTCGAGATTAAAAGCGATATTGAAAAGAGAAGGAATGTAAAGGGCGCTTTCATTTTGAGGGAGATCGAGAATATTAAAGGGAAATCAATTCTTCTTGTGGACGATGTATTTACCTCAGGTTCAACTATTAATGAGTGCACAAGGGTGCTTCTTGAAGCAGATGCATCTCGTGTTCAAGTTGTAACCCTAATGAGGGCTGTATAGAATAGCCGTGGTTCGTGATTTGTGAATCGTGAATTGTGAACTCCGTCACGAAACCCGAATCAGGATTCGCAAAATAGCATTTGACTTTAAAAGTCACTTACTTTAAATTTATATCACCAATTTAAGTATTTTACTTAAGTTATAATGCCTATTACATGATGTGGATTATATAGAGGTAAATAGAGGTAAATAAATGTTTGGAAGATTCGTAGGGTTGGATCTCGGGTTCGACACTATTAAGATTTGTCTCATCTCAAGGGGATTAAGAGATACAAAATTAATACAGAAGATTCAGTTAAAAACACCGAGTACGAGGGAGCAGTTATCTGGGAATATTAACGAGTTATTCATAGATAATCTACTTCCTAAGAGAGATATGGCATCATCGCTTCCAAACAACCCTGTTTCTATTAGGGTTCTCAACTTTCCCTTTTCAGACCCTAGTAAGATAGATCAAGTTTATGAATTCGAACTAGAAAATATCTCTCCATTTAATCTAAGCGACAAAATTCACGGCTATCATATAATAAAACGTGGAGAAGGAAGTGAGGCGATTGTATGCATGTTTCAAAGGGAAGACATGATGCACCAGCTTGATGTTTATCAAGCATGCGGGGTTGACCCTAAGGTGGTAACCTATGGTCCGCTTGCCTATAGTGCCCTAAATAGTTTTATATACGAGGATAGACCTCTAGTTTTAGTAGATATCGGGGCTTCCAAGATGTGTTTTACTCTATTTGATGAAGATGGTGTAAGGCGCATACGTTCTTCGTCAAAGGCGGGAAAATTCATTACAGAAAACATTTCTAGGATCTGTGGGACATCCTATGAAGATGCGGAATCACGTAAGCTAGAAGGATTTAGTAATTCAGACAATCAGGTTATAAAGGAGGCATTTTCGCCCGTTCTAGAAGAGATAAAGAGAACCATTCAGTTCTTCGAGCTAGAGTTAAAGAAGGAGATTAAAACTATACTACTTTCGGGTGGTACGGCACATATGCCCGGTATTAATGATTTTATTAGCGGTGAGCTTAAAAAGGATGTAAGAAGACTTTATATTTCAGATCTGGGTCAAGAGGACTCTCTTCTTTTTGCTGATTCTTACGCGCTTGCTCTTTATGGAAGCACTTTGACAAGAGGAAGCATGAATTTAAGGAAGGGAGATTTTAAATATACAGGGAAGGATGAGGAGCTTAAAAGGGCATTTTTAATTCCGGCTCTACTTTTTTCTCTCCTCATAGTCTTTTTATTCTACTATGTTGGGGCACGTTACTTTCAAAAGCGCGAGGATGTAGGAAAATTAGAAGCTCAAACCCGAATGGCAGTAATGGAAATGTTTCCAAACGTTAAAGTTATTCCAAAGCCCGTGGCATTCATGGAGAGTGAGGTTGGGAAGCTAAAAGAAAAGTTAAAATTAATTGAGGAAATTCGGGGAGGTCCTACACCTCTTGACGTTTTAAGGGAGATATCTCGAAGCATACCAACTGGTACTCAGTTGAGTGTAGATGAGATTAATTTTGTTGACAATAACACCGTAAAGATGAGGGGAAAATGCGATTCGTATGATGGGGTCGCAAGGATTGAAAAAGCCCTTTCTGATTCTGGTTTATTTAAACAGGTACTTCGCGACTCAACTGATACAGCTGTAAACAACGCTATAAAGTTTCAATTAACTTTGCTCGTTAAATGATGGATACAAACGCTGTACTCGAGGACCTAAAAACACTTGTAAACAAAGTACGTGAAAGGATTCAGAGAATTGCAGCTTCTGAAAGGGATAGAAAGGCTGTTGGCTATGCAGGTTTAGGGGCTGCAGTACTTATTCTTTATCTAATATTTCAATTCTTTTCATCTGGTACCGGAAGACTTGAGAAGAAAGCCCAGGCTCTTCAGATAGAGCTCAAGAAGCTCGATTCCTTACGTAATGAGTATATACAATCAAAAGGTAGAATTGAGGAGCTTTCGAAAAGTATTAAAACTGGAGATGAATCCTTGATTTCTGTGGTTGAAAAAATCCTAGTAGAGTCACGTGTTGACAGGGGTAATTTCTCTATTAAGTCTAGGACATCCACATCTGGGGATTTATATGATGAGACGAGCGTTGATGTCGATCTTAAAAAGATTCCACTTGATAGAATGGTAGATGTTCTATACAAGATCCAAACAACGACTGCTTTTCTTAAGGTTTCTAAGCTCCGTCCTCAGACAAGGTTTGATAACCCTGATTTGATGGATGTATCATTTCGTGTGTCGACTTTTAAGTTAAACAAGGTACTCTGAGTGAAAAGAATATTAAAATCAAAACATTTCATTCCTATTTGTTATTCACTATTTTTCATATCTGTTTTTGTAGTGTTTTTTTACTCATCATTTCCTGAAGAGGCCGTTAAGCATCGGATAATTTATGAGATAGGAAAAAGGACCCCACTCACGGTGGAAATAAAGAATGTGAGTATCTCTCCTATTACTCGTATTACGGCCTATGGAGTGAACCTCTATAAGGACAAAGAGCTTTTTCTTGTTGTTGATGAGTGGAGTGGGAGTCCTTCACTCCTTTATCTTATTATTAACAAGCTTAAGGTTCCCTTTGAAGCAAATCTCTATGGTGGGGAAGCCGAAGGAACATTATTTTTCGATTTAAAAAATAATAAAATAACTAAGGCTGAGGGAAAAATTGAGAACGGTATAGATATAGGAAAGATAAGTGCAATCCCTGAGGTCTTAGGCGGTGAAAATTCATTGGTTCAAGGGGTATTAAACGGAGACTTTTCATTAGAATTTAGCTCTCAGCCAAAAGGGGATATAAACCTAACTATAAACGATTTGATGGTTAAAGGTGTAAAGATTGCTGGCGGTTTTCCACTTCCTGATTTTGGAAAGATGCAATCTAGTTTTAAGAGCCATATTGAAAAGGGGGTAACAAAGGTTGATGAGTTAAAATTCAAAGGAAGTAAAATAGACTTAACCCTTTCTGGAACAATGCCCCTTCTTTGGCAGATAACAAAGCATGGGACTATTGACCTTAGTGTTAGTCTTAAGGCTGATAGGGATGTAGGTAGAACTATAACCGGGCTTTTAAGCGCTTTTTTGGCGACCCAGAGGGATGGAAGCCTTGGAGGTAAAATTATTGGAACTATTAGCCGTCCTGAAATAGTAAAACAGGTTGTAAACAATAGGTAATACAAAACATAACTTTTTAAACTATTGCTCCTTTATCTTTAATTCATGAGCGTCAACATCTTTTACCCGAAACTCCTTTTTGCCGCTCTTTTTTTCTATCACAGTAGCACTAATTAGAGGGTCTATGACTACTTCATTATCTAGAAGCCCGATCCTTATGTCTCCCTCTATCTGGGTTACATAATCATCAATAAGCTCACCCAAAAGATCTTTTATAAAATCAGACATTATGCAATTCTCCTAATTGATATTCGGACTATATCAATAAAACGGGTTATGGTACTAGAACCTTCCATTTTTGATATGGCTCAGATTTGGATTGCATAGGGATACCTAATACAGTTATAGACAAGACTTTACCGCTGATCGCTTTAACCTCAACTCTGTATCCTGGCTGTATGTTTTTAAGTTGATTCTGTGAGGCTGAGAAGGTGTATACTGTTTGTGTTACATCTTCGTTAATCTTAAGCATCGTCAAGTCAACATATGTGACATCGCCAATTATGGTTTCAGGAGAGCTTTGAGCGTATAAATTGGTACTCATGCCAACAATAAAGGCGGCGGTTATAAGAACTACAGCTATTGTTATCATTATTCTTTTCATTTTATTTTGCCTCCTATTTTAGAATTATGGGCTAGAATGTTAAATATAATATTACCTAAAAAAATAGATAAGATAAGTGTTTTTTTTCTTAGGATATATATTACTAGGGTTATATTGAATTTAGGCTTTTGCTTACTTATCAAAAAAAAAATTAAAATCATGCTTGAACCTTTTCATTTCATTATGCTATCCTAAGCTTGAGGAGGAACAAGAGATGAAAAGCTTTTCTTTACTAACAGTATTATATTTATTTTTATTTATTCATATTTCTATCCCAACTGCTTCTGAAGAGGTTAAAAATAAATCAGAAGAGGAGGAGATGGTTATTAAGGGAGTGGGGTTTGATCAGCAGGCACAGAGTCCAGTGGTAATTTTAGCAGATAAAAAAAATGAAAGGGTTCTTCCAATATGGATAGGCCTATGCGAGGCAAGGGCGATTGACTTGGGACTTTCAGAAGAGGTAACACCTCGTCCTTTTACATACGACCTAGTAGCTGCAATTTTAAGGACAATGAAGGGGAAGGTTGAAAGGGTTGTGATAGTTGACCTTCGTGACAAGGTCTTTTATGCTCAGGTAGAGATCTCTGTTAATGGGTCGATTTCAAAAATTGATGCACGTCCAAGCGATGCGCTTGCCCTTGCCTCACGAATGGGCGCTCCGATATTTGTAAGAAATTCTGTTCTTGAAAAGGCACCAGCTGTGGGAGGTGAAGAGGAGAAGAAAAGGGGAACGTAGGGAAGTGCAGATTGTAGATTGCGGATTTAAAAGATATTCCGCAATCTGAAATCCCAAATCCGCAATCAATTGACATTCCATTCTCATATAGCTATCATTCTCTTCAAATTTCATTGGGATCTGGGGTATCCCCGATCCGGTCGGGGATCAAAGAGGGAGGTTTTTAGGAAACCACTCCTATATGTATCATGGGCTCTTCTGTGGATCTTGAGAATCTGAGAAAAAGGATTGATGAGATTGATAAAAAAATCCTCGAGTTTCTAAACGAGCGTGGAAAAATCGCAATTCAAATTAGTAAACTTAAGAAGGAAAACTCATTTAATGTTTATGATCCAGCAAGGGAAAGAGAGATTGAAAGAAATATTAAAAGAGCAAATCTTGGTCCGCTTACAACGGATTCTGTCCTTTCCGTTTTTAGAGAAGTAATCTCAGGGTGTCGTTCACTGCAACGTCCGATTAAGGTAGCGTATCTAGGTCCGGATGGTACCTTCTCTCATCAGGCAGCGTTTCGGGAGTTTGGTAGTTCTGCTAGGTTCAAGCCTTGTAAAGGAATTGATGAGGTGTTCGAGGAAGTTGAAAAGGAAAGGGTTTCATTCGGTATAGTTCCTGTTGAAAATTCTATGGAGGGTTCTGTGGGTAACGTTCTCGACAGGTTCTTGAGGTCGGATCTATTTATTTCTTCAGAACTCTTTGAAAAGATAAGCCATTTTCTCATTTCAAAGAAAGGAGATATTAAGGATATTAAAATAGTTGCCTCTCATCCTCAAGCGCTTGGTCAATGTAGAAAATGGTTGAGCGAGCATCTAAAGCGCGTGGAGTATCGTGAAACTTCAAGCACTGCAAATGCTGTTAAATTGGCCTCTCGTGACAAAAAAATCGCCGCAGTAGCAAGTGAGTTCGCTGCATCGATTTATAGGTTGAAGATCGTTGAAAGACAAATAGAAGACAGCCCTGGTAACACAACCAGGTTCTGGGTGATAGGAAGGGAATATAATCGCCCAACTGGTGCTGATAAAACATCTATAGTTTTCTCTCTAAAGGATCAACCAGGGGCACTTCATAAGTCTCTATCTCCATTTGCTGAGGAAAATATAAATCTAACAAAGATTGAATCCCGGCCATCAAAGGAAAGACCGTGGGAGTATGTGTTTTTTGTAGATTTTGAAGGACATGCCCAAGCCGAAAAGATAGGTGGTCTTCTATCCAAGGTGAGACAAATCTGCGTTTTCCTAAGAGTCCTTGGTTCTTATCCGATGGGAAAGAATAATTGATTAAGACGTGTTATGGTTTCAGGGTCAGGGCTTGGGTCGTGATTTTTTGTGTTTCGTAGTTGGATTTATCTTCATATTATAGTGAAACTTCATCTAATCTTCTAAATCTCAAAAAGTGAATATCACCTTTCATTCAATTTTAGATGTCCAGTTAGTGAAGAGCAAAAGACAAAATCTTATATTTCAAGACCTCATAATTCCGGAGGATGCACCTTGATAAAACCCAATGAATATGTAAAAGACTTGATTCCATACGTCCCAGGAAAGCCTGTCGAAGAGCTTGAGCGGGAGCTTGGAATTCGGGACGCAATAAAGATTGCATCAAATGAAAATCCGCTAGGACCCTCTCGACTAGCCATAAGTGCGGTAGAAGAAGTACTAAATAAAGTTAATCGTTATCCCGACGGAGATACGTTCTATCTAAAACACAAGCTTGCCGAAAGGCTCAATGTAAAACCTGAGAATCTGATTTTTGGAAATGGCTCAAACGAGGTAATAGAGATCGTAGCGAGAACGTTTATGAAGCCCGGTGATGAAGCGGTTATAGGCGAGTTTGCTTTCATTGTTTTTCCGATCGTTACTCAGGCAGTTGGAGCAAAAGCGAATATGTCACCCATGCCTGAGCTTACAAATAATCTGAGGGATATGTATAGTCGAATAACATCTAAGACCAAAGCGGTCTTCATAGCGAATCCAAATAACCCTACTGGGACTATGGTGACAAGAGACGAGCTTGAGTGGTTCTTAGACAGGGTTCCAGGAAACATTATAGTTGTAGTAGATGAAGCCTATTTTGACTACGTTGATGACCCTGATTATCCAAACTCCCTTAATTATCTAAATCTAGGGAAGTCTATCGTTACAGTTAGAACGTTCTCAAAGATTTACGGCCTTGCGGGTCTCAGGCTTGGATACGGGGTGTCTTCAGAGGAAATAGTATCATATATGAATCGTGTAAGGGAGCCATTTAATGTTAATTCACTTGCTCAGGTAGCCGCCTTCGCTGCTCTTGATGATAAGGAGCATGTAACAAAGTCTAGGGAAATAAATAGAATAGGGCTTAAGTATCTAACAAAAGAACTCAAGAAATTTAATCTTCCCTTCGCCCCTTCTTATACGAACTTTATTCTTATGGATTTAGGCTCTGATCCGATTCCTGTTTATAACGCACTTCTATGGGAAGGTGTGATAGTAAGGCCAGTTCTAAACTATGGTCTTAAAACGCATATAAGGGTTACCATTGGGCTTCCAGAGGAAAACGAAAGGTTTATCAGGGCAATAAAAAAGGTGTTAGGATTGTAAAAACTAAAATGACCTTTCAAAAGGTAACAATCATAGGTATCGGGTTGATAGGTGGCTCTCTTGCCTGGGCGTTAAAAAAGTCAGGGGAGGTAGCCGAGATTTTTGGAGTTGATCTAGATGAGAAGGCCATAGATTACGCTATTCAAGAAGGAATTATTGATAGGGGCTCAAATGAGATTGAAAAGGGAGTTAAACAATCAGAAATCATCGTTATCGCAACACACGTTGGACTAATACCAAGGATTGCAAAATCAGTTTTTGATATAGCTTCTAAGGGAAGCTTAATCACCGATGTGGGAAGCATAAAAGGAAAAATAGTCGAAGAGGTTGAAGTTTCTCTTCCTTCTCATCTCTTCTATTTTGTAGGCGGACATCCGATAGCAGGAACAGAGCGTTCAAGTGTTTGGGCCGCAGATTATAGGCTTTTTCAAGGAAAGAGATGCATACTAACCCCGACTCAAAAAACACAAGCGGAGGCTTTAGCCAAGGCTAAGAGCCTATGGGAAATTGTGGGAGCAGAGGTTTTCACGATGGATCCACAAACACATGATCGTGTGTTTGCTTATGTAAGCCATTTACCCCATGCAGTTGCTTACGCTCTCCTGAATGCTGTAGCCTCAGAAAAAGAGCCTGATAATATTCTTGAGTTTGCAGGCGGTGGGCTCAGGGACTATACACGAATTGGTGCAAGCTCTCCAGATATGTGGAGTGATATTTTTCTTGCAAATAAAAAGAATGTGATAGAAGCCATAGAGGCATTTAAAGGGGCCTTAGAGAAGATACGACTTATGATTGAAAGGGAAGATATTAAAGGGCTAAAAGAGGAACTTAGTAAGTCCGTGAGTGTTAAGCATATTGCTGACAAATAAGATCATCTTACCAACCGGATTTAAAAGTAAAACAGAGAAAGACTTAAGCATTAAAAAATCATCTTTCCATTAAACGTCTAGTAAAAACGCTGGGAATTTCTTGACTCTAAAATTTTTTAATTTATTATGAAGTTAAGTTATTCTTAATTCTCTAAAGAGGTGGTGGTAAAAATGGCAAACATTCCAGCAGATTTTAAACCACCGGTAGCACCCGATGAATTTGTTACAGGTATTACAGATAAGCCTGAGGACCTCATACAGGTCGGTATTCTATTTGTTGGTGCAGGACCGGCTAGCCTTGCAGGAGCAATTAGACTTGCACAACTCCTAGAAAATGAACCCGAGTTGATGGGATCCTTGGGAGAAATTCCGATAGCGATTATGGAAAAGGGTAAGTATCCAGGGGCGCATCTCGCCTCCGGGGCTGTAATAAATCCAATTGCCTTTAGAAAGCTATTTCCTAAACTTCCCAAGTTTGAATTCCCATTTTTCAATCCGGTGGAGAAAGAAACGGTCTATTTCCTAACCTCAGGTAGCGCTTTTCCATTTCCGGTACCACCTCCAACGATGCAAAACCATGGCAATTACGTTGCCTCTATAAGCAAGGTAGGGACCTGGCTTGCAGAGAAGGCTGAAGGGATGGGGGTGCTGATTTTAAACGAAACCGCCGGTATGAAACTTTTGGTTGAGGATGGTGTAGTGAAGGGGGTTAGAACGGGCGATAAGGGACTTGATAGAGAAGGTAACCCCTTGGGAAGCTTCCAGCCCGGCTCTGACGTTACTGCAAAGGTGACGGTCCTCGGAGAGGGAACACAGGGTCATCTCACGCATGCATTAATCGAGCATTTTAAGATAACTAGACCAAATCCACAGGTGTATGCACTCGGCGTTAAGGAAATCTGGGAGGTTCCGAAACCACTTGATAGGGTCATACACACTATGGGATGGCCACTCCGTATGGGAAGTAAGTATAGGGAGTTCGGAGGCACTTTCGCCTATCCTATGGGTGAGAACATGGTATCGCTAGGTATTGTTGTCGGGCTCGATTATACAGACGCCACTCTCTCAGTTCATGATCTCCTTCAGGAAATAAAAAACCATCCTCTATTTCGAGCTATCCTCGATGGTGGAAAACGATTAGACCAGGGCTGGGGAGCAAAGACTATACCGGAGGGCGGCTTCTATTCGATTCCTGATAGTTTAAGTGTTCCTGGGGCGCTTATGACCGGTGATTGTGCTGGTTTTGTGAACGTGCCAGCACTCAAGGGCATTCATTACGCCATGTGGTCTGGAATGCTGGCGGCGGAGACGATATTTGAGCTTCTAAAGGCCAATAAGGATCTATCTCAACCGGGTGCACTTTCAAGCTATGACAAAGCTATTAGGAAGAGTTTTATATGGAAGGACCTCTATGAGGTCAGAAACATGCGACAGGTGTTCAAATATGGATTCATACCAGGCTCAATACTAGCTGGATTGATGACCGCGACTAAAGGTCTCTTTCCTGGTGGGAGATTCACCACTGAGCTTGACAGCGAGCCTGAGATGTTCTTAGGGGATCGTAGCAAGTCATATCCTAAGCCTGATAATAAATACATATTTGATAAGCTCACAAGCGTTTATGCAAGCGGCAACCGTACCCGTGACAATCAACCGAGTCATCTACGATTACGAACCGATGTGCCTGAGGTTATCGGTACTACATGGGTTAATATGTGCCCCGCGCAAGTCTATGAATGGGTTGAAAAGGATGGTCATAAACATCTCGAGGTAAATCCAACCAACTGTATCCACTGCGGCGCGATTTCAGCCAAGGGAGGCCGCTTAACCCCCCCCGAAGGCGGCGGCGGTCCGGAATATACGGAGACCTGATATTAACCACGTTTTAGACCATTTCTGCTATCATTGACGTTAGCTGAATGGGATGGGTCTATCTAAAGGCAAGTGATTAAATGGCTAATAACAATTGATGGAGATTTTAATTATGAGAGAAAGTGAGCATGAGTTGAGGTGGGAAACAATCGATAATCTGAATCTCATTGAGAATGGCTTATTGCATATCCGTTTTGAACTCAGTCGAGATGAACCGAGTTTTTTTCGAGTGGCAAGAGAGGTGCATCTCATTCTCTATAGAGCAATGATTGAAGCCTTGAAAGGTTCGGCAAACCTTGCAATTACTAGTCGTCCATCCAAGCTACGTGAACACGAGTATCAGATTGGCGACGAACCTTGTAAGGAAATCCATAAGCAACCTGTTACTGGTTGCAATGTCGCTTGGAGATTTTCAGAACCAGCTCAATGTGAACCTCCAGTAATCAACTACGAGCTGCAACCCGATTTGCCCAAAGGAGATGATTATCTAATTTCCTTTTACGATGCACTTGCAATGATTCAGGCTGATTGTTTCATGCAACAATTTATATATAGCAAAACAGTGCAAGTGTCTGATATTGATATGCAGAGGTTAGAATGGCTCCACGGAGAGATCCGAAACGAGTATGAACATTTTGTTCCAAAGTCTTACATTGCGCCAATCTACAATTTAGTAGAAGCAACTATTGTGTCTTTAAGACTGTGCAAAGATCTTCTTGAATCTCAGATGGTTGTCCCTTCTTTGTTACCTAACTATGGGCGACTGAAAGAGTTGATTGGGAATTCAATTCAGCAGATACAACAACTGTCAAAATCAACGGTTGCCTGATTAATAGTTAGGACTGCTATACATAGGTAGCACTTTAAACGTGGAGCGTGTGAAGCCCGCTCGTTGGTGCACCCGCCCGCGAGCGTGGAACTTAGTTTGTAGTGTTTCTTAAGTTGAAATAAGGTAGAAGAAACCTTATTTAATTTCCTCAATTTCTTTCTTAAGCCTTTCAATCAGCCACATTCTGGCTAGTGTGGAGTAGTTAATTCCCTTTTCTCTCGCAATTATCTTCAAAGCGTTAGCCAATTTTTTGTCCACGCGAATTGTCATTACCTGTTTTTCAGGCTTAACGAATACCTTTTCTTTTACAAGTTCTAAATCATCTTCAAATTCTATGAGGCTGTGGGTATCCCAAAACTGTGCAGCCTCCTGGTCGGATTTAAACTTTGGAATCTTTCCCATCTTTCATTTCACCTCCTTTTATTTCCCTTTGAACCACTGTTTATTTCCATCTGGTTCACACTGCGAACCAGATAAAGCTGCGGTTCAAAGAATACTGTATCTTCTCTTTTCTAAGTCATTCATATCTCTTGCTGTTATAACTTTGGCTTTGCCTTTTCCTCGAGGCTTAACTACGATAAATAAGTATCTACCTCCAAGTGTTTTACCAAGAATATAATAAAGTTTTTCTTCCCCCCTTCCTCTTCCCCTGAGAACTCTGGCGCTTTCGCCTTCAAAACAGGCCTCTTCAACTTCCCTAGGTCTTACCTTATGCTTTATAGCGATATGCTCGAGATGCCACTCTTCCCAGACAAGTTCTACAATCTTCACTTGTATTTAATTGTATTACATTATAATACTTATTTCAAGAGTAACGATGACTAAGCCTGTTTTGCAATATACGAATTGAGATGGTGGAAGGTTTATTACTTTGAACTATTTCCTTCGGCTATATTTGCTTATTGTTTATTGTAGTTTTAAGCTAATAAATGGATCAAGTTTATTTCCGCATCACTAAATTACCCATGAGCTTAGAATCAAATTCACCATGTTCTGCGCTTTTTTTAGATTCCGGCGGAGGCTGGCTGCCCGATATGGTTCGACCAGGCTCACCACAGGAAGAGAGCTCTTTTGTTTTCTTTAGAGATCCTGTTTTTTCTCTCTCGTCGCTTGGACAAGGTGTATCAGTTAGATTGCAGGATAGAAAGTTGAACTTTAATCGTGACCCATTATCGGTCTTAGAGGGTTATTTAAGTGAGGGATATATAGCTGTTGGATACGTCAGTTATGAATATTCTAGATTTACAGAGGAGGGATTTATCCCTATTTGGAAAAAGGAAGGGGAAACATATCCTGATATATATTTACAATTTTTTAAAGAAAGGGATGTGATTTCTGGAAGCTTGGAAGACTTGAAGAATATTCTTCCAACCCATTACCAAACTTTAAAGGCTTATAATCCACTAATGAGAATCGAGATGTACTCAAATATGACCAAGATGGAATACCTAAATATGATCAGGTTTGCGAAAGAGTACATTGCTAGTGGTGATATTTATCAGGTAAATCTCTCACAGCGGTTCACTACACCAATTCTCTCTCCACCTATTTTTTATTTTCTCAATCTCTTTGATGTGCAGCCAGTACCATATGGATGCTATATAGATTTTGGACAGTTTCAACTTATAAGCGGCTCGATGGAGCTTTTTTTGAGAAAAACAGGGAGAAAAATTGTAACAAAACCAATAAAAGGGACTAGAAAAAAGGGATTTTCAGTTGAAGAGGACGCCATATTGAAAGCAGAGCTAATAAGCTGCCAGAAGGAAAGGGCAGAGAATCTAATGATAGTTGATCTTATGAGAAATGACCTTGGAAGGGTCTGCAAATACGGTACGGTAAAGGTTAACAATCTCTTTAACATAGAATCCTATGCGACGCTTCATCAAATGGTATCAGAGGTTGAGGGGTACCTGAAGGATGAGATTAGAATAGGGGATATTATTAAAAGCACCTTCCCTCCTGGTTCTGTAACTGGAGCCCCTAAACGCCGGGCCGTGGAGCTTATTGATGAGCTTGAGCCACATGTAAGAGGTCCATACTGTGGCGCTATAGGTATTTTCTACCCAAACGGGGATTTTACGTTGAGTGTGGCAATTAGGATTTTGTTTGCCAAGGATGGTATAGGAACATTCTGGGTAGGAGGCGGGATTGTTTGGGACTCAGACCCTGAAAAGGAGTTTGATGAGACGCTTGTAAAAGCTATAGCCATTCAAAAGGCTCTAGGAATAGTCGAGTAGTGGTTTGTTGATGAGATCGTGCATCTAATCGTTCGACTAAGCCTGTAGTGAGCCCTTAGACCTTGCTCAGGACAGGTCCTTCGACAGGCTCAGGACAGGCTTGTAGAACTGCTCAGAACGAAATCACGAAACACGATAAGCGGGGATGGAATGAAAGAGTACATATTTATAGACGGGGAGCCATTTAAAGAAGCATTTCCTTTAAGGTCTTTATTCTACGGTGAGGGGTTGTTTGAGACCTTGAGGTGGAAAGGGGAACTTCCAATTTTTTGGAATAAACATATCGAGCGGATGAAAAAGGGGGCAGGGGTTTTAGGGATTCCATTTCCTGGAGGTAAAGCTGTCAAAGAGGGCGTTGAGAATGCCATATTAGACTCCCAAATACCTGATGCTTATGTTAAAATCTGCCTTCTTTCCCATGGGACTACTATTTTCTACGATAATCCAGAAGGGCATTCACTTCTAGTAATTGTGAGGGAATATAAACATACTTTGGATCCTGTTAGAGCTCATGTTTCATCTTTTAGACGTAGTTCAACATCACCTATACTTCAACTCAAATCTTTAAACTACTTGGAAAATATACTTGCTAGGAGAGAGGCTAGGAAACTGGGATTTGACGAAGCTATATTTCTCAGTGATAAAGAGGAGTTATGTGAGGCTAGTGCTAGTAATTTATTCTGGTTCGAAAGAGAAACTCTTTGTACTCCATCACTTGAATGCGGGCTTCTTCCAGGGGTTATTAGGGGTGTCGTCATTGAGCTTGCTAAAGAAATGGGGATTGAGGTTAAAGAAGGTCGATTTGGCTTAGATAGCCTGAAATCTTCCGAGGGCGGCTTTTTTACAAATTCTTTAATTGGCGCTATTGCGATTGCACTGGTAGACCAATTCGAACTACCTATTACGCAACAATTTAAGAGTGTAAAAACCACTCTTTTGGAAAAACTCGGATGGGTTTAGTAACAGTAAACTTCGATTGTATATTACACCATATTTTTGCTTTTTGTAGGTTTAGCATCTATAAACCAAGACACCGTTTTTACCAAGATTAAAAAATTCTCCTCCGATACTGGTCATTTTTGGTCCCTTTGGAGGCAAAGCTTGTAGAAAGAGCCCGTACAGAGGGTGAAATCAGAGAGAAGAACTATGCTATTTTCAAAAAGAGTCGGTTTTTCTTGGGATAATAGAATCAGAAAACGATCGAGCCTCACCAAACCCTTATTTAAGGCTTTCTCCATGAGTACATTAACTAGGTATTTGAAAAAAAGCATGTAATTACTTAGTAAATTGGCTGTTGATGGATTGTGGATAATTTTTTGCATTAGGATTATAAATTTCACAACTATCTGTAATTATTGAGTTTTATGTATATAAAAGCATTCACATTTGTGAAATTTTTATCCACAGGTTGTGATTGTTTCACGTGAAACATTCCTAAGGGTTTATTTCCCTATACAAAATTTACTGAATATCCGTCCAAGGATATCTTCTGTTGTTGTTTCTCCTGTGATCTCTCCTAAGGACGTCAATGAAGACCTCAGACTCACTGCGAGAAATTCAGGCGATTCTCCTTTTTTAAAGGCTTTTAAAAACTCTACAAGATTATCCCTTGCTGTCTGAATTGCCACCTTATGCCTAAGTTCTGATATTATTAACTCACTGCTTTCAACCGATTTTTTATTTTCAAAAAGAACGTCTCTTATTAAATCTTTCAACTCTTCTATGCCTGAACCTAGTTTGGCTGATGTTTTAACGGTTTTATCTTTAAGTATAAAATTAAAAAGGGTGATTTCCGAGATCTTTTGAGAAAGGTCAGATTTGTTTATGGCAAGGACGGCCTTTCTATTCTTAATTCTATTTAAAACCTCGTGGTCGTCGTTATCTAAGGGAGCGCTTCCATCAACTAGGGCGATTATTAACTCTGCTTCATCAGCCTTTTTATTGGCTAGAACTACACCCACTTTCTCAACTTCATCAGCAGTTACCCTAAGCCCTGCAGTATCCACGAGTCTTATAGGTATCCCTCGAATATCTATAGCCTCTTCAATAAAATCCCTCGTTGTACCTGGTGTAGAGCTTACAATAGCCCGTTCTTTCATAAGGAGCTGGTTAAGAAGGCTTGATTTACCAACATTGGGTTTTCCAATTATAGCTGTGCAAACACCATGTTTTAGGATTCTGCCCTCTTCAAAGGTTGATAAGAGCCCATTCATTCGATCGATAAGCTCTGAAATACGTTGAATAATTTCTTCCCTTATTATAGGATCAATGTCCTCTTCAGGGAAATCTACCTGGGCTTCGATCTCTGCTAGGGCATCAAGCACGATTTCTTTGAATTCATGTATCCTGCTCGATAGAATACCCTCAAGCTGGAGCTCAGCCTGCTTTAAGCTCTCATTGGTTTGGGCCTTAACCACATCAGCTACAGCTTCAGCCTGAGCGAGATCCATCCTTCCGTTCATAAATGCCCTTAGAGTAAACTCTCCTGGTCTTGCCGGTCTTACCCCATGATTGAAAAGCAAATTGAGTATATTTTTAGGGACTAGATACCCACCATGACAATGGATCTCAGCCACGTCTTCTCCTGTGTAAGAGTGTGGTGATTTCATTAAGACACAAAGGACTGAATCAATAACGACAGTCGAATTAGTGCCGACTATATGACCTTTATAAAACCTATGCGATTTCATATCCTTGAGGTTTCTCTCTCCCTCTCGTTTAAAAACCTTTTCAAGGATACTTATAGCATCCCTTCCGCTTATTCTTATTACCGCTATCCCGCCTTCTCCGGGCGGCGTAGCAATCGCTGCAACTGTGTCTTCGCTAGGAAAGTAAAATTGGGGCATAGGTGAATTACTAATTTACCATGTTTTTTTTCTGCTGCCATATAAGAGTGTCGTAGGAGCGGCATCCCTTCGACAGAGCCTGTGGTGAGTTTAATCGAACCACTCAGGACAGGCCCTGCCGCGATAAATTCTGTATACAAATCGGCGACTGTGAAGTCGCAGCTATAGAATAATTATATTCAAATATTTACATCTTGACATCCGAGGTCTTCTAACCTCGGAGTAGGGAATATGGCATGGATGTCCGATTACCGATTTCGGCATGACAGTAGTAGTTATTCTCGCGTGTTACCCTCTTAAAGCATGCGGATACAATTTTTAGCGGGAATCCATTTTGCAATGTCATTCCCAAACGTTACCCATTAAAGGCATGTGGGTACAAGCTTTATTGGGAATCCAAAAAAGTATGGATACCCGATAACTGCACTAGGGTATGACAGGTTACGAGCCCCTTGGGTAGGAGGGTCTCCCCTTCCCCGATTAAATCGCGGACCAGGCTCAGGGCAGGCGTGATAAATTTCCATTATAAAAATCTGCGACTGGAAAGTCGCAGCTATAGAGAGATCATTTTCAAATGATAACAACATGATAGCCGAGTGTTGCGAACCTAGGGTAAAGGGGTATGGTATAGATACACCTTTACCAAATTCTGGTATGACAGCACGAGCGCCTTAGTTGCAGGGAGAGGGGGGCCTAGGTCAAGTTATAGGACTTTGGTTGTAGGACTAAAGTAGGATTTTTAAAATTAGGTCTTGACACCTGATTTTAAACGCGGTAAAAACCATTACCTCCTTATTTGAATCCTATCAGAGTTAACTTCTAGCAAATTTTCTTCGAAGGCGTGGTGTGAGCAATTGTTTTACCTTGTTATCACATTTGGTTCAAACTAGTGCAAGGTGAATAAAATGCGATTAACCAGTGCTTTTTGAAGATTAAACAGTAAGTGCAATCCTAAGTTTTGTTTGCTGGATTTGCGTAAGCCCAGCAGTCTTTATGATCGTTAGGAAGCAAATCTTTTCCCAATTGGAGTGGCAACCCTTGCCTGTGGCGAGCACGGTCGAGCTACGGTTGCCCAAATTTACCTCGCCCATTTTATTGTACAACCGATTGCATAGGTTTCTGGGTTTTTAATCTTCTTTTTTTCATGAAGGGCTAGTATGGCATCTCTAAGAAAACGTTCCTTAACCTTATCGGGTTCTCGCCAGTTATCATCGATTTTCCCCGTGTAACGTAACTTTCTCTCCTCATCGAATACGAAAAGATGAGGTGTATGAGTTGCCCCATATGCATGTGCTACCTTTTGTGACTTATCCCTTAGGTATGGGAAGTTATAACCCTTATCCTCCGCTCTTTTAACCATATTTTCAAAGCTATCCTCTGGGTAATTCTTATCGTCATTCGAATTTATACCAATAAGGGTTACTCCTTTTTCTTTAAACTCATTCTGAAGTGCGATGAATCTTTCTTCATAAGCTTGTACGTAAGGACAATGGTTACAGGTAAACGCTACAATCAATACACTTTTATCCTTAAAGTCAGAAAGTGAATAGTTTTTTCCATCAACACTCGGAAGGTTAAAATCAGGGGCTTTATCTCCGATTTTAATGCCTTGATCCATATATATTCCTCCAGGGAGTTTTAAACATACTATTCCTCAGACTTTTTAGCCTTCTTCGGAAATCCGTCCTCAAATGGAAGCTTAATACGAGGGGCGTCAATCCATAAACCTTCGATGTCGTAAAACCTTCTTATGGGTTCGTAAAGCACATGTACCACAACGTCAACCGCGTCTATAAGTACCCATTTACCTTCTGCATATCCTTCAACACCGATTACTCTTTCTCCGAGTTCTTTCAGTTTCTTTTCTATGTTATCAGCGATTGTTCTAACACCTCTATCTGAGTCGGCACCGCAAATTAGAAAGTAATCTGTAAAATCGCTGAGTGCCTTCATCTCAATAACTACTGTGTCCTGGGCCTTTTTTTCCCAGGCCGCATTCGCGAGGGCGATAGCCTTTTCCTTAGACTTTATTGAGGTGCCTCCTTTTTATAGAGATTATGATCAAAGATATACCTTTCTACCTCCTTGGGCACTAAGTATTTAATGGATTTATTCTTATATATTAAATCCCTTATCTGGGTGGAGGATACTTGAATACCTTCGATTTGTACTAGAGCCAATGTTTTTGAAGTCTTGTGTAGATAAACTATCAAGTTATGTTCGTCACTATGATATATAAAATCATCCTTGAGTGCAAGTGGTAATGAAGGAAGAAGGTTCTTAGAAAAACCGGGTCTTGTAATAACAGCAAAATGCGTGAGTTCAAAGAGCTTATTGTACTCCTTCCAGCTATCTATCTCGGAAAATAACTCAGAACCAAGTATAAAGCAAAGCTCAAACTCTGGGAATTTAGAGGAAAAAAATCTAAGGGTATCAATGGTATAGGAAGGTCCTTCACGCTTTAATTCAACATCACTTGACTGGAAAAAGGGATTTTCCTCAATTGCTATTTCTACCATTCTTAGGCGGTGGGAAGGGGAAGCTATGTTTTTTAGATCCTTAAGCGGAGGCACTGAAGCGGGAATAAAATAAATCTTCTCGAGTTGAAGAATCTCTCTTAACTCTTCCGCTGCCCTTAGATGACCAATGTGTATTGGGTTAAACGTCCCGCCAAAAAGCCCGATTTTCATTCTGGACTTTTTTTCCATTTTAACCTTAGATTATACCATTTCAATTTCGTGGCTTGTGACTCGGGGTTTGCGATTCACGAATCACGAGTTACGATTCACGAGAGTGTACCCTTCGACCACAAACTCTTCCCCGATCTTTTTTACCTTGACCGTTCTTATGGAGAGTGCATCCTTGACCTTAGAGACTCCGAGCTTTCCAACCATGCTTACTCCTTCACTCCCGATTATCTTGGGCGCGTAGAAAAAGACGACCTTGTCTACAATTCCCTTCTTTAAAAAAGATGCTCCGACATCGCCGCCCCCTTCTACTAGAACGCTAGTAATCTCCATTTCGCCAAGTTTTTTAACAAGTTTCAAAATGTCAACCTGTCCGTTTTCATCCTGTTCTATAACCAACACCTTTGCCCCTGTTTTTTCTAAGTCCTTTAGCTTTATGGGGTCAGCAAGCTGAGTTGTAGCTATAATAGGATTTCTTTGAAGAGCAATAAGGTTAGATTCAACTGGAATTTTAAGCCTGCTGTCAAGAACTATTGGCGTAGGTTGTCGGTTGGATTTTTTCCCAAGCCTTACGGTAAGCTCTGGATTATCTCGAAGCACTGTTCCAATTCCAACAAGGATTGCGTCAACCTTATTCCTTAACCTGTGTGCATATTTCCTTTGAAGTTCACTTCCAATCCATTTTGAATCACCTGTGAAGGTAGCTATCTTTCCGTCAAGGGTTGCAGCAAGCTTTAAAATTATAAATGGTTTCCCGGTAGCTACATATTTAAAAAAGGGCTCGTTAATCTCTCTGCATTTTTCTTCAAGGACTCCTGCCTTTACCTTTATTCCTTTTGCTCTTAAAATTTTTAAACCCTTTCCGTTTACCCTAGGGTTTAAATCAATTGTCCCTAAAACCACTTTTGATATTCCTCTCTCAATGATTGCGTTGACGCATGGAGGCGTTCTTTTACCGGTGTGAGAGCAAGGCTCAAGGGTGACATAGAGGGTAGATCCTTTAAGATTATGTCCATTTCTTTCTGCATCCAAAAATGCCTCAATCTCTGCATGAGGAAGCCCTGCCTTTTTATGGTATCCCATTCCAAGGATCTTGCCTCTTCTTACAACAACAGCTCCTACAAGCGGGTTAGGGCTTGTCTTACCCTCGGTACGCCTTGCGAGCCTGAGGGCAATTGACATAAATTTTGAGTCAGGATTCTTTGGCATCCAGTTTGAGATTGCGGATTTGGGAATTCGGGTTGCGGAATAAAAGATGTTTAATTAGCCACAAGAACTTAAGCTCCAATAACCAAATCACAAATTCCAAACAAATCCAAAAATCCAAATTCAAACGCTTGGAACTTGGAATTTAGAGCTTGGTGATTGTTTATGATTTGGTGCTTGTAATTTGGGATTTGTAGTTTCATTTGTTGCTAAATAAATTTTTTAATCCGCCGTCTACAATCTGCATTTCGAAATTAGTTAATGTAGGGTTTCTTTGCCTGTAAGGAATAGTGCCTCGACAAATTCCTCTGCTTTAAATTCCCTTAGATCTCCTAATCTTTCGCCTATTCCAATGAATTTTACTGGGATCTTTAACTCGTCTGCAATCGCTACAATAACCCCGCCCTTAGCGGTTCCATCGAGTTTTGTAAGTACTATCCCTGTGACCTCTACCGCCTCTTTAAACTTCTTCGCCTGCTGAATGGCATTTTGACCAGTTGTAGCATCAAGTATAAGAAGAGTCTCATGTGGAGCACCTTCAAGCTCACGTCCTATAACCCTTCTTACCTTTTTAAGCTCCTCCATAAGATTAGCTTTTGTATGAAGCCTTCCTGCTGTGTCAATTATGAGGACATCTGTTCCGCGAGCCTTAGCTGCTCTGACTGCGTCAAATGCTACCGCTGAAGGGTCCGCACCGCTCTGTCCTTTCAAGAAATCACTCCCCACGCGATTTGCCCAGATTTCAAGCTGCTCTACGGCTGCTGCTCTGAATGTGTCGGCAGCGGCAACCATAACGCCTTTTCCCTCTTTCCTGAATTTGTATGCCAATTTTCCTATTGTTGTTGTTTTTCCTACACCGTTTACACCTGCAACCATTATTACAAACGGTTTTGCATTAAGCGCCGGAATAGTAGCTTCTGCATTTTTTAGTACGCGTAGGATTTCCTCTCTAAGAGCGCCCTTTATAAGCATGGGGTCGCGGAGTGACTTCTTTGTGAGCTTATTCTCAATCTCGTTTCTTAAATTCATCGTGGTTCCCACACCTAAATCTGCTGTAACTAATGTCTCCTCAAAATCGTCCCAGAGATTATCATTAATCTCCTTTCTATGCCTTAGCACTTCGTCGAGTTTTCCTAGAAGCCCGGCCTGGGTTTTGGAAAGCCCAGCACGAAGCCTTGAGAAAAGCCCCTCCTCTGTCTGTTCTGGATCCTCTTCAATTTTCTTTTCATGGACCGCGGTTTCATCGTTCGACTGAAGCCTGTCCTGAGCAGGGTCGAAGGGCTCACGAAAGTCTTCTCTTGCTCTAATGCCTTCCTCAAGCACGTCGGGCTCAACTTCAGGTACGTCTATCTCGACATCCTCTTGAGCTTCCTCTTCTGTTAATTCCTCGCTCATACCCTCTTCGGGTTCTAATACTTCTTCGTCAATTATCTCTTCTTCAATGTTATGTAAGGATTCGACAGAAGCGTTTTCGACATGGGAAATATGAGCTGTTTCTACTCCTTCTAGTCTATGTTTGGTTTTCTTTCCCCTTAGGAAGAAAAGGAGTGCGGAAAATAATATTACGCCGCTGCCGCCGCCTATTAAGACAAGTTCAGGATTTGTTACGTAAATATTTGTTAGGAAAGAAATAACTTCTTCCATTTATCCTTTGCCTCCTTTCTTCGTTTGGGAAGGATTATGAGAAAAACGGTTCCGCGTCCCTCGGTACTTTTAACCCTGATTTTTCCCCCGTGATTCTCAACTATCTGGTGTGCTATAGTAAGCCCAAGACCGATACCGCCCCTTTTCCCTGAATAGAATGGTTTAAATATACTCTCTACTACACCCTTTTCAATACCCTTGCCAGTATCTGCTATAGCTACCTCACACACGCCGTCTCTTTCATTTGTCCTTATAATCAATCTTCCACCAAATGGGGAGGCGTCCCGTGCGTTTAATATAAGATTTATAAATGTTTGATAAAGCTGGTCTGCATCAGCTTCAATCTCATCAAGGTTAGATTTAAGCCTTGTCTCGACTTTCAAGGATTCGAGCTCAGTGGATAGGGTCTTTAAAGCCTTTCTGATCACCTCGTTAATATTCACCCATTCAAGACTTGGTTCTTGAGGCCTTACATATGAAAGAAACTTCCTAGCCGTGGTATCCATCCTTAGTACTTCTTCTTCTATAAATGTTGCAAGCTCTTTTCCCTCTTGATCGTCCACCTTTTCAAATTTCTTTTTGAGTGTACCAGAGGAGACTCGAATAATTCCAAGAGGATTTTTTATCTCATGGATTATCATGCTTGCAACCTGCCCGAGTGTTGCAAGCCTTTCATCACGGGATTTTTCTTCGTATAGCCTTAGGTTTTCAATGCTTATTGCTGTCTGATGTGCTACTCCCTCAAGTAGTTTTATTTCATCCCTTGAAAGAGGAAGCTTTGATAGCTTTTCACTGAGGGCAATAATCCCTAAAACACCGCTTTTTGTGAACATTGGAATAAGGTATCTAACTCCAATGTTTTTTAGCTTCTCCGACTCACTTGTATCTAGCTCTAAGTTGGAAATAACCTCGTCAACCTCAACCGTACGACCTTTTGAGAGTTTTCCTTTGGTACCTCTGTGAAACTTTATAGGGATAAAATCTTTGGGATTTGGTTCCCCATACTTAAGCGTAAACCTTTCTGCCCCCTCTTTCAGGAATATATAAGCTCTGTTGAGTCTAAGGAGCTCGCAAAATCTTCTCACAACAAGCTCTCCAATTTCATCTATGTCAAAACCCTCTCCGCCGATTTCACGGCCAAGTTCCAAAAAGCCTTGCTGAAGATTGTATTGGTCTCTATAGAAAAACCTGTCAATCAGGTGTTGGATATGTCTTCTTATAGGATCAAATGCAACGACTATAACTAGTGTTGAAATCACCGGTTCTATAGGGGAGCGGTGTAGTGAAAATAGGGTTTGGGTAAGCAAGCTAACAATCGTGACTATAATCAAATAAAGGATTACAAGCGCCCCACTTAGGGCGCCGTAGCTTATGCTCTTTTTTATAACCAGATCTATATCAAAGAATCTTCTTTTTGTGGCTGCATATCCTACAAGGGCAGGAAAAACTATAGCTAATCCCATTGCATAATCGAACCCTACTACCGGGCGCCATAGGGCATTAAGGGCGCTCCAAGTAACAGGTATAAGAGATGCAACCACAAGACCGAAAGCAACTATTTTTGCCCTTTGTTTTATTACGCCTTCTTTTGTATTTGCGTACGTCACGATTAATAGACTGAGATCTAGTACAAATATGCCACCCATGTATAAGAGAGAAAGCTTTGAAAAAAGGATGGAAAGTGAAGGATTATTCTCGCTAAGGTATCTAAAAAGTATCAAGAGAAGTGCAGGAATATAAGGAAGGTATCTTATCCAGCGGTTTCTCTTTACCAGATCCCGCTCTTCAGGAAATAAAAGAAAAAGATGTGCTGAGATTGCGCCAAATAGCGGGTATATGAGCCAGAACTGAGAGAATTTGTAAGTCGTGTTGGAATCGAACATTGTCATATAGGAAAGGGCGATAAGAAGGCACATAAAGAAGTTTACAAGTGTGGCCTTATTTGATTTTGCAAAGTACACAAGCCCGCCGGCTACGAGAAAAAACATTCCTAGCAGAAAAGGGAGTAGAAAGGCAAAGAAAAAATCCTCTATGGAAAGGTCCTTTATATCTACAGCGAAGTTTGAGGCTTTTCCATCCCGATTAACTGTGTAGGTAATGGATCCTTTATTTTTATTTGAATTGAATACCTCTCTAAATTCATCGGCTGTTTTGACGGGTTTACCTTCGACCTCTGTGATTAGGTCATATGCTCTTGGTCCCTTATTCCCTCCCATCCAGGCGCTTCTCTGATAGAATGACACAACGAGATTTTTATAGTAAAAAAACCCTGGAAAGGGCTTTCCAAGCCACCCGAGGGCATTCGCAAACGATATAGTACCTATTGCCATCGCAATGGCGATAAGGGGGATTATTATTATAGGAGCAAGCTGGGCGGCATACTCTTCTTTAAATAAGAACCTCATATCTCACCGATAATATTTTACCTCATATAGCACTATGTTTTAAGAAGGGCAAGAAATGAACTAATTGTAGGGAAGTGGTTAAATTTGTTATAAATTGTCAGTGCTCCGTAAAGCAATTTACGGGCAATATAGATTAAATACCACACAGTTTTTGTTTTAAATCTATCCTAATAGAAGAAGCAAGGACAGAGTGATAGTGGCGATGCCCGTGATTTTTACCTCACATATACCTTTTGACCCGTTCCATTCGCTTTGATGGAGCTAGGCACGACTACGAGGCGCTCGGTCTGACGAAGCCACGTGGTTGATGTGGACGAGGAAGGCCGTATTAAGAGTCGGTAAAAAAGGATTCTACCTTGTAAGCGTAAGCCTATCACTCAGGAAGGTCTTCAAGGGATATCCCTTTTCCTTCCCGTAAACTTTTCCTTGCCGCTTCAATTCGGGCTAAAAATCTTGGATCATGCTCTAGCCGATAATCAAACCAATCATCTTCTGAGGCAAAACCTATCAACACCCCCGCTGGCTTTCCGTGTCGCGTGATGATAACCTCTTCTTTTTCAGCCAAACGCAAATATTCCGAAAGCTGATCCTTGACTTCAGATAATGATGCTTTCTTCATTCCTTTTCTCCTACTTCTTCAAGCCAAGCAGCGGCATTTGATTTCGGGACAATCGCTAATACCTCCACTGCTTGTTCTAGAACATCATAAAACGCTCTAATTTCGCCAACCCGCAGCCGATACTGAGGATGACTGAGGCCATGCAACCGTTTTATTCGACTTTTGCTGATCTTCTCCGGCTCATACCTGAGATGTTGTTCAATGGCATCAACTACGGTGGCGCGATCTCTAGCTGATAAGCGCTTAAAATCCTCAGCAGCTTCTGGAGCAAATATGATGTTGTATCTTATTCTGGCTAGAGTATAGCCAGAATTTTCTAAATCGTCAAGTGCCTACCATCACCAAACAAGCTATTTGACCTCCGGCCCTCAGTATACTCATTGTTCATAATCCAAAGAATTGCAGAGGATAATAAGTCATTTCCAAAAGCTTTAGGATTTTCTTTAATCTCTTCCTCTTTCAAGGCTATATAGTAGATTAGCCACTCGCCATCGATTTTTTTCAGTTCGCAAAGTTCCTTTTGCTTTGCTCCTCACAGTGTAGATTGATAAACTTGAACCTCTTTTTCGAGGAGTTTCCCCAACTCATCCTCTGCTATATCAAGGTCGTAACCCATTTGCAAGCCAAGCCAGAATTGGGGAGACATATCAAAATATTTAGCCAATCTTAAAGCTGTATCTGCCGTTATTCTACGCTTGCCACGAACTATCTCATTAATTCGTCGCGCAGGAACTCTAATGTCGAGCGCAATCCGATTTTGGCTAATTCTCATAGGCCTTAAGAACTCTTCAAGCAGAATTTCACCGGGATGTATAGGAGCAATTTTTTTAGAACTCATAATTTAAACCTCCTAATGATAATCAACTATCTCAACGCGTTATCCGCATCGCCTTTGTGGCATTCAAAGCAAATCCTTCGTTGATCGTTAATACGGATGCTATTATGACCTTCTCGATCTACATGTAAGGCTTCTAAACTATTTCCAGGTGGAACAAGTAAATCTCCTAGAGTCTTAATCCGGTTTAGCATCCGAAGCTTGAATTCTAAATCAACCAAAAACTACCAAATATTGTATTTAAATTTTATTAATTTTACATATCTTGTGCAAAAGCCTTGAAGAGTAGAAGTTTTCTGCTATATAATAACTCGGCAGTAGTGTTTTGAGTTGTTTTATCTCTTGCGCAATGTGCAAGAGATGGAAATAAAAAGTGCGCGAGAAAGGGAAATAAAATGAATAAAGATTTTGTTCACCTTCACCTCCATTCTCAATATTCACTCCTTGATGGCGCAATAAAATTTGATGAGCTTTTCACAAAGGCGAAGGAATACGGTATGACGGCCGTTGCCCTCACCGATCATGGAAACATATTTGGTGCTGTGGAGTTCTATAAGGAGGCTAAAAAAGCAGGCATAAAACCAATTATTGGATGTGAGGTTTATGTAGCTCCCTCATCACGACATGATAAATCGCCTGAGGACAAAAACCACCACTTGATCCTTCTTTCTATGAGTCAAGAAGGGTATAAAAACCTCTCCAGGCTGCTTACTAAAGCCTACTTTGAGGGGTTCTATAGGAGACCCAGGATAGACTATGAGCTTTTAGATATTCACCATGAGGGCCTTATGGTGTTAAGCGGTTGTCTAAACGGTGAGTTTTGTAAATATCTTATTAGCAACGACCTACAAGGAGCCCTCCGAACAGCAGCCAAATATAAGGAGATATTTGGTGACAGATACTATCTCGAGATTCAGGCAAATAAGCTTCCTGAGCAAGAGGCTGTAAATCAAAAGATCAAAGAGATTGGTAGTAGGCTTGGGATTAAGGTTGTGGCAACAAACGACTGTCATTATTTAACGAGAGAAGATTCAAAGCCGCACGATATCCTCCTCTGCATTCAAACTGGAACAACAGTAATAGATGAAAAGAGGTTTAAGTTCAAGGGGGATGAGTATTTCCTAAAATCACGAAGAGAGATGCTTGACTGCCTTAAGGATTTTCCAGAGGAAATCGAGCGTACGCTTGAGGTTGCAGAAAGGTGCAATTTTGAATTTAAGACTAATGGTGGTTCGACCCTTCGACAAGGCGAAGGGCTCACCACAAGTTACAAGCTACCCGAGTTCGAGCTTGAGGATGGGAAAGCGCTTGATGAATACATGGCAATTCTTGCCAGTGAGGGGCTTGAAAAAAGATTAAAAGAAAATGAGATAGTAGGTGAAAGAGTAGATCTATATAAAGAAAGGCTTGAGACCGAAATCGAAACTATTAAGAGCATGGGGTTTTCTGGATATTTTTTAGTAGTTTCAGATTTTATAAACTTTGCTAAAGATAGAGGAATACCAGTAGGGCCGGGAAGGGGGAGCGCAGCGGGAAGCCTTGTTGCATACTCACTGGGAATCACCGAGCTTGACCCAATTCAGTACAATCTTCTTTTTGAAAGGTTTCTAAACCCTGAGCGCGTTAGTATGCCTGATATAGATGTTGACTTCTGTGCAGACAGAAGGGATGAGGTAATAAAATATGTCACAGAAAGATACGGAGCGGATAAAGTCGCCCAGATCGGCACATTCGGAACTATGTCTGCAAAGGCAGTAGTAAAAGATGTAGGAAGGGTACTAGGCATTCCGTATTCAGATGTTGATCGAGTCACAAAACTTATTCCAACATTCAGGGGAAAAGTTTTCAGTATTGACGAATCCTTAACCCAAATCCCGCAGCTAAAAGAACTCATAGAGAAATCCCCAAACCTTAGAGAGCTGATAGAGATAGCTAGGCCACTAGAGAATATGGTTAGGCACTCCTCCACCCACGCTGCAGGAATCGTGATTTCAAACGAGCCACTTGCAGATTATATACCGCTATACAAAGGTTCAAAGGATGAGATCTTAACTCAATTTGATATGAACTCTATAGAGGATTTAGGTTTTGTTAAATTCGATTTTCTTGGTCTAAAGACGCTCACGGTTATAGATAAAGCAATAAAGTTTATTAGCGATAATAAATCTTCAGGGGTTCGAGAAAGTTCAGAGCAGGTAGATCAAGTAGACCCAATAAAAGACGAAGTTTTGCATTTCGATATAAAAAGGATCCCGCTCAACGACCAAGATGTATACAAACTCCTATCGAGTGGTCGTACAAGGGGTGTATTTCAGATTGAATCCTCTGGTATGAAAGATCTCCTTATGAGGCTACAACCTTCTAGCTTTGAGGATATTATAGCAGTACTTGCTCTTTATCGCCCTGGTCCGCTCGATAGCGGGATGGTGGAAGAGTTTATAAAACGGAAGCATGGCCAGAGAAGGATTGAATATCCACTACCTGAGCTTAAGGAGCTACTAAAAGACACCTACGGTCTTTTTGTTTATCAAGAACAGATTATGAAAACAGCAAGCGTGCTTGCAGACTATAGCCTCGGAGAAGCTGATCTTCTTAGGCGTGCAATGGGAAAGAAGAAACCCGAAGAGATGAAGGCTCAACGAGAAAGGTTTCTCGAAGGAGCAAAGAAAAAAGGGATAAGTAAAAAGAAAGCTGAAGATATTTTTGATGCTATGGAAAAATTTGCTGAGTATTCGTTTAATAAAAGCCATAGCGCTGCATATGCGCTTATAACCTATCAAACTGCCTACCTTAAGGCACACTATCCCGCTGAATTTATGGCTGCATTGCTTTCTGTTGAGGCCGGTAATGCCGATAAAGTTATCGCTAGCATTGCAGAATGCAAAGAAATGGGAATCGAGGTGCTTCCTCCAGATGTGAATGAAAGTATGGCGGGATTTACTGCAATAAGCGGTTCCCCAACTACCCTACCTCTGGATCGCTACCCCAGAGCCCGTGGTAAGATCAGGTTTGGTCTTTCAGCTATAAAAAATATTGGCGAGGGCACGGTTGAAGCGATTATTCAAGCAAGGGAAGAAGGGGGAAGGGTTAAAACCATATTTGATTTCTGTGAAAGGGTAGATTCAAAAAAGATAAACAAAAGGACATTTGAAAGCCTTATTAAAAGCGGCGCTTTTGATTCTCTTGGAGCTAATAGAACACAGCTAATGGAATCACTGGATACCTTACTTTCATATGCATCAGCAATACAGAAAAGCTCCCCTGAAAGACAAAGCGCCCTTTTTACTTTGAGCGATTCTATTTCACTACCAACTCTTCCAGTCGTGGAAGAATGGGATGAAAAGGAAAGACTTAAGGCAGAGTTGGATGTACTTGGGTTTTATGTTACAAGTCATCCTGTTGCGAAATATCTAATGGAGATCAAAAGGTATACAAACACTGATACTGAACTACTTTCTGAAATTAAGGAAAGGCGTGAGGTATTAATAGCTGGTGTGGTTCGTTCGCTAAACGTGAAGCACACTAAAAATGGCTCAAATATTTTTGGGACCCTCGTTCTTGAAGACATGAAGGGCTCTGTCGAGGTCGTAATTTTTAATGATCTCCTAAGGAAGTCCCTTCCTATATTAGAGGAAAAGGTAGAACCTGTCGTAGTTAAAGGAACGGTTGAGCCTTCTGAAGAAAGAGTCAGGCTAAGGGCCAGTGATATATTCTCTCTTAAAGAAATGAGAAACGGTTCTACAGTTCATATAAATTTAACAAAAGAATACGCCGTTAAAGAAAATCTTTTAAAGTTAAAAAAAATAGTCGAAACCTATCCTGGAAAATCCCTAATACATCTTCATTTGGAAACAAGTCATAGTGATGTTGTGGTTGATCTTGGGGATTGCCGAGTTGATGTTCATGATGAATTTATTGAAGCTGTTACTCGGCTCTTGGGAAGCGGTGTCTTAAAGTTAAGGTAGAGACGCATTGCGATGCGTCTCTACTCTGCAATTACTTCAATCACTTCCTTAAGCTTTTCTGGAAACCTTGTTACAACAAATACCTCTTGAATTGAAGAACCACTTTTTGCGATTAGCTTTGCACCACTGACAGTGCTGTATTTGTATTTCACGATCAGGTTCTCTCCAGTAGCACTTCCCACTTTTATCTCACCAGGGATAATCCCATCTACGAAGTCAAGAGTAGAGATATTTTCTTCTAGGAATTCTCTTAACCCCTTTATCATGCTATGCTGACGCTTTATTTTGTGCTTTCTGTGTCTCATATTAGTAAATGAACGTGTAGTTCAAAGTCATATTTGATATAAAGGCTCTACAAATTTTACCCGGTTTAATACCTTTGTAATATTTTTTTAATTGAACAATCTATGTTTCTTCGGTTATATATCTTCAGTGCAGAATATAATCTGTAGAAATTATCTTCTAAGGGTTTTATAATAATATTATGAATATAAAACGGGTGATATTAGGTTTAATAGTTATTTTGTTAATAATATTAGGTATAACTAAAATAATGGGAATGCTGAAGGAATCAAAAGAAGTGTCAACCACATATATGAAGGAAGCAATAGGTCTCAAAACAAAAGCAAAGGGTTTAGTGGAACAAAGCGAGAAGCAGGTCAAAGAGAGAGAAAAGGTCTTAGACGAAGAATAAAAGTAAAGCCTTATCTACTTTTTGCTAGAAGGTATCGAAAAAACCTTAAATTTTGAAAATAAAAACAAAGAGATGTTATAGGAAGGTTCGCGTATAAACCCTACGTCCAAGAAAAATATCTTATTTCGTACAAATGAATGGCGTTGACCTTTCAACTATTCAAGAACTATTAGGGCATAAGTCCATAGTTATGACAAAGCGGTATTCCCATCCTACACCTGAACACAAGAAGAAGGCTATCACGCTAATCAATATTTACCCGAACCTTCAAGTCCCCAAGACTGAAATAGCAGTTTCAAACTGAATCAGCCTTGTGAGAAGCAGAATTTGTTGAATGAGTATTCACTTGGGGTGCTCTAATAGATTAAGCGGCAGTTGTATTATGAGAGCTTAGGTCTACCGTTATAACTCTCTAAATGCGTTAGTTATTTGACGGTAACTATAATTTATGCGATTGTAAGGAAATTGCTGGAATTCATTTGAGGCGTTTTCTGTATATTCCGATATGGCTTTATTCGGAATGTTTTCATTGGAGAGAAAGAAGATTTTCCAACCGTCATGGCACTTACTTAACCTAAGAATAACACAATGCTTAAACGTTATAGTGATACAATGGAGAAAGCTAAAAAAGCTGCTATTGCCAAGTTAGAAAAAATTATCAGAATAAACCTCGAAGAGGCTCAAGCTTTGATGAGATAAACATACCTTGGTTGATTTTTTATAAATACAAACTATGAGTACTGGGAAATCTAACCCATGAGCATTGAGTAATAGATCTACTTTTGGATATTTGAAAACTTTTCACAAGACATGGACATAAATTGCATATTTATTTATAATCAGTTGTGTATATCACTCCCAATCGCCGGTGAACGTCACTTATGTTTGTTTAAATATTAATCTTCATCAAAGTTAATTCAATGTCAGAAAAATATCCTACGCTTCCAAATGCTCCAATTACGGAAGCCCTTGTTGATATAAGATGTAAGTTACCAAAAGGGTTTAATTTAGATCAATTTAAATCTATAGGGAGTAAAATAACAAGAGAGTACTCTATAGAGAAAACCATGAAATTTCACGAAACAAAGATAGATGTTAAAGACCGCGAGCAAAGTGTGACAACTCATGACAAGATCAATGGTTATAGATACGAATCATCTAATGGCACCAAAATTGTTCAATTAAGAGACGATGGTTTTACTTTCAATAGACTTAAACCTTATAAAAATTGGGATGAGGTTAGAGACGAAGCATTACAGCTATGGAATTATTATAAAGAATTAGTACAACCAGTTTTTATTAGCAGAATTGCAGTACGATACATAAACAATCTAAATATACCAATGCCGATAATTGACTTTCGAGACTATTTAACTTGTCCTCCAGAAGTTCCGGAAGGATTACCACAAGGAATTATCAGTTTCTTTTACAGAGTAGTTATCCCTGCTCCTGATCCTAGAATAACAGCTATTATCACTCAAGCTTTGGAACCTAAGGTTGATTTTAAAGATAATCTTCCTATAATATTAGATATAGATGTCATTAAATTCACACCAGATGGCTTTTTAGAAGAAGACATTTTGGCAATCTTAGAGAAACTAAGAAACTTCAAAAATCAGATATTTTTTAAAAGCATAACTAAAAAATTATTGGAGACTTACCAATGAGCACGGCTACTATGAGTAGCTATTTAATTGGGTTTCCCAAACAATCAGGAAAAGGTTTTGCTTCAGAATCAATAGTTCTAGAAAATAAATATGAAGACATTTTAAATCAATTGAAAAAAACAGAGTCAATTGGTCGTTATTCACAGTTACAACAAATAATAGATGAGTTAGAAGAAATTTTTATTAGTTGCTCACGGTACAACTGGGATGGATACGGTGCTAATCCCATATCTGTAAACACCTTTTTAGATGCAAAAAATATTATTAATATGTTAAATGCTACTTTCTTGAATTTCCCTATGCCAGAAATCACACCTGAGCCTGATGGTGACATAGCATTTGAGTGGAGTGATGATTATGGCCGAACATTTGTCTTTAGCATCGATGATAACCAAACTCTAACTTATGCTGGAATTTTTGGAGCTAACAATACCCATGGGACTGAATTATTAGGAGACTTCATACCAGACCCTATAATTAATTATCTCAAAAGATTGTATTCTAAATAGTAGAACTTAAATGCCATTAATACAATCTAACCCTGAAGTCCTTACTAGATATCTATATAATAGCAATTATATAAGAAAATCAAACCAAACCGTTAAGTGGGCGGCATTCATGCCTAATCCTAAAGACAATCAAACATCTGTTTTCAGAGTGTTAGGATTATCTGAAAGCGAAATATGGAATATAGCAGATTGTGATGTTACTCCGTATCAGCAAAATACAATAAAAGGAAGGGCGGATATTAACTCAAATGATGTTATAAATATTAGCGTTAATAGAGACAAGTTATTTTTTTATCCTAAAGAACCTCCATATAGACACGGAACCATCACTGGCTGGTCGAATCAAAAATCTATTAATAAATTACTTGCCCTTAAATTAGAAGACAAAGCAAACTTACGCGTGAACCCCTAACATTACATACCACAACGGCAACTCTTGCATACTTAGAATCTTAGTATTTACGATCCTGCTAGGATTGAGAAAAGGTGCATAGGCATTCCTTTTTTTAATATTAATAATCTTTGTCTTATTCCCCACTTTGTTGTTTAAAACAAGTGATTCCACAGCCTTTCTCTTAGGCTCCGGTGTCGGGTTTGAATAGGGTTTTGTCATAATTATAGATCTGCGTCCAAGTAGTTCTTGAACAGTTACCAAATCAACACCGTACCATTTATGAAAATTCGAGAAGCGAATATATGTCTGAGGTGGTGACAAAGGCATTCAGGAAACATAGATATCTTTAGAACAGTTTCAAAATATCCAAGATTTTTAATGTTGCAGAACCTTGACGTTAAAAACTACATAAAAATTATATGGTTGGAATTTTGGAGGTGAAACTTAAATGATAGACACCTCCTTGGACACCTCATCAGTAGTCGATTTGTTTTAAGTATCATTCAACGATACATAGGTCGCTTTAATTAAAGGAGATTTATATGGCGGCCCCTACGGGACTCGAACCCGTGTTTCTGCCTTGAGAGGGCAACGTCCTGACCTCTAGACGAAGGGGCCATTAAATTTCTGCAAGGTAATGTAGCACATTAGCGATTGAAATCAATAAAACGCCAATGCTAGTTGGTTCTTCATCTTAAATGAAGAATAGGGTTAAAGACTCATAAAATTTTTAATTCCCATTACTTTAGATGTGGATAAAGATGCTTTTGACTCAGATTTAAGTATTAGTTACTCCTTGCAAGTTAGGTCTTACTTTGCTATTCTCAATATAGAAAAAATGACTGAAGAAAACAGAGAACTTGGTCTTATAACTGGCGGATCCTTAACTGAGGGGCTTCAGATGAAACTAAGCCCTGATAGAAGCATTGAGGAAGTTAAGGCTGGTAAATTCGTAGTTGTTTTTGGGCTTTATCATAAGTTCTTCTCTCTTATTACTGATGTTAAGCTAGATGCTTCGTCAACCAATGTGCTTATAAATCCACCATCGAGAGAAGATGAGACATTGAGACAGGTTCTTTCTGGGACGAGTACTTATTCAACTGTAGAACTAAGACCGATGCTGATGATAAAGCATGACGACAACGAACCAAAACCGGTAAAGACAATTCCACCCCATTTCGCACTTGTCTCAGAAGCCGCGGAGGGGGACGTTAGCTTGGTATTTGGAACCGAAGATAAGGGCGGAAGGTTTTATAATATCGGCTCTCCGCTTGATATGGATATCCCGGTATGCATGAACCTTGATAGATTTGTTGAGAGAAGCAATGGAATCTTTGGAAAAAGCGGTACTGGTAAAACCTTTCTTACAAGGCTTATGCTTGCAGGAATTATTAAGTATGGAAAGGCTGTAAACCTTATTTTTGACATGCACAACGAATATGGCTGGGACTCACAAAAAGAAGAAGCAGGCTTTTTTGTGAAGGGACTCAAAGAACTATTTCCCGAAAAGGTTTCCATATTTTCCCTTGATCCGCAGTCCACAAAGCGTCGTGGGGCGAAACCCGATGTCGAAGTCTACATATCCCTTGACCAGATAGAAATAGAAGACATTGCTCTTCTTCAAGATGAACTTCAACTGCATACGACCGCAATTGAATCTGCTTATGCTCTTTATAGGAAATATGAGGAGGGATGGCTAAGTGAACTTCTTTCGTGGAAGCAGGAAGATTTGACAGACAAAGCGAAAGAGTTAGGGGCACATCAATCGTCTCTCTCAGCGCTTTATAGAAAGCTCGTAAGGCTTAAAAATCTTCCGTTTATAGTAGATGATAACAGCCGTGGTGAGGGAACTATCAAAAAAATAATAGAATATCTTGGACGAGGTATAAATATAGTGCTTGAATTCGGAAAAAGAAACAACGCTCTTTCCTATCTTCTTGTAGCAAATATCATATCTCGAAGGATTCACGACTATTATATTGAGAAAACTGAGGGCTATTTTGCAACAAGAAATCCCGCTGACAGACCCCGCCAGCTTATGATTACTATTGAAGAGGCGCATAAGTTTTTAAATCCCCAGGCGGCGCGTCAGACAATTTTTGGAACGATTGCAAGAGAGCTTAGAAAATACTCTGTTACAATGATGATTGTTGATCAGAGACCATCTGGAATAGATGATGAGGTGATTTCACAAATCGGTACTAGGATAACTGCACTTCTTAACGATGAGAAGGATATACAGTCAGTGCTTACAGGAGTTAGTAACACATCGGGGCTTAGAGCCATTCTTGCAAGCCTTGATACGAAACAGCAGGCTCTAATCATCGGTCATGCAGTGCCTATGCCTGTAGTGGTAAAGACAAGGGAATACGACGACAAATTTTACAAAGAGATTGCATCCTTGCCTGAATCTGGAAAAGCCGAAAAATATGTAGAAGAACTCTACGGATGACCACTGATTTCGGAATTCGGATTGGTAGCTTATAGTTTTTTTCCGCTTAAACACATCTTTATTCATCTTTTGCACTCTGCTATCCGAAATCGGGATTCGACGTAGGTTACCACTTTGCTATTTCCCTTTTGCATTCTTGGATCATTCTTAAAACATTCTCTTTTGCTGTTCCACCGTAGGATTTTTTGCTCGAGATTGAGCCTTCTAGGGTTATATGATCAAATACATCTTCCTCAAATAAGTTTGAGAAAATTTTTAGTTCCGAAATACTTAACTGTGTTAGTTCTCTTCCCTTTCCCTCTGCGTATCTAACAACTTTTCCCGTAACTTCGTGTGCCTGTCTAAAAGGCATTCCCTTTCGTGCTAAATAATCAGCTAGGTCAGTTGCAGTGGCGAAGCCCTTGGAAAGCGCTTTTCTCATATTCTCGGGTTTGAATTTTATATGCTTGATCATTTCTGATAGCACCTGAAGAGATGATTTTACGGTATCGACTGTGTCAAACATGGGTTCTTTATCTTCCTGAAGGTCTCTATTATATGAGAGTGGTAGCCCTTTCATAATGGTAAGGAGAGCCATCAGATTTCCATATACCCTTCCCGTTTTTCCACGTATAAGCTCAGGAACATCTGGGTTTCTCTTTTGAGGCATAATGCTCGAGCCTGTTGTAAATTCATCTCCCAAGTCAATGAAATCAAACTCTTTGCTAGACCATAAGATAAATTCCTCCGAAAGCCTGCTTAAATGCATGGCAAGAATTGCTGAAATTGAAATGAATTCTAAGACGAAGTCCCTATCGCTTATGCTATCAACACTATTTCTTGAGACTTGAGGAAAGTTTAAAAGCTCTGCTACATACTCTCTGTCTATCGGAAAAGAAGTGCCAGCGACTGCACCAGCACCTAGTGGCATAATGTTTACCCTTTTTAGGCAATCAACATAACGCTCTCTATCGCGTTTTAACATTTCAAAATAGGCAAGTAGATGGTGTGATAAAAGAATAGGTTGCGCCCTTTGAAGATGTGTATATGCGGGCATAATCACCTCTATGTTCTTCTCACCTAAATTTAGAAGATCTTCTGCAAGCTCTTTTATCATAGAAAGAATCTCACTAATTTCACGCCTTAAATACAAACGTTCATCGAGTGCAATTTGGTCGTTTCTGCTTCTTGCTGTATGGAGCTTGCCACCTATGTCGCCGATTTTATCTATAAGGCGTTTTTCGATATTAAGGTGAATATCCTCAAGCTCTTCTTTAAAGGGGAACTTTCTCTTTTCGATCTCTCCCCTAATTTCCTCAAGCGCCTTTACTATCTTTTGTGATTCCTGTTTTGATATAATTCCTTGCTTGCCAAGCATCTTTACATGTGCGATGCTTCCCTCGATATCTTCTTTGTATAGCCTCTTATCAAAGTCAATAGAAGCTGTAAATTTTTCAACCAACTTGTGCGTTCCCTTTTTAAATCTTCCTCCCCAAGGTTTTTGAGCCAAATTACGTACCTCCTCTTGAGTATCTAACTTTTCGTTTTAGAAATAATACCATGTTTAATAAATACAAGTGTGAACATCATCGCATCTGTAGAGTGTGAAGATTAGGTTAATTAATCACTATGAACTTCTAAAAATAGGATAACATTTTTATGGTAGGGAGTTTAAGAAATTAGGAATAATTGGTTTAGCAAATCTGTAAAGCCAGATTTCATTTGCTTTCCCAGAATTTAACCACCTTTCTCTTTTAATTTGCAACCATGTGAAAAGTTTGGTTATGTTTTCCTCACTAAACTTATAACGAAAGCTTCAGTAATTTATAAGACGCAATCAGAAGAATAACTCCCAGAATCCGTCTAAGTATAGAGCCTGAAAGTAGATTTGCACCCATATACGAACCTACCAGCCCACCTAAAAAGGCTGTGAACACAAACGGAGCCAACATACCTATTTCCAAACTGCCACCTGTAAAACGGCCTAAAAGGCCAGCTAGAGAGTTGACCAGAATAAAGCAGGCAGATGTGGCTGATGTTTGTTTGGGGTATGCCCACTTCATAAACAAAATGAGCGGGCTTAAAAAAATACCACCGCCTACACCAACGATTCCTGAGATCAATCCAATTCCTGCGCCGACAGGAAGTGCAACAAGGAGACTTGGAAATTTAGAAACAGAATCTTCTGGTTTAGATCGGATTTCCGAGATTAGGCGAAATGCAGCAAAAATAAGGACCAGGGCTAGAAGTAATGAGCAATTCTTGTTGTGACGTGGATCATGCCACCTATGAACGCTGCAGGCACTGATGTTATGAGGAAAGGCCAAGTAATTCGGTCATTGAAATGTCCTGCTCTATAGAAGGAGAAAAACCTAATTCCTGCAACAAGAAGGTTTAAGATGAGGGCTGTACTAGACATTTGCATCGGAGCGAAGGAGAAAAAAGATAAGACAGCTAAATAACCCGATGCGCCCCCGTGCCCCACAGATGAATAGAGCGATGCAACTACGAAAAAGAGCACACATATAGTAATTACAATAGGTATTGAGAGTTCCATAGGGGTTATTTATCCTTGGAGTGCGTACCATATAATAAAGGGCAGTAGTGACCATTTGGGGCAGGCCTCGAATTGGGTAATAATTGGCGCAAGCTTATTCGCTGTTTTGTGGGTAACAAACCAAGGGGGCTTAGGCCAGATTCGAAATGGCCCATATATAACGCTTTTTTGAGGTTTATCGAACATAAACGTATTGTGGACAACGCTAATGCCGCTTTGGATGTCATTCAATGTATGACCCGGGTATGCGCCCCAGGTAGTAGAGCCAAGGGCGTAACTGAGGGCGGGCCAGTGGTTGATACCTACGCTACCGTAGCAGAGATCAGAGATCGCTTGATCTAGTAAGCTTCCTAATTGAGCTTCGGTTTGTGGGTGAACAATGATGCAGGCATTAAGGGTTCCCCAGAGTGTGTTGTTGCAGAATTCAACTGCCTTATGAAGGAAGTCAGCGGCGTCCGATGCAGGTAAAGGGGTTTCAGCAATAATTCCGCAAAAGGCCTCTTGCGTAAAGCAGATATCAGACTGTCGTTCAGGATCAACGTTGGGGATAAGTGTCCAGGGAATTATATCCTCGCTTTGTGGTCCAAAGACTTCAGCTTCGGGATGGGCTTCGACAAATCGTGAGTAACGGTTGAAGGAGCCTGTGTAGTAGGCACGCCGAGGATGAATTTGACGGAGAGTTTCTCGCAATGTATCAAGAAAAGCTTCACGTTTAGACCAGCTAGCTTCAGTAACTAAAACCTTAGCAGCATTGCAATTGAAGCCAGCATTATTGGCTAATTGAGTTGCTATATTTTCGGCTTGGAACTTTAAATCTTTCTCACTCCATTCTCCTGGGACAAGGATGACAGGGCTAACATTTCCAAGCTCGCTTGTGATACGTTTCTTCAAGCGGGGCATGTTATTGCGTTTACGATCAGCGCCTTCATCCCCCGAACCAAAAACGATGGCATCATGGGTTTGAGCGCTGCCAGTTATATGGATCTCATCAATCCCAGGATGCTCACAAAGATAAGAGCCGACATTAGCACCACCATAGGCTAATCTTAGAAAGCCTTCTTGAATTAGTGGAGCGAAGGCTTCCTCGATGAATGGGCCGAGATAGTCGTTTACAGGATTAAGCTTCAAGAGGCAGACATGTCCTTCCACAAATAGTTTGTAGACTACATCGAGAGGGCCGATGCTAGAGACGTTGCCTGCACCTAGGATAAGAGTTACCTTCCCTTGGGGTTGAGATTGGCGGTAGAAGGAAGCCATCGCTTGATGAAGCTCATGAGGGGGTAC
>Ga0209001_1000003_pt1 | contig 46884 bp, 49 predicted proteins | sample Rifsed13ft2_FD_184006 | JGI IMG/M metagenome (GOLD analysis project Ga0209001, IMG submission 184006) | Soil microbial communities from Rifle, Colorado, USA - sediment 13ft 2 (SPAdes) (version 2) | ecosystem: Environmental > Terrestrial > Deep subsurface > Rock core/Sediment | place: Rifle...
GGGATTTCACGCGCCAATTACCTTCTTTATTACGGTCCTGACATTCCAATGGATATTGATCGCAAAAACAGGATACTGGGTGAAGCAAGATTCTTGCGGGCCTATTTCTATTTTAGTTTGGTTATAGTTCCTATCCGGATCAGTAAGTAGTATTTGTTTTGTTAGTTTATCGGTGTTTGTGTTCCCTTCTCCTAGACCGGTACATAAAAATGTAAGCAATTTAGAGATAAGATCTGTCATTTTCTTTCCTCTATCAAATATGATGCACTAGAAATATGAGTAGAGACATAACCGATTACGCTAGAAAAATCCTAATTCCGATACCTAAATCCATTTATATGAAAACAAAATATAGTGTAATTTGAAATAAATCGCAATATGGAATAAGTTGACGAAATGTAACGCAAGATATGAAAAAATATGACCTTTGTTACAAAATAACGGGGAGCTGAGACGTTAGAGTTTAAGAAAAATTATTCTCCAACTTAAACACTTTGAGCCAAGATCTTGACGTCAATCCTGCTGATTACCTAAGATCATTATTTAAACAATAGGGTCTACAAAAAAGTGTCAAAGGAGAGGTGGCTCTTACAGAAAAAATCACCTGGTATATGAAATCATGGCGGTTTTATATGCTACGCCGTATGGTATATTCCTTAAGAGTTATCGAGGAATCGAATACTATATAAAAGTTGAGAAGTGCAAGGTTCTTATTCTAGGAAGCTTTTTAAAACTTCTCCTACCTCAGATGTTGCAAGCTTTTCTAACGCTCTTTTCTCAATCTGTCTTATACGCTCACGTGTAAGGTCAAACTTCTTACCAATTTCATCAAGCGTGTAGGTTGACTCTTGATCGATTCCAAATCTCATCCTGATTATCTCCTCTTCTCTAGGTGTAAGTAGTGAAAGAGCCCCTCTTAGTCTCCCTGTCAAAGCTACTTTTGCCATAACAGAATCCGGCGCCGATGAACCATCATCTGGAACAAATTCAAGTAGGGTCGTTTTCTCCCCATCTATTATCGGGGAATCCAGATGCACGACATCATTCGCAGAGTCTACTATACGCTTTACACCCTCTATAGAAATCCCAGACTTCCCGGCAATTTCTTCAGGCGCAGGTTTTCTACCCATCTCCTTATGAAGCATGGAAATTATTTTATGTACCTTACTGGCCTGCTCAAGCACATACACAGGAACCCTTATTGTTCTAGTCTGATCAAGCAGCGACCTAGATATTGCTTGATGTATCCACCACGAAGCGTAGGTTGAAAACTTGAATCCCTTTGTGTGGTCAAATCTTTCAACCGCCCTCATTAATCCAACGTTTCCTTCCTGAACAAGGTCTGGAAGTGGAAGCCCTCTGCCCATGTATCTTTTCGCTATACTCACTACTAACCTCAAGTTCGCTTTCACAAACCTGTCCCTTAACGCCCTTCCCCTCGCAGAGTATGCCCTCATAAACGCATTTAGTCTCTCTAAACGCTTTGACAAAGCTCTTCCGTTTTCGTTCTTATGTCCATTAGTTTTTGCAAACTTTTTGCTATTGCCATTCTTATTCTTTGAAAATCCATCCAGAAAAGCTTTTATCTCCCTTGCCCTTGCTTCGCACTTTTTTATCTTAGCTGAAACCTCTATCTCCTCCTTAGCTGTAAGAAGAGGCTCCGATGCCATGTCCTTGAAGTAAACATAAAGAAGCCTAAACTGTTCATCTGGAACCCACTGCTGCTCCCCTTCATCTTCTTCGGACTCCGGTCCTTTTAGTTCTAATTCAGACTCGGAGTCAACTATATCAGGCATGAGATCATCCACGATCTCAAGGGGTATAAAACCCTCATCGTCTTCTTGGACAAACTCTCCAAGTTCGTTTACTCCAGAAGTTGTTTCTTCAAACTCCATGTCCTTTATCTCCATTTCTTCACCATTCCTTCATTGGATTAGTTAAATGACATTAACAAAGAGGTAAAGAAAAATAATCTTATTAATAGGGTTCTGAGTAAACCTAATTAATTCTTTTGTCTAGCTTATATTTGCAAGATATCTAATATTTAAGCTCTTACCAAGTTAATATAATCATCAAAAAGCGATAAGGCTTTCTCAACATTCTTTTTAGTAAGGCTTAAAGATTCCTTTGTAAGCTTATCTGAAACATTCCTAACTAAACCAAGATATTCTTTTTGAAAAGCCAGAAGGCGATTAACCTCACTATTTATAGCCTTTCCATCCCAAAATGCCGGCACTTCCTTCGGTAACTTTTCATAGAGTTCCCTCACAGTATTGGTGTAATCCTGCTGAAGATTGAGCCATTGATCAACTTGAGCGTTTAAAACCTTAAGATTTTCTTCCCAAAGAGATAAAGCAAACTCAAAGCCATTTTGATAGTTCTCTCTAACCAATCCTGTAACCCCCTTTATTACTTCACTGAAATCCTTTACTTTAAGTGTATCCTTTATTGGATCTTTCCTTTCAACCATATTCATTTCCCTCCCATTCATTTTTTATTACGAGGTTAATATAATGTATGCCATATTCCTTGTCAAGAGGTTTTTTCGCAGTTGCGAAAAATCATTTTATTACGATATCTTAGAAAAATAAGGCTACAAATCCATATTTATTTTTGTTCTTACGCATAAGCTAACAAAATTGCCGAATCACACTGTAAATATTACAAAAATATATTTCATTAACACTCCAGATTTAGAAATGAGCTTTTATATGCTTAATTTGAAGGGCTATTAGTATATTCCAAGCTATGTAGATGAAAATTATTCCTATTTTAGTTCTTCTATAATAGCCTCCAACATTTCTTTTTCTTGCAAAATGTTAGCAGCCGTTTGTGCCTCTTCTTGAGTTTCGAACTTGCCTACCTTTATAAGATTCCAGGTCTCCCCTAGGGAGTTAGAAGTAGGCACCAAATAAGCATCATAACCCTTTACTTTTAGTTCACTTACAACCCTTTGCGCTTTTTTCATGCTTTCAAATGCAGATACCTGAACCGTGTATTTGTAGATTTTATCGATTCGAGATTCACTCAAAGGTGTAGAATTATCCACCTCTTTTCCGTTTTTCACTTGATTTGGAGCAAGTATTGATGCAGTTAAGTTGGAGTCACCAGACGTTATTTCTTCTTTTTTTTGGACATCAATCCTAAAATTACCAATCTTTGCATTTTTACCCTTAAAAGCTTCGCTGTCCGTTATATCTACAGTTTTTATTTTCGTTCCAATAAAAACACCAAGACCAAAAGTAAAAAGAAGAAGTAGTAGGAGTTTGAATCTTCCACCTCGATTGGATTTTGCCAAAACTAGTTTAGGTTTCAACTCACTCATGATCACCTACCCCACAGTGGTGCCGAAGGGGGGATTTGAACCCCCACGAGCTTTCACCCACTGGATCCTGAATCCAGCGCGTCTACCAAATTCCGCCACTTCGGCATCAAAAAATCTAATGATTTTTGGTAGCTATAACTTACCTCCAAAAAATCTAATTTCATTATTTGAAAAAATTTCTACTTAAATACTACTCTTATTATTCGTTTTCAATCCTGACTTTGACCTAAAGTCTAATACCATTAAAATATCTCGTCAAACCCCCTATTTAAGACCAATGTGTTTATAAAAAATCCAACACACTAACTCCCGAATTTCCTTACGCTTATAGTCTTAGAAAGTTTGACACTATATACTTAAAAGCATAAACTTTTAATAAAGTCTCATATCTTTGGTCAGTCAATCGGATCAGGTTTTATTGGGGAAATGAGGTATGGCAATAAAAAAAGAACTTAAGGCCCTTGCAAGACCCTCTCTTGCAGAAGCACTGGATGAATATTCTGTAGAGGGTGAGCTTTACCAAAAATTAGAAAATAATAAGGTCCTATGCCATGCCTGCGGTCACAGATGTGTAATATATGATGGCCTTCGTGGAATCTGCAAAGTAAGATACAACAAGGACGGCAAACTTTTTGTTCCAAAAGGATACGTGGCTGCGCTCCAGTCTGATCCCACAGAGAAGAAGCCTTTCTTTCATGTCCTTCCTGGTTCTTTAACACTAACTTTCGGGATGTTAGGTTGCGATTATCATTGTTCATATTGTCAGAACTGGCTTACATCTCAGGCTCTTAGGGATTCAACAGCGGGTATAGAGCCTATGACCGTTACGGCAACGGAAATGGTTTCTCTTGCAAAAAGGTATGGAGCTAGCATGATTGGAAGCTCCTATAACGAACCGCTTATTACTTCTGAATGGGCATCAGATGTTTTTCGGATTGCAAGGGAACAGGGATTTAAAAATGCTTTTATCTCAAACGGAAATGCTACCCGTGAGGTCTTAGAGTACCTTAGACCTCTCACAGACTGCTACAAAGTAGACCTAAAATCCATGCAGGATAGAAACTACCGAAAACTTGGAGGGCTCCTCAGCACAGTTCTTGAAACTATTCCCCGACTAGTTGAGATGGGTTTTTGGGTAGAGATTGTTACATTAGTTATTCCTGGATTTAATGACTCTAACGAAGAATTAAAGGGAGCGGCAAAATTTCTCGCTTCTGTATCACCCGATATTCCATGGCACGTCACGGCGTTTCATAAGGATTACAAAATGACCGACCCCGATAATACCTCTCCTGAAACCTTAATACGCGCCGCCGAAATCGGGCTTGAAGCGGGACTTAGATTTGTTTACGCAGGAAACCTTCCCGGATGGGTAAAAAACTATGAAAACACATACTGCCCAAACTGCCACAAACTCTTAGTTGAGCGGTATGGATACAGAATTCTAAATTACTATATCACTCCCGACGGCAAATGCCCTAATTGTTTTTCTACAATTCCGGGGATTTGGTGGTAAGAATAATGGAAGGGATGCCTACTGCTTAATGTTTCAAATATCAAGGTGATGCATATAACGTTGAAATAGTTGATTATCATTATGAGGTTTAAATTATGAGTTCAAAAAAAATTGCACCCATACATCCCGGCGAAATTCTGCTTGAAGAGTTCTTAAAGCCTATGGGAATTAGCCAAAATCGGTTGGCGCTTGACATTAGAGTTCCTGCGCGACGAATTAATGAGATAGTTCATGGCAAGCGTAGAATAACGGCAGATACAGCATTACGATTGGCTAAATATTTTGATATGTCTCCCCAATTCTGGCTTGGCTTACAAATGGATTATGACCTTGATATTGCAGAGGATCAATTAGCGGAACGTCTCAAAAGTGAAATTCAAGTTTATCAATCTACAGCGTAAGAGGCGGACAAAAGAAGCTATATGAGCTTAAGGAGATTGACGAAAATGCCCTAATTGTTCTTCTACTATTCCTGGAATCTAGTGGTAGGGCTTTATTAGTGAACACTTCACTACCATAAAACCTTCTGAATTTAATTCACCTTAAGCAGTATTATGCTGTTTAAAAAAGAATGATCCAGTTTAAAGGAGATACTCTAACCTTCTGAGCGAAGTTTCTTTACGTACTCAATTCCGTAACGAGAAATCGCAATTTGAGTGGAGGAAGAACCTGCAAAACGTTTGATTAAGTCTCGACTGGCAAGCTTATTTACAATATCATCAATTTGAGTTTCTCAAACCCAAGTTCTTCACCAATCTCATATGCATTAAAATAATCAGGGGGGCATCTTTGAACTAGACATATCATTTAACTTAAAAAGAAAAGCCTTACTTATTTCCTCAATCGCATTAATATTCATGATTTTCCTCCCCTAAAAATGAGACTATTCTAACAAAATTCTAACTATACCAAAAGGCACAACATGGTACCCTGAATCTACAAGAATAATTTCAAATATAGAAGAAATAGTACGGCCTTTTAAAGCATTTTCTATTTTCGTTATATTTTAATACTCTTTTTACTAAATTATAAAACTATTTTATGGTTTTTGAAAACTAAATTAGGCAATAAACACCAAACTGATAAGATAACTCGAATTCGAGTTTATCCACCTTAAAGAGTTAACAATAAACCTCCTTTTGCCATCTTGTTTCTTTCCTTTTTCAGGGTTAATAATAAACCTCTGATTGGGATTTTATATAGAGCGTTCCTGGACGGTCACGAGCAAGACTCGTGCCGTCCCATCGTATTGTAATAAAACAATAAGTCGGATAGTCCCACCAGTCTTGCTGGTTGATAGTCACCAGCTTCAGATTTGACTGTCGTCTTTGTCTTACCTATAATTCTTAGTAAGACAGTTAGGAGGAAGTAAGATGATAGCAAAGGTTTCGTCAAAGGGACAGGTAGTAATTCCAAAAGAGATAAGAGAAAAAATGGGAATCAAATCTGGAGCCTTTCTTGAATTTAGGCAAATAGACGACAAGCGTCTTGAGGTAACAGTTATTAAAGACCTGATCAAGGAATTGGAGGGTATTTATAAAGGGTCAGGTATGTTAAAAGAATTAGAACGAGAGCACAAAGAGGAGATTGAACGAGATGAACTATATTCTCGACGCTTGGGCGATCGTAGCATGGCTAGAAAAAGAAAGCGGGTACCTTAGAGTTAGTGAATTGCTTGAGAAGGCAGGCAATAGAGAGATAAGGCTGACTATGAGTATAGTAAATTTTGGTGAGGTTTTTTACCGCACCGGGAAATTGTATGGAATCGCAGAGGCAACGAGAACTGGAAGGAGAATAAGGGCTCTTCCTATAAATATAATAGCACCTGTGGAAGAAACACTCGTCATGCGTGCTGCATATCTCAAGGCTCAATATCCCATTTCATATGCCGATGCGTTTGCAGCGGCATTGGCTGAGCAAGAGAAAGCTATCCTAGTTACTGGTGACCCAGATTTTAAACGACTTGAGAAAACTATAAAGATACAATGGCTGAGATGACAGTTTTTACATTTTGTCATGCCCGAACTTATTTATCGGGCATCCATACAGGATTAAATGACAGATTCCCGCATAAGCCTGTACCCGCATACTTTAAGCGGGTAACATGCGGGAGACAATCTTCTGTCCCTTGAGCGTATAAGTGCGTAACACCAGTTCCCTTAATTTGCATACCCCTCCTTTTCCCTTATAATATCCTTTCACAGTACTCTTAAAGATTGAACACAAGGCATGGAACCTAAATATATTAGGAATTTCTCTATAATCGCCCATGTAGATCATGGAAAATCCACGCTTGCAGATAGAATCCTTGAATACACGGGATCTGTAAGCGAGCGTGAGATGACAGAGCAGTTCCTTGACCAGATGGAATTAGAAAGGGAGCGCGGAATAACAATCAAAGCTCAGGCTGTGAGGATTAACTACAAAGCAGACGATGGAATCACTTACGAATTTAATCTAATTGATACCCCCGGTCATGTGGATTTCAGCTACGAGGTCTCGAGGAGCCTTGAGGCTTGTGAGGGTGTTCTCCTTGTAGTTGATGCCTCCCAAGGTGTTGAAGCCCAAACACTTGCACACGCTTATCTTGCATCAGACTCAGGACTCGAACTCATTCCTATTATAAACAAGATTGACCTACCAGCCGCTGACCCGGAAAGAGTTAAGAAGGAGATAGAAGAAGCAATCGGTATAAGTGCAGAAGAGGCAATCCTTGCAAGCGCAAAAGAAGGGATCGGTACAAAGGACATCCTAGAAGCTATAGTAAAGAAAATCCCGATGCCTCTTGGTAGTGGGGATTCTCCACTTAAAGCCCTAATCTTCGATAGCTGGTTTGATTCCTACCAGGGTGTTGTGATGCTTGTACGGGTATTCGAAGGAAGAATCAAACTCGGTATGAAGATTCAACTCATGTCAACTGGCAAAGCCTATGAAGTAAAGAAGCTAGGAATCTTCGCGCCAAGGGCATTAGAAGTAGATGAGATCTCTGCAGGTGAAGTAGGATTCGTAACCGCAGCAATAAAAGAGATAAGCGAAGCAAAAGTAGGAGACACAATTACCGACGCTTTAAAACCTACTGACGCTCCGCTTTCTGGATTTCGATTGATGAAACCTATGGTGTTTAGCGGTCTTTATCCAATAGACCCCGGAGAATATGATAAACTCCGTGACGCCCTTCAGAAACTCCGATTAAACGACTCTGCTTTCATTTATGAACCCGAAACTTCTCTTGCGCTAGGATTTGGATTTCGTTGCGGATTTCTTGGTCTACTTCATATGGAAATTGTAAGGGAAAGACTAGAAAGAGAATTTGAACTTGAGCTTATTTCTACAGCCCCAACTGTTATCTACAAGGTTACAGATACGAAAGGTGAAGAGATTTACGTTGACAACCCTAGTAAACTCCCGTCTTCTGAGAAAATAGAGACTATAGAAGAGCCATACGTCCTCGTAATGTTACACACACCGAGCGCTTATCTTGGAGCAATATTCGATCTCTGTGAAAACAGGCGAGGAACCCAGAAGAATATCAAATACATAACTCAGGATAGGGTTATCGTAGAATATGAGCTTCCACTTTCTGAGATAATGTTTGATTTCTTTGACAGACTTAAATCAGTCTCTCGTGGCTATGCGTCAATGGACTATGAACTAATCGGTTATAAGACTTCTGAGCTTGTTAAGCTCGATGTCCTCATTAATGGTGACCCTGTAGATGCGCTATCAATAATAGTCCACAAAGAAAAAGCCTATGATAGAGGAAAAGAGCTTGTAGAAAAACTAAGGAAGTTAATTCCAAGGCAGCTTTTTGAGGTTGCTTTACAAGCAGCAATCGGAAATCGGGTAATCGCAAGAGAAACTGTAAAACCCGTAAGAAAAGACGTTACAGCAAAGTGCTACGGTGGAGACATTACAAGGAAGAGAAAACTATTAGAAAAGCAGAAAGAAGGGAAAAAACGTCTTAAGCAAATCGGGAAAATCGAAATCCCTCAAGAAGCGTTTTTAGCAGTGCTGAAGACGTGATAATGTAGGGGCGAACCTCGTGTTCGCCCAGAATAGGCATAAAGGGCAACCGCAAGGGTTGCCCCTACATTATTTCTTCTTTGGCATCATCATCTGGGTAAGTGCATAAGTCGCCGGACTTATCGCTTCGGGGTCTGTTGTAACGTTCAGAAGCGCAGGAACACCAGAAGAAAATGCACGGATTAATGCTCCGTGAATCTGAGCAGGTTCAGTCACTAACTCTCCATATCCACCTAAAACCTTCACCATTTCATGAAATGGAATAAGAGGAAGGTCTACTCCTACTGTTGGGCGTTCCCTCCCGTAAGTAATCCATAGCTGATGCTTTGTCATTCCCCAGGATTGATCGTTACAGACAACTGTTACAAAAGGAATTTTATGTCTTATTGCCGTTTCAAACTCCATAAAGTTCATACCTATTGCGCCGTCCCCGCTAATAAGCGCAACCTGCTTGTCTGGACAAGCCACTTTCGTCCCTATCGCGAAAGGAACACCTACTCCCATACAGCCAAGAGGGCCACCCTTTACGTAATGGCCGGGCTTTGTCACGCGATAAGTCGTATCAGTCCAGACCTGTGTGTCACCGCCGTCAATTGCAAGCATTCCATCTTCCCCTAGCACATCTTCTACCTCCTTGATAACCCTAAGTGCATGTATTGGGGTTTTATTAGAGTTTCTTATCTCTTCTACCTTCTTCCACTCATCTTCGCGCCATGCTTTTGCCTGATCTACCCATGATTTGTAATTTAGATTTATTGAATGCTTTTCTACGTAATCTGACAGTTGAGAGAGTACCTTGCTTACGTCCCCTACTATTCCTAAATCTGCAGGTCTGTTTCTCCCGATTTCTCCCGGATCAATGTCCACCTGAATAATCTTTGCTTCGGGGTTAAAAGTCCTTCCAAACCCTATATAGAGGCTTAGCCTGATCCCTAAAAGCAAAATCAAATCAGCCTCAGAGGTTATTCTCTTAAAGGCAACAGGAGCAGAAGGGCTTGCAGCACCAAAGCAGAGCGGATGGTCGTCTGAGACGATTCCCCGCCCAAAATTTAGGGTGAATATTGGAATCTTAACCTTATCTAAGATTCTAATCAGTTCTTTATCCGCGCCTGAATACCATGCACCACTTCCCGCAATTGCTACGGGTCTACGCGCTGATTTAAGCATCTCTACAGCCTGCGCTATAGCTTCTCTTGCAGCCTCAACTTTGTAAGAGGGAATTATTGTGTTATAGCGATCTATTTCCTCTTCATTGCAACTTTCGTAAAGAACCTCATAGGGCATTCCCAAATACACGGGTCCGGGTTTTCCAGAAATCGCCTTTTTATATGCTGTGCTAATGTACTCAGGTATGCGCTTTGTATCAAAGATAGTTCTTGCCCACTTCGTAATGGGTGTTATTACTGATTGCTGATCAATGTCCTGAAGAGGTAGTCTGTCGTTTTCCTCGATTCCCGATTTTCCTGAGAGGAGAAGGCATGGGGAATTTGAAAGGTAAGCCCCTGCTATTCCTGTAACGGCGTTAGTGAATCCCGGTCCTGCCGTGACTAAACAAACACCTGGTTGCCTTTTTACCCTTCCAAATGCATCCGCTGCCATTGCAGCCGCTTGCTCGTGATGAGTATCAATAATCCTTATACCAAAATCCACACATGCGTCATAGATGGGATTGATGTGTCCTCCGCTCAGTGAGAATATTTCACGCACACCGAGTTCATATAAGGTTCTTACTACAAGCCATCCACCGTGAACCTTAGCCATCTTTTCTCCCTCCTTTTGGGAATATTACTATTAATACATTTTTTCGCTTAAATTGATTTGGGTAGGCAACCAGTTCCCTCGACTGAGTTCGGGACAGGCTTGCTCGTTGCCATCTAGACCACCAGCTCTAATAATACTTTTTACACTTTATCTCTTGATAAATCAAATATTCAAAAAGGCAACCTATTGAACACAATAATAATGCTGTTAGAATAGTTGAAAGGAGGAACGAAAAATGGAGGGTCAAGACTTAGGTCAAGCAAGCGGGACAATGAACTCGGTATTGATGGCGTTCAACCTCGGGGTTTCTGCCCATCAGCAAACAGGAGGAAATAAAAGTGTAATTGAGTTAGCAAATGAGCTTGGGGAAACTATCTATTCCAATATTTCTCGCATTTATGGTAATCAATTTCCAGAAGAATATCTCCGTGCTAACACTGAATTTTTCCTTCGAATAGCTCTTTTAGGATACATAATCCCAGGTGTTTGTGCTTATGATGAAGAGCTTAAAAACCGTCTTTTTGCTTTAATAGAAACTAAAATTACTCAACCTCAACCGAAACAAAGCAACCCACAGGGTGGAAGTATAATAACTACATAAAAGCTTTCTTCCATGATCACATTTGACAGAGCAAAAAGGCTTATGAAAGTTATTTCTTTATAAGCATAGAAATCTGCTCAGCTAGTTCTTCTACCTCATCAGATATAATCTTATTTGCAAACTCAATTGCCTCAACAGTCTGGTTTTTAAGTAGTTCGTTCGTTATGTTTGAAAAATCCTTATGAAGCCGTGATTTCAAAACAGCCTCTCTGATTCTATCCCTTATATTACTCATTCAGTTTCCTTTTTTTCTTAAACTTTAGCATAATATAACTTATACTTTAAATACACCCAAAAGCAGAGGGCAAACATGAACAAAAAGATTCTAGGTGGTAGAGATAAAGTAAAGGTGGCCGTCGTGCAGGCTTCGCCTGTATTTATGGATAAGCAGAAGACAATTGAAAAAGCCTGTGATTTAATAAAGGATGCCGGAAGAAACGGTGCAGAGCTTATTGCATTTTCAGAAGCCTTCATCCCTGGCTATCCTGCCTACTATACAGTTGGTTACGAAACAAACCCACATGAATGGACAGACTATATGATTGCACTTCAAGATAACTCAGTTGTAATTCCAAGCAAAGACACAGAGATTTTGGGACAAGCTGCAAAGGAGGCTGGATCCTATGTTGTTATTGGCTGTAACGAGTTAGACAGCCGTCTTGGAAGCTGTACAGTTTACAACTCGCTTCTTTTTATTGGAAAAGACGGCAACTTCATGGGAAGGCATAGAAAATTAATGCCCACATACACAGAGAGACTCTACTGGGGCCAGGGTGATGCAAGCGACATTAAGGTGTTTGATACAGATATTGGTCGAATCGGAGGGCTAATATGCTGGGAAAACCACATGACACTCATAAGAGCCGCAATGATTCATAGAGGAGAAGAGTTTCATATCGCAGTCTGGCCTGGAAACTGGAAAAAGGGCGAAACTAAGCTACTCGATGCCGATACAAGTCCGGGAGGAGCGCTTTGTAATCTTCAGTCATTGATAAGAGTCCATGCCTTTGAAGCAGGTGCCTTTGTCCTTAGCGGATGCGGTTTTTTAACCCCGGAAGACTTTCCCAAAAGGTGGCATTACATTAGGGATAGCAATCACATAAACTATAGTTGGGCATCGGGTGGGAGCGCTATTGTAAATCCAGCTGGGAGATTCTTGGTTGAGCCTAATTTTGAAAAGGATGCGATTCTTTATGCCGAGTGTTATGCAAATCAAATAAAAGCTGTAAAAGCCGTTTTCGATTCACTTGGTCATTACTCAAGATGGGATGTTGCACGCCTTTCTGTGAGGCGTGAAGCGTGGGTTCCCGAGGTTCCTTTAAACGAGCCATCACCAGAAGAGGTTGAGTTACCTCCAAGCGAGCTTAGGAGGATTTCAGAAGAGTTTGAAATAAGTGTAGATAAATTAGAATCGCTTCTTGATGAGATAAGAAAAATAAAAAAGAACTAAGCATTAACTTGAAGCAAATATTGAATTAAAGAAAGTCCTAGCAAGTCAAAAGTTCTATTTTTAAGAATGGCTTATGCTGAGGTGATAGTTTAGAATAAGTATAAAAGCTTCATTTTTTCGCTAAACTCAAACCATTTTAAGTAAAAAAGTAACAAATTTGGTTTTGATTACGTCTAAAAAATAGGACTTGACAAGTATTCCAATAAATTATATAAACCCTAGGCATTAGGGGAGATATTATTTAAGCGATATAATTAGCCTATCTTAACGGAGGATAGAGATGAATTTCAGGGACGAATACGGAGATTACTCAGCTCAGGAGGCTGTAGATGCTATACTGGTAATCCTCAAACAAAATGGCGTTGAAATTGATGAAAAGAGTTTTACTTGGACATTGGTAGGGGCGCTTTTTGATAAAGGGGTAGTCCCCCGTCAGGAGTTTGAACGGATATACTTTCTCCTAAAGAGTCAAATGAAGGAAAGTCATAATTCTTTAGAAAGAAATATTTAGATCTAGAAGTATAATTTGACCAATCTTGATCCATATATCACCTGCTTTTTATATTTACCTTACACAATTAAAAACTAATGAAATACCTTGCGGCAAGCTGCTATCGGCATATAAAGAGACATTCCCTTTTGTTATTGCGAGGAGCTCTTCCCACGGTTTAACCGGGGGACCTTTGCTCAGAACTTCGTCGTGAGCTCAGTCGAACGATAAACTCCATGACAAAGCAATCTGACACTAGATGTCATCTCGAACGCACGTGAGAGATCTAGATTCCTCACTACGTTCGGAATGACAAATCGTGCCGTCATTGTGATGACCGTGGAAACCCTCTAGTAAACTACACGGAACTGTTGAGTTGAAAATCCACTTGCAGACTCTAAATAATTCGGGAAAGTTTTTAAGCGCAGTTTGAGCATGAAAAAATTTTATACATGTTATAAACTTAAACGTATTCAAACATCTGAGGTGAACTTTTGAAGGTATTTGTAACAGGAGGTACCGGATTTATAGGAAGTCATTTAGTAAAAAGACTCATTCGAGATGGGGCAAGTGTCAAAGCTCTTGCTAGAGATTCGAGTAATGTTGAGGAATTAATGAAACTCGGAGTAGAAATTATAATAGGGGATGTGATGGACAAAACATTGCTCAAAGGTGTTATGAAAGGCTCTGATATCTTTTATCATCTCGGTAACGTTTCCCGCTGGTGGCTTCCGGATAAAAGCCTCTATTATAAAATCAACGTTGAGGGTACAAAAAACATATTGATTGAAGCGCTTAATGAAGGTGTTAAAAAGGTCGTTTACACGAGCAGCCTTGCTGCTATAAGACAACCTAAGGGAGAAATTGCCACAGAAGAGAAAGAACACAAAAGGGATTTTGAGAGCCATTATGGAAGGTCGAAGTTCCTTGCTGAAAGGGAAGTTCTCAGAATTTACAGAGAATACGGACTACCAGTTGTTATTCTAAACCCGGGTGTAGTAATTGGCCCAGGCGACCTAAAAACCTTTGGAAGAACAATTATAGAACTTCTTAACGGAAAGCTTGAAGCACTATTGTTTGAAGATAGCATAGTTCCACTTGTTTATATTGATGACACTGTAGAGGGTCACATAATTGCGGCAGAAAAGGGGAAAATCGGAGAGAAATACATACTGGTTGGAGACAATATCAAGTTAGGAGAAGTTTTCAAGCTTATAAATAAAATTACAGGAGTTCCTCTTCCCCAAAAGCGAATATCGCCATCTTTAATTAAGTTAATCGCATATATTTCAGAGTTAAAATCAATCTTTACGGAAAAGCCGCCAAGGCTTGCTTCAGATGCTATTAGAGCAATGGAAATCGGAGCTATTGGAGAAAATAGAAAAGCGAGAGAAGAATTGGGATTAAATTTTACACCTCTAGAAGATGCATTAAGAAAAACGATTGAATGGTATAAAGAAAATGGATATGTCCATTAACCATAGTAGAACTAACCATTTTTAAGCGCCAGAAAACTACATCCAATGGCACTGCCATTACTCCGTATTATCGATCGGGCAATAAAATGTTTCTAATCCAAAATCTTGAGATTGCATTAATAATCCTTACTTTAAAATTATTTACTGCTCTGCAGATTATTACGATCCTAGAAACCTAGCGCATACAATATGTAAACACCACGTTTTATTTGACATTGGACGTAGGTTATGCTAGTCATTAAGATTCTAATTAGACTAGAGAGGAGTAGTATATCTAAGCGGCTATGTTTGAGGGGATTTCTGAAAAGCTAAGTTCAACCTTAAAGAAAATAAGAGGCTTTGGAAAACTAAGCGAAAATAATATCCAGGATGCACTCCGTGAGGTCCGTCTTATCCTGCTTGAAGCAGATGTAAACTTTAAGGTAGTCAAGGATTTTATAGAATCAGTTAAAAATCGAGCTCTCGGTCAAGAAGTGATTGAGAGCCTCACCCCCGGCCAACAGTTCATAAAAATCGTCCACGAAGAGCTTGTCAGAATCTTAGGAGAAGAAAGCTCTGATCTCGACCTCAGGGCTACTCCTCCCGTAGCTATAATGCTAGTAGGACTTCAGGGCTCAGGAAAAACCACAACCGCTGCAAAGCTAGCAAAATTACTTAAAGAGAATCTGAAAAGGAAGCCATACCTTGTTCCTGCAGATGTTTATAGACCTGCCGCTATAGAACAGCTTAAGGTGCTAGCTCAAACAATTGGAGTTGGTGTTTACGATTCTCAGCAAGGGGATAATCCAGTTGATATTTGTAAGGATGCTGTTTCTTCAGCTACCTACAGCAGCTATGATGTCGTAATAATTGACACTGCAGGAAGACTTCATATTGATGAAGAACTCATGGATGAACTACGAAGGATAAAGGCTGAGATAAATCCACATGAGATACTTCTTGTTGCTGATGCAATGACGGGTCAGGATGCTGTAAACGTCTCAACTAGTTTTAACGAAGCTCTCGATATCGATGGAATAATACTTACAAAAATGGATGGCGATGCAAGAGGCGGGGCTGCCCTTTCGATTAAGGCTGTAACCGGAAAACCAATAAAGTTCTTTGGAGTTGGAGAAAAACTAGAGGCTCTAGAGGTGTTTTACCCTGAGAGAATTGCCTCCCGAATTATAGGAATGGGCGATGTTCTTACTTTTATTGAGAAGGCCCAGGTCGCCTTTGAAGAGAAAAAAGCGGAGGAGATGGCAAAAAAGCTTCTAAAGAATGAGTTCTCATTAGAAGATTTTAGAGAAGCTATGATTGCGATACGTAAGATGGGCACTCTAGATAGCATGACAGAAATGATTCCTGGGATGAAGCAGATTGCTAAGAACCCTAAGGCCCTAGAGATGGCCGAGAAAGAGATTAAGAAAACGATTGCCATTATTGATTCTATGACCCTTAAAGAGAGAAGGAGTCATACGATACTAAACGGAAGCAGGCGCAAACGGATCGCAAAGGGAAGCGGTACAAAGGTTGAAGACACAAACCGTGTTATTAAAAACTACGTGCAGATGCGTGATATGATGAAAAACATGGGAAAAATGGGAAAGCTTGCGAAGAGAATGATGAGGTATATGTAGCTAATGAAACTACAAAATCCAAATCACAAGCACCAAATTACAAACAAGTACCAAACTCTAAGTTACAAATAAGTTTGAAATTTGGAATTTTGGATTTGTTTGTGATTTGTAATATGGTCATTGGTGATTGTTTTATCATAAGGAGGTAAAAATACTTTTGGTTAAAATAAGACTTACAAGGAAGGGATCAAACAAGCAGCCATTTTACAGGATTGTTGCTGCCGATTCACGTTCTCCCCGTGATGGAAAGTTTTTGGAAATTTTAGGTTATTTTGACCCACGAAAGAGCCCTCAAACACTTCAGGTAAATATCGAAAGGGTAAAGAGTTGGATAGAGCGTGGTGCAAAACCTACAGAAAGGGTAGAGAAACTTCTATCAAAACTCATGTAAGAACTGAGTTAGAATCAGATGTCAGAGCAGAATAAGGTTTCTAAAAACCAGGAGGTAAACGATATGGAGAATCTAAAGGAGCTTGTGATCTACATCGCGAAATCGCTTGTTGACAGCCCTGAGAAGGTTGAGGTTAGGGAGGTTGCTGGTGAGCAGACATCGGTGTTAGAGCTAAAGGTTGCCCAAGAGGATTTAGGGAAGATTATTGGAAAACAGGGAAAAACAGCTAAATCCATAAGGATTATACTAAGCGCTGCTGCTGCCAAGATAAGAAAGCGGGCGGTTCTTGAGATTCTTGAATAGAAAACCATTCAAAAAGGCGGAATTGGGTCTCATCCCCTTTGGAAGGGTTTCAAAAATACATGGGCTTTCTGGGGAAGTTAGAATATTCCCGTTTAGCAGAAAGTTAGAAAACCTTTCGAGAATCGGAAGGATCTTTATACAAAAAAACCGGGAAGAAAAACCCCTCGAGTTTAAAATCGCAAGAAGGAGGCTAGAGAAACACTCAGCCATAGTAGAGCTTGAAGGCATTAAATCAGTTGATGCTGCAGAGGAACTTCAAGGATGCATTGTATTGGTTGAGGCCTCTGACCTTCCAGAAACAGAAGAGAATGAATATTACTGGTTTCAACTAATTGGACTTAGGGTCTATACTACTGAGGATAAATATGTAGGTAAGGTTGAAGATTTAATTGAAAGGGTATCGCAAACCCTTCTTATAGTTAAGGACGAAAGCAAGGAACACCTAATCCCAATGATTAACACAATAGTAAGAGAAATAAACCTTGAAGACTCGCGAATAGTTATCTTTCCTTTGAAAGGACTTCTAGATTAAAATATTATTAAGATCTTTGTAGGGATGTTCGCGAGCCTTGGTCAAACAATTAGAGATGATTAAAGTGTTATCCGAATGCCAATCAGGCGAGGATAGCTGGGAATTACTAATCCCTATTGGCTTCGTCGTGAGCTCAGCCGAAAGGCAATGGGTTGGAAAGCCAACTTATCCTTGGGTTTGATTAATCAAACCCTTACCATCGTATCCAGGATTTTGCTCAAGTTGACACTAATGCATTTATAAATCTTTCCTATTTTTATTAAGACCCTATATGAGATACGATATTCTTACTATTTTCCCAGAATTCTTTAAGTCCTTCTTTTCCCTTGGAATCCTGAAAAAAGCCGAGGAGAATGGGCTTATAAAAATAAACATCCACGACATAAGAAAGTTCACTGCGGATAAACACAGAACAGTAGATGATAACCCATACGGCGGTGGAAGCGGCATGGTAATAAAGCCTGAGCCTCTTGGCAGTGCTTTAGAAGCAGTAAAAACATGCGGTTTGAAATCTCTTGTTATTCTTACTACACCACAAGGAGAAAGGTTCTCAGATAAAATATCAAGAGAGCTTTCTAAATATGAACAGCTAATCTTAATCTCAGGAAGGTACGAGGGGGTGGATGAAAGAGTTAGAGAACTCTACGTAGATAGGGAAATTTCAATTGGTGATTATGTTCTTACAGGAGGAGAATACGCTGTCTCTATAATTATAGATGCAGTATCAAGATTTATCCCTGGTGTTCTCGGAAACGAAGCATCACCCTACGATGATTCATTTAAAGAAGGGCTTCTAGAACACCCACAGTACACAAGACCCGAGACCTACAAAGGAAAAACCGTTCCTGAAATTCTACTTTCAGGAAATCATAAGGAGATTGAAAGGTGGAGAAGAGGAGAAAGTATAAAAAGGACATTTTTTCGAAGACCGGATTTAATAGATAAAACTAGACTCACTCTCGAAGATATAAAATTAATAAATCAGCTCAAAAAAGAGAATCCACATTATTTCAAAGTATATATTGCCTTAATTCATTATCCCATTTACAATAAAGACCTTAAAATTATCACTACCGCTTTTACGAACCTCGACGTTCATGATATAGCAAGGGCGGGCAAGACTTATGGAGTGAAAGATTTTTTTCTTATTCATCCTGTTAAAGAGCAAAGAGAGCTAGTTAAAAGAGTGATATGGCACTGGATGGAGGGACCGGGTGTTTCCTATAATCCTACAAGAAATGAAGCACTGAGCCTTGTTAAGATAAAAAGCTCACTAGATGAGGCTTTGAAAGATATTGAAAGTATAGAAGGTCTAAGACCAAAGGTTGTTGTGACTGACGGAAGACCAAGAGAGAATATGATAGGATACACGGAACTTAAAGAAAGGATCCTTTTAGGAAATGAACCCTATCTAATACTATTCGGCACTGGCTGGGGTATTGCTAATGAGATCATCGAAAGCTCTGATTACGTTCTTAAGCCGGTAGAGGGACTAACAGATTATAATCATCTCTCGGTAAGAAGTGCCGCGGCTATTATACTCGATAGGTTACTCAGTTAAAAGATGAAAAAGGAGAAACGGAAATGAATGTTATTGATGAAATTGAAAAGGCTACTATGAGAAAGGGTTTACCATCATTTCGTCCAGGTGACACGGTAGCTGTGCATTACATAATCAAAGAAGGAGATAGGGATAGAATACAAGTCTTTGAAGGCGTTGTGATTGCCAAAAAAGGTGGCGGTTCAAGAGAGACTTTCACTGTAAGAAAGGTTTCTTATGGTGTAGGAGTTGAAAGAATCTTCCCTCTACATTCGCCTCTAGTGAAAAAGATAGATGTTAAAAGAAAAGGAAAGGTAAGAAGAGCAAAGCTCTATTACCTGAGAGGACTTTCAAGAAAGGCAAGCAGAATAAAGGAAAGAACAATATTCGATAAGGAAATTAAAGATAATAGCCAATCTTAGTTAGTATACTAATTTCTTATTTATTTTTTTTTGACTCTGCCTTAGATTAGCCTTGATATAATCTAAAAAGGGGCTTAATCAATAGCGCTTGATCTTAAATTGGGTTTAGCCACATAATTATTCTCTTTTTTTGCCTTCTCTTTCCTTAAGTCGCTTCATAACATGAATCATCCGCTCAATAGCTGTGTAAGAAGAAAATATTAAAATCAATGCCAAGGCAAACTTAAGTAAGTAGTCACCAGGTTTATATCCAAATGCAGAGGTTGCCAAATTGCCAAAAAGGTTAAAAACTGAAAACGCACCCAAATAGACGATTCTTTCCGTTCTCTGCATTATACCGACTTCGCAATCAACACCCAAGCCTTCTGCTCTTGCCCTCGTATAACTTACCATTGTAGTTGTGCCTAGAATGAGAAAAACAGCATATGAAAAGAGACTAGTATGAAAGTAACAAAGGAGACCTAAATATATAAATATCTCCGCAAACCTATCCAAGCAGGAATCAAAAAAAGCACCGTGCTCACTGCTTAAGCCCTGTGCCCTTGCTATACGTCCGTCAAGCATGTCAAAGTTTGAGCCTGTAAGAAGAATTATTCCAGCAAAAAAAATCCACCCCTTATAGAATAAAAACCCTGCAATTGCAGAAACTATCAATGATGTAACCGTGAGAACATTAGGATGGACCTTCTTATCAATTAGATAGTCTTCAATTGGGCGCATTAAAAGTATCCACCAAGTTTTAATCTCACGTCCAAGAAGTTTTGATGCTGAGGGGCCTTTGCCACCTTTAGCTCTATCTACTACTTCCTCCGGCGTAGACATAACTTAGAGACTCCATTAATCAGGTGATTTTCCAAAAATATGTTTAACCTTTACCTTTAAAAAGAAATTTAAATCGTTTTATCTTTTATACATAAAACATTTTTATAAGATTTTACCAAAACAGATAAATCAGATCATTTATATGCTGTAAAGCCTCTATAGCAGATATAACATTATTTATCGCTTCCATACAATTAAAACCTCAATTATTAACTGTGATAAACACGAATTTTATAGACGGCTCAAGGTTCTTCAAATTATTCGCATAGAGTTTAGCCGTCACTCTTGTGGTAAACGTCCCTATTCTAACCCTATACCATGTGCCCTTTCCAGGAACCTCTGCCGTTTTTATAAATGCTGGGTATCCCTTAGACTTCAGGTTATTAACAATCTGTTTTGCCTCTTCCTCTTTTTGAAAGGCACCTATTTGAATTGTGTATCTTCCCCCCGGTTGAATAGCGGGTAACGCAGCTATATCTTTTTTAATGGGTTCTACCTTTTTGGTTTCTAATTTTGTTTGCTTTTCAATAGGTGATGGGGTTGGAGTTATTTTCGCCTCAATCTCTTTTTTTTCTAACTCAGGTTCCTTTACTGCCGGTGCAACTGGGGTAGGTGGGATAGCAGGTAAAGCAGCTATATCTTTTTTTATAGGCTCTACTTTATTGGTTTCTAATTGGGATTTCTTTTCTATTGGTTCAACAGTAGGAAGTGGTTTTTCAGATAATAACTCACCGCTTGTAGGTTTATCTGTCTTGGTTTCAATTTGCTTTTCAAAAGGCCCACTTGGAGGTATTTGAATATTTACTTCTTCCTCAACCTCAATCATTTCCTCCTGAATAGGAGCAGTGGGGCTTTCACTTGGTAATTCCTTACCTGTAATTATCTGAGTTGTTTCCTCAGATTCTTGAACGTCTTTACCTGAGGTTTTTGGAGGCACTTCTTCGCTTGTTATTTCTGTCCCAGAACCTCCGAGCCCCCTTCCCACAATCACACCAAGACTAAACGTAAAAATAAATAAAATAACAAAACCAAGGAAAAGATATACAATCTGACGATTGCTAGGGTTATTCTCAGTATCTGCCATTTTTCACATCCTCTCAGGTGTAGTAATACCCAGTAGCCTAAGCCCATTTCTGATAACCGTTCTTATACAATTAACAAAATAAAGGCGGGCTAAACTCAGCTCCGGGTCTTCGCTGATTATTCTAATTTTGTTGTAATAAACATGAAAATTTGACGCAATTTCTTGCAAATAAAATACTAACTTGTGTGGTGCAAGAGAGAGTGCGCTCTCCCTGACTAATTCCGGAAATGTTAAGAGTTTTTTTATAATATCAATTTCTTCAGGGTGACTCAGGAGATTCAAAAATTCTTTTGAGGGTGATAATTCCCTTTCCTTCGCTTTTTCCAACACGCTTCCAATTCTAGCATAAGCATACTGAATATAGTACACAGGGTTCTCGCTCGACTCCTGCTTTGCCAAATCTAGGTTGAAGTCTAGATGGCTTTCTGAGCCTCGCATGAGGAGAAAAAAGCGCATTACATCACGCCCTACCTCTTCCATAACCTCACGCATTGTTAAATAGCTGCCAGCGCGTTTTGACATAGAGATTTCTTGTCCGTCCTTTATGAGCCTAACAAACTGTATAAGAATAACCTCAAGCGAGAAATCATTAAGCGTTAATGCTCTAAGTGCCGCTAAAAGACGCGAAAAGTGCCCATGATGATCAGCTCCCCACACATCTATAAGTCTTTTAAATCCCCTCTTAATTTTATCATAGTGATAAGCGATGTCAGAAAAAAAATATGTAGACGTACCGTCCTTCCTTATAAGCACCCAATCCTGAGATTCTCCAAACTCAGAAGCTCTAAACCAAAGCGCGCCATCCTTTTCTTCCAAAGCATCCCTTAACAACAACTCATTTTTTATTGCACCGATCCTGTTTCCACCTCTAAATTCAGGAGGTGCTTTATGAAGTTCATTTTGTTCACTATACCAATTGTCAAAAGCCACCCCAAAATCATTTAAGTCCTTTTTTATTTCCCCAAGAAGCCTATCCTTAGCATAATCCTTGCAATAATCTATGGCTTCCTGCTCGAAGGCTCCGTCAACAAGTAGCTCTTTCCCCCTTTTATCCCTTATTTCATTAGCAATATCCTTTATATATTCACCCCAGTACCCATCCACTGGAAATTCTTCCTTAATTCCAAAAAGCTCCTCGTACCTTCTATAAACAGAGAGACCTAGAAGTTCCACCTGCCTCCCTATATCATTAATATAAAATTCTCTTATTACATCATAACCGACCGCATTTAGAATATTAGAAATCGCATCTCCAACAGCCGCATTTCTCGCATGACCCATATGAAGGTACCCAGTTGGATTTGCGCTTACAAACTCTACAAGCACCTTTTCTCCCATACCAAGATTACATTTCCCATAATTTTCTCCTAATCTTTCTATTTCCATGAGTCTACTGGTAATGGCTTTTTCGTTTATAAAGAAATTTATAAAGCCTGGCCCTGCAATCTCTATCTTTTTAAATAGATCCCTTCCCTCAAGAGGTATATTATCTATTATGAGCTCTGCGACTTCATGGGGGTTCTTATTTAGCTCACTAGCAAGAATAATAGCTATATTCGTTGAGAAATCACCAAATTCTCTTCTTTTAGGAATTGTTATTTCAATCTCTCGAGAAGTAGATTCAAAATAGTTTCTTCTTCTTAAAATATTTACTGACTCGGCTACTATTTTTTGAACCTCTTCTTTCATCTAAACTAACAAACTACATAATTATTTTTGGACTAACAACAAATGGCTTAATGATTATAGCTTGAGGTTCAGTTTAAACACTATTGCTCCGTGAGGAGCTCCTGTCTTAGATGTGATACGTCATTAAGGACATTAACATTAAAATGGCCATTTCTAAATAGTATTGTATTTTTCGAGGCAGCTCTGAGTTTAAAGCTCCGAAATTCCTCTAGTCCTATACCTTTGAATTTACAAAGAAGGGTGATTATTGTTAGGTTATGGCTTACAGCAACAACAGTTTGATTCTGGTGTTTTATATATATTCTCTCAATAGCTCTCCAAGCCCTTTCTTGAAGCTCTTTGAGCGATTCTCCTCCCGGGAGTTTTACAACCTCGGGACTCTCAACCCACTTATTTAAGAGAGGTGAATATTTTTCTCTTATCTCAACAAATGTAAGCCCTTCAAAATCACCCTGATTCAACTCCCTTAAATCAGGATCAACCTCAACTGTAAGATTGTGGTGATGAGCAATCGCATTTGCTGTGTCGAGCGCCCTTATTAGATCGCTCGAATAAACGGCAGAAATAGATTCATTCATCAAAGATTTAGCTAACTCCCTAATCTGTTCCCTACCATTATTGTTCAATTCCGTGTCAGAAAACCCTTGACATCTACCTACTCGATTCCATTCAGTCTCTCCATGACGAACAAGAATAAGATCCATGTTTTAATTTCCCATTAAAATAATTTTATCTTAAGACAAAAATATAAAAAACTGACATTGGGGTTAGTATAAATTTGATTTTTAATTTGCTCATCACGAATCGTTAGTAAAGGTAATTTCCAATCCTTCATTCCTTGCCTCTTCGAGAAGCTCAGAAGGCGGAGGAGTTAATGGCGAAGCTCTACGTATAGCCTTGACACAAAAATCATCAAATGCTGTATTTCCTGATGGTATATCTACCTTAACATCAGATGGCCTTCCTCTCTCATCGAGTTTGAAAACTATCACTGCTTTAAGGGAGCCATCAATAGGAATGTTTTCAGGAATCGCCCAATTGCTTCTTATTTCCTCACGAACCCTTCTCACAAATAGCTCAGCGACTACACCTGAAGAACCGCCGCTCGATCCGCCAGTTGAATAGCCAGCACCTTGCTGAATCCCTTTTTGTTCTCCTGAAGAATCCGAACTGGCTACTCTTTTATCTTTAAGTTCTTTAAGAAGTTTTTGTTGCCGTATCTCCTTGATCACTTTATTCATTTCCTCTTCGCTATTCTTTACCTCTTTAAAAGCTTCCTTTTTCTTCTCAATTTCTTTTGACGGTTTAGTCTTAGGAGGTTCAGTTGTCTCCGGTTTTTTAGCTATTTCCTTTTTCTCCTTTTTCTTCTCTTGTAGTACTATTGTCTCATCTTCTTTAGGTTTCTCTTTTGGAGTTTCCTCTTTTTTTAATTCGGTTTTTTTTGGTTCTTCTTGAGGTTCCTTTTTCTCTGGCTTAGAAACTTGAATCTTCTCTTCAGGCTTTTTTTCTTCAACCTTTGTAGGTTCTTCCTTTGTCTCAGGTACTTGTGGCTTTACTTCCTCTTTTTTGGTAGCCACCTCCCCACCCGGTTGTCCAAGTTCGGAAATGGAGACCAAAGTCCCTTCTATGGACTCGGGTTCTCCTGAGTACATAGGTCCAAATCCCCAGAAGATAGCCACTAAAAAAATGACAATGTGAAGGGAAAGCGATAGGACTATCCCCCAAAACCAAGAAACCCCTGAAATCCCATCTTTAGATGCACTCATTTTTTCTGTCTAGTTTGAGAGCTATTAGATGATAGCGGCTCTGTAACAAGCCCTAGTTTTTTTACACCTGCCTTTTTTATCTCCGCCATCACCTCCATCACATCTCCATATGGCACATCGGAATCCGCTCTAAGAAATACATCTCCATCTTCTATTCTTTTCCCTTGATTTATTATAAGCTTTCTAATCTCAACTCTAAGCTGACTTAATGAATATTTCCCCTTTTCTATAAAGATTTCCCCTTTGTCATTAATTGTCACGACAACCTTTCTTTCCCGCTCGGCTGCTGGCATAGGTTTTGACTCAATCTTAGGAAGATTGACATCCACACCCTGATATAGGATTGGCGCCGTAACCATAAAAATTACAAGGAGCACAAGCATAACGTCAACAAAAGGCGTTACATTGATCTCCGAAAGTAATGTAGCTCTTTCATTATTACTTTTCATACCCATATTGGATTACCCCTAAATCTTCGCAAGGTATCTCTCTACTATATTTAGAAACTCGGCTGAAAAATTCTCCATCTCGACAGATATTCTTCTTACCCTATTTACAAAATAATTATAAGCAACAACTGCTGGAATCGCAGCAGCAAGACCAATAGCAGTAGCAATCAGAGCCTCAGCAATTCCAGGGGCTACAGCCTGAAGGGTTGGCACGCCCTCGCGGCTAGCAAGACCTATAAAAGAAGTCATTATTCCCCAGACTGTTCCAAAGAGACCGATAAAGGGAGCTGTGGTTCCAGTAGTAGCAAGAAAGATAAGCGAGCCCTCAAGCCTTGATACCTCTGATGACATTGTTTTTTTCATTGCTCTTTCTACAAGTTCTACAACCCCGAGTTCAGCTGCAACCGCCTCAGGATTGGTTTTCAACTCAGGGTTGCTGCTTGGTTCATTAGTTCTAGATCTTCTAAGCTTGAGAAGCTCTGTGTACCCAGCTCTAAAAAGCTCAGCAGTCGAACCCTTAATATGCCTTGTTGACGAGTAGAGATTACCAAGGTTACTGCTATTCTGATATGAATCTAAAAACTTCTCAGATTCCTTTGATGCTCTTCTAAGTATAAAAAGCTTAGAGAATATAATCACCCAAGAAATCAAAGACATAAAAAAAAGCAATAAAAGAACTATCTTGACTACTGGTCCGGCCGTATTAATAAGGTTAATGACCTTAACCTCATTTACCTCTCCACCTTCCGCAATCTGTAAAACAAAAAATAACCCGTTTATCATTTTTGCTGAACCTTTCTTCTTTATAGAGTTAGAATTCTACCTAAATATTTATTAACTACCCTTTCAATTATTAAACAATATTCAAAATGATTATTGATAAATTTTCCATATATATAACTCAAAATCAAATGATGGTCCTCACAACGTATCTCCTTCCCTTCCACGTAACCCCTTTTCCGCTTATAACCTTAAAGGCTGAAAATAGCATGATTAAGATAAAAAATGCAGCGCTAATAGGAAAGGAAATAGCATAGTAAGCGGGAATTCTATAAGTCTTCGCACTTTCCCATGCCACATATACGTTCAAAAATATAAGCCAAGAGCTTTCTATTAAAATAATTGTATTGACCAAACCTTTACTTAAGGAAAAACCGAAAGCAGATTTTACAAAAAGAAAAATTGGTAATAACCCCAATGAAAAAAGTATGAATATACACCAGATAAGACGCCTCCAATTTTTCTCAATGCCGAGAAACAAATTTTTTGTCCAACCCTCCCATATCTTATGTAAGCTAGTATACATTCTTGTTTTTATCAAACTTCTTCCACCTGCTATTCGAAGACTATAACCTTTTCCTTTTACAAGTTTAGCTAAGGCTAGATCTTCCACTATCCTATCCCTTATTGATTCGTGTCCCCCAACTGCCTCATACACCTTGCGACGTATAAGAATAAACTGACCGATTGCAAAAGCCTCTTTTAAGTTAGGGTTATTAACCTTATCATGTGGTAAAGCACTAGCTATCGATGCAAAGATAATCGGCTGAATTACTCGCTCCCAGAAGGTGTATAGTTCCTGAAATGGATAAAGCGAGAGCATATCAACTTTATGCTTCTCTGCGTAATAAACAACTGACCTGAGTGTATAAGGATTTGAATAAGTATCAGCATCAATAAAGAGAAGCCACTCCCCTACCGCTACCCTAACACCCTGCCAGAGCGCATATGTCTTCCCCACCCAGCCTTGAGGTGGAGAAGAACCTCTTACAAGCCTTAGATTTGGATACTTATTTGATAGATCCTCCAATATAGTAGGTGTATTGTCCGTTGACATATCATCCACAGCAATAACTTCATATCTAGGATAGTTTTGGTTCATTAAGCTAGTTATACATCGCTCGACATTTTTTTCCTCGTTTCTCATAGGAACGATAATTGATATGGAATGGGTTTCATTTAGTGGTGTATCTAAGATTTCTACCTCCTCAATTTTCTTGATTCTATTCGTATTTGTAATTAGAAACCATGTGAAAAAAATAGTAAAAGGTGTTACCAGTAATAGTTCAATCATTTATTTTCTCGGCTTTAAAGTATGCAAACAAGGGAAGATACTATTTTGTTACAAGCTTTATGCCATAAATATACCTGTAACTAAAACCCCTTTTGTTGTAGAATAGATTGTAAAATAGTTCTTATACCGATTTGATTTTTCTAAAGTGCGCATGGAAGTCGGTCATCGAGAGGAACGAAGTTTGTAGGGGCGTATTGCAATACGCCCCTACTTGCTAAGATCGAGCAACAAAATGAGAAAGAATCTCGAACACTCAGTAGCAATTATCACTGGCGCATCGAGTGGAATAGGACGTGAAACAGCATTTTTGTTTGCTCGAAAGGGTGTAAAAATCGCACTCGCCTCAAGAAGAGAGGATAAACTTCAAGAAGTTGCACAGGAAATAAACGGATTAGGAAGCGAAGCCTTGATACTACCTATAGATGTATCTGATCAAGACCAGGTAGATAGTATGGTCGAGAGGGTACTAGAACGCTTTGGACAAGTTGATATTCTTGTAAATAATGCCGGTTTCGGTCAGTTTGCCCCAATTGAAGAAACCTCTGCAGATGATATGCGTGAGATTTTTGGAGTAAATTTTATGGGACCCTTTTACGCAATTAAAGCGGCCCTTCCTCACATGCGAAAGCAAGGAAGCGGACACATAATAAATATTTCTTCTGTAGCAGGCAAGCGTGGCTTTCCATTTATGGGTGCATATTGTGCCACCAAGTTTGCTATGAATGCAATTTCAGAAGCTCTAAGAATTGAGCTCACAGGAACAAATATCCATGTAAGTTTGGTTTATCCAGTCACAACTAAAACAGAGTTCTTCGACGTCCTGAAAAATAAGACCGGAAGGAGGTTTGAACTTCCAACAATGTTCACTCAGTCAGCTCAGCAGGTTGCCCAAGCAATCGTAAAATGCGCTGAGAATCCAAAGACTGAGGTGCTTCCTTTTCCCCTTGCGAGATTACTAATTGTAATAAACGCTATTGCACCAAGCCTTCTAGACTTTATTTTGAGAAAGTACTATAAATCAATGACAAATGAGAATTCAGCTACAATTGGCTTATAGACTCTAAACTAAAATCGAACCCTTAATGAACGGAGGTGATAGATGAAGAAAATTCTTTTTTTGGTTATCATAATTTTATCCACAACCTTAATTTGCCCGATAAGCCACACCTTCGCTCAAAAAGAGAAGTACCAATTTGTTATAGAAGAAAGCTACTACAAAGTAAATCCTGAGAATGAAGATGAATTTCTTGAGATCCACAAAAAGAAAATCTTTCCTTTTTGGAAAGAGGTTGAAAAAATGGATTTAATTGATGGTGAAATTAAAATGTACACACAAAGGATTCATACCCTTAAACCATCATGGACCTATAAAACTGTTGTTAGGTTTAAAAACTACAACGCAATAGATCAGTGGCTTGAAAAGAGAGAGGAAATCATTAATAAACTTTTTCCTGAGGAAGGAGGCTATAATACCATCAGAAAAAAGGTCATGGCGATCACAGAGGAGCATTGGGATGAACTCATAAAAGAAATCCCTTTAGAATAGTAAGAGCTACTAGCCAAGCAGGATCGAAAATTATGAATCCAGGAGTAAGCAAAAAGATTAAACCGATTGAGCTCCTAAAAAAAAGAGGAAAGGAATGAAACTCAAAGATGATATTCATGTTGCACTTCCTTGGCATGTAATGGATAAATACTTTGAAGCTGTATATTCAACAGGTTTAAATTTAGAATTCGGGTTAAGCAGCAGCGTATTGGACAGCGTTAAGCCAGGTGAATTTGAAAGAATAGGAGACCTAATGAAAAACAAAGGATTAAGCTGCACACTCCATGCCCCGTTCTTTGATCTTTCTGCCGGTGCACTGGATACAAAGATTCTTGAGGTGACAAGGCTTCGATTCCTTCAGGCAATGGATGTAGCGGCGATTCTAAAACCGATATGTGTGGTGTTTCATACAGGATTTAGCGTACACCACTACTTTAGTTACACAGAAAACTGGCTTCGAGAGTGCATAAAGACTTGGAAGGAAGTCGTAGACTATGCAGAAAAACTGGAGCAAAAAATAACAGTAGAAAACGTCTTTGATACTAATCCAACTATGCTAAAAAGGATAATCTCATCTATCCCTCATCCTCTCTTAGGGGTTTGTCTTGATGCGGGTCACATAAATGTCTTTTCTGAGGTAGCTATTGATGAGTGGTTCAATGAACTTGGAGATAAAGTATTTGAGACGCACCTTCAGGACAACAATGGGAAATACGATGAACACATTGGGATTGGAATGGGCAACTTTGATTTCCAATCATTCTTTAAACTCCTTTGGAGTAATGGAACGAGGCCAGTTCTAACAATCGAAGGATGCAACCCAGAAGCTGTTAAGGAAAGTATAGGTTATCTTACGAACTTGGATACACTATGATTAAATTAATGTTAACCACATCATGAACTCAAATAGTCAGTCTAAAAAGGAAATATTTGATTATCTTGTTGCAAATGCAATTTATCCATTTTTTAGCAAGAAGGGAAAGATTTTTCTGAAATCCTCAAGGAAAGTGTTTTTAACTGAGGATAATACCAAAGAGATAATAGACAAACTAAATATCAAAACAGCCCTCGATTGCGAAAGGATTAGAAAAGAAGTAAGGGAGCGTGTCGCTGCAAATAGGGAACATCGTCCAATCAAAAAATGGATAAAAGAGGAAAGACCAAGGGAAATGCTGATGAAATACGGTCCAGCATCCCTCTCCCAATCAAAACTTCTAGCAATAATCCTGCGAACCGGGAAAGAAGGAGCTAGCGCGGAAGAATTGGCAAAAAGGTTGTTAAATAAGTTTGGGTCACTCAGGGCTATAGATTCAGCGCCAATTTCTGAAATTTGCAAAATTGGTGGAATAGGCAATGCAAAAGCAACTCAGATAAAGGCGGCGTTGGAACTGGGAAAACAATTTTACAAAGAAAAAGCGGAGAAAAAGAAAAGGATTAAAAATGCTCAGGATGTTATAAACTACGTTGCGGAATATTATGGCCCCTATCTCAGGGATGCAAAGAAGGAATTTTTCAGCATAATACTCCTCGATATAAAGAATAAACCAATTGAAAACATTGAGATAAGCAAAGGTAGTATTAACGCAAGCATAGTTGACCCGAAAGAAATTATAAAAGAGGCAACAATAAGGTCTGCTTCTTCAATCATATTGGTTCATAACCATCCATCGGGGGACGCCGAACCATCGCCAGAGGATATAGAGACAACAAGGCTTGTGATTCAGGCCTGTGAACTTGTCGGAATAAAAGTATTAGACCACATAATTATCGGTAGAAACGAAGAAGATTACGTAAGCTTCGCAAGAGAAGGCTTAATGAAATAAAAAAGTTTAAGAGTTCAATAGTTCAAAGTTCAAGCGATAAAGGTTCAAGGGTTCAAAGTTTTGAGGACTTGAATGTTTATAAGCAAGCACGAGATTTGACCAATAAAATATACGATATAACTAGGCAGGGTTCTTTCTCAAAAGACTATGGATTGGTGGATCAAATCCGCCGTGCATCTGTTTCTATAATGTCCAATATCGCTGAAGGATTTGAGCGAGGAACAAACGCCGAGTTTATCCAATTTCTCTATATCGCTAAAGGTTCTTGCGGAGAGGTCAGGGCTCAGCTAACAATTGCCTTTGATCAGAAGTATATTGACGAGAATAGTCACAAAAGCCTCATTGACCGATGCCGTCGTATCAGCGGAATGCTTGGCAATCTAATAACATATCTAAAGAGTTCAAGATTCAAGGGTTCAAAGTTCAAGGAACCGCAGACTAAAAGTATGGCAGAAGAACTTAATGAGATTTTACAGCAGATTAAACATGAAAAAGAAAATAAATAAAGTTCAAGACCTTAAAAGTTCAGGGGTTCAGAAGTCAACCCATAGGGTTTCAAACTTTCAGAGTTCAAAAGTTCAAGAGTCAACCCTTAAACCCTTGAACCCAGTAAACGTTGAACCTGTAAAAAGTAAAGTGTCCCGTATTATAGATGTAACTTAATAATCTAACACTCTTCCATGAAGCAGATAACGAAACCTTTATTGATTTACGACGGAGACTGCGGATTCTGTCGTCGCTGGATTGCACGATGGGAATCGCTCACAGGAGACCGAGTCGAGTACGCACCATTTCAGCAAGTCGCAAGTGAGTTCCCAGAAATTCCCAAAGAACAGTTTGAAGCCTCAGTACAATTTATTGAGCCAAGCGGAAAAATATCAAGCGGCGCAGAAGCGGTTTTCCGCACACTCACCTATGTCCCAGGGAAGCAATGGATGCTTTGGATGTATGAGAAAATTCCAGGTGCTGCCCACATCTCCGAGTGGAGTTATCACCTTGTTGCACGGCATCGCACCTTTTTTTCCAAATTAACACGATGTCTCTTTGGACAACATACCGAACCTCATTCGTATGTGCTTACGCGATGGATATTCTTGCGTATGCTTGGTGTGATTTATCTCATTGCATTTGTGTCGTTGTGGACTCAAATAAACGGACTTGTTGGAAGCAACGGCATCATCCCCGTAAAAGATTTTCTTCAGGTCGTTCGCGAACAGATCGGCCTAGAGCGTTATTGGTTACTACCGACCTTATTCTGGTTTAATGCAAGTGACGTTTTTTTGCAATTCTTGTGTGGTGGTGGAGTTTTTTTATCGCTTCTTCTTATTCTTAACCTGGCACCGACAGCCGTTTTATTTCTCCTTTGGGCATTTTACCTTTCCCTTGCTGCCATCTGCCGTGAATTCCTTAGCTTTCAATGGGATGCCTTACTTCTCGAAATAGGCTTTTTAGCAATTTTCTTCGCACCACTGCAACTTAGACCAAGGTTATATAGTAAATCACCGCCGTCGCTGATCGTGTTGTGGCTTCTCCGATTGCTGTTATTTAAGCTTATTTTCTCTTCTGGCGTTTTGAAACTGGTAAGTGGTGACCCTACCTGGCGAGACTTTACCGCTCTGACATATCACTATGAAACCCAGCCACTTCCAACGTGGATAAGCTGGTACGTAGATCAACTACCCTTATGGTTTCAAAAAGCGTCAGTCGCTCTTATGTTCGCTATCGAACTGGTTGCTCCCTTCTTGATCTTTGCACCGAGACGTCTGCGATTTTTTGGATGTGGAGCTATTGTTGCATTGCAATTGCTAATTATGGCTACGGGAAACTACTGCTTTTTCAACCTACTCACAATAGCGCTTTGCATCTTGCTGCTCGATGATAGATTTTGGCCCACGCGATTTCGAGAAAAAGTATTGGGTTCACAGAAACATAATCAGTCCTCCACTGTTGTGTTATCAAAATCGAGACGCTGGCCAAAGCTAGTCACTTTACCAATAGCAGCAATCATCCTACTAATAACAACTGTTCAATTCTTCAACATGTTTCGTGTCCATTTAGATTGGCCAACTCCAATTCCCACCTTGGTACGTATAGTTGCACCCTTTCGCTCAGTAAACAGTTACGGCTTGTTCGCCGTAATGACGACATCGCGCCCTGAAATCATCGTAGAAGGAAGCCAAGATGGTGAAACTTGGCTTCCATATGAATTCAAATACAAACCCGGTGATCTAAAAGAGCGGCCACATTTCGTTGAACCCCTCCAGCCCCGACTCGACTGGCAAATGTGGTTCGCCGCCTTAAGCAGCTATGAGAATAATCCGTGGTTCATCAATTTCTGCGTACGCCTTCTACAAGGTTTGCCTGAGGTGCTTTCATTACTTAAGACAAACCCATTTCCAGACAAACCCCCTCGTTATATCCGAGCCGTCGTGTACGATTACCAACTCACCAATTTTTCAACAAAACGCGAAGAAGGAACGTGGTGGCAACGCGAATTCAAGGGATTATATTGCCCAATCCTGTCGTTGCGCGGGGGCTGAGAAACACACTTTCGCTCGATTTATTTATCTAATCTTTAAAAAAGACCGCCTTGTCCGTGTGGAGGTTTTAAATCGAGGTGGACATAAGCAAGGGAAGTGACGGTTCTGCCCCTTGGGGTTTTGGCAAGAAGGCCTTGACGGAGAAGATATGGTTCATATACATATTCAATCGTATCTTTATCTTCGCTCACGGCTGCTGAAATTGTTTCAATACCGACAGGGCCACCTTTAAACTTCTCTATAATAGCTGCAAGTATCGCTCTATCAACGGTGTCAAGCCCAAGGGAATCAACCTCAAGCATCTCGAGCGCGCTCTTAGCCACTTCTACATTAATAATGCCGTCCGCTTTCACCTCCGCAAAATCCCTTACCCTTCTAAGAAGGCGATTTGCTATCCTGGGTGTTCCTCTTGAACGGTAGGAAATCTCATGCGCTCCATCATCCGTGATTTTTACCTTAAGAATTCTAGAAGACCTGTTCAGTATTCTTTCAATTTCCTCAGGAGTATAATAATCTAGTCTTAGATCCACACCGAATCTCGATCTCAGAGGAGATGTAATAAGTCCAGTTCTTGTTGTAGCACCTATTAAGGTAAATTTGTGCAATTTAATCTTCATTGACTTTGCTGTGGGACCCTCTCCGATCATAAGGTCAATTTTGTAATCCTCCATCGCAGAATAGAGATATTCCTCGACAACTCTATTGAGACGGTGTATTTCGTCTATGAAGAAAACGTCCCCGTCATTCAGGTGGGTAAGAATCGAAGCTAGGTCTGCAATCCTTTCTATAACGGGTCCAGACGTTGCGTGGATTTTTACGCCTAGTTCATTTGCAACAATATGGGCTAGAGTAGTTTTCCCAAGACCTGGAGGGCCGTAAAGAAGAACATGGTCAAGAGCCTCTTGCCTCCTTCTTGCGGCCTCAATAAAAATCTCTACCTTTTCCTTCACTTTTGTTTGACCAAGAAAGTCTCTTAGATTTAGCGGTCTAAGATTAGATTCAAAGAGTACATCCTCTTCTTGTAGTTTTGGTGCTACTACTCTTTCTACCATCTGATTATGTAGATAACATACTCATAATTTTTAGCCACAGAGGACAAGGAGAAAAGATTTAAATTTTTTGTCTTTTTTCTCTTCTCTGTATCCTCTGTGCTCTGTGTGGCTAATTTCCTCACACCCTTCTCATAATCTTGAGCGATTCTTTTAGGGCTTTCTCTATGTCTTTCTCTTTTAAAGTTACTTCCTGAAGCTGGGAGATGCGCTCATCAATTTCACTCCTTTTATAGCCTAGGTTGATAAGCGCAGAGATTATATCTTCCAATATTTCCATCTTTTCTCGATCATCCCCTGCAGGTTGAATCATTGAAACCTTATCCTTGAGTTCGGTAATGAGCCTTGATGCGAGCTTGGGTCCGATTCCGGGAATCTTTTTCTTTACGAGGTCGCCTGAAGAAATAGCCGATACAAGCTCTCCCGGGGATATGCTTGAGAGAATATTTGTAGCTACCCTAGGTCCCACACCTGCAACACCAAGAAGCGATGTAAAAATTCTTCTCTCATCCTCTGTAAGAAAACCGAAAAGCTCAATCCCGTCTCCTTTCATATGGGTATAGATTTTAAGCTCCGTTTCGCTTCCCCGTTCAGGAAGACGGTAATATGTAGAGAGGGGAACCGTAACCCCGTATCCCACACCGTGTATATCTATCACGATTTTTCCTAGAGATTTTTCAGCGATTTTACCTCGGAGAAGAGATATCATACTTCGTCCAGCGACGCCTCCTTCTTCTGTGTCTAATTAGCTCCCTACCGAGTCGCTCATTTATTCGAGATGAATTGATATGACAGATCGCAATTGCGACTGCATCTGATGCGTCTTCTTTATTCCATTCAGGAATTCCGAGTATTAGGGAAACCATCTTTTGAACCTCTAATTTCTTTGCCCTACCCTGCCCCGTAAGCGCAAGTTTTACCTCTGTAGGAGCGTACTCATACACTGGAATTCCAGAAATAGTCGCCGCAAGAAGTGCAACACCTCTTGCTTCTCCAAGCTTTAGCGCACTTTTGAAATTTTTTGCAAAGAAGATATCTTCAATAGACATCACATCAGGTGATGAGCGTTCTATTACTTCTCTAAGACCTTCAAAGATTGTTTTTAACCTTAATGGAAGGGAAAAACGGGAAGGCGGTGTGATGCAGCCACTTTCTATGTGTATTAGCTCTCCATTTTGGCTTTCTAAAACCCCATAACCACATATCCTTGAGCCGGGATCAACTCCTAGAACCCTCATCAAACCTATCCAAGAGCCTGCATAAGTTCTTCTGCAATATCAAAATTTGAGTAGACATTCTGAACATCGTCGCTATCTTCAAGGTTTTCCATAAGGCGAAGCATATGCTCGGCTTCTTTTCCTTCAATTCTTACATTATTCTTGGGAATCATAGTTACTTCAGCCGAGGCGTATTTAAGGCCAGTTTGTTCTATAGCAGCCTTTACAGACTCAAAAGTATCAGTTGAAGTAACAACAACGAGTTCACTTTCTTCTGTTTTTACATCATCAGCTCCAGCTTCAAGCGCAATTTCAAAAAGCCTGTCTTCGTCAACGCTCCCTTTATCAAAGGCGATTCTTCCCTTTTTCTCAAATATCCACCCAACGCACCCGCTTTCCCCAAGGTTGCCACCATATTTTGTAAAGATTCTTCTTATCTCAGACACTGTGCGATTTTTATTGTCTGTAAGCACTTGGACTAGGACTGCGCTTCCACCGGGACCATATCCTTCATAAGCAATCTCGTGGAACTCTTCTCCACCCAATTCACCGGTGCCACGCTTTATAGCACGATCTATTGTATCCTTGGGCATGTTTTGGTTCTTAGCTGCGGCAATTGCTATGCGAAGTCTTGGATTAGTATTCGGGTCGCCTCCGAGTCTTGCAGCCACTGTGAGCTCCCTTATAACCTTTGTGAATATCTTTCCACGCTTGGCATCCACCGCCGCCTTTCTATGTTTTATATTTGCCCATTTTGAATGACCAGACATTATAAACTCACCCCTCTTTTATAAATCTATCTAATGTAGAATATCTGTTTGATAAAGCATTGTAAAGAGTAATTACCTAGAGCAGGATACAGGATGCAAGATGAACCGTATTTATATCATGCATCTTGAATCATCTTAATCTACCTTCTCAACCAAAACACTAAGCGGCTGATCACCCGGAATCGAGGTTACAATTTTCGCAATGGGCGTACCTTTGTTGATATCTTTTACCGTAAGTGTCTTAGTATTTGGTGTGATATCTTGTTCCGGAAGCGGCACAAAGGTGAATTTGAGTTTAGCATCTTCTGGAAGCCCAAACACCTCCGCTTTAATAGGGAGAGGTTTACCAACATCAATTTCACCTACAAGTATGTTGTAGCCCCATGCCTTTAAATCAGCACCTAGGAAGCTTCCATCTGGTGTTTTAAGACTCACTCTAATCATCCCATCTTTATTTACTACCGTTGGAGGCAAATCATGGAAATTCACAGCAACCTGATTATTCTTTATAGCAATTATTTCTCCGTTTATGAATTTATCATCTTTAAAGTCAAGGATGCCCATTTCGAATCCGGCAGGATTGGAGATTTCTTTACCTGGAGTAATCAGAGTAGTACTAAGGTGTCTGAAACTAATAACGATTTGATTTAGCGACTGAAGTTTATCAACTTCAGATGATGTTTGTTCCTTATATAGCGTGATTTTTAAACTACCTTTCTTCCCTGTAGCAATGAGTTCCATAGCATCGGATTCAGATTCAGAAACGACTACCTTCTCCCATCCATCTTTAGTTTCTCTAACATCAACAACAGGATTATCCCTTGGAGAACCATCTTTAAGAAATGTTCTAACAGTTGTAATTCTTCCTGTATATCGTGGATTAACAAAAATATCACCGATTAAAGAACTAAACTCAACCTGAGTGTATGTAACAGTTTCTGAGGGATTCTTCCCTTTTTCCTCTGTAATCTGTTGTTCTGACGATTGCGCCAGAGCATGGGAGGGTAACATTTGTGTTAATAACCCAGATACCAAAAAGAAGGCACAAGAAATAAAAAAGAGTGATACCACAATTACCTTTAGTTTGTTATTGTTATTCATATTATCCTCTTCAATATTAAGTTTTTATTTCATTCGTAATTACATTGTGGCTTCATAGCTTATAAGATTAAACTGATCAGAATAACTCAGTCTTTCGAATCCAAAGTAAACTTTATACCACCGATACGGATTTTATCTGAGGTGTCTCCAAAAACTAATTTTAATTCAAGATTAATGGTTCCGTCAATCCTTGCATCAAATGCGCTTACCTTATGACATGTAGGGGTTGTGCTTGCAAGTCTTGTAGAATCATCACGAATTACAAGTGAACTATCTGAAGTGGTTAACTTTGAAAGTCGTGTTTGAGAGATGTAGGTCGTCCCCGAAGAAGCCGATTCTATCGTATAGCAAAGCTCGAACTCTGTAATAACTACCTCTTTTGTATTTCTCTTTGACGGAAGTGTTAGACCAAGGTTTATCCACTGATAATCATTTTCCCTAATCGGCATTGATGTAGCAATTTCAATAGCAGTACTGGGGCAGCAATAAGGTCTCACTGAAACGAGCGATGGCGGGCTTGGAACAAAACCTAGTGGGCTAGTCCATACTTCAAGCTCTGGACCTTCTTTCGATTCAGTAGAACTATTCTTCCAAGCCGCACATGAGGAAAAAAGAACTACTGCTATTATTATAAGTACAATATGTTGTAGCTTGATCACATTTATTCCCCTTTTACTTAATAGCGATTTGATATAATTTTCATAACTATGATAAATTACACTTGACAAATTACATATTTGTTATGCATAATATTATCAACTACAAAGTCTCAAATGCAACTCTTATAGAACCGAAATAAATATCCTCTATTTTGAACCGTGAGATTAAGCTAAAAAATTCTGTATGCGAAAGGGTCTAAAAATTCATGGTAAGAGCGTCTAAGGAAGTATCCCAAAACTCCGACGATAAGAGGGAGGTGGGAATGGAGTCTCAATTTCTTAACCTCAATGAGCTGAGAAACAGGAAACCTGCAGAATTAATGAGAATGGCAAGAAGCCTTAATATAGATGAAATACCCAGGATGTCTAAGCAGGACCTTATCTATGCGATCCTGAGAGCTGAAAGTGAAAAAGAGGGTATCATCTATGCAGAGGGAGTTCTTGAAATTCTCTCAGAAGGCTACGGCTTTTTAAGATCTCCAAAATATAGTTATCTTCCGGGCCCCGATGACATCTATGTATCCAAATCACAAATACGCTCCTTTAATCTTAAAACAGGCGATACAGTCGGCGGTCAGGTTCGACTCCCTAGAGAAGGAGAAAAGAACCTTGCATTACTAAAAATTGAACACGTAAATTACGAGGCACCTGAAGTTTGTAGAGACCGAGTGCCTTTTGAAAGCCTTGTCCCGCTTCACCCTGAAGAGAAAATCCTTCTTGAATATGACCATAATGAATTCTGCACAAGAGTCATGGATTTATTCATACCCATTGGAAAGGGACAAAGAGGTTTAATAGTTGCTCCTCCAAGGACAGGGAAAACCATCCTTTTACAAAGAATCGCAAATGCCATAACGAAGAATCATCCTGATGTTATTCTTATCGTTCTTCTCATTGACGAGCGACCCGAAGAAGTTACAGATATGGAAAGGTCTGTGAAAGGAGAGGTAGTAAGCTCCACATTTGACGAACCTCCACAACGTCACATTCAGGTCTCAGACATGGTTCTTGAAAAAGCAAAAAGGCTAGCAGAACATGGAAAAGATGTTGTAATCCTTCTTGACAGTCTTACAAGGCTTGCGAGAGCAAGCAACACAGTAACACCCTCAAGTGGAAGGGTTCTTTCTGGGGGAATGGAAGCAAGCGCACTTCAAAGACCGAAGAGGTTCTTCGGTGCCGCAAGAAATACAGAAGAAGGAGGAAGCTTAACAATCATTGCAACTGCTCTAATTGATACTGGAAGCAGAATGGATGAAGTGATCTTCGAAGAGTTTAAAGGCACGGGCAACATGGAAGCATATCTTGATAGAAAACTTGCAGATAAGAGGGTTTTCCCTGCTTTAGACCTTCAACGCTCAGGAACAAGGAAAGAGGAGCTGTTACTTCCTGAAGATATTATAAAAAGGGTTTGGCTTCTTCGTAAAATCCTAAGTCCCATGAGCACTATAGAAGCGATGGAGTTTCTTTTAGATAAAATGAGAGGCACTAAATCTAATAAAGAGTTCCTTAATTCAATGAATCAGTAGTGTTGTTTTCTAAACCTCCGTTTTTTTTCTAAATCCAGTAAATTTCAATGTTTACAATAAGATATAATAAATATAAGGCATCACCTATACTTATGACTTTTCGTTATAACCGTCTTGTTTTAAAAATTCTCGGACAGCGTAGCGAATTTTTTATTGGATTTGCCTTTCTTTTAAGATTATGATAAATTAAAAAGCCTGCTGTCCAAAACTGGGTACTGAGGCAGCAGGCTTTTTCATACTGAAAGAGGGGAGGTTACCTCTTTTTACCTCCCTTCTTTCCACCTGACTTCTTAGTGGCTTTCTTTTTTGTAGCCATCTAGTCTATCACCTCCTTTTTTTGAGAATGTGTTAATAATAAAAACCCTCGTCTTCGTTGCCAAAAACGAGGGAATTTTTTTTCTTTCTCTAAATTTGTTATTTTCATTTAACAACTGTTAAATAAATTTAATTAGTTTTGAAAACTTTGTCAAGTGTTTTTGTTAAATTTTTCTACAGAATGTTGTGTGTGGTGATTTCTTATACACAAAATGCTGTTAGTACAAGTTGGATTTACACCAATTAGTTTTGATTCTTAATAAACTTTGCATGTTTATTTTACATACGGTCTACTTATTTCATGCATTGAGTACTTAAATTGAAAATTAGGATTTATAAAACTTCCATTTTGCAACTTAGAACTAGGTTTTGATACTTAAGATCTACTTTTCCCCTGCCTGTGCTCACAAATTCGCCTTATGTTTAAACAATACAAGTAGTTGCTAAGAACAACTTTAAAAAAATCTTGAAACGAGACTTAGCCAATTAATAGAAAGAAATGGTGTAAGTTTATGATTGAATGGAATTAAAACGTTAAGTTTAAAAAAGCCTTCTTACCTCACGAAGAACCTCTACGAACTTATCAACCTCTTCTTTTGTGTTATAGAGATAAAAACTTGCCCTCACAGCAATATCCATACCTAACCTTCTCATTAGTGGTTGAGCGCAATGATGACCTGAACGCACCGCGATTCCTTCCTCATCCAGAATTCCAGCAACATCATGCGGATGAACACCACTTATGTTAAATAAAACAACGCCAACTCTATCATTTCCTCTAGGACCATAAAGCTCTATCCAAGGAAAGTCAGACATCCTCTCAAGGCTGTAACCGACTATCTCTCTTTCGTGTTCAAAGATCTTTTCTACACCAATTCTATTTAAATAATCCACAGCAGCGCCAAGTCCGATTCCTCCTGCGATATTAGGAGTTCCCGCCTCGTATTTCCATGGGAGCTCGTTCCATGTAGATTTCTCTACGGTAACCGTTTCTATCATATCACCCCCATAAAGAAAAGGCTCCATCTCATTTAGAATCTCATATCGTCCATAGAGAAAACCGGTCCCTGTGGGTCCAAGCATCTTGTGACCAGAGGCTACAAGAAAATCACAACCAAGCTCAGTTACATTTACTGGAATATGTGGGATTGACTGGGCAGCATCTACCAAAACTAGCGCCCCAACCTTTTTTGCTTCATTTATCACATGCCTTACAGGGTTAACAGTTCCTAAAACATTTGATGCGTGAATAACGCTGACTAGTTTTGTCCTTTCTGAAATAAGCCTTGGAAGCTCATCTAGCTTTAATCTTCCCTCATCATCTACATCTAAAATTTTAAGGGTGATACCCTTTTGGTCTCGAAGCATCTGCCATGGAACTATATTCGAGTGATGCTCCATAATGGTGATTAGGACTTCATCCCCTTTCCTGAGGTTATGAAGCCCCCAACCATATGCGACAAGGTTTATTGACTCAGTAGCGTTTCTTGTAAAAATGATCTCACGCCAATTTTTCGCCCCAATAAAATTTGCAACCTTTTTGTGGGATTCTTCATAGAGAACCGTGGACTCATAACTAAGCGTATGAACCGCCCTGTGAATATTGGCATTAGTCTCTTCGTAAAACCTTTTCTCAACCTCGATTACAGATTTTGGTTTTTGAGATGTTGCTGCGTTGTCGAAATATATTAATGGCTTACCCCTAATTTTACGTTCAAATATAGGGAAGTCATTTCTTATTCGATAAGGATCTAAACTTTCTAGAGCCACTTTATGCTTTTCCATGAAATCTCAATTAATGTTTTACTAAAGCTCTATCAAAACGTACACATTCTCTCCTTCAATCTTTAACTGATAGGTTTCAATCGGTACAACCGCAGGCATGGAAAGCACATCACCAGTTTTCACGTTAAATTTTGCGCCATGCCAAGCGCAGGTTATTATCTCTCCATCTAATGAGCCATCTGAGAGTGGATAAGCCATGTGCGAGCATTCATCTTTTATAGCATAGAAATTGCCATTTATATGGCAGATTGCTATAACCTCTCCTTCCACGTCAAATGATTTGATTTCTCCAGGAAGAATATCGTATGTCTTCATTACCTTTACAAACTCAGGCATTCTATTTTAACTCCATTTTATCACAGTGGGTCATGGCTAGGGTCTCGTAAGTCTAACTACAAGCAACGAATCACAATACACGAACCACAAGGCACAAATTTGAAACCTATTCTTCCTCGCCAGGCCAATTTTTTATACCATGAACACCTGACCTTAAAACCTTCAAGGCCAATAGACCACACTTATATCTTACTGGAGAAATAGTTACCCCCAATGCAGAAAGCATATCATCCTTGTTGATTTCCTTTATATAATCCACATCCTTGTCAACGATCATATCAGTAAGAATTGATGCTGCAGCTTGACTAATAGCACACCCTTTTCCTGTAAATTTTACCTTTTGAACTTTATTATCTGTAATTTTTAAATCAATCCTTATCACATCCCCGCAGGAAGGGTTTCCTTCTTCGTGTGTTATATCAGGGTTTTGAAGACTTCCATAATTCCGAGGGTTTTTATAGTGGTCGAGGAGATATTCCATCTGATTATAATCCATGATTAGAGCCCCGTTTAGTTGCTGCCTACCTTTTCTTCCCGGATCTTATATATTTGATTCATAAAACGCTCGTTCTTGGAGAAATGGATGACATTTGGCAAAAATCAGTGAATCATTGCAAAATCGATTTGTATAAATACTCATAGGACACTATCTAACGGTTTCCCCTGGGCGAAGCGTTGTGTGACAATCTCTTCAAGACCCCTTCGAATCGGCTCTACCTTCATACGCTGTAGGCTTTCACCAGCAAAGGCGAGCAATAGGAGCACACGTGATGTGTCTTCAGATATTCCACGGGATCGAAGATAAAAGATTGCATTCTGATCCATCTGGCCTATTGTCGCTCCATGAGTACACTTCACATCGTCTGCATAAATCTCAAGCTGAGGCTTTGTATCAATCTGAGCCTCGTTGGATAGCAAGAGATTTTTGTTAGTCTGTTTAGCATCGGTCTTTTGAGCGTTCTTGTGAACGATAATCCTTCCGTGGAAAACGCCGTGGGACCTACCATCTAGAATCCCTTTGTAGAGCTGTCTGCTATCACAGTGAGGGCTTGCGTGTTCGACCCTCATATAGTTGTCCATATGCTGCCTGCCGGTTGGCATGAAGAGACCATTTATAATACATTCAGAGCCTTCGCCTACCATTACAGGATGAACGTTGCTTCGTACAAGCGCACCGCCGAGTAGCACGGAATGGAATGTAACGTTGCTGCTTCGAGACTGCTGAAATCGTATGGTGGAGATATTAAATGCTTTCTTACTTTCCCGCTCAATGATATAGTGGCTAAGTACGCTATTCTGACCTACAACTACTTCCGTAACCGCGTTTGAGAAATACACATCGTCTGCCAATGATATATAATCCTCTATGATCGTTGCCTGGCTGTTATCTTCTAATAAAATGAGGTTACGTGGATGGGTAACTGTTGGTGAGGCGTTTGCAGATGAAACAAATAATAGATATATCGGTTCTTTGAGCACTGCACCTTTTGGTATATATACAAATGCTCCATCTTTCATGAATGCGGTATTCAGGGCCAAAAAAGCATCTCGTTGAAAGTCAGCGTACCGAGCAAGGTGTTCGTCAAGCAAATCCCCATCTAACATTAGGGCATGAGCAAGGCTATCAAGCTTTAAAACATCAACCCTAGAACCTATAGAAGACAGCTCAGGCGAATATTGCCCATTTAGGAATACAAGACGGTTGCATTCAAGTCCAGGGAATGTAAACCGTTCAAGTTCTCGAGAATCAATTTCTATACGGCCATTCTGTGCAAGTTGGAAGGGTGTACGTACAATCGGGCCTACGTTTGTGAACCGCCAATCTTCATCCTGGATTGTTGGGAATCCTAACTCAGAGAATCTGGAGATTGCTGCACGTCGAATGGAGCGTAACCATGTCGGGTCGTTTACCAATGAGTCCTTCTCAAAATGTTCAAATCCTTCTAAGTAGCTTTCCTTACTTTGCATTACAATGTTGTTCATCCCGATCTCCTTATTCAAGCGTTTGCCGGGATAGCAGTGCGGTCTTCCTCTTCTATCCAAGTATACCCCTTGCTCTCCAGCTCAAAAGCTAATTCCTTCCCGCCTGACTTTACAATCTTGCCATCAACAAGCACATGCACGTAGTCGGGAACTATGTAGTTAAGTAACCTTTGATAATGCGTAATTACAATGAATGCTCTTTCCTTGCTCCGCATCGCGTTGACGCCATTAGCAACGATTTTTAGAGCATCAATATCAAGGCCGGAATCTGTTTCATCCAGTATGCCTAAAGTTGGCTCCAGCACCGCCATCTGAAAGATCTCATTTCGCTTTTTCTCTCCTCCTGAAAAACCCTCGTTTACTGAACGTTGTAGGAGATCATCACTCATCTGCACAATCTTCGCCTTCTCCTTGAGTAGCTTGGCAAACTCTACAGGCTTCATAGGTTCAAGACCTCGGAACTTTCGCTGAGCATTGAGAGCAGTACGGAGCAAATATGTATTATTGACACCAAGAATCTCTACCGGGTATTGAAAAGCCATAAAGATTCCCATACAGGCTCGCTCTTCCGGCTTTATCTCGAGTAGATTCTTTCCCTGGTAGATTATCTCTCCTTCGGTAACCTCATATGTATCACGCCCAGCGAGGACTTGCGCCAGAGTGCTCTTGCCAGAGCCATTTGGGCCCATAATTGAATGGACCTCACCTGCGTTTACCTTCAAATCAACCCCATTTAGGATCTCTTGGTCATTTACTTTCACATGAAGATTTCTAATTTCAAGCATGGGTTTTTTAAGCATCTTTTAAACATTCTCCTTTTGAAAATTAACATTAAGAGATTTATCCAACACTACCCTCGAGGCTAATGCTTAATAATCTCTCTGCTTCGATGGCAAACTCAAAGGGCAGTTCGCTGATAACCTTCTTACAGAAACCGTTAACAATCATTGATACAGCATCCTCGGCTGATAGACCTCTCTGTTTAAGGTAAAAGATCTGGTCCTCCCCAATCTTAGAGGTAGATGCCTCGTGTTCCATTTGGGCAGAGGAGTTTTTTACCTCGATATAGGGAAATGTATGGGCACCACACTTATCACCTATAAGCATAGAATCACACTGGGTGTAATTACGTGCTCCATCGGCACTCTTATGTATTTGAACCAATCCACGATAGGTGTTTTGACCGAAGCCAGCAGAGATACCCTTAGATACAATGTTACTTCTGGTGTTTTTACCTACGTGGATCATCTTTGTGCCAGTGTCTGCCTGCTGACGATTGTTGGTTATTGCAACAGAATAGAATTCACCTACAGAATTATCGCCTTCAAGTATGCAGCTTGGATACTTCCAGGTTATAGCAGAGCCGGTTTCGACTTGGGTCCAAGAAATGTGAGAATTTCTACCCAAGCATCTACCACGCTTGGTAACAAAGTTGTAGATTCCACCCTTTCCGTCCTTATCGCCGGGGTACCAGTTCTGGATCGTGGAATACTTGATGGTTGCATTATCATGGGTTATAAGCTCAACTACTGCAGCATGAAGCTGGTTCTCATCGCGCTTAGGAGCAGTGCATCCTTCTAAATAACTGACGTAAGAACCTTCATCAGCGATTATTAACGTGCGTTCGAACTGGCCAGTATTTTCTGCATTGATTCGGAAGTACGTAGAAAGCTCCATCGGGCTGCGAACACCCTTTGGTACATACACAAATGATCCGTCGCTAAAGACCGCAGAGTTTAGTGAAGCAAAGTAGTTATCGGTGTAAGGCACAACCAATCCGAGATATTTCTTTACTAGTTCAGGATGTTTAAGTACCGCCTCGGAAAAAGAACAGAATATAATACCAAGCTCAGCCAGCTTCTCCTTGAATGTCGTGATTAACGAAACACTGTCAAAGACAGCATCCACGGCTACTCCGGCTAACATCTTCTGCTCATTGAGCGGAATCCCAAGCTTCTCATAGGTTTTCAGCAATTCAGGGTCTACCTCATCTAAGCTCTCTGGCTTCTTCTTCGGGGCCGCATAATAGCTGATGTTATTATAATCAATAGGTGGGTAGTAGACATTGTGCCACTTTGGCTCCTTCATAGTACACCAGTGCCTATATGCCTTGAGGCGCCATTCTAACATCCACTCAGGCTCATTCTTCTTTGACGAGATTAAACGAATGATGTCTTCGTTTAGACCGCGAGGCGCTATATCCTGTTCGATATTGGTAACAAACCCGTACTTATACTCTTGGTTTGTTAGCTCATCAAAATTAACACTCATAATGCCCTCCTTCTTGCTTTGTTATTTGAGTTTTTTCCCTCATCTAAGTCTAAAGTTACATTACTTCTCTTTTTTGTTTTAACATATCTTCCAAAGTAGTACTCTCTAGTATCTTAACCATAGAAATCTGAAGCTTATCCCAGACTGGGAGCTGGGCACAATTCTCATGTAGAATACAAATTGAATCCTTTTCCATACAATCAATCATCCTAAAGTCACCCTCTATAGCTTCGTATACCTCTCTCAATGTAATCTCCCTAGGAGATTTTCTCAGTACATAACCACCTTCAGGTCCTACCATTGATTGTACAATCCCCTTATTAACAAGTTTTCGCATAATCTTTGCCAGGTAATTTAATGGGATATGCTGGTTTTGAGAAATCTCTTTAATGCTTAACCTTCCTACAGGCTCTTTACTTAAATAAGTTAACGACCTAACCGCATAGTCTAGTGTTTTACTTACTTGCATATTCCTTTACCTCTATTATAGATATTTAACATCCATGAAGTACATAATATCATATCCTTGAAAACTGTCAAGTCCTTACAAAAGCTTTGCTGAGAAAAAGGTATTAAAAAAAGGGGGTATTGTAAATGAGGTTCTAATACCAACTGTTATTTTAGATAC
>Ga0209001_1000005_pt1 | contig 45977 bp, 47 predicted proteins | sample Rifsed13ft2_FD_184006 | JGI IMG/M metagenome (GOLD analysis project Ga0209001, IMG submission 184006) | Soil microbial communities from Rifle, Colorado, USA - sediment 13ft 2 (SPAdes) (version 2) | ecosystem: Environmental > Terrestrial > Deep subsurface > Rock core/Sediment | place: Rifle...
CGAGGGGTTCAACCTGCTGGTGTGGATCCTTCCCTTCCTCGGCCTCACCGGGGGGGCAGCCGCGCTCTTGATGGTCCTGAGGCGGTGGAAGAACCATCCGGCACCCGCCGCCCCCTCGGTGGATCCGGCCACCCTCGAACGCGTCCGCCGCGAGATGGCCCAGGATCAATCCTAGCGCGACCCAAAGGAAGAAGGCGCCGTGCTTTATATTATCGTGTTCCTCATCATTGCGGCCGCGGTCCTGGCGGTGGGCTATCCCCTTTTTCGCCGGAAGGGGGGTTCGACCTCCGCAGAAATGGAAGAAGAACCTGAGGACCTCAAGCTGAGACGCGAGAAGCTCTACGATGCCATTCGAGAGCTCGAACTCGAGCGCGAGGCGGGCTCCCTCTCGCAGGAGGAATATGAAAAGATCCGCGGCACGTACGAGATGCAAGCCGCAGCCCTACTTCAAGAGGAGGAGCGTCGGGTTAAGACCCATCCAAAGCCGCCCCGCAAACCTGAGCCGGTCAGGGCAGGACCGCCGAGCCGCACGCCGGTGTCCCATCGCCTTGGCCTCCTGATTCCGGCAGCGATCATTCTTTTGGTTGGGGTCGGGATCGGCTACTTCCTCGGCACGTCCGTCACCTTCCGGCAGGAGGGGATGGGGATCACCGGGAGCATTCCTGGGCGGGAGGGTGCGCCGGCGGTTTCCTCGACCCTGCAAGAGGCCAACGCCGCTTTTGATCGGGGGGATTTTCGTCAGGCCTTGGAGGGCTATAAGAAGATCCTGGAAAACGACCCGCAAAACGCAGAGGCCCTGACCCAAATTGGGGCTCTGCTGGCGCGCGGCGAGCATTACGACGATGCCCTCAAGACCTTTGATCGGGTCCTGGGCATAGCCCCCAATCACCCCCATGCCCTTTTCGAGAAGGGATTGGTGCTCTTCCAGGGGAAGGTCGAGCCGCGCGAAGGGATCAAGATCTGGGAACAGCTGATCAAGACCGCGCCCCCGGATAACGAACATGCACTGACCGCGAAGCGCCTGCTGGAGCAGGTCCGCGGCTCCATGGGTCGCCCGGGCACCCCGTCTGCCTCGCCCCCCAGCAAATAGCCACTGTTTTACTTGACATACAAAGGGCCTCATGATATACATGTAATACGAGCGCAGTACATCAAAGGAGATAGCTATGTCCGTTTCGATTTCAGTGAGACTCCCGGAAGAGATCGCAAGGGCCCTGGAAGATCTCGCAAAGAGCACCGAGCGGCCTAAAACCTTTCTGATCCGTAAGGCACTGGAGTCCTATCTGGCCGAGTATGCGGACTACCAGATTGCTCTGGAGCGGCTTCGGAATAAGGACGATGCCGTCATCTCCGGCACCGAGCTGAGAAAGCGCCTTGGCATATAAGATTGAGTACAAGGCCTCGGTCGCCAGGGACCTAAGACGCATCGACAAAAGAGAAGTCAGGAGAATCATTCAAGGGTTGGAAGCCGAACTCGCCGCCGGTGGAAAAAGGGGCGAGCCGCTTCGAGGTGAATTCCAGGGGCTGTGGCGTTTGCGGATCGGCGATTACCGAGTCATTTACGTCAGGACGGATGACGGCTTCTTGGTTCTTCGCATCGCGCATCGCCGCGAGGTTTACAGGAAGTAAGGTGTGGCGTTGTAGAGCCACAATAGACGGAAAGGTTTTGGGCGATGATTGCGGTTGAAGAGGCGCAGCGGATCATCCTGGCGTCGGTGGACAGGATCGGCTGGAAGTACGTTGAACTCCTCGATGCTCTTGGGCGAGTTCTCGCCGAGAACGTCATCGCGCCGGAGCCGATCCCTCCCTGGGACAATGCGGCCATGGACGGGTATGCGCTTCGGTCCGAGGATACTTGCGATGCGAGCGGTGATCGGCCAGTGGCGCTCCGACTCATCGGGACAGCAGCAGCGGGTCAGATCTTTGACGGGCTTGTGGAAAAGGGGCAGGGCCTCAGGATCATGACCGGTGCCCCACTGCCTCGGGGCGCCGATGCGGTGATCCGCCAGGAGGACACCCAGGCGACCGATCGAGAGGTCTTCGTGGTCCGCGAGGTCGGTCCCGGACAGAATGTCCGGAGCGCGGGCGAGGATGTCAAGACGGGAGAAGAGGTGCTAGCAACAGGGACCCTGTGTCGCCCCGGGGTGATTGGACTCTTGGCTGCTCTGGGACGGCGACGGGTGGCGGTCTACCAGCGCCCCCGCGTGGCCATCCTGGCAACGGGAGATGAACTCCTTCGCTGGGATGAGGCGCCTACCCCTGGCAAGATTCACAACAGCAATAGCTACGCATTGGCCGCCCAGGTGCTTCAGGCCGGGGGAGTGCCTGTTCTACTCGGGCCGGTGGCGGATACAAAGAAGCTCCTCGCCGAGCACCTGCGGGAGGGTGTTCGGGCGGATCTCTGTGTGACCTCCGGTGGGGTGTCGGTTGGGGATTACGATCTCATGGTCGAGATTCTGCGAGAGTTGGGCGCCGAGGTTCGGGTCCGCAAGGTCAACATGCGACCCGGGAAGCCGTTTACCTTTGCCCTGCTTGGGCAGAAACCGGTCTTTGCACTGCCGGGCAATCCCATCTCGTGCATGGTTACGTTCGAACTCTTTGTTCGGCCGGCGCTCAGGAAGATGCAAGGATATTCCGATCTGTTCCACCCGGAGATCAGAGTCACGGCCGCCCAGGCCATCGTCAATAAGGATCGCCGCCCCGCCTACTTGCGGGTGATCCTGACCCAGACCGACGCAGGCTACACCGCCCGCCTCACCGGCGATCAGGGTTCGGCGATGCTTCACTCCATGGCCTGGGCCGACGGGCTCGCGTTCGTCCCTGGCGAGACTGAGATCCCGGCGGGCGGCCAGCTTCGGATCCTCCTCCTTGCGGACGAGCCGGCAGCCTCACCCCTCGGAACACGCTGACGATGCCGAGCCCTCTGGACGTCGGCAGCTTCAAAGCCCGGGTGCAATGCCGAGGCGGCCGATCAGGGGGTTTGACCGAATTCGGCAACAGGATAGAATGGACGTTCATCGTTTCATGAGGGGAGGCCGCATGCGTGGTATTGTCGCGGGGATTCTCTTGGCGCTCGTCGCCGGATTTCCTCTCTCGTCACCGGGTGCACAAGAGAAGGGGGTCCCTGCCGGCCCGACGCCGGAAGAGGTCGGGATCGAGGCGAGGCGTCGCCTCGAGCGGGTGGAGAAGCTCCGGGGCCCCAAGAAGGAACTGCGGATCAGTCCAGCGAATGTGACGGTCAACATCCGTCCACCCGATGCCGATCCGCTGGTGGACTTCAGCTATGCCGTTCTCTCCCTCACGTTGAAGAAGCCGGTTCAGGGCGTGCGGGAGATCATCTACTGGGCCTATTCCCTGTCGGATGCTGTCACGTTAGGCGAGATCCTGAATCGGAGCGCCGGGGTGGAGGTAACGGTCCGGTGCCCGGCCCAGGGGGACGCCTCTCGGTGTTGGTTCGAATCCTTTGTCTTGCGCTGAGTCCTCCTGCCTTGACAGCCGCAGGCTGACCTCCTACGATGGGGGGGCGTGGCGAGCCCTTCTCCCCTTGGAAATGCGGGAAGGAAAAGAACCTATGCTCACGGAAGAGGCCGTCCTCAACGCCTTGCGGAAGGTCCAGGACCCGGAACTACACCGGGACCTCGTCTCCCTGGAAATGGTGAAGACGATCACGGTGGAAGGCGGGGCCGTGGCGGTCACCGTTGAACTCACCACCCCCGCCTGCCCCCTGAAGGCCCAGGTGGAAGAAGAGACGAGGGCGGCGATCCAGGCCCTCCCCGGAGTGACAGCGGTCACCGTCACCCTGACGGCCTCGGTGCGCAAGCCCCCTCCGGGGCGCCAACCTCTCCCAGGCGTCAAGCACATCGTCGCCATCGGCAGCGGTAAGGGGGGGGTGGGTAAGTCCACGGTGACGGCGAATCTCGCGGTGGCTCTCGCCGAGGCGGGCGCCGCCGTCGGCCTCCTCGATGCGGACATCTACGGACCGAGCATCCCTATCATGATGGGGGTGCACCGGCAGCCTGAGGTGGTGGCCAAGCGCATGCAGCCCCCGGTAAACCACGGGGTCAAGCTGATGTCCTTGGGCTTTCTCCTGCCAGATCATGCCGCCCCGGTCGTCTGGCGGGGGCCGATGGTCGCCCAGGCGGTCAAGCAGATGTTGATGGAGGTGGATTGGGGGGAGATCGACTACCTCCTTGTGGATCTCCCCCCGGGGACGGGGGATGCCGCCCTGACGCTTGCCCAGGCGATCCCCCTCACAGGGGCGGTCGTCGTCATGACCCCCCAGGAGGTGGCCGTCCAGATCGCCACGAAGACCCTCAACATGTTTCGAACCCTGAAGGTCCCCATCCTCGGGATCATCGAGAACATGAGCTATCTCCTCTGCCCCCACTGCGGGCGGCCGGTGGAGCTGTTCGGTCACGGCGGCGGGCGCAAGGCCAGCCAGCGCCTTGAAGTCCCATTTCTGGGAGAGATTCCGCTCGACCTCGTCCTCCGCCAGGGCGCCGATGTGGGGCGGCCCGTCCTTATCGAGGCCCCGACATCTCCCGTGGCGGACGTCTTCCGGCAAGTGGCGGGCAATCTGGCCGGAAGGATCAGCGTCGAGGCGCTCAAAGAATAGTTTCTAGGGGCTGAAGGAGATTTTTCCCTTTATGTTTAGGTAGTTTTGTTCTTTCTGGCACCCAAAATGCACTGAGGTGCAGCGATAAGAGGATCGGGAGGTATAGGTGGGAATTATCCTGCTAGCGGATGACCAGCGGGACTCTCGGGCACGATTGCAGGGACTCCTGGAAGGACAGGGGTTTTCCGTGATCGCCGCGTCCAGCCTCGCGATGGCTGTGCCGCTGGCCAAATCCGATCCTCCAGATCTCGCCTTCTTGAACATCACCCGATCGCGGGAAGAGGGGTGGACCGTCTGTCGCGACATCCGGCGGTTCTGCCCCAAGGCGAAGATCCTTCTCTGGGTTGAGGGGGGGCCGACCGAAGATGAGATCACGCTGGGTCGAGAAGCCGGAGCAGATGAAGTGGTCCCGGAGGTCCGCAGCCTGGTGGAGGTATCCAGGTTTCTCGAGGCGGCCTCGGCTGGGCACTCTCTGACGTGTCCGGAGTGTCAGAGCGTCTTTCGCTTGCAGCAGATGCCGGTGCCGGGCTCGAGGGTGGAGGCCCAGTGTCCCGAGTGCCACTTTCTCATTGGTGTGATGTCCCAGGGGCAGGAAGTGGTCACGCTCGAGTCCCCCTTTAATGGCCGGCCGAAGATCCTGGTCGTGGAGGACACCAAATTCTTCCGGGCGTACCTTACAGATCTGCTTGTCGGTGCGGGGTTTGACGTGGTGACGGCCCAAGACGGGGTGGAGGCGTTGGAATACCTCAGTGGGGAGTGTCCCGATCTGGTCATCACCGATGTCTTGATGCCACGCATGCACGGCTTCGACCTCTGCCGCAAGATCAAGGACCGCCCGGAGACCGCCTCGGTGCCGGTCATCATGATGACCCAGGTGTACACGCGGATGCAGCATGAGGGCGAAGCCCGCGGTGTGCAGGGGGCGGATGACTATATCACGAAGCCGTTCCAGCCGAGCGACCTGCTCGCCCGCATCTGGCGCTTTCTCCCTCACACCCTGTAAATCCTGCTTGACAGCGGCAAGCCCCTCAGGGTATGTACCATGGCACAACTGAATACGGGCTGGGGGCCAGGGAAGGTGGTGTATCCCCGAAGAGCCGGGGAGAGTCCACTGCTGCCCCGCAACTGTGAGCGGCGATGAAATCCGCAGCAGCCACTGTCCCGCGGAGCGGGATGGGAAGGCGCGGAGAGTAAGAAGACCCGCAAGCCAGGAGACCTGCCCGCCCGGCACTGGAGCGAAGACCTTCCGAGGGGAAAGGTCACCGCGTAGCTGGGCCAGGTGCCGAAAGGCACCGGAGATCTCAAGCGACGTGAGCCCCAACCTTGAAGGTTGGGGCTTATTTTTTCGGAGGGATCGCTGGATGAAGGTCCCACGGGTCATCGTCGCTGGGGAGGAGAGCGGCTGCGGCAAGAGTCTCCTCGCCGCAGGCGGTGGCGTCTGGAGTATTATCGCCCTCCTCCTCTGCGCAGTGGCCGTCCAGGCGGCGACCTTTGTCGATATGGTGGGACGGCGGGTGGAGCTTCCCAAACCACCCCGTCGGATCATCCCGCTCGCCCCGAGCCTCACCGAGATCCTCTTTGCGCTCGGTGCGGGCGATTCGGTGGTGGGAGTGATCGATTATGCGGACTATCCCCCTGAGGCCGTGCAAAGGGTCAGGGTCGGTGGTGGGCTTGATCCGGACCTGGAGGTGATCATCGCGCTTCGACCCGACCTCGTACTGATCGCGGCGGACGCCAACCGCTGGGAGACCCTGATCCAACTCGAGCAGCTCCAGATCCCGGTCTTCGGGGTAAAGCCGGTGGGGGTCGAGGGAGTTTTGGTCTCCATTCTGAAGGTGGGGGAGGCGGTCGGGAGGCAGCCGCAGGCCGAGGGCTTGATTGCCCACATGCGGCGACGCATCGCGGCCGTCTCGAAGAAGGTCAGCGTGTTGGCCAGGCCGAGGGTCCTCTATGTCGTTTGGATCGATCCTCTGATTGTGGCAGGCGGGGAGACCGTAATCGATGATCTGATCCACCTAGCAGGGGGAGCAAACATCGTGCGAACGGCCGGGTTTCCCCGCTACTCCCTGGAGGCGCTCGTGCTCGATCCGCCCGATGTGATCCTCCTGGGCTTGGATCGTGGTGGCCTACACCACGGAGAGGCCCTCCGCCGTCTGCCGGTGTGGCGAGAGGTCCGTCCAGTGCGGGAAGGGGCCGTCCGGGTCATTGATGCTAGCCTGACGAGCCGTCCCGGGCCCCGAATTGTGGACGGCGTGGAGCTCCTGGCCCGTCTGTTCCACCCCCAGGCCTTCGCCGGGAGTGGTCCGTGATGCGCAGACGTCTCCTGGGTGTGATGGCAGTTCTGACGGCCGGGCTTGCGGCGGCCGTCGTCCTCGCCCTGTCCGTGGGGACGGTCGGCATCGGGTGGGTTCAGACCATGGCGATCCTCGGAGCGAACGTCCTTCCGCTCCCGGTCTTCTGGACAGAGGCAGAGGAGACCATCGTGCTGACCCTGCGGCTTCCCCGCGTCCTTCTCGCGGTCGTCGTGGGCTCGGCTCTCTCCCTCGCCGGAGCGGGTTTTCAGGCGATCTCTCGCAATCCGTTAGCCGACCCAGCAGTCCTCGGTGTCTCGAGTGGCGCTGCCTTCGGCGTGGTCATGGGAGTCTTCACAGGGTTTGGCGCCGGCGCGGGGGTCCTCCTCCTGCCTCTCTTCGGCGCTGCCGGCGCGCTGGTGGCGGCGGTGACGGTCTACGGCATCGCCAGCATCGAGGGCCGGCTTCCGATCCAGACCCTCCTCCTCGCCGGTGTCGTGGTCTCACTCTTCTTCTCCTCGGCCATTATGGTGGCTTCGGCCTTGATTCGGGCTGAAGAGCTGCGGGGGATCGTGTTCTACCTCATCGGACAGCTGCGCCTTACGGACTACCCCACCCTCGGTGTCGTGGTGGGGTGCCTCCTCGTCGGCACCGGCTTGATCTATCTGCAGGCCCTCCCCCTGAACCTGCTGGCGGCGGGAGAGGAGGCGGCGGCGCAACTCGGGGCGGAGCCCGAGCGGGTGAAACGCATCATCTTTGTGGCGTGCAGCCTCGTGACCGGCGCGGCGGTGTCGGTGAGTGGGTCCGTGGCCTTTGTCGGGCTGATGGTTCCCCACGCCGTCCGCCTCTGTCTCGGACCGGATAACCGGCTGGTCATCCCTGCCTCGCTCCTTGCCGGCGCGATGTTTCTTGTTCTCACCGATACGCTGGCCCGGACGGTCGCGGCACCGGTGGAGATCCCCGTCGGGGCTGTCACCTCCTTCCTTGGCGCCCCCGTCTTTGCCTATCTCCTCCGCACCCGGTATCGAGGTGTTTATCCATGAAGGCGGTCGAGGTCCACGATCTCGCCTTTCGCTATCGCAACGGGCGCGTGCTCGACGGGATCTCGTTTGTCGTCGAGGCCGGGGAGGTCCTGGGGGTGATCGGGCCGAATAGCGCCGGCAAGACGACCCTGTTGCGCCTCCTCAGTCGGGTCCTCGTCCCTGAGACGGGGAAGATCACCCTCTTCGGTCGCGATCTCGACGCCTTGTCGAAGCGGGAAGTGGCTCGGACCGTGGCGGTGGTCCCCCAGGAGTTTCAGGTGGCCTTTCCTTTCACGGTGGGGCAGGTCGTTGCCATGGGTCGCTATCCGCACGCCCGGGGGATCGGGTTTGAGACCGGCGAGGACCGCCGGGCCGCGGAGCAGGCCCTCGAAGAGACGGGGACAAGGCATCTCGCGGGCAAGTATCTGGACCAACTCTCAGGCGGCGAGAAGCAGCGGGTGGTCATCGCCAGGGCGTTGGCCCAGGAGCCCCGGATCCTCCTCCTCGATGAACCGATGGCCCATCTCGATTTCAACCATCAGATGGAGATCCTCAGGCTGCTCAGACGACTCAAGGCGGAACGGGGATTGACCATCATCCTGGTCTCCCACGATCTCAACGCGGCGGCCGGATGTTCGGACCGACTCCTGCTGCTGAAGGGCGGAACGGTCCTGACCGCTGGCCGCCCTGAGGAGGTGATGCGCGCGGAGATTCTCGAGAGCGCCTACGGCTGTCCCATCTGGATCGGCACGGATCCTCAGACGGGCATGATCCGCATCTTGCCCCGCCCGTAATGGCGCTCGTCGCAGCCTGGTAACCCTGAACCATGAACTCCGAACCATGAACCAGGATGCCCGCGGATTAAAGGGAAGCTGGTGCGAGTCCAGCACGGTCCCGCCACTGTGAGTGGGGAGCCTCTCTGCATCATGCCACTGTCGTGGGCTGATAGTCGCACGATGGGAAGGCGCAGGGGGGTGACGATCCACGAGTCAGGAAACCTTTTCCGGGGGAATGTGAACATCGCTTTCGCGGAAGAGGAGGTGTTCCATGATCTCGCGGAATGTCTTGCGCGGGTTGCTGGCCGGGCTTCTCGTCACTCTCAAGATCGAAACGACATTGGCCCAGGAAAAACCGGAAGCGGAGGTCCTTCGGGTTCCCGAAGTGGTGGTCTCGGCCACGCGCCTGCCCGATCTTCTGCTGGATCTCAAGCGCGTCCCGGCGCAGGTGAGGGTCACGACCGAGGAAGAGATCGAGTCCTCAGGGGCAAAGACGGTCCCGGAGGTTATCCAGTACCAGCCCGGGATCACCCAGTATCAGAACGTCGGCAACGCCATTGAATCGAGCCTGGATATGCGAGGCTTCAGCGGCGAACCGGTCACGACCACCACGATGATCCTGGACGGCGTCCGCGTGAACAACCCCGATTTCAACATAGTGAACTTCGACCTGCTCCCGGTCGATGACCTGGAACGGATTGAGGTTGTGCCGGGCACCGCCTCTGTCTTCGGGAAGAACGCCCTGGCCGGGGTCGTGAACCTCCAGACCAAGCGGGGAGGACCGGTGCCGAAGGCTAAGCTCGAGGTCGCCGGGGGGAGCTTTGGCCACCAACGGTATCGCGGGAGTGTCGGCGGCCCGGTCGGGGCCTTCGATTATTATCTGGGATTCACGCAGTACCTCGAGGAAGGTTTCCGGGACGAGTCTGACGCCGATGTGAGGAGGCTCTTCGCCAAGGTGGGCCGCCGGATCGGCGCGGACACCGACATCGCCGTCTCGTATCTCTTCGTCGACGATCGCCTGGAGCAGGCCGGCTCGATCCGGGAAGACCTCCTGGCACAGGATCGGACACAGAACGTCACCCCGGGGGACTTCGTCGCCCACACGCTTCATGCGGGGACCCTGAACGTGCGGCAGCAACTGCCGGCCGGTTTCTCAGTGGCGCTCAACGCCTTTGTCCGGGATCTCGATCAGGAGAGCCTGGTCGTCGGCCTCACGAGTCGCAGCGACCGATTCACCGATATCCTCACCGGTGGCGGCACGCTTCAAGTGACGCATGATGCGACTATCGCCGATCATCGAAACATCTTCGTCGCCGGGGTCGAGGTCACCCAGAGCGCGTTTGCCAGCACGGGATCGAGCCAGTTCATTCCGTTCCCCCCCTCATTTACCAACCAGGAGACCGACGAGCGCGTGCTCGGCGTCTACTTCCAGGAGAGCTTCGATCTGATCCCGGAGGTTTTGATCCTGAGCGGCGGCGGCCGCTACGACCGGGACCGGATCGACTTCACCGACCGACTGGACCCCACGAACAACCGGATGCGCACCTTCCAGCGGTTCAATCCGCGGGCGGGCGTTACGTGGAATCCGACTGCACAAGTCGGGCTCTACTTCAGTTACTCGGAGGGGTTTCGCACGCCCACCGTGGATGAACTCTTCGCCCAAGCCCCCTTCGTGTCGAACCCGGACCTGCAGGCGCCTAAATCGCGCACCTACGAGGTGGGGGCACGGGCCCGCCTGGGGGAACACTTCGAAGGGACGCTCGCCCTGTTTCAGACCGACGTGCAGGACGACATCTTTTTCGTGGTGACCGATCCGGCCACCGGTGGTGGGCTGAATCAAAACGTGGCCAAGACCCGGCGCCGAGGGGTCGAGCTCACCCTGAAGGGGCGATACGGCGAGATCGTGGAGGGGTTCGTGAATTACTCTTACATCGTCCCGACCATCGAGACCGATGTGCTCCTGGCCTCGGGGCAGGTCCGCGAAGGCAACGACATCCCCCTCGTTCCCCGGCACCGCCTCGGCATCGGCGTGAACATCCGTCCCATCGAGGGCCTCACGTTTTCGCTCGCCGGGCTGTATGTGGGCGACCGGTTCCTCTCGTCTGATGAGCCGAATCAAGCCAGGCAGCTCGATAACTACTTCGTCCTGAATGCGCGGCTGAGTTACCGACACGGGCCACTCACGCTCTTCATCCAGGGCGAAAACATCCTGGATACCGAGTACGAGCCGTGGGGTTTCTTCAATGCCTTTAGCAACCAGCGCTTCCTGATCCCAGCACCTGGGGCAAGCTTCCTGGCCGGGATCAGTGTGGAATTTTCAGGGTTCTACCAATAGTGAGGCGATCTTCGATGCTGGGACGGTCCGGGCAGAAAGCGGGGATGAGACTGGCATGGGTCTCCTCCCTGCTCCTTCACGCGGGCATGCTCCTGGTGGCGGGCTGGTGGGTCGGGGTGCCCCAGCTGCTTCCTCCGGGTCACGGGGCGGTGGAGGTCAATCTTGTCCAGGCCATCCCCGGGCGTGGTGAAGCATTGAATGCCGGGAAAGACGGGCGCCAACAGGCTATTGCCGCTTCACCAATCACGCCGAGGTCCGCGGCTGTAGCGAGTGCTGCCCCACGTGGTGCGCAAGGGGGGAGAAAGGCGGAAGAGCGTCAGCCAGCGTTCCCCTCGCCGTCTGGAGAGGTGTCGGCTGCTCAAGAAGCGGAGCTCGCCGAAGTTCGCCACTTCGCCCCGCCTTTGGAGGAGAGGGGGCCAGAGCGGAGCGACGGAGGTGGACTCGAGGAGGACGGTAAGTGGGTCGGCTTAGCAGGAGGATGGCCGCTGGCTGGCGCAGGAGAGGGTAAAGGAGGCGGCGCGCAAGTCTCGGCTGACGAGGGAAACGGCGTTGGGGAGAGAGCAGGTCTGGGTGGTGCCGGCGGGGCTGGACGCAGAGGAGCCGACTGGCGGCAGCTTCTGCGCGACAGGATTGAGAGGGCTAAGCGGTATCCCCCTGAGGCGCGTCGATCGGGGATCGAGGGGACTGCGGAGGTCCAGTTTCGGGTTGTCGCTGATGGTCGCGTCGAGGATGTCACGATCGTCAAGTCATCCGGGTTCCCCATATTAGATCATGCCTCGGTGGAGACCATCAAGCGAGCCACCCCGCTCCCGGTCGCTCCGGGCACGATCCGCGTCGGTATCTCGTATCGCTTGCGGGACCGATACTAGGCGGAGTGGACACGAGCTGATCGGCCTGGCTAGAAGATGTCGCCATGCCTGAGACCCTGACGATCCTGGAGTTTTCGGATTATCTCTGACCTTGGTGCTATCCGGCGGCGGTTCGCCTGCAGCGACTTCGAGACCGGTACGGCGGTCGGCTCCAGCTGAAGCGCCGAAGCTTTGCCCTCCGCCCTGACCCCGATCCTACCGCCACATTTCACGGGACCTACCGTGAGGCCGCCTGGCGACAAGCTTCCTCCCTATCGGTGGACGTGGGTATCACTTTCCAAATGTGGACGCGGCCCGACTTCCCCCAGTGGAGCTTGCCAGCACTGGAAGCGGCCAAGTGTGCTGAATTGCAAGGCCCCGAGGCCTTTGAACGGATCCATTTCGGACTCTTCAGGGCATTCTTCTGCGAAGGGGTGAACATCGGCAGGGTAGAGGAGGTCATCGAGGTGGCCCGGCGGGCCGAGCTCGACATGGATCGGTTTCTCAGTGACTACCAGGGAGGGGGTCAGCGAAACCGGGTCCTGGAGGAGCACGTACAGGCCATTCAGCGGTATCGAGTTCGGGCCATCCCGACCGTCGTCATCGGCGAGGCGCCCCCGATCGTCGGGGCGGTCCCTCTCCGGGAGTACGAGCGGCTCCTGGCGCGGCTTCTCGGGTAGGCCATCCTGTTGACGATGTCCTCAATTTCTCTTGACAAAGTGAAGACCACTATGATAACGAAAACTGTGTTTGTTTCTTCCACATCGACGATCAGCCCTCGTTTCAATCATGCACACTTGGGGTATGCCTATCATCGTGGTAGTAGGCTTTAGCGGCATCTGCCCCCCCGGGGGCGGCCGTTAGAGCATTTTACTCGGCCGTCTGAAGCCACGGGGGCAGACGTCAAAGTTCCCGTGGCTATTTTTATCGGTGCGGTCCTGCGGGGCATTGAGGCCCCAGTGCTGAGTAGGAACAGGGTGGGCGAATGGTGTTGAGCGAACTTCATGAGGAGCTTCGCCGGTCGGTCAGGGATTTCGTGGCGAAAGAGGTGCTCCCCGTCGCCGATGTACTCGATCGGGAGGAGAAGGATATCCCCGATGAGATCATCAAGAAGATGGCAGCGCTGGGCTACTTTGGGCTGGTCTTTCCGGCTGAAGCCGGAGGCGTCGGCCTGGACCACTTGGCGCTGGTCATCGTGTCGGAAGAACTGTCCCGAGGGTGGCTGAGCGTCGGGAGTGTCCTGACGCGGAACCTGATCACCGGAATTCTGATTCAATCCCACGGGACCGAGGAGCAGAAGCGGCGCTACCTGCCGGGAATCGTCTCTGGGGAGATTCTCACGGCGGCTGCCTTTACCGAGCCGGATGCGGGTTCGGACACGGCGGGGATGAGGGCTCGGGCCCGGCGGGATGGGGATCGGTATCTCATCACCGGCGCCAAGACGTGGTGCACCTTCGCCAACCGGGCCCACCTCCTCACCGTCCTGGCGAGGACGGATCCGGATCCAGCGAAGCGGCACAAGGGGCTGAGTCTCTTCCTCATCGAGAAGGAACCCTCGGATGATTTCGACCCCCCCCGGATCGCCGGTGAGCCGATTCCGACCGTTGGGTACCACGGCATGCACTGCTTCACCCTGGGCTTTCAGGACTGCCCTGTCCCGGCCGAGAACCTGATTGGCGGGCCCGAGAACCGAGGCTTCTATCAACTGATGGCGGCCTATGAGTCGGCGAGGATCCAGACGGCCGCGCGGGCCGTGGGCGTAGCGCAAGGGGCGTTGGACTTGGCTCTGAAGTATGCGAAGGAACGGCACCAGTTCGGCCAGCCGATCGGCACCTTTCAGGCGATCCGGCACAAGTTAGCCGACATGGCTACCGAGGTTCAGGCGGCTAGACAGCTGACTTACTATGCGGCGGCGATGAAGGACACGAGTCGCCGGTGCGATGTGGAGGCGGGGATGGCCAAGCTCTTTGCCGCGGACATGGTGGAGCGGGTCGCCTCAGAGGCCTTGCAGATACACGGGGGGTACGGATACTCGAAAGAATATTCCATCCAGCGCTACTGGCGGGATGCCAGGCTGTTCCGGATCTTCGAGGGGACGAGCGAGATCCAGCGGGAGGTCATCGGCAAGCGGTTAGTCGAAGGCTAGGGCCCGGGGAATCCCGGGGAGAGAGAGGAATGGGGAAAGAGCGAGAAGACATTGCCGAGGCAAAGAGAGCCTGGGAGGAGCAGGTCCTGAGACCTGCCTTGGGTCGGATCCAGGAGCGGGAGGAGTTTTCTACGTCGTCCGGGATTCGGGTTGAGCGCCTGTACACGCCCGAGGATACGACTGACCTCGATTACCTGGAAAAACTCGGTCTTCCCGGGCAATATCCGTACACCCGGGGAATTTACCCCACGATGTATCGCAGTCAGTTCTGGACGATGCGCCAGTACGCGGGAATGGGGACGGCCGAGGAGAGCAATGAGCGGTTCCGGTATCTGCTCAAAGAGGGGCAGACCGGTTTGAGTGTGGCCTTTGACCTTCCCACCCAGATGGGGCTCGACTCGGACGATCCTCTGGCCGAGGGAGAGGTGGGGCAGGTGGGGGTCGCCATCGACTCCCTGGCCGACATGGAGACCCTCTTCGATGGCATTCCGCTCGATCAGGTGACGACCTCGATGACCATCAACGCCCCGGCGGCAATCCTCGTGGCGATGTACATCGCCGTCGGCGATCAGCAGCGGGTGCCGAGGGATCGACTGGCGGGCACGGTCCAGAACGATGTGCTCAAGGAGTATGTCGCGCGGGGAACCTATATCTACCCGCCAGGGCCCTCGCTGCGCCTGGCCGCGGACCTCATCGCGTACTGCGCCGCCCACGTGCCCCGGTGGAATCCCATCAGTATCAGCGGCTATCACATCCGTGATGCGGGTGCCTCGGCCGCCCAGGAGATTGCCTTTGCCTTCGCCAACGCCATCGCCTATATCGAGGCGGTGCGACGTCGAGGCCTCGAGGTCGATACCTTTGCCCCACGCCTCTCTTGGATCTTCAACACCCATAACGGCTTCTTCGAGGAGATCGCCAAGTACCGGGCCTTGCGGCGGATGTGGGCAAAGCTCATGCGGCAGCGGTTCCAGGCCAGGGATCCTCGCGCGTGGATGTTTCGAACCCATACCCAGACCGGCGGCTCAACGCTGATGGCCCAGCAGCCGGAGAACAACATTGTTCGGGCGGCGCTCCAGGCCTTGGCGGCGGTCTTGGGTGGGGTGCAGTCCCTTGCCCTCTCCTGCTTCGATGAGGCGCTGGCCATCCCGACAGAGGAGGCCCAACGCATCGCGCTCAGGACGCAGCAGATCATCGCCTATGAGACGGGTGTCACCGACACCGTCGATCCGCTGGCGGGCTCGTACTTCGTGGAGGCCCTGACGGATCACCTCGAGCAAAGGGCCTGGGACATCCTCGAGGAGATCGAGGCGATGGGGGGAGCTGTTGCCGCCATCGAGCGCGGCTACATGCAACGCACCATCCAGGAGGAGGCATACCGATTCCAGCGGGAGGTCGAGGAGGGCAAGAAAATCATCGTCGGGGTGAACCGTTTCGGCGATAGCGGAGAGCATCGGACCCCGATCTTTCGCGTGAACCCCGAGGGGGCCGAGAATCAGAAGGCGAAACTGACGGGCTTTCGGGCCCGGCGCAGCGGCCGAGCGGTCGAGGAAACCCTGATCCGCCTTCGGGAGGCCGCGCTCGGCGAGGAGAACCTGATGGAACCTATCCTGGGTGCAGTCAAGGCGTACGCGACGATCGGTGAGATCTGTGGCCTGCTTCGGGAAGTCTTTGGGGAGTATAAGCCGCCGACGGGGTTGTAGGAGAGCGTGGCCCGCACCGGTGTGGTGGGGCTGTCGGCCCGGGAAGGGGCCGGCGAGGAGTGGAGGATGGAACAGGCGGTGGTCGTCAGTGCAGTCAGGACGCCGGTCGGGAAGTTTGGCGGAAGCTTGAAGGACATATCCGCGACGAAGCTCGGGGCTCTCGTCCTCAATGACGCCATCAAGCGGGCCAATCTGAAGCCGGCTCAGATCGATTACGTCATTATGGGCAGCGCCCTTCAGGCGACCCTCGGTTTGGGGCCGGCCCGGAAGGCGGTGCTCGAAGCCGGACTTCCCGTCGAGGTTGCGACGTATACGGTGAACAAGGCAAGCGGGACAGGGATTGAAACACTGGGGTTGGCGGCCCAGGCGATCTGGGCGGGGACCGCCGATGTCGTCGTGGCCGGAGGCATGGAAAACATGAGCCTGGCTCCGTACATGCTTCCCCACACCCGCTGGGGGCACCGGATGGGCTCCTTTGAGACCCTGGATCATATGATCTATGACGGCCTGACCTGCCCCGGCACCGGGCATCGCATGGGCTATCTCGGCGATCTTATGGCGGAAAAGTTCAAGATCAGCCGGGAGGAGCAGGACCGGCAGGCCTTGATAAGCCAGCAGAGGGCAGCCGAGGCGATCAAGACTGGGAAATTCAAGGAAGAGATCATCCCCGTCTCCATCCCGCAGGCCAAGGGGGAACCCGTCCTGTTCGCCCAGGATGAACACCCGCGGCCGGATACCACACTAGAGAGGCTGGCAAGGCTCAAGGCGATTTTTCGGGAAGGGGGGACGGTCACGGCGGGCAATTCCTCGGGCATCACCGATGGGGCGGCGGCCGTCGTTGTCACGTCCATGCGCAAGGCAAAAGAGCTGGGCCTGAAGCCCTGGTTCCTCATCCGTTCCTGGGGCTGGGCCAACGTCGAGCCGGCCATCATGGCGATGAGCCCGATCCCGGCGACGCGAAAGGCCGTACAGAAGGCTGGACTGAAGGTGGAGGACATCGACCTGTTTGAGATCAACGAGGCCTTTGCCGTCAAGGTCATCGCCTGTGAGCGAGAGCTCAAGATCGACAACGCGAAGATCAACATCCATGGCGGTTCGATCGCCATCGGCCATCCTATCGGGGCCTGCGGGACCAGGATCTTCGTGACGCTCTTGCACGCCCTCCAGGATCGGCGTTTGCGGTATGGTGCGGCCTCCATGGGGGCCGGTGGTGGGGAAGGGAACGCCTTGGTGGTGGAGCGTCTCACGTAGGAGGGGGAGTGTGGCCCAACAGGATGTCCTGAAGCAATGGCAGGAGGAGATGATCCGCCAGGCCAAGAGGACGGCAAAGGCGAAGGAGCTTTTCCTCGCGACGTGCGATCCCGAGGTCGGACAGACGCCCCGGGATCTCATCTACCGGAAGGGCAAGGCAAGACTGTATCGATATCGACCGACGGCGGAGGCAGTCTATCCTGTCCCCGTTTTCATGGTCCCGAACCTCGGGATCAGCCGCCCCTACATCTTCGACTTGCTGCCCGGCAATAGCTTTATCGAATACATGGTAAAGCAGGGGTTCGACTTCTATCTCCTCGACTGGGGGATCTTCGGGGATGAGGACGATGGCCTGACCGTGGACGAGTGCGTACTGCGCATCCTCCCGGTCATGGTGAAGAAGGTCCTCGAGAGTTCCCAGGCAAAGGAGGTCAGTCTGCTCGGCTACTGCATGGGGGCCCCCCTCAGCGCCTGTTACATCGCCCTTCACCCCGAAGCCCCTGTCCGTAATTTTATCAATATGGCTGGCCCCATCGATTTCGAAAAGGCGGGGTTCTTCACCACCTGGATGGATAAGCGTTACTTCGATGCGGAGAAGCTCGTAGACGCGTTTGGGGGGATGCCGGCGGACCTGATCCGGGCCGGGTTCAAGCTGCTGAAACCGACCGCGGACCTCAGCAGCTATACGAACCTCTGGTGGAACATGTGGAATGACCGGTACGTGGAGGGTTTCAAGGCCCTGAACAAATGGGCCAACGAGTATATGCCCATCCCTGGCTGCTTCTTCAAGCAGTGGGTGGAGGAGTTCTATCAGGGGAACACGATGGTCAAAGGTGAGCTCACCCTCGAGGGGAGACGGGTAGACCTGTCCAACATCCGTTGTTCGGTCTTGGTGGTGGGGGCGCAAGCCGATTACATCGCCCCGGCGGCGTGCGTCAGGACTCTGGTCGATGTGGTGTCGAGTCGGGATACGGAGTATGTCGAGTTGCCGGGGGGGCACATCTCGTTGATCGCCGGCCGGCAGGCGGCGACCGTCGCGTGGCCCAAGGTCCGGGGCTGGCTGGGCCCCCGATCCCAATGATAGGCGATGAGCGAAGATCGATGGCGGAGCGTCACTAGGGAGGCGACCATGAGCGGCGCGGCGTGGGCAGAGGAGATGCTCCAGCAATGGCAGCAGTCCACACAACAGGGGATCGAGGCCTGGCAGGCGATGCTCGGTCGGACCCCGCAGCCGAACCTCTCCCAGTATTGGATGCCCTTCTTCAACCAGGGGGCGTCGCTTCTGTCCCAGATGGTCAGGGAGGGCGGGTCGCCCGAGGTGCTTCAGCTCTGGAAGCGGTTCCTGGACGAGGGGATCGAGGCGTGGTCGAAGGCCCTGGAGGGTGCCTTGGCGTCTGAGGGTTTCGCCGCGGCCTTCGGGAAGTATCTCGACCAGTACCTCGGCGCGGCCGGCCCGGTACAGAAGGAGATGAAGAAGGCCGGTGAGGCGTATCTGAAGGCGCTCGGCCTCCCCTCGCGGAATCAGATCGCCGAGATGACTTCTCAGATCTCTTGGGTGGAATCGAGGATCGAGGAGCTCGAGGCAAAGATCGAAGGAGTGATGGGCAGCCTCGCCTCGTTGCAGGCGACCCTCGAGAAGGCCCGCAGGGAGGGGACGTTAGCCTCCTGAGGCGAAAGAAAAAACGAAGGCCCCGCCTCGACGACGGGGCCTCTGCCTTGCCGCGAACTCGCCTTAGTTCTTCAGGCCGTACAGCTTCAGGACCTTTTGAGAATACTTCGTGAAGGTTTCCCGGGTCTCTTCGCCGGTCTGCTCCAGGAGATGCTGGACCTTGTCGGCGAACCGGCTGAGCGCCTGCCGGTGCAGCTCCCCGAGACGCGTGATCTGCTCGCCCCCCTCCCAAGAGAGGGCCACGGCCTTCTGGGTGGCCGCCATCACGTCCTTGGGTGCATCCTGGACGACCTCGGTCTGCCGGGTCCAGAGCTGCCGGGCCTCATCGGAAGCCTGGCGGAGGGCTGCCTGGACGTCGCTGGCATACTGAACCCCTTCGCGGGCGATGGCGGCATTCAGGTCGACGCCCCGGCCCGAGATGTCCCGGTTGAAGTCGCCCGTCATGGCGAACGCCTCGAGTGCCTTATTGACCGTCCCGTTCAACGCCTCAGTGGTCCTGTTGGTGATCTCTTCAAACTTCTCGTGCACCATGATCCTCCTCCTTCTCCTTGTATGGCTCCCTTCCCCCTCGGTCCATCGCCTCCTCTCCGCTGACCCGAGAGGAGCTGAACCTTTCAGCTAGAATATAACGCGGTGCATTATTCTTGTCAAGTATTTTCTTGCGTCGCATCACAATATTCTAACGCGAAGTGTTAAGTCATTGATTCTTATGTGGTTTAATACTAGAGATGGCTCTGAAGTGTCCAGCGTCCTGGGAAATCGGGCATTGGGGGTTGGAGTTCTAGACCCTCTCGACGATCAGGGCGATCGCCTCGCCGCCCCCAAGGCAGATGGCACAGAGTCCCCGTCGGGCCTGGCGTTCCTTCAAGAGATAGAGGAGCGTGGTGAGGATGCGAGCTCCTGTGGCACCAATGGGATGACCCAAGGCCACGGCCCCCCCTTTGACGTTGACGCGGTCCTCGGTGAGCCCCAGGATCTGCATGTTGGCTAACGCGACGGCTGAAAAGGCCTCATTGATCTCGAAGAGGTCAATATCCTCGAGCGTCAGGCCGGTATGCTTTAGTACCTGCTTGATGGCCTCAGCGGGCGCGATCGTGAACCATTCGGGGGCGAGGGCGGCTTGCGCGTACCCGACGACCCGGGCGACCGGTGTGATTCCCAATTGAGCCGCCCGCCTCCCCGAGAGGACCGTCACCGCTGCCGCCCCGTCGTTTACGGATGGCGCGTTCGCCGCCGTGATGGTCCCGCCCTCCTTGAAGGCGGGTTTGAGCGTTGGGACCTTCTCGAGGGCGAGCCGCCCGGGCTCTTCATCCTCCTCCACGATCGTCGTTTCGCCCTTGCGCCCAGGAATCGGGACCGGGATGATCTCCGCCTTGAAGCGCCCCTCCCGCTGGGCTGTCAGGGCGCGGGTGTAGCTCTGCACGGCATACCGATCCTGCTCCTCCCGGGACAGACGGTATCTTTCGGCGCACATCTCGCCGGAAATCGCAACATGCATGCCGTTGATGACGTCCCACAGACCATCGTGGATCATGCTGTCGATGAGCTGGCCATGACCCATTCGGTATCCGGTCCGGGCCTTGTCCAAGACATAGGGGGCCCGGCTCATGTTCTCCATGCCCCCCGCCACGATGATCTCGGCATCACCGCTCCGGATGGCCTGGGCTGCCATCGTGACCGCCTTGAGGCCTGAGCCGCAGACCTTGTTGATCAAGGTTGCGCCGACCGACTTGGGCAGGTCGGCTGCGATCGCCGCCTGTCGTGCCGGGGCCATGCCCAGGCCAGCGCTCACCACGTTGCCGAGATACACCTCATCGACCTGGGCCGGCTCGAGGTGCGCGCGACGCAGCACTTCGGCAACGACCAGACCGCCTAACTGGGGGGCCGGAACGGACGCGAGGGCTCCGTTGAAGCTCCCGATGGGAGTCCGCACAGCACTCCCGATGAGAATCTCATCCATGGTGGACCTCCTTCGTCGATCCCCGGATTCCCCCTCCTAGTTCAGAGTGGGTTCCTCGATCTCGCTCGAGCATCGCGGACAGCGAGGCCCGAGATGGTAGCCGTGATCCCAGCAAAAGCCCTCTGCAATTTCTATCGCTGACGTGATGGCTGCCATCTACCCTCCCCTTTCTTTTCTTTCAGGAGTGCATTTCTTGTTCCAAGAGGTGTCGTGGTCTCCTCGGCTCTCTTCACCACCCCAAAGGCCCCCACCGCGATATTACAAATAATATAACACGCTGCGTTATATTAGTCAAGATGTGTCAGTGGGGGGTCGCCAAGCTGATGCAAGGAGTCATGAATTTTCCAGGGTATCAGGCGACCGGCAAGGAGAGATCAAAGGCCTCCTGGGGAGGCGCGTGGAATTGGCGGGCGATCCGGCGCTGAAGCTTTTTGGTTCCAGCTATCCCCGCTCCGTTTCGTGTTCGTGGATCCTTTGTTCCAAGCGATCAAGGCTCGCCTTGAGAGACTCGAGTTCAGCTTTGAGCGATGCGTCTCTCTGCCCCTCGGACTTCCCCTCGGTGGGCGCTTGGCCCTGATTGACCTCCCACCCCGGAGGTATCCATCCCCGGGTCGTCCACTCCCTCCAGAGCTTGCCGGCGTCTGTCTGCGTCGCCATGAGGGCCTCCAGGTTCGAAAACAGTTGCCTCTGGAACAGGGTCTGGAGAGAGTGTCCGTATTGGATCACTTGGTGGAGGAAGCTCACCGGCAAGAGGTTTTTCCGCTTCTTCTCCTCTTCGAGGATGATCTGGGCCAGCGTGACGGTGGTCAAATCTTCCTGGGAGGCGCTATCCACGACCTTGACCTGCTTGCCCTCGCGGATCAGCCCTGCGATTTCCTCGAGGGTGATATAGCGGCTCCGGCTCGAGTCGTAGAGTTTCCGGTTGCTGTATTTCTTTATGACGATCGGCTCCTCGGCCATGCAGACACCTCATCCCCTACACATACATCCCCCCATTCACATTCAGCACCTGACCGGTGATGTAGCTCGCGTCCTCCGAGCCCAAAAAGACGACCGCCTTTGCTACCTCCTCCGGTTTGCCAAATCGCCGCAGGGGGATCTGGGCGAGGATCTTCTGCTTCACGTCGTCGGGGACGCCGGAAACCATGTCGGTCGCGATGAACCCCGGCGCGATCGCGTTCACCGTGATCCCCTTCCCGGCCAGCTCCCTGGCCAAACTCTTCGTAAAGCCGAGGAGGCCAGCCTTGGCCGCCGCGTAGTTGGCCTGGCCGAAGTTCCCCATCTGCCCCACGATGGATGAAATGTTGATGATCCTGCCATAGCCGCGGGCCGCCATCCCGTCGAGAAAGACTTTCGTGCAGTAGAAGACGCCGTTCAGGTTCACCGAGATCACGGACCTCCAGGTGTCGTCGTCCATCTTGGCAAAGCTCTTATCCCGATTGATACCGGCGTTGTTCACAAGGATCTCGACCCGTTCAAACCGCTTGAGTACCGCATCGCGCATGCGCTGGACCTGCTCGGGGTCGCTGACATCGGCCTGGTAGATGTCGCTCGCCCTTCCTGTTCTTTCGATCGCCTGAGCGACTTCTCTGGCCATGGCTTCGTTCCGCTGGTAGTTGACGGCCACATCGGCCCCTTCCTCGGCCAGCGCCAGTGCGATCGCCCGGCCGATTCCGCGCGAGCCTCCAGTGACCACGGCAACCTTCCCTTTGAGCCTCATCGCTTCTCCCTCCGCGTCGAAGGCCTCTGTCTGCCGTCGTGACGACACAATATAGCTCGTCCCAACGTCGAACGCAATGTCTAACGAGAACAACGCAAGTCTTTGTTTTTCAATAGGATACATCCACCTTCAAAGGATAACGCACGCGCTATAACGCAACTGCTAAAAATTGCTTGACAGTGGAACGAGGGTTGCAGTCTAATTCCCAGAAACAGAAAGGAGCAGATAATGGAACCAGCCGTAATTGTGAGTGCGGTTAGGACCCCTATAGGCACCTTTGGGGGGGCGCTTAAGGAGACACCCGCGACAAAGCTCGGAGCGGTCGCCGTCGCTGAGGCCGTGAAGCGGGCCCATCTGGCGCCCGATCAAATAGGCGAGGTGATCGTGGGCAATATCCTCCAGGCGGGCCTTGGCCTGAACCCGGCTCGGGTCGCGGCGCTTGAGGCTGGCATCCCCATCGAGGTGCCGAGTTACACGATCAATAAGGCGTGCGGCTCAAGTATTAAGGCGGTGATCCTGGGGGCCCAGAGCATACTGCTCGGCGAGGTGGACATCGTGGTGGCCGGGGGTATGGAGAGCATGAGCACCTCCCCTTACCTCCTTCGGCGGGCACGGTGGGGGCAGCGGCTAGGGCACGGCCAGGTCGAGGATACCATTCTGGCCGATGGCCTCACCTGCCCTATTACCTCTGTCCACATGGGAGTGACCGCCGAGCAGATCGCCCGAAAGTATGGGATCAGTCGAGAGGAGCAGGACCGCTTCGCCGTGCGCAGCCAGGAGAAGGCCCAGCGGGCCATCAAGGATGGGAAATTCGAGGGGGAGATCGTGCCGGTCCAGATCCCGCAGCCGAAGGGCGATCAGCTTATGTTCGCCCAGGATGAGCATCCCCGCGACACGACCCTGGAGAAGATGGCCAGGCTGAAGCCGGCCTTTCAGGAGGGCGGGACCGTCACGGCAGGGAACGCCTCTGGGATCAACGACGGGGCTTCGGCAGTGGTCGTCACCTCGATGCAGAAGGCGCGGAAGCTAGGACTGAAACCGTTGGGAGCCATCAGGAGCTGGGCCTCGGCGGGGGTCGATCCGAGCTTTATGGGGATGGGGCCCGTCCCCGCCTGCCGGAAGGCGTTGGAGAGGGCGGAGCTCAAGCCAGACGAGATCGACCTCTATGAGATTCACGAAGCCTTTGCTGCGCAAGTGTTGGGGGTCCTGCGGGAGTTTCCCGTTCCGGAGGAGAAGCTCAACATCCATGGCGGAGGCATCGCCCTGGGGCACCCCATTGGGGCCAGCGGGGCTCGGATCCTGACAACGTTGCTCTACGCCCTCCACGATCGCGGCGGTCGTTATGGGTTGGCCACCGGCTGTATCGGCGGCGGCCAGGGGATCGCGATGGTCGTCGAACGGCTGGAGACCCTCTGAGCTTATACACGGCATCCCTTCATTGTTGACCGCGCCCCTCGTCACGTTGGCACCCCTCCGCCACACACGACCCGGGCCTCCGTTGACAGCACGTGCCTCATCGCATAGAATGAAAATGTTCGACCGCAGAGGTGTGTGCAAAGGGATGAAGGCGATGAGATCGATGCCGTCCTGGGTGCGGGATCTCCATGAGGGGATCGAGGCAGAGGCCTCAAGCCTCTTTATCCTACACCACAATATCGCCGATTATGTCCCGCTCGGTCAGGCCTTTCTCCCCCTTCCCGCCTTTCTCGCTCAGTGGTTGGAACAGACGGATACCGTCATCTTCTACAATCGATCTACCGGTCTCCGCTTTCCCGATGAGGAGACGCAGCGACGATTTCGGGAGGGGGCGGGTCTCAAGGGTGAGCGCGACCAGCGGGACGCCCACCTGGAAGACCAGCGGCGACGGGCGTTGATGGCATTGGGCGAGGCGACAGGCGTGGAGCCTCCCTCGTTGCCTACGCATCCGAGCAAGGTCATCCCGCTGGTGGGCCAGGCCCTCCGGTCGGGGCGTCTCCGGAATGGGCGGCGACGCGCGATCGCCGTGCTGGAGTATGCCGAAAGTATCGCCCCGGCGGCAGATATTTCCTGCATGCACGAGGATGATCGCACCAACTTGGTGGCCCTCCTGAGTTTCGCGGCCGACCGCGCCATCCCTGAGCAGGGTGGGGTCCTCCTGCTCACCGTCGGCAATCTCGCTGACCTACACCCCACCCTGCGCCAACCGGGGGGTCGGGTCGAGGTGATCGAGGTTCCCCTCCCCGATGAGGCGGAGCGGCTGCAGTATGTCGAATACCTCCTGGATCAGGATGGCCCGAAGCTGAGCATGAGTGCGGAGGCGCTGGCGCGGGCAACCGCCGGGCTGACCCGACTCCATCTCGATCAGCTCTGCCGCCATGCCAAGACGAAGGGATCTCCCTTGACCTTTGAGGAGATCAAGCAGCGCAAGCGGGAGATCTTGCGGCAGGAGCTGTATGGCATGGTGGAGCTCGTCGAGCCGAGCTTCGAATTAGACACTATCGGGGGGCTCGCCGCAGTTAAGGAGTTCCTGCGGGAGGTGATCCAGGCCATTCGGGATGGGGACCTGAAGATGGTCCCTCGGGGGATCACGCTGCTCGGGCCCCCGGGAGTGGGGAAGACGGCCGTGGCCGAAGCGCTGGCGAAGGAGTGCGGGTTCAACTTTGTCAAGATCACCAACCCGCGAGAGAAGTGGGTCGGGGCCTCGGAGCGGAACTACTGGAAGATCCTGCAATCCCTCCGGGCCTTGACGCCCCTCGTGGTGCTTGAGGACGAGGCGGATCAGAGCGAGCAGTCGCGGGATGAAGTCAGTGGGGACTCGGGAGTGGGTAACCGGTTGCGGCAGATGCGCTTCGAGTTTACTGGCGACCCGACCATCCAGGGGAAGGTCCTGTGGATCCGGATCACGAACCGTCCAGATAGGCTGGATCCTGCGGAACGTCGCTCAGGTCGGTTCAGCGAGCGGATTCCCCTGCTCATGCCGGATGCGGATGAGCGGGTCGCCATCTTCGGCATCATGCCAAAGAAGCACGACTTTGCCACTACGGCCGTCGATCTTACCAAGATGGCGAAGCTCTGCGAGGAGCGGTTTCCGGGGCAGATCACGGGGGCGGATATCGAGGAGATCTCGCTCAGGGCCTACCGCCATGCACGGGTTCGGGGGGCGAAGGCGGTGGGGGAAGAGGATTATCGCTGGGCTATTGTGGACTTCATTCCCTCTCAGTCGGCGGATGTGATCGGTCGGCAGGAGCTCATGGCGGTTTCCCACTGCTCCTCCCGCCGCTTCCTGCCTGAGCGATACCGGGACGTTGGAGCCGAGCGGCTCCGGTCCCCCGGATAGTCTGGGGGACGGACGGGTTCCGCCGCCTCCCACGGGTCTAGGAGACGTCGAGGGCGAAGATGTTCCCCATCTATGTGAAGGAGCCGGGGTTCCGCGAGCCGGAAGACCCCATCTACTACGTGGTGACCAAGAGTGGCCTCTTTCAGGTCAAGCGGACCCCCGTCTTTCGCTCCCGGGTCCGCGTCCGTGGACTGTTATGGCTTGAGGAAGAGGAGGAGGGCGCACGCTTCCTACTACCGCCCATCCCCGAGAAGATTCTGGGTGAGACCATGGCCTTTTTCCGGGAGGTCTTTCGTAAGTACCGGGCCGAGGCGGCCGTGCTCCTCTATCTGAGGGAGGGGGCGGGGGAGTACGAAATCCGGATTCCCCCTCAACAGGTGGCCGGAGGTCACTGCCGGTATGAGATCGGACCGAATCCCCCCGGCTGTATCCGGGTCGGAACCATTCACAGCCACGGCGCGGCTGAAGCCTTCCATTCAGAGCTCGATGATCTCGACGAACAATATGACGATGGGCTCCATGTGACGATTGGATCCTTGCATGCCAAACCCTCCGTCTCCTGCTCGCTCGTCGTGGACGGCCGGCGCTTCGACCTGCAAGCAGGGGAGGTTCTCGAGGTCATGCCGTGGCAGTTGGAACCGACGATCCGCCTCGAGGATTCGGAAGCGGTGACGCCAGTTCCCCCTCCGGGTGATTCCGATCCCAGTGGCCGGCCCTCCGCCATTTGAACAAGGGTCCAAGGTCTGAAGTCCGAAGTCCAACGTCAAAAACGCTGGACTGTAAGACGAAGGTGGTGAAAAGGAATAACGAAGGCCGTTGACGTTCGAATGCTGGCCCTAAACGTACGCGGACGCTCGTGACTTTGGACATTGGACGTTGGACGCACAGACCAACATGCTCGAGATCAAGGTGATCGGTATTGGCGGGATCGGTTGTGCCCTACTTCCTTTCCTGGCAAGGTATCTGAACTACCAGGGAGAGCCGGCGCGCATTACCCTCATTGACGGGGATGAGTTTGAGCGGGCCAATGCGGATCGGCAGGCCTTTGGGACGCTGGGAAACAAAGCGAAGGTCAAGGCGACCGAGATGGCTCGCGAATTTCAGCGGCTGGCCTTCCGGGCCGTCCCCCAGTACATCAGCGAGGCCAACATCACCGAGCACGTTCAGGAGGGTGACACGGTTTTTCTGGGGGTGGATAACCATAAGACCCGGAAGGTCGTGAGTGACTATTGCGAGAAGCTTGCCACCGTCACGTTGATTTCCGGGGGGAATGATTTCAACGACGGGAACGTTCAGGTTCATATTCGCGAGGGAGGTCGGGACCGGACCGCCCCGATCACGCGGTACCATCCGGAGATCCGGAACCCCCGGGATCGCTCACCTGCGGAGATGTCGTGCGAGGAGCTGATGGCGCGCGGTTCGCCCCAGCTCCTCTTCGCGAATCTCGCCATTGCCTCGGCCATGCTGAACGCCTTCTATGGGATTCGCGAAGGGAAACTCACATACGGCGAGGTCTACCTCGACATCCTCGAGGGAAAGAGCAACCCAGTCAGACGTGAGGGAAAGCAATGACCGAACCTCTCAAGCAGGCGACGCGAGTCCGTCCGGCCTCCCCCACGGAGACCCAGGAAACGGTGCGGGTGATCTACGGGGTCCATTCCCTCGATGTGAACATCGCGGGGCGGAGCGTCGGAGAGGTCCGCGCCGCCCTCAGGCAGGCGTTGAACATCCCCCCCCAGGCCGTGGCGGTCGTCGATGGGCGCGAAAGCCTAGAGAGCTACATCCTCCAGATTGGTGAGGTTCTGGAGTTCGTCCGACTGGCCGGCGAAAAGGGGAGCCTCGAGGGTGGCCTCCTCACATGGGGTGGAAGAGTGTCAGGGAGATGCCGGCCGCCAGGGGGACCGTGATATTGTCATCCAGAGGCAGGGGGAGGCACTCCGTCACCGCCGCGACGATGGCCCCTGCGAAGGCGGTGGAGGCCGGGAAGAGAGGCAGGGTCACGAGAAAGGCTGTCACCAGGAAGGCACCTGTTCCCGACAGGGTCTTTCCCTTGGTGAGCCGGTAGCCTCCCATGGCCTGCCCGGCGACTGACGCGGCGGTGTCCGCGCAGGCGAGGACCAACAAGGCTGCAGCAGCGACGGTCCGCTCGAACATCAGGATCGTGAACCAGCAGGCCACAAGGTAATACGTGGATCCGGTGAGGCGTTTCTCCTCTTCGGGTCGCATCGCTCCTTGAAAAAGGCGGAGGAACCAAGGGTTCAGGGCAGGCCACCGCAGGCGCAGGACGTCTGCCACGATGAAGGGCAGGGCGAGGCTGCCCAGGATGAGGAGCGCCTGGAACTTTGTGAGGTTCAGGAGCAGGTAGATGAGGGGGATCAGACCGCCGACGAGGTGAATGAGCTTCCGGGCCGACTCGAAGGATGAAGGCCGCACCCGTCCCTCCCTTGCGTGGCCGCCTCGGGCCGAATCTTATAGATACTGTCCGTAGCGGATCTTTTCGACGACCTCTTTGATCTTCCGGTATTCCTCGATGACACGGAGCAGATCCTGGGTCTCCACAGGGCCCGGGTCCACCTTCCCCGACAGGGAGCCAAAACGCTTGGAGGGGCTGCTGAGAAAATCTTCCCACCGTCGGAGGGTGATCTCCTCGGCTCGCCGCATTATCCGCTCCACCGCGGTCCTCCTGCCATCCCCATATCATAGGGGGCAGAGTGAGTCAACGTCTCGGGCGAGGCGCCGAGAGTCCGAGCCATCCGTGGGTTCGCTGACGGGCGGGGGAGAGAAAACCAGGTCTCGACGATCAGTCCAGATAGATCAGGAGGGTACGGCCGGGATGGATGAGAGATCCCTGCAGGTCGTTCCAGCGCTCGAGGTCCTTGGAACTGACCCGGTGCGTCCTGGCAATTTCCCAGAGGCTATCACCCGGCTTGACGACGTACAGGCTGTAGTGCGAGGCGGGTCTGTTGTTCGTGGTCTGTTTGGTGGTGGAGGTCTCGGCGAGGGTCAACGCCGGGACCGGGACGTTGAGAGGGGTGCCGGCCCGGATGTGGTGAGGATTCTCTAAATGGTTCATCTCCATCAAGACCGCGACCGTGGTTCCATACCGCTGGGCGATGGTCGAAAGGGACTCTCCCGGTCGAACCCGGTGCTGGCGCCACGAGGGACCCCGCGCCTGGACGAGCCGGTCGAGGGCATCGAGGAAGACGGCCTTGCTTCCTGGGGGGAGATTGAGGAGATAGCCCTCCTGGGGGGGAGTGACGAGCCGATTGAGTTCGGGATTCCGGTCCCGCAGCTCCTCCGTACTGAGCCCCACCGCCTTTGCGAGAAGCCGGAGATCCGTCTGTTGAGAAAGGGCCACCTGATCAAGCTGCCACGACTCCTCGCTGGGGCGCTGGAAGCCGTACGCTTCGGGGTTCTTGGCAATGAGGGTCATCGCCATGAAGGCCGGCACATAGTACTTCGTCTCTCGGGGGAGATGGAGTTTCCAAAAGTCGGTCGTCCCCTGGCGCTTGATGGCCCGGAGAACCTTGCCCTCCCCCGCGTTATACGCGGCAATGGCTAAGGGCCAGGACTCGAACATCGCGTAGAGGTCCGCCAGATAGTGCGCCGCCGCCGCCGTGGCCTTCACCGGATCACGACGTTCATCCACCCACCAATCGATCTTCAGGCCGTACTTGCGGCCCGTCCCCTTGATGAACTGCCATATCCCGGATGCCCTCGCCCGTGAGTAGGCGTACAGCTTGAATGCACTCTCGATATAGGCCAAGTTCACCAGGTCTTCGGGGAGCGCCTTGTCCGCAAAGATCTTGCGCATCAGTGGGAGGTATCGCCCTGAGCGCTCCAGGGCCTCCCCGGTCAACTCGCGCTTCTTCGTGGTGAAGAGCTCGATGTAGGCCTGAACCTCGTGGCGGATCTCCAGGGGGATGTCGGAAGGGAGCTCCGGTTTTTCTGCCGGTGGCACTGCCTCCTCCAAGGCCGTCACGTCCTCGGGGCTCACGAGGGAGGCCTCCCCTTCAAAGGGGGTCACATGCATCGCGCGGATACCGGCCAACTCGTCTAGGAGGGCTTCGAGATCCTCGAGCAACTGTCCTCGGCGGCGCCCCGGGTCCGGTGTCGAAGGAGCCCCGTCGCTCGAGAGAAGCGCACGGGCCCGGGTGAGGAGGGTGATCGCCTCATGAGCTTTTCCCTCTCCCCACTCGCGTTTGGCCTGTTGGACGAGCTCCTGGACCTCTATTACAAGGGGATCCTCTGATCGGCCGTCTTTCCCGTCGATCGCCCACAAGGGCGCGACGGGCGATGGTACGGCGATGGCAGGCTTGGATGGTTGTAAGGGAGCAAGTGGAGCGTCAGCAGCGGCACAGCAAATGAGCGAGGGGTGGTGGGACCTCTGCTGTCCGGGAGGGGAGGGGCCGATGGGCGAAGGGGACAGGGCGCATCCCGTGAGGAGAAGAATACCACCGATCGGGACCCACCATGCGAGGACAGAATTACGATCCACCCGGTCCTCCCTGGAGTGTCGAGGCGGACGGGTTTCGCCCGCCCAGGCGCCTCAGTACGTGCAGGAGGGCGGGAAGAACGCATTGGGTGGCCTTATACCCTTCTTCCTCTATCAAGTCAAGCGCCTCAAAGGCCAGAAGCACGTGCGACTCACTCTCCGCATACATCCCAGAAACTCCCTCCCGTGGCGCAGAGGTCGCTTTGCATGGTCCGTGCCAAGTCGCGGAGACTCCTCAGGGCCTCCCCCCTGCCCCCTTCTTTGCAGAGTCAGGCACCGATGATCGCCCCGATGCTGATCCCACGACCCGCTTCGGCACGAGCTGTGCCTCCGTCAGGACTTGCCAAGCCCCCAGACGAGTAGTCCCCCAGGCTAGCTCGCCAGCCAGGATGAGGCTGAATTGGCCAGAAGGCTTCTGCTGTATGGGTGGAAATCGAGGCGCATTCACCGGAACCCGGGGGGGAGGGTGGAGTCGTCGATCCACGACAGGTAATCCGGCAGGCCAGAGGTGATAGGGAAGGAAATGATCTCAGGGACGGTGTATGAGTGGAGCGCTCTCACCAGGCCCTGCACTTTTGGGAAGAGATCGGCCCGCCCCTTGCCGATGAGCAGCACTTCTGCCTCCTCCTGGACCTTCCCCTCCCACCAAAAGAAGGACCGAACGGCGGGGACGATATTGACGCAGGCGGCGAGACGCTCCTCCAGCAAAGACCTGGCGATCCTCTCTCCTTCCTCGGCCGAGGCGGTGGTGATAAAGAAAACGATATGTTTTGCCGACGCCTCAAGGTCCGACATTGGGTGCTGCACCTCTTCGTCGGAGTCCGCCACTGGGGTCACTTGGGCCAAGATCGGGCAACGGGTGCTGTGGCGAGGGCGGCGGCCGTCAAGGGCGAGGTGTCTTTCCCCCTGCCCGCCTCAGAAGCCTTCCTACTCTAGGAGAAAGGTGGAGGCCTGTCAAGCTCGTCTTGCCTTCGCTCCGTCCTGCTGATTCAGCGAAAGCCGGCGGCGAGACCCTCGCTCAGGCCGACGGACGACCTCTGTCACATTCCGAACGTAGATGACTCCCATACCCTCCCCATGATCATAGAGCCAAAAGAATCAACTGGTTAAATCTATGTCTATATACTTGACAAATATTGACTCAAGTTTTATACTATGGATCGAATAAGGTTCAGGCTTTGACATTCATCACTAACCAAGAAGGAGGCCCAGAGGTGGCTAAGGTGATTGGGATTGATCTCGGAACGACGAACTCGGTCGTGGCGGTTATGGAGGGGGGAGAACCTGTTGTTATCCCCAATGCGGAGGGGGCGAGGCTTACCCCGTCGGTGGTGGCCTTTACGAAGGATGGGGAACGCCTGGTGGGCCAGGTGGCCAAGCGTCAGGCGATCACGAATCCCGAGAATACGATCTTTTCGATCAAACGCTTCATGGGCCGCCGGTACGAGGAGGTCCTCCAGGAAATTAAGCTCGTTCCGTACAAGGTCGTCAAGGGCCCCGGTGGGGATGCCCGGGTCGAAGCGCGCGACAAGCAGTATTCACCCCCCGAGATCTCGGCCATGATCCTGCAGAAGCTCAAGACCGATGCCGAGGCCTACCTGGGGGACAAGGTCACCAAGGCGGTCATCACCGCGCCTGCCTACTTTAACGATAGTCAGCGGCAGGCGACGAAGGATGCAGGAGCGATTGCGGGACTCGAGGTCCTGCGGATCATCAACGAGCCGACAGCCGCCGCCCTGGCCTACGGCCTGGACAAGAAGAAGGACCAGAAGATCGCGGTTTTCGATCTCGGGGGCGGGACCTTTGACATCTCGGTGCTCGAGATCGGGGAGGGGGTCTTTGAGGTCAAGGCCACCAACGGGGATACGCATCTGGGCGGCGACGACTTCGACCAGCGGATCATCGACTGGATCGTCGCCGAGTTCAAGAAGGACCAGGGGATTGACCTCAGCAAGGATCGGATGGCGCTGCAACGCCTGAAGGAGGCGGCAGAGAAAGCCAAGTGTGAGCTGTCCACGGTCATGGAGACCGAGATCAATCTCCCCTTCATCACCGCCGACGCCTCGGGGCCCAAGCATCTGAGCATGAAGCTGACGCGGTCGAAGCTGGAACAACTGGTGGAGGATCTGATCGATCGGACCTTGGGTCCCGTCCGCCAGTGCCTGGAGGATGCCAAGATCAAGCCCGGTCAGATCGACGAGGTGATCCTGGTGGGAGGACAGACCCGGATGCCCCGGGTGCAGCAGGTGGTGAAGGACCCCTTTGGCAAGGACCCGCACCGCGGGGTCAATCCGGACGAGGTGGTGGCGATCGGTGCTGCCATTCAAGCCGGCGTGCTCGGTGGCGAGGTTCGGGATGTGGTGCTCCTGGATGTGACGCCGCTGTCCCTCGGGATCGAGACCCTGGGTGGCGTGCTGACGAGACTCATCGACAGGAATACCACCATCCCGACGCGCAAGAGTGAGGTCTTCACGACCGCGGCGGACAATCAGACCTCGGTCGAGGTCCATGTGCTGCAGGGGGAGCGTGAGATGGCTCGGGACAACCGGACCCTCGGCCGGTTCCACTTGGTCGGGATCCCGCCGGCCCCCAGGGGAGTTCCTCAGGTCGAGGTGACGTTCGACATCGATGCCAATGGCATCCTGAATGTCGGCGCGAAGGATACGGCCACGAGCAAGGAGCAAAGAATCACCATCACCCATTCCAGCGGTTTGGGCAAGGACGAGATCGATCGGATGGTGAAAGAGGCCGAGGCCCACGGCGCCGAAGATAAGCAGCGTCGGCAGGAGATCGAGGCCCGGAACCAGCTCGACTCTCTCGTCTATACGACGGAAAAGATGCTCAACGAAAACCGGGAGAAGATCCCCATGGGTGAGATCTCCGGCATCGAGGCGGCCTTGCAGGAGGGGAAGAAGGCCCTTGAATCCGGAAAGGCTGATCAAGTCCGTCAGGCCATCGAGCAGATCACGAAGGCGTCTCACAAAATGGCCGAGGCCATGTATCGGCGGACCGAAAGCCAGCAGCAGGGGACCGGCGCCCAGGCCGGCGAGCAGGCGAAGGGTGGCGATCGCCCGACCGAAGGAGAGGTGGTGGACGCCGAGTTTGAGGATCTCGGTGGCGACAAGAAGTAACAGGCAGGGTGTAGCAGGAGAAAGGAGGGAGGTCGCAATGGGAATTGTGCGGTGGGATCCGTTTCAAGGCTTAGTCTCGCTCCAGGAGCGCATGAATCGACTCTTTGAGCAGACATTGGACCGCTCTCGGGGAGAACGAGAGGGGATGGCGGCCGGGACCTGGGCACCGGCCGTGGATATCTATGAGACGCCCGACAGTATCGTCCTGCAGGCAGAGTTGCCCGGCCTCAGCAAGGACGACATTGACATCCAGGTCCGGGACAACGTCCTGACCCTCAAGGGCGAGCGGCGCTCGGAGAAGGAGGTCAAGGAAGGGAACTATCTTCGAGTGGAGCGGGCGTACGGGGGCTTCCAACGGGCCTTCACCCTGCCGGCCGCTGTTCAGGCCGACAGGATCCGGGCCGTCTTCAAAGACGGGGTCTTGGACGTGAGTATCCCTAAGGCTGAAGAGGCCAAGCCGAAGCAGATCAAGATCGAGGTGAAATAGCCCTGCGCGCGGGGCGCCGGGTCGATTTCATGGCGGCACTCTGCGCTCGTCGGGGCGGTCGTGAGACGAAAGGAGGCGTAAGAATACAATGACAGCGAATGCGGTATTTTCTCGGGTCGGCAGCGAGAACCCTCTTGCCGACGCCCTGGCGATTCAGGATGTGTTGGACACCTTCCTCGGCCGCCGTCGCGGGGAGGCGTACCGGAGGGAGGCGACATGGGTCCCTCTTGTGGACGTCTATGAGGCGCAAGACGCCTTCGTGATCCGGGCAGAGCTCCCCGGACTGCGGCAGGAGGAGATCGGGGTATCCATCCACGATAATATCCTCACGCTCCGTGGCGAACGGAAGCCGGACGCGAAGGTGAAGAAGGAGAGCTACCATTGGCGGGAGCGCTTCACCGGTCCGTTCCATCGCACGCTCAGCCTCTCCTCGGTGGTGGACACCGGCGGGGTCAAGGCCACCTACCGGGAGGGGGTCTTGGAGATTCGTCTCCCCAAGAAGGAGGAGGCGAGGCCGCGCACCATCAAGGTGGAAGCTGCCTAGGGCGTTGCGGAAGTTCAGGGCCCATGACCTTTCTGGAGGGGGGGGTGGGCCCTTTTATCCTTTTCCGGGTAGATCGCGATGACCAAGCGGGATTACTATGAGGTCCTGGGGGTTCCTCGGAACGCCTCGGAGCGTGAGATCAAGCGCGCGTATCGAAAGCTCGCCCGGAAGTATCACCCCGATGTCAACCCGGGAGATCCAACGGCCGAGGCGAAGTTCAAGGAGGTGAACGAGGCATACGAAGTTCTAAGTGATCCGGGCAAGCGCCGCCAGTACGATCAGTTTGGCCATCAGCCGTTTGCCTCGGCACCCACAGAGGGGACTGGTCCCGGCTTCGGATCCGACTTCGGCCCTTTTGCCGATTTCGCTCGGGGTGGGTTTGGGGACATTGGGGATCTCTTTTCGGATATCCTCGGCGGCCAGCCAAGGGCGACGACGGCTCCCCAGAAGGGAGAGGACCTTCATTACTCTGTCGACCTGAATTTTGAGGACGCTATCCGAGGGCTCTCACCCGAAATCACCGTGCAAAAGCACGTACCCTGCGAGGTCTGTCAGGGGAGCGGAGCGGCCGTCGGATCCGCCCCCCAGTCCTGTCCCGACTGTGGAGGCAGCGGACGACGACAGGTCTCCAGGGGCATCTTGAGCATGGCATCCCCCTGCCCCCGGTGTCAGGGGAGCGGAAGGGTGATCCTCAAGCCGTGCCAGAGCTGCGGGGGCCGGGGACTGGTCTACCGAACCGAGCAGCTGAAGGTCAAGATCCCTCCCGGCGTGGACACCGGATCGCGGATTCGCCTCGCCGGCATGGGAGAGGCGGGAAGGAATGGGGGTCCACCTGGGGATCTCTACGTGACGACCCGGGTCCAGCCCCACCCCCTCCTGGAACGGAAGGGTGACAATATCTACTTGACCATCCCCATTACCATCACGGAGGCAACACTGGGGGCGCGGGTCGAGGTTCCGACGGTGGACGGAATGGCCACCATGGTGATTCCTCCCGGCACCTCGAGTGGCCGGGTCCTGCGCTTGAGGGGAAAAGGGGTGCCGCATCTCAAAGGGAGTGGGCGAGGAGATCAGTACGTGACGGTCAAGGTGGTCGTTCCCCAGAATCTCGATGAACGGTCTCAGCAGCTCCTCCGGGAGTTCGCCCGGTTGAATCCCATGGATCCCAGGCGGGATCTGAAGACGTAGGGTCCGGAGGTGGATATGCCGAGGAAGAAGAGGCCTCTCTACATGATCAGCGTGGTGGCCGAGATGTTTGATATACACCCCCAGACCCTCAGGACCTATGAGCGGGAAGGGTTGATCCGGCCGGCGAGGACCGGGGGGAACACGCGCCTCTATTCCGAAGAGGATCTGGATCGGATCGATCTCATCCTGCGCCTCACGAATGAGCTCGGGGTGAATCTTGCCGGAGTAGAGGTCATCCTCAACATGCGGGACCGCATGGAGCAGATGCGCCGGGAGGCGGTAGAGACCTTCGAGACGGTCTTCAGGATGGTAGGAGAGGAGCTGCTTCACCGCCGGCAGGGGCCGGGCCTCGTCCCGGTCGGGCGGCGGGGTTTGACCCGGCGGGTCCCGCCTCGCGAGGCCGAATCCCCTTGACACTTGTGGGATGATATTCTACGTTGGTTGAAACGTTCGAGCGCATCCGCAGGGTATATCACAGGAGAGACGTGAGTCATGGGAAACACCTTTAAGACCGTGTTTCTTTTGGGGGCCTTGACCGGCCTCCTGATTGTCTTCGGAAATTACTTCGGAGGGACGCAGGGGATGATGATTGCCTTCCTCTTCGCCCTCGTCTTGAACTTCGGTGCCTACTGGTACTCCGACAAGATCGTGCTGGCCATGTACAGGGCGCGGCAGGTCACCGAGGCGGAGGCCCCCGAGCTGGTGGGCCTGGTCCGATCCCTGAGCCAGCGGGCGCGCCTCCCGATGCCCAAGGTCTGGATCGTTCCGTCCCCGGCCCCGAACGCCTTTGCCACCGGGCGGAACCCGGAGCATGCCGCCGTCGCGGTGACCGAAGGGCTCCTGCAGACCATGAACCGCGACCAGCTCGAAGGGGTGCTGGCTCATGAGTTGGGCCATATCACGAACCGGGACACCTTGATCAGCGCGGTTGCGGCTACGCTGGCGGGGGTGATCATGATGCTCGCCAATATGGCCAGGTGGGCGGCCTTTCTCGGGGGTGGCCGCGACGACGAGGATAGGGGAGGCGGCATCGTAGGTCTTTTGGTCATGTCGATGCTGGCCCCGATCGCTGCCCTGCTTATTCAAATGGCCATCTCGCGCACCCGGGAGTTCCTCGCGGATGCAACGGCCGCCCACCTCACAAAGAAGCCCGTTGCCCTGGCCTCAGCCTTGGAGCGGCTTCAGATGGCTGCCGAGCGCATTCCCCTCGATGCCAACCCGGCGACGTCGCATCTGTTCATCGTGAATCCACTCTCGGGAAGGAGCCTGCTTCGTCTGTTCTCCACCCATCCCTCCGTCGAGGAGCGAGTCAAGCGCCTCCGGGCCATCCAGGTCTAGAAGTGCACCCCGTGCGAGGGAGCAAAAGGGCGGGCAGAGCCGGCCCGCCCTCGCATGCGTGGTGGCTTCTTTCCTTGCTTTCGGCAGTGATGGCGGGCGGCTGTCTGTTTGTGGGCCCCGCGCCTCCCGAGCAGGTAAATATCCGTCCGTTGCCTCCTCGCCTCCCCACGTACACGGTCAGCGGTCAAGCCATCATTGCAGCCCCCGGGCCGATCAGCGTCACGGTGCAGCCCGTGGGCCCGGAGGAGGTCCATGGGTATTTCCGCAGCCGTCCTCCCAGGGTGAACCCCTTTCAAGGGATGCAGAAGGCCATCACTCCCTTCTTGGTGCGCATCGAAAATCGGACCAGGGACCAGGTGACGTTTGATCCGGGGTTGGCGGTCCTCAAGGATCAGGATAACCGTCCGGCGACCGCATGGGATGCGATGGATCTGCATCAAACCTTTGGAGAAAAACCGGCGTTGCTCCAGGCGGCCCAGGGAGGGGTCTTTACCGGGTATCTCGTGGTTCCCCCCGACCAGAGCCGCGAGGGACTCCTGATCTTTCCGGCCCTTCCAAAGGATGCCAAGGCCCTTCTCCTCCATTTCAGTTCTCTCTACGCCGGGCCCGCACCCTATCCCCTCATCTTTGAGTTCACGGTGGTCCCGGAGGAATCAAAAAAATAGGCTCCTCGTCACAGAGCAGGATATCGTATGTCCCTCCGCCCAGAACTGTTTCGAGAGCTGGCCGCTCTGAGGCGCCTGCCGGGTGGAGAGGAGGACTCGAGGGCCTGGCAAAAGGCGTATGAGGCGATAGAAGAGGCCCTTGCTACCCTCGAGGAGGAGACCCGCTATGGGGAGGAGCCTGCCCTCGTTTTCCACCCCGAGGGATCGGTGCCAGCGTCAGGAGATCCGCGCGCCACGAGCGTCAGACCGCGTCGTGCAGGGAGTGAGATCGCGGAGCTTTCTGTCACGTCGGCGGTGAGCCTTATCCACCGCAAGGAGCTTTCCCCCGTTGAACTTGTCCGAGCGGTACTGGATCGGATCGACGCATACGGGGAGCGCATCAATGCCTATATTGCCCTGGATGCGGAAAACGCCATTCAGGCAGCTCGGCAAGCAGAGGATGCCCTCGTCCACCGTCACCCGCTTGGCCCCCTCCACGGCGTCCCGCTCGCGGTCAAGGATCTCTTCTTCGAGGCGGGCCTTCCGACCACTGCCGGGAGCCGGGTCCTCCAGGATTTTGTCCCTCGGGAGGATGCGACGGTCATTCGCCGTCTCAAGGAGGCTGGCGCGGTCCTCTTAGGAAGGCTGAACCTCCACGAGCTGGCGTACGGGGTCACCAATGAGAACCCGCATTTCGGGCCGGTGCGGAATCCCTGGGGGCTCAGCCGGATCGCGGGGGGAAGCAGCGGAGGCTCTGCGGCCGCCGTGGCCGCCTCCCTCTGTCTCGCATCGCTCGGGACCGACACCGGGGGTTCGATTCGGATCCCGGCTGCCTGCTGCGGTGTCGTGGGTTTGAAGCCGACCTATGGTCGGATCAGCCGCCATGGGGTCCTGCCGCTGGCCTGGTCCTTAGACCATGTTGGTCCGATCACGAAGAACGTGGAGGATGCAGCTTTGCTCCTTCAAGTCCTGGCCGGCCTCGATCCGCGAGATCCCACCGCCAGTCCGCTCCCGGTTCCCGTCTATAGTCGCGTGCTCGGGGGTGACTTGGAGGGAGTGAGAATCGGGGTGCCCAAGGGCTTCTTCACCGACCCGGCGGAGATCGAGGCGGGGGTCTTGGCGGCCATACAAGGAGCCCTCCAGGTGATAGAGAGTGTGGGGGCGAGCGTGGTGGAGGTTTCGATGCCATTTCTCCGGCATGCGCCCGGCGTACAGTTCTTTACCCTCGCGACAGAGGCGAGCGCCAACCACGGGTGGCTCCTCCGAAGGCGTGGTCGCGAGCTTGGCCTGGATGTCCGGCGGCGGCTGGAGCTGGGAGAGTTCATTGCGGCCCCACAGTACGTCCGGGCCCAACAGGCGCGTCGGCGCCTCGTCCGAGACTTTGCCGACGTCTTTCAACAGGCGGACCTGCTCGTGACGCCCACCCTCCCCGTCGTCGCCCCACCTCTCGGTGCGGAAACGGTCGCGATTCAGGAGGTCCAGAAGAGGATCCAACCGACGCTCACCCGCTTCACCAGTCCTTTGAATCTGACCGGGCTCCCCGCTATCTCTCTGCCGTGTGGTTCGGAGGTCGATGGGCTTCCCGTAGGGCTCCAGCTGATCGGGCGACCCTTCGATGAGGGGACGCTCCTCCGAGCGGCCTACGCCTATGAGAAGGCCAGTCGGGTGGACACCCGACGGCCACCCCTCGCCCCGTAAGCAGACAAGCTGCCAGCGGTCAGCTCTCAGCACGGCAAAACAATAGAGAGCCGCCGGAGTTTGCCGACTGCTGATGGCTGATAGCTACGGAAGCTTACTTGAGGAATGGGGCGAGGTGTGCGTCGAGAATGGCGACGTCGGTGTTTCGGAGCCGGATTCGCTTGCGGCGGGCGTTGGCGCCCGCGATGATCTCGACTCGGCTCAGGGGAAGGCGCAAGACATCGGCCAACAGGCGGCGGCAGGCTGCATTGGCCTTCCCCTCGACAGGCCGGGCACTGACCGACACGTTGAGGATCCCCTCCCGGACTCCGACGATCTCGTCCCGCCTGGCCCCCGGCCGGACGAGCACGGGGAAAAGGAGGTCAGCTCCGCGTGCCTGGAGGTTTAGGTTCGAGAGGCCCACTGGTGTCCTCTGCGGCCTCGGCGGCGAGGAGATCCTGGTGGAGCTTGATGGCCGCTCGCATCCTGCCCTCGAAGAGTATCTTCTGTCGCTTCAGGTCCCCCAGCCTTCCCTGTAGTTGGGCCAGCATCAGGTTGGTGCGCTCCAGGAGCCTTTCTGCCTTGGTCTCGGCGTCCTTGAGGATCAGGTCAGCCTCCTTCCGGGCTTTTTCCTTCGCCTCGTCTGCCATGCGGTGGACGGCCAGGAGGGCTTCCTTGAGGTCTCTCTCTCGGTGATGATAGTGCTGGAGTTGGGCCTCTAGCTTCTGGATGCGCTCCTCCTTAAAGGCATTCTCCTTGAGGAGACGCTGCAATTCCTCGGCGACTCCATCCAAGAAGGTCCTTACCTCGACCGGGTCCAGTCCTCGAAAGCGCCGCCGAAATTCGCGCTGCGTGATATCGATCGGGGTCAGTTCCATGCCAATCTCCTCACCACCGGATGCTGCGGGCCAGGTCGTAGAGGGAGTGCACGACCACCATCCTCACCACCTGAATGCCGACGAGGACGAGAATGGGAGAAAAGTCGATGCCCACGGTACTGGGGAGCAACCGGCGCGCGGGTTGGAGTACCGGTTCCGTGGTGCGATACAGAAACTGCACGAGGGGATTCCGCGGGTCGGGGTTGACCCAAGAGATGACGGCGCGGGCAATAATGATCCAGAAGTAAATCCAGAGAAACGTGTCCAAGACGTACGCAAGCGCCTGCACCATGTTGGCGAGGACGAACACCCCACACCTCCAGATGTTTCACAACCCACCCAATACCGCTCATGGACCGCACCAGGCAGGGCAGGCCAACTATTGGCCCAATTCCTGGGCGCGCCGGGTCGCCGCCTCGACCGCGGCCATCAGCGTTCCTCGGACTCCGGCCTGTTCCAAAACGTGAAGCCCTGCAACGGTGGTACCCCCGGGCGAGGTAACCATGGCCTTGAGGCTGGCGGGTTGCTTTCCGGTCTCGAGGACCATGCGGGCCGCCCCGAGCACCGTCTGCGCCGCGAGCAGTGTGGCCGTCTCTCGGGGAAGTCCCATGCGAACACCAGCGTCCACGAGGGCCTCGATCACGACAAAGACATAGGCTGGTCCGCTCCCGCTCAGGCCGGTCACGGCATCCATCAACCTTTCCTCGACCTGAACGACCCGACCCACGGTCTCGAAGATCTGTCGGGCGGTCTTGAGGTCCTCCGGGGTGGCGTGCCGGCCGGGGGCGATGGCGCTGACAGCGGCGAGAATAAGGGCGGGCGTATTGGGCATAATTCGGATCACCCGGGTCGGGCGGGGAAATTTCGCTTCAATGGAGCCGGTTCGGATACCGGCGGCGATGGAGAGGAAAAGATGATCCTCTGCCACCGCCCCCCGCAGCCCGGTCAGGACCCCATCCATCACCTGAGGTTTCACTGCGAGGATCAGGATCTGCGCCTTGGTGGCGGCCTCCGCATTGTTCGTGAGGGCTTCGACCTGATACGCCTTCCGGATCGTCTCGAGGCGATCCGTTCGGACATCGGTCGCTATGAGCTGTTCCGGGCGCACCGTTCCTGCGGCGAGCAGGCCTTTGATCAGGGCCTCGCCCATGTTCCCTGCGCCGATGAACGCAATGCGTTTGTCCTCGATTCCCGTCACGCTTCTCCCTCGATGGTCTGACTTATAACTTGAGAATAGAACTAGAGTCAAGGAATTCATGGACGCCGGGGCCGCCTCCGGCGCTGACGCTACCGGGCGGCTTGACACCACTGGCGCGTTGGCCCAAGATCACATCATGGAGCTTTCCGACAAGATCAAGTCTCTGCCGGACCGCCCCGGGGTCTATCTCTTCACTGGGAAGAAGGGGGAGGTCCTCTACATCGGCAAGGCCCTCTCCATCAGGAAGCGGGTCCAGTCGTACTTTCAGGGGCGGGAGATGCCACCAGAGCGCTCGGATCGTATGGCGAGGCTTCTCTCGCAGGTTCTGGATGTAGAGGTGATCGTGACCGATAGCGAGCTCGAGGCATTGGTCTTAGAGTCGACTCTCGTCAAGGAGCGCCAGCCCAGATACAACATCGTGCTGAAGGATGACAAGCACTACCCCTTTCTCAAGCTGGACCTTCAGGATCCCTGGCCGCGTCTTCAGGTGGTCCGGCGGGTGAAGGACGACAAGGCGCTCTACTTCGGCCCGTATGTGCCTGCCACGACGATGTGGCGGCTGCTGCACGTCGTCAACCGGACGTTCCCCTTGCGAAAATGTCTCGATATCCGGGGGCGCCGGCACTGTCTCGACTACCATCTCGGCCGTTGTCTCGGCCCGTGCGAGGGGTCGGTGAGCAAGGCGGAGTATGACCAGCTCGTGGAACGAGTCCGCCTGGTCTTGGAGGGGCGCGATCGGGAATTGGCCAAGCAGCTCGAAGGGAGTATGCGCCAGGCGTCGGAACGGCTCGAGTTCGAGCGGGCAGCCAGGCTGCGGGATCAACTCGTTACTTTGCGGGAAGCGGTAGCCGGGCAAAAGGTTCTCTCGCCCGGCGGTGAGGAGCAGGACATCTTTGGGGTAAGCATGGAAGGAGGCGAGGCCAATATCCAGGTGCTCCAGGTGCGGCGGGGGCGGCTCGTGGGACGGGAGGCCTTCACCTGTGGTGAGGGACTGGCCCGCGGGCCGGGAGATCTCTTGGATGCCTTCATCAGGCAGTTCTATCTGCGACGCCACACCATCCCCCGTGAGGTCCTCACGTCCCACGCCGTGGAGGATGCGGAAGTGATCGGCCGCTGGCTGTTGGAGCGGGCCGGGCACCGCGTGGCCATCCGCCATCCCCAGCGGGGTCGCAAGGCTCGTTTGGCCGCGCTTGCCGTCAAGAACGCCCAGATCGCCCTCATGGCGAGTCTGAAATCGGCGGCTGGCCGCAGGACGGCACTGAAGGAGTTGCGAGAGGTGCTGGGCCTGGCCCACCCACCGCATCGGGTCGAGGCCTTTGATATCTCCAACATCCAAGGAATGTGGGCAGTCGGGTCCCAGGTGGTCTTTGAGGACGCCTTATCCAACCGGTCGCAGTACAAACGGTATCGGATCAAGACGGTCGCCGGGGCCGATGACTATGCGATGCTGGAGGAGGTGCTTCGGCGGCGGTTTGCCAGGGTGGCCGAGTCCCCCTTGCCCGATCTCATCCTCGTCGACGGAGGACGGGGACAGCTCAATGTGGCACTGACAGTCGCGCGGGAGTCGGGGCACCGTGATCTGCCCATCATCGCGTTGGCCAAGGAGGAGGAGGTCATTCACCATGCCCGTTCGCCCGTGCCGATTACGCTCCCCGAAGGGTCGCGGGCGAGGCACGTGCTGCAGCAGCTTCGCGACGAGGCCCATCGTTTCGCCATTACGTACCATAAGAGACTTCGGGCGAAGCACGGCCTCCTTTCGATCCTCGAGGAGATCCCTGGGGTGGGCGAGAAACGGCGTCAGGCCCTCCTGAGGCACTTTGGTTCCCTCAAGGCCATGCAGCAGGCGAGTATTGAAGAGATCCGAAGAGCGGGGGGGCTGCCATCCCACGCGGCAGCCGCCGTGCACGATCTTGTGCAGGCCCTCACCGAGTAACACCTGAAGTCCCGGTGAATCCCAGCCGCGCCGCGCACACTCGACGGTCTCGTTGTCCGGTCTACAGACGTGTGGTAGAGTGACGCTCCGGAACCGAGAGAGCCGTCCGTTCACGTGAGCAGTGGGCGTGGCGGGAGTTGGCGCGGGTGAGTTTGCGTACGGCAGGAGGACTCAATGGGGCGAGGGGTGGTGACGACAGAGAAGGCCCCCAAGGCGGTGGGGCCCTACGTGCAGGGGGTCAAGGCGCACGGGTTTCTCTTCACGGCGGGACAGATCGGCTTGGACCCGGCCACGGGGAAACTCGTGGAGGGAGGAATCGAGGCCCAGACGCGACGGGTGCTGGAAAATCTCAAGGCGGTCGTTGAGGCTGCAGGAAGCTCCTTCAAGCAGGCGGTCAAGACGACCGTCTACCTCACCGATCTGAGCCACTTCCAGGTCATGAATCAGATTTACGCCAGCTATTTCGAAGGGCAGAGCCCCGCCCGCTCTACCGTCGGGGTTGCCCAGCTTCCCCTGGGAGCCCTCGTCGAGATCGAGTTGGTGGCCCTGTTGGAGGGATGATGATACGGGTGGGCGTCGCCGCGCTCACACGGGCGGAGCAAGGCGGAAGATCGCCGAGGTGCTGGCCAGAATGAGATGCTGCTGGTCGGAGGTGAATGCGAGGCCGACGAGATTCGCCCCCGTCACGGTCAATCGGGGAGACTCCGGACGCTCAAATCGGTAGATCCCCCGCTGTCCTTTAATCCCCGCCGCTACCCAGAGGCGACCCTGCCGATCGAAGATCAACCCTTGCGGTCTTTCGAGGGGCCCCCAGTACGGTTCTGCATCGCCAAAGCGGTTGATGCGGTAAATGACGTCCTCGTTGGAGAGGGTTGGGGCGGTGGCGAACAGGTGTCCGTCGGGGCCGAGCGCCAAATGGAAAGCAGCGACGCTGGGCGGAAGTGAAGCAAAGCCTTCCACCCGCCCTCCTGGCGGCAGGCGGTACACTGTTCCCGTGCGGTCCCCGATATAGAGGACGCCGGCCTCGTCGAGACAGAGGCCCGTCGCAATCCCCAAGTCCTGCGCGATGACGTCCATCTCCCCTGTGGAAAGAATGCGATAGACGCGTCCCTCGTATCGGCTCGAGATGAGGAGCGACCCATCGGGGTGCAGGGCTAACCCTGTGGGATTGATCGGCGCCGCAGGAAGGGGCTCGACGACCCCGGCGGGAGTGATGCGCACCAGAGGGGATGCCATCTTCTGCCCACGGCGGCCGCTGATGGTGGTGTAGACGACCCCCTCCGCGTCCACCACCGGATTGGCCACGGGGTGAAGGTCGGCAGCCACCTTTTCTCCGACGGTGAAGGGACTGCTAAGGCGCTGTGAATCGATCACGAGGATAACGGGGCCGGTCCTGGTATCGGAGGGGATGGGCAACACGAGGCGAGTGTCGGAGACGATGGACGCCCGGACTTCAGTTTCGCCGACAAAGATCAGGGGCCGTCTGTTACCGCTCAGAAACCCGGCCCCGACGATGACGATGGTTCCCCCTTCGACCCCTGCCGAGGGCTCGAGCGCTGAGATGACCGGCTGTGGCGGAGAGGGATCGGACACCATCATCCCTCCACAATCACGGGATGTCAGTATCCCAACCTACGCTACCCCTCCGGTGGCTGGTCGTCAAGCCCTTTGGGGAAGGAAAGCGCCTGAAGACAATGGTTCAATGTATTCGGCACCGGGCGGCGAGCCGCCGGTGGGCCCGGTTCTAACCAGGACCAACGGAGCAAGACGAATTCTGGCTGAACCGGGCAATCCGCTACAGTCTGAGGACCGAGGGGGAGTGATGAGGTGACGGCGAGGGCTTCCTTGCCGGTGTGCGGGGCAATAAGTTGGGACGGCACTAGTCAGAGATCGCGGCGCCCACTGCTTCCTGGGGAACCTCCCCGGCCGGATGTAGCTGGTCTCCGACCCGAATCTCGAAATCTGCCTCGAACTGGTCGATGGAGATCATGTCGATGGCGTCCCAGGCCATTCCCTCGCAGACGCGGGCGCAGATCTGGCAGCCGATGCACTCGTGCCAACGGATCCGGACGGGGGGAATGACCGCGCCAGTGTAATCCGCGGGCGGTTCATGATCAATGCAATCCACCGGGCAGAAGGGGATGCACGCCTCACATCCGGTGCAGGCGTCGTTGACGACCGCCATGAGGCGGGGCCGTTTCTTCTTTCTGGTCTTCTTGTTGTAATGGGGAATATCCTCGTACACGGTGCCCTTCCTCTCCCCCGCATGAGCCCTGTTCATTTTAGGGCAATACGGTACCATGGTCCACCCGTGTCTGTCAAAGGGAGAGATCCGTGCCTTGCTCTGGGGGTAATTTGGTGCTACGTTGAAATTGCCTGTTCGCGTGGATCAGCGTAAGGCGATGGCGTGAGATGCTTGCGGAGGGATCGGAGTGGTGTTCAACACGGATCCCGCGGAGTGTCGCCTGGAAGAGGCCCGGCGCCTTCTCGTCATCCGCTGGCGGGATGGCCATGAAAGCCACTATCCCTTCGACGACCTACGCAGGGTCTGCCCCTGTGCCGACTGTCGCACCGCCAAGAGTCCCCAGGGAGGGCTGCAGGTTCTCGCCGGTCCGGTGGTCCGCCGGGGAGAGATCCGGATCGTTCACGTCTCACCCGTTGGCCGGTATGCTTTGAGCTTCAAATGGAGTGATGGGCACAGCACCGGGATTTACTCCTTCGATTTCCTTCGTCAACTCTGCCCGTGTGACGTATGCCGGTCGGCGGCAGAACAATAAGTGAGGGGCACAGGTCGAGAAGGGGTGAGCAGCATATG
>Ga0209001_1000008_pt1 | contig 43810 bp, 42 predicted proteins | sample Rifsed13ft2_FD_184006 | JGI IMG/M metagenome (GOLD analysis project Ga0209001, IMG submission 184006) | Soil microbial communities from Rifle, Colorado, USA - sediment 13ft 2 (SPAdes) (version 2) | ecosystem: Environmental > Terrestrial > Deep subsurface > Rock core/Sediment | place: Rifle...
CCCCCGCCACATCCGCGAGGCCCTCGGCCTCCTCGAGCAGGGGCTGGTGAACACCAAGATCCTCCTGACGCACCAGATGGCGCTTTCCTCTCTGCCAGAGGCCTTCGAGTTGATAGCCCGGGGGGAGGCGATCAAGGTCGCCCTAACACCCTGAGGGATCGCGCCGCCTTGCTCCCTGCCGGCAGGTCTCGCTGGATCTCTGGCGGTAGCGCAAAGACCACATCCTCTCGGATGCCGTCCAGCTCCTCCACGCGCGAGACCCCCATCGGTTGGAAGAATGCAACGGTCTCCTGGACGAGATGCTCGGGGGCCGAGGCACCCGCGGTGATCCCGACGGTCCGCACCCCCTCGAGCCAGCGAGGGTCGATCTCGGAGACATCATCGATGAGATGGGCCCGCACCCCGACCGCCTGGGCCACCTCCACGAGCCGCATCGAGTTCGAGCTGTTGGGCGAGCCGATGACCAGGAGTAGATCGACCGATCCGGCCATCTCCTTGACCGCCATCTGGCGGTTCTGCGTGGCGTAGCAGATGTCGTCCTTCGGCGGGAAGACCGCCTTGGGGAACCGCCGCTTGAGGACCGCGATGATCTCCCGGGTATCGTCGATGCTCAGCGTAGTCTGCGTGATTACGGCCACCCGCTCCGGATCCGGCACCCGGACCTGCTCCGCCTCCTCCACCGAGCCGACCAGCACCATCTGTCCCTGCGCGTGTCCCATGGTGCCGATCACCTCGTCGTGACCGGCATGTCCCACGAGGAGGATCACCCGGCCCTCGCGAGCGAATTTCAGGGCCTCGAGGTGGACCTTCGTGACCAGGGGACAGGTCGCGTCGATGACCCGCAGTCCTTTGGCCGCCGCCTGCGCCCGGACCGCCGGCCCAATCCCGTGGGCACTGAAGATGACCCGGGCGCCGTCAGGCACCTCGTCCAGCTGGTCCACAAAGACCGCTCCCCGACCCCGGAGCTCCTGAACCACATGGGCGTTGTGGACGATCTCTTTCCGGACATACACCGGGGTGCCGTAGAGTTCCAGGGCGATATTCACGATATCGATCGCCCGGTCCACGCCCGCGCAGAACCCCCTCGGCGCCGCCAAGATTACCCGCTCGATGCCCATACGCCCCCCTGTTCTCTCGTCAGCTCATCTTCTCCAGCGCCTTGACCAGCTCCCGGCAGAAGGCGGGAAGATCATCCGGCGCATTCCTGCTTCTCTCCCTTTCGGAAATCCCATACGTATAGCCCCGCGAGTCTACCCAAGGGCGGCCCCGCCGTCAAGCCTTTTCACCCGCCCCCCGTGCGCCCAAATCCTTATCTAACATGAACAGCGCGGCGGGCTGGTCGCCGATCATCTTGAACTGCTCCACGATGTCGTTCGCGGTCCGCTCCTCCTCGACCTGCTCTTCGATGAACCACTGGAGCATGACCTGGGTCGCGTAGTCGTTTTCCTTGGCCGCCAACTCGTACAGGCGGTGGATCATCCCTGTCACCTTCCGCTCGTGCTCCAGGGCCTGCTGAAAGACATTGAGGGGTGACTTGAACTTTGCCGGCGGCTGCTCGATGGCCTGGAGCATCACCCGGCCCTCCCGCTCGAGGACGAAGTCGAACAGCTTCATCGCGTGCGAGGCCTCCTCCTGGCTCTGCACGCGCATCCACCGTGCACAGCCGGGCAGATGCACCGCCTCGAAGTGCGCCGACATCGACAGGTACAGGTATGCGGAATAGAATTCATGCTGGATCTGGCCGTTGATCGCATCCTGGAGTTTCTGGCTGAGCATGGCTGTCTCCCTTCTTATCCGTGACGGATGACGACTGACGGTTCGACACCGCGAGGATCTTGTTCTCGAGGCGTCAAGTTGCTGATGACTTTTCTGTGCTTGTCCACCGTCGACCGGTGTCGGGGGCCGGCATGATCAGGGCTATGGGGTGAACCGGATAGACCGCCAGTACGACTCGCCCCGCGATGCGGTGTGCTGGCTGTTGATCTGAATCATGACGCCCTGAACCTTATCCGGGTTAGCGGCGAAGAGCTTCCTGTAGTCCTCGGCGACGTTCCGGGTCTCAGTGATCCACTTGCCTCTTTCCGCTTCCCCGGATCGGACGACTACCACGTGAAGATTCAAAAAGGGATAGAGCGCCGGAGAAGGGATCCGTGCCGTGGTCCCCTCCGGAGCCGTGCTGTCCCAGATATAGGCAATCGCCTCTTTCCGGAAGACTTCCCACGAAAAGACGACGTACAGTTGAGCCGCCTGGTCGTCCGTGGCGCGCTGGCGGAAATCTCCTCGCTGGGGGAGCTCGGTGACTTTCCACTGCCACACCACAAATGGGGTCCGCTTGAGGTCGATCGCTACCTTGCGCTGCAGGGAAAAGGAGGAGGCCCTGGTCCGGAGCTTCAGGGCCCGGCCCTCGCCATCCTGCACGAGGGCCAGGTCCGGCTCCCCCACATTCACGAAAAGCTCCCATCCGTCCGGCACCCCGTTCCCTCCCGGGGCAAAGCCGAGCACCTGCTCTCTCTCGGCCGCCCAGATCGCGACCGCGCCGACGAGGGTACCCAACACCAGCAGGCCTACGGCCGCCGGAGTACGCCCGAAGCAGCCCATCACGTACGGCAATGATCGCGATTTCATAGTCGTCTCTCACATGCCCACGCCACGGCCTGGGATGGGCCTTCATATTTTTCCGATACATCGAGGGATGTCAAGGGCTTTTCGTCAGATCGCGGCAAGACACAGGATCGAAAAAACCCCGGGTTGGAACCGTGGCTGGAAGAGATTTCAGCGGGGCGCGTCGCTATGTGTCCTCAGGATTAACAAACTTAAAGGTCGCAGCAGCCAAGGCGCCTCCCAAGAAATTGCCCAGCAGGAAGATCCAAATACTGCCAAGACTCGACAATCCCATGACGGTGATGCCTACCGCGACGGCTGGATTGAACGCGCCGCCGGAAACAGCCCCCACCGAATAGACGCCAGCTGTCACGGTGAATCCGATCGCCAAACCGTAAAATGAATTCCCGACGGTGTTCCTTGAGGTGGCAACATTGAGGACGACATAGCACAAGGCAAACGTATACAGAAACTCTACCAGGAGAGCAGAGATCGAATCCGGTTGAGCCGGTGGGACAGAGCTGTAGCCCTTCACGAAGAGGACCATGAACGAGGCCAAGAGCCCTCCGATGATTTGAGCGCCCATGTAGGGAGTCACATCTCTTGCTGGGCATCTGCCGCGCAACCAGACCGCCAGGGTGACCGCAGGGTTATAGTGCGCCCCCGAGATGTGTCCACCGGCATAGACCATGACCATGAGCGCAGAACCGATAGCCAGGGGTGCCAGTGGGCCGGCGCCTGGCTCGAGCACAGCAAAACCGATGGTCAGCACCAGGAAGAACGTTCCGATGAACTCTACAAGATATTTGTTCATGTGCTGCGCCTCTCTGATGGGCGACATACGCCGAATCTCATCGCGGGTCGCATCGGACTCTCGGCGATGCAGCCGCGAAGGCGAAGGGGGCAGCAGAGGATGGCTGCCCCCTTCCCATTCTGTCAGACTAGTCACACGCGGTGCCGACTACTTCACCACGACAAAGTGCCCTTGTGTCGCCTGCTCGCGCTCTCAGGGGCGCCCCGTCACTCCAGCTCATCGACCGTGTAGCGGACCGGAATCCCCCACCATCCTTCCTTCTTAGCCTGATCTAACTCTGCCTTGGTCAAGCGGGGCTTCTCCCCCTGGAGGGAATACCCCATATGAGTAAACGTGGCAAAGTGGGGGCCGCCCGGCTGAATCTCGTACTCTTTCGAACAGGCCCCGAGGCCTGCGATCACGACTAGTCCCACGATCATGAAGCCGATCTTCTTCATCATGGTCAACCTCCTCCCTGTGTCCCGTGGTCCCCGTGACCAATGGTCTCTGGTCACCTACAGTATTTTTCTGCGCTGGGCGTCGTACTCGTGCTGGGTGATTGCGCCGCTGTCGAGCGCCAATCTCTGCGGACTTGGACTATTATCAAACTTGCGCCAGGGTGTCAATTCCCCTTTGTAGCGGCACACATGTCCCGCGATCATCCGGCGCGCGCGTAGAGTCTGGTTCTGGGTCGGGCGCTATGGCGATTCCGTTTTCCCCCGCGTCTCCTCGGCGAAGCGGAGCAGGACCAGCACAAGGGCGACGAGAACCGGCCCCAGGAACAGACCGATCGCGCCGAAGGCAACGACTCCACCTAACAAGCCGAGGAAGACGGGGAGGGTCGCGATCTGGGCGCGGCCGGAGATGAGCAGGGGCCGGATGAAGTTGTCGGCGGCCGAGACGACGGCCGCGCCCCAGACCGCCAAAAAGGTCGCGGCCCCCCAGCGCCCCTGCATCGCAAGCGCCAGCGCGGCGGGCGCCCAGACAAGGGCCGTGCCTACGAGCGGCAGCAGTGACACGACCGCCGCCAGGACGCCGAACACGACGGGCGACGGCAAGCCGACGATGACAAAGGCGATGCCGACAAGTGTTCCCTGCACGATCGACGTCACCAGCAGACCGACCACCACCGCCCGCGTCACCGCCGCCAGATGCTCGACGAGGCGCGCCTTGCGGTCCGCCTCCAGCGGGATTAGGAGCAACAGCCTTTGCGCCATCTCCTCGCCGTCGCGCAGGAAGAAGAAGAAGAGGAAGAGGGTCAGGACAAGGTCGACGAACCCCCGCAGGGCTCCGGCAAAGAAGGAGCCGCTTGTCGTAACAAGGATTTGCAGGAGCCGCTTGCCCGCCTCGACGATCCAACCCTGGATCTGCTCTGCCGTGACCGGCACCAGCCCCACGATCCCCTGGATGGCACGGTCGAGGATCGGGACCCGCAGCAGATCGCTTGCCTGGACGATGTGGTAGCGGCCGGCGGCCTCCTGCAGAAGGCCAACCAGCTCCGAGGCCTGCCCCGTGAAGGCCGCTGCGAGCAGCGAGGCCGGGATGACGAGGAGGAGGGTGACAACAAGCGTGAGGAGGATTGCCGCGACCCCCCGACGCCCCCGGAGCATCCGGCGCAGGCCCTGATTTACCGGAAAGAGGAGGAAGGCGAGGAGGAGCGCCCAAAGCATGGGTCCGATGAACGGTTCGAGGATCTTGAAGAGCGCGAACGCGAGAAGGCCCGCCGCGGCGAGACTGAATACCCGGCGATAGAAACGGCTTTCGCTTTGATTCATTGAGTCGTGGACCCGATGAGTGACCCGATGGCCGGATTTTCCAAGGCATCAACTCGCTTCGGATGCTCGGCAATTGAAGCGTGATGCTATCGGACAGCAGAGGGGGTGTCAAGCGGCGCTTCAAACCCTAGAGACCTGAAGGATCAGTATGGGGGAAGAAATATTGGAACGGCACTAGCCCGGTAGCCGGCCAGCGGCGGTCCTCGCCAACAGGGCCAGGAGATAGACACTCCTGTCCGACGACGCCTCTTGCGGATCGAGGAGCTGCCGCAGGAGGGTCCCGGCGACGAAGAACGCCCCTTCCCTGTCATCCGAAAGGAATCGAAGCCCGTGGACTACGCCGTGCCCGTCGGAGGTGGCCCGGGTCCACACCACCTCGGCCTGCATCTCGACCGGGGGGAGGCTGCGCCACGGGGGGACCGAGACGGCCAGGCGTGTCCGAGGGGCGAGCTCTTGCCCGAGACTTACCATGAGACCGCCGTCGCTCAGATTCTGGATCTGGCCCGGCACCCGGCTGTCCGGGGAGAGCAGGCACGTGACCTCGAGGGCCACAGGGATGCGGACGGAAGCCCGAGGCCTGACACCCGCCTGGTAGGCGAGTAGCCGCTCCCAGGCGAGGTGATCGTTGCCGGTCAACCAGGTGAATCGCACGCCGAGACGGCTCGGAATATCCTCGACCGTCCAGACCACCACGACCTCGGCCCGTGCGACGCACTCGCCCGTGAACAGGAGGAGGCTCGCCGGGGTGCCGGGGGGGAGCGGCTTGGGAACATCGAGCAGCAGACCGCCCTGACTCACATTTAGGGTGACACCCCCCCCGGGGCCGGGGACCGCCGGGCTGTCGAAGAGGAGCGGTAACCGGACCGGGAACCTCGGATGCTGACGGACGGAGGCATGGGTCATGTTTGCACAAAATTGCAAGCGCCGGGCCAACTTTCATTGGCCGAGCAGACCGAAGGTGGCGGCAGCCGGGCCTGGGGGCTGGTCGGCAGGTATGTGCGATGCCGAGATCAGTGCCGTTCTAACTTATTGTGCCTGCTGCGTCTCCCGGTTGTTCCTGTGCACGGAGGCATAGCCCATTGGAACTGCCTCGCCTTGACGAAAATAGTTGGAACGGTACCAGGCTTTGCTGGCTTCCTTGGCCTGTTCCTTGGTCGGAACGGGCCTTGGCCGCGTTCGGGGCACTACGTAAGTAAGTGGAACGGCACTAGCCGTCGTTGGGGCGGCGGTTCAGGATAGAGTCCCGTTCGAGGGTATAGAGGGCCAGTTGGAGGCGATGCCGTAGATGAAGCTTTCTGAAGATGCTGACCAGATGCGATTTGACCGTCTTCTCGCTGATTAAGAGCCGATCGGCAACCTCCTTGTTGCTGAGGCCTTCAGCCACGAATCTCGCGACCTCCGCCTCCCGTTGGCTCAAGAGCTGGGCCGACTGGCTCTTCTTATTGACGCGGTTCTCCTGGCGGGGCAGCTCCTCCAGCAGGTGGCCCATGACACCCCTCTCGATCCAGGCCTCGCCGGCGTGGACCGCCCGGATCGCCTTTAATAGCTCCGCGCTCGATACATTCTTTTGAAGGTACCCCCTAGCCCCCTCCCACAGGCTGCGGAAGACGAGCTCCTGATCAAAATAGCCGGTCAGGATGAGGACCTTGGTCGAAGAGTTGTGCTCGCGAATCTGCGGGAGGACGTCGAGCCCGTCCATTTCCGGCATGAAAAGATCTAAGAGCAGGACGTCCGGGTGGAACTCCTCGAGGGCCTTGAGGACCTCCCGTCCGTTGGCGGCCTCCCCCACGACCTCGATCGCCTCTTCCCGCCGCAAGAGTTCGACGAGCCCTTCCCGAAAGAGCCTGTGGTCGTCGGCGATGACGAGCCGGATCTGGTCTTTCCTCCCCATCTCTCAGCGCCTCACAATGCGTCGCTACCCATCGAGGGTGCACGAAGTATGCCAAAATGACACCCCGCAGCACGGTCGATGAGCTCGAATAAGAAGGCCTGAGGGGCCGAGCGCTTACACGATGGACCCTTTCTGGGGTCTTTGCACGGCAGAAATTGCCCCTGGAAAACGCGAACGCCCGGCGGTGCTTGTCCACCAGGCGTCGGCATTGTACACCCGCTCTCGGACGAGGAAATCGCTCCTATTCGGTCTCGCAGGGAGGGATCTTGACCTCGAGGCCCTTGAGCCTCTGTGGCGTCAGGGCCGTCTTGAGTTTCCACTGCGGGTCGGCGTGGGCGTCTCGCTTCTTTATCAATAACCATTCCTTCCCCGTCCCTCGCCCCGTCATCCGGGCCAAGGCGAAGGCTCCCTTGAGCCTTTTTCCGTGCAGCTCAAAGGCGAGCTTCCCGGTCTTGATCCCGTCACGCGGGTCCCCCTCGAGGGGAACGTACGTCCCCGTGTCCCAAATGACCACGGGCCCCGCGCCATAGCTTCCCTCAGGAATGATTCCTTCAAATTCGGCGTACACCAGAGGATGATCCGACACCATCACCGCCAGTCGCTTCTCCGCGGGATTCATGGAGGGGCCTTTCGGGACCGCCCACGACTTGAGCACCCCCGCTATCTCCAGCCGGAAATCGTGATGGAGGCGGGTGGCCTTGTGCTCGTGCACCACAAACCGGAGTCCCGGACCTCTCTTCTCACCCACAGCACGCTCCGTCACCCCCTGCTCGTTCTGCTCTTCCCGCTCCGGGTTGTCCTGCTCCTCCTGTTGCTTCTGCTCTTCCTCCACGACCCGGCGGATACGCTCCTGCTCATGCTCTCGCCGATAATCGGGCTTGGGCCGATGGGGCCGGGACGGCGGCGCCACCGGCAGTCGGACCGACGGTCTTTTCTTTCCCTTGTCGCCTTTCTTGTCCCTGGTCAACGGAAAAGCATCCCGAGGTCAAAGGGCCACCACGCTAATATACCAGACCCCAGCCGGGCCCGAGCACTTACCCGCCCCGCGGATCCCACAGGTCCCTGAGGCCGTCCCCCAGGAAGTTAAGGCCCATGACGGTGACCACGATCGCGAGCCCGGGGAAGAGGGTCAGATGGGGCGCGACCAAGAGATACTGCCTGGCCTCATCGAGCATCGCCCCCCAGCTCGGCGTGGGGGGCTGGGTGCCGAGGCCGAGGAAGCTCAGGCTCGCCTCAGCAACGATGACCGATGCGAAGCCAAAGCTGGCCTCCACGAGGACCGGCCCAACGATATTGGGCAGCAGATGCCGGAGGATCACCCTCAGGTCTTTACCCCCTAAGGCCCTGACCGCCGTCACAAACTCCATCTCCCGGACCACGAGGATCTGGCCGCGGGTGAGCCGGGCATATCCTACCCAGCCGATCAAGGAGAGGGCAATGACCACGTTGGTAATGCTCGGGCCCAGGATGGCCGCAAAGGCGATCGCGAGGAGAATTCCCGGAAAGGCCTGCAAGATATCCACGAAGCGCATCACGAGCTCGTCCACCCACCCGCCGAAGTGGCCGGCGGCTGCCCCGACCACGAGCCCGATCCCTAAAGAGATGCTGACGGCCACCGTGGCAACCCAGAATGAGATCCTGGCCCCGTACAAAGTTCGAGAGAGGAGATCGCGGCCGAGGCGATCCTGACCAAAGGGATGTGTGAGGCTTGGGCCAGTGAGACCCTCGGCCAATACCTGCTCTGTGGGGGAATGAGGGGCCAGGATCGGGGCCAGCAATGCACAGAGCATTACCCCCGTCACCAGCAGCAGCCCGCTGGGCCACGGTCTATTTTTTCGCATGGCCGCCATCGCCTCCAAAAGCTATCACCCGTCCGCTGTTAGCAGCGAGGACATGCTCCATACTGTGCTGATAGCTGACCGCTGACAGCTCTCATTCATACCGTATCCTCGGGTCCACATAGGCGTACAACAGATCCGTCGCCGTGTTGACCAAGACATACCCGAAACTGATGACCAGGACACAGCCCTGCACCAGCGGATAATCCCGAGCCTGGATCGCCTGAAGCGTCAGTCTCCCTAGACCGGGCCAGGCAAAGATGGTCTCGGTGATGATCGCACCCGAGAGCAACGCCCCAAACTGTAGCCCCACGATGGTGATGACGGGAATCACGGAAGCCATCAGGCCATGACGGAGGATCACCCGTCGTTCGGAAAGGCCCTTGGCCCTGGCCGCCCGGATGTAGTCCTGACCCAGGACCTCCAGCAGGCTCGCCCGCACCATCCGTGAGAGGATCCCGGCGAACGCCATCCCGAGAGTCAGGGCCGGAAGGACCAAATGGCCGAGGCCGCCGCGACCCGACACCGGCAGCCAGTTGAGTTCAATGGCAAAGGCGAGGATCAAGAGCGGCGCGAGCACAAAGTTGGGGACCGAAACCCCCAAGAGGGCCACGAACCGACTCCCGTGGTCGAGGCCAGAGCCCCGCCTTACCGCGGCTACAGTCCCCAGGGGGACGGCGATCATGAGGGCCATACCGAGACCCGCCACCGCCAGCTCGGCGGTGGCGGGCAACGCCTGCAGGAGCCGGGCAAAGACCGGCTCCCGAGAGAAGAGAGACGTGCCGAGATCCCCGGTCACAAGCCCGTGTAGGAAGAAGAGATACTGTTCTGGAAGGGGACGGTCCAGCCGGAGGCTCTGGCGGAGTGCCTCCCTCGCCGCAGGGAGGGCGGCCTCGCCCAACATCACCTCCACCGGATCCCCGGGAGTCAGGTGGATCAGGAGAAAGACCAACGTGGATACGCCCCACATCACCGGGAGCAGGAGGAGCAGCCTTCGCAGGAGATAGCGTCCCATCTCTCTCGCCTCGCGGCGTTCATAGTTCAGCGTTCGGGGTTCATAGTTCAGAGTTCATGGCTCATGATAATGCCTCAATTCCACCAAACTCATAGGCCCGACTATGAACCCTGAACCGTGAACCATCTAGCGGTCATCGATCCAAACGTCCTTGAGGGGGGTAAAGTCACCTCCCGGCATCAGGGAGAACCCCCGGATCCGCCCCTTGTACGCGACCCAACGCAGCTCGTGCCAGAGACTGATATAGGGAAGCTCCTCAGCCAGGATCTGCTGGATTCGGCCGTAGGTCGTCTTTCGCCCACCCGTGTCCGCGGTTCGCCGACCGTGGAGCAGCAGACGATCCACCTCGGGGTTCCGGTAGTAACCCCGATTGGCCCCAAGGGGAGGAAGAGAATCGGAGTGGAAGATATACTGATAATAGTCGGGGTCGGTGATGCCGACCCAGGTCAGGACATAAAGCTGGAAATTCCCCGACTTGATATCGGCATAGAACGTCCCCCACTCGTAGCTCCGGATCTCGAGCCGAATCCCGACCTGCGCCAGTTGGAACTGTATTGCCTCGGCAATGGCTCGGCTGAGCTCGCCCGTCGTCGCCTTGAAGGTGAGGGCGAACCGCACCCCCTCTTGTGTTACAGGATACCCGGCCTCATCCAAAAGCCGCCTGGCCCTTTCCGGGTCGAACGGGAAGGTCGCCACCTGCGGTTCGTAGGCCCAGTGCTGGGGAAAGAGGAGCCCCGTGGCCGCAGTCGCCTGCCCCCGGAGGAGATGGGCGATGAGTCCCTTTCGGTCAAGGGCATAGGCGATGGCCCGGCGAACTTTGCGGTCAGCCAGAATCGGGTCCCGGAGGTTGAAGCCCAGGTAGGTGTAGTTACTGGAGGGACCCGTGGCCGTCTGAACCCCCGGTAGCGAATCGACCAAGGATAAGACCTCGGGGGGGAGCGACCCGAGGAGCAGATCGATGTTCCCCTTCTTCAGCTCGAGGAATCGGATAGTCGCATCCGGGATGATCCGCAGTCTGAGCCTCGTGATCCGGGGACTCCCGCCGAAATACCCTGGAAAGGCCTCAAGCTCGACCTCCTCATTCTGGCCCCACCGTGTGAATCGAAAAGGCCCTGTGCCCACCGGCGCCTGACCAAAGCCCGCTTGACTCGCGAGGTCCGCCGGGACGATTCCCACCGTCAGATGGTACAGGAGGGGAGTGAAGGGGCGTTGTAGGTGAAAGGCCACCCGATAACGGTCCAGGACCCGAATCTCTTTGACCTCCTGGAGGAGGGGCGTGTGGGCCGAACCGATGGTCTGGAGAGATTCGAAAGTAAACCGGACATCGTCGGCGGTGAGCTCCCGCCCGCGGTGAAACCGCACCCCCTCGCGGAGATGGAAGATGACCGTTCGGTCGTCGGGCTGCTCCCACCGGCGTGCGAGGTCCGGGACGACCCGGAGATGGTCATCCGCGCGGACCAGGCCATTGAAGAGCAATCCGGCGACATGCAGGGAGAGGGCATCGGTGGCGACGCGGGGATCGAGGCTCACCGGATTGGTCTCGATGGCGGCTACCACGTCGGCGGCGGAGCGCCCCTCGCCTGTCCCACAGGCCCCGAGGCCGAGGAGGCTGATGGCAATGCCGAGCGGGAGCAGGCCGAGCCGAACCCTCATTTCCCAAGCCACTGCTCGACCTGGTGCAGGAGGCGGGCGACTTGGCGTCCCAAGGCCTTTCCCCCGGTCCGCCAGATATCCGCCGGGGCGTCGCTTGCGTCGCACGCGGGACAGCGGTATCGCAGGTGGGCCAGATCGTAACGGAGATCCCGCTTGCAGTGAAGACACTTGGGTGGAACGGCGCTCATACCTCAAGCCCTCCGAATTCCGCGATCCAGACTCCGGTACTGAATGGCCTCGGCAATGTGCTCGGGGCGAATGGTCTCCTCTGGGGTGAGATCGGCGATCGTGCGGGCGACCTTCAAGATGCGATCGTACGCGCGGGCGCTGAGCCCCAGCCGCTCCATCGCGGTCTCCAGGAGGCGCTGCCCCTCCCCGGCCGTCTGACAATAGCGGCGGATCTGTTTGGGGCTCATCGCCGCATTGTAAAAGATCTTGCTCTTCTTGAAGCGCTCGGCCTGGATCGCCCGGGCCCGTCGCACCCGCTCCCGAATCACGGGTGAGGGCTCGCCCGCCGTCTCTGCCGTCATGTCCCGATACCTGAGCGGTGGCACCTCGATGTGGATATCGATGCGGTCGAGGAGGGGCCCGGAGATCCGGCTGAGATAGCGCTGGATCTCTCCGTGGGTGCAACCGCACTCCCGTTGGGGATCGGTCAGGTATCCGCACGGACATGGGTTCATAGCCGCCGCCAGCATGAATGACGCCGCATAGGTGAGGGACGTGGCGGCCCGAGCGATGGTGACCTGGCCGTCCTCGAGCGGCTGTCGAAGCACCTCGAGGACGTGCCGCTTGAACTCCGGGAGTTCGTCCAGAAAGAGGACCCCGTGATGGGCCAGGCTCACCTCACCCGGACGGGGGATGTTGCCACCGCCGATCAGCCCGGCATCCGAGATGGTGTGGTGAGGGGCCCGGAAGGGTCGGATGGCAATGAGGGGAGCGCGGGGTGGGAGGAGTCCGGAGACACTGTGGATTTTGGTGGTCTGGATCGCCTCCTCCAGGCCGAGGGGTGGGAGAATGGTCGGCAGGCGCTTGGCCAGCATCGTCTTCCCCGACCCCGGGGGACCGATGAGCAGGATGTTGTGACCTCCCGCCGCGGCCACCTCGAGGCCCCGTTTGGCATGCTCTTGTCCCCTGACATCGGTAAAGTCGACCGCATACTGGGAGGACTCAGCAAACGCCGCCTCGAGATCGATGCTGGTGGGCTCGAGGGTGACCTCGCCGTTCAAGATCTCGACCGTCTGGGCGAGGCTCTGCACCCCGTAAACCTTGATCCCCTTGACGACGGCGGCCTCCGGGGCGTTGTCGACCGGAAGCACGATGCCCTGGAGACCCACCTCGGCTGCGGCCACGGCCATCGGCAGGGCTCCCCGAATGGGGCGGACGAGCCCGTCCAGCGCCAGCTCGCCAAGGACCAGGACCTCCGACAGCCGGTCCGGCTTCACCACCCCCTGTGCCGCCAACACCCCGATGGCCATCGGCAGATCAAAGGCGGCGCCCTCCTTCTTGATGTCGGCGGGGGCAAGATTGACGGTGATCCGCCGCGGGGGGAAGTCAAAGCCGCAGTTCTTGATGGCGGCCTTGACCCGGTCGCGGCTCTCCTTGACGGCCACGTCAGGGAGGCCCACGGTGTTGAAGGAGGGGAGGCCCAGGGCGATGTCCACCTCGACCTCGACCACGTAGGCATCGACCCCGAGGACCGCGCCACTGAGGACCTTGGCTAACATGGGACTCTCACGGCAGGCATCCAGCCCCAACCGGGCGGGAATGGGTGGCCCTACTCTTACCCGATTCGCCCGCCCCCCGCAAGCTCAATCGGCGGATGGCGGAAGGGGAGGGTGTTGGCACCGAACTTGCTTTTTGACGATCTTGTTCCGAGTGGGCTGGCGACGGATTTGACTTTCGCATGGCCCTCGGGTACCGTCTTCCCCGTTCGGCACGTCCTTCGAAACACCGTGCGCGTTGATGTGATCCCGGACACCCGATGTCTCCCTGACCACGGCCATAGGCCGCTGGAAAATCTCATCGCCATATCTGCCGTGAAAGAAGCCTGACAGGATATCGCGGGGTAGCGCCGACGAGGTCGAGTTACTGAATCCTCAAGATGTAGTTCGGCTGGGCCGACTCGACATCGGCCAGGGCCTTGAGTTGCTCGGAGAGCTTCAGGGTGAGGGCCGCAAGATCGATCTGCACAACAGCCGTGGCGTCTTCATCGACCTCACCCTGTAAGGGTAGGCCAACCGCCTTTTCCAGATCGCGGAGGAGGCGAGAAAAGCCCATGTCGTTGGGATCTGCCAGCTTTCGTGCGACCGCCTGGGATTCTGCGCTGCCCGGTGAGAACCTGATGACGAGCTTTTTCGGCAACGAGACGCTCACATGGGCTTCGGGTTTCCCGGCGCTGGGTTGGACCTCCGCGACGCTTTCCCGCCCGCGGAGTTTCTCGAGAAGTTGATCTGTCAGCTTTTCACCACCGACAGACAACAGGACCCATTGGCCGCCCGTCACCTGCTTTGCCCTGAGAGGGATATTGACCTTGGCCTGTAAGCGGTCGATCACCTGCGCCAACGCGCCTAGGTCCGGAGGGCTGACGCGACTGGCTTGCATGACGGCGGCGCCTCCGTCCGATCCAGGAACGAACTTGACGAGGACCTCGCCGGGGACAAACCGAGGCGATGACACCGGTGAGGTCCCGAGGAGGATGCCTGGAAGCACGAGACCGAGCAAAATAGTCATTACCTTGCCCTCAATATCTACCGCAATCAAAAGCGGCCTCGGCATCGAATAGCTTATCAAGAGCGGAAGGAGGAAGCAATGAGCACCTCTCTACTGGCAGTCATGGTTGCCCTGGCAAGCTTGGCCTACGGCACTCTCCCTGGAGAGGCCCAGGAACGCACGCCGGAGGAGGTCCGCAGGCTTCTTGAGCGCAGGACCATCCCCCCTCAGGCTCAGTTCGTCCCTGGAGAGGTCATCGTGAAGATGAAGCCGGCCCGGACCCTTGGCCCCGCAGACCTCACGCGGTTCGGCGTCGAGGACGGCAAGCGAGTGACATCTGGCGGCGAGCTGCTCTACCGCATCCCGCCGACCGCCCTGAAGACCCTCTCGCCCACCCAGGCGCGGGATCGCACACTGGAGGTCCTCCGGCAACTACGCGCAGACCCCAATGTCCAGTATGCGCAACCGAACTATATATTGCGCATCGTGAGAACCCCGAACGATCCCCGTTTTCCTGAGCAGTGGCACTACCGCGACAACGGCACCGGCACCGGCCAGTCTCCGGGCGGGATCAGCCTCCCGAGAGCCTGGGACACGACCACGGGAAGCAGTAGCATCGTTGTGGCGGTCATCGATACCGGGGTCCTCCCGAACCATCCCGACATCGCGGGATCCCCGAACCTGATCGCCGGCTTTGACATGATCAGCGACCCGGCGATCGCCAACGACGGAAGCGGTCGCGACAACGATCCCACGGACCCCGGCGATGCCGTCGCCGCGGACGAGTGCTTCCCGGGCGATCCTGCCCAACCCGCTAGCTGGCATGGGACCCATGTGGCCGGGACCATCGGCGTCGGAAGAACCGACAACGGCGTCGGGGTCGCAGGCGCCAATTGGACCGTGCGGGTTCAGGCCGTGCGCGTCCTGGGGAAATGCGGGGGCACCATCGCCGACATCAACGACGGCATCCGGTGGGCCGCAGGCCTCGCCGTCCCCGGCGTGCCGGCAAATGCGACGCCGGCCAGGGTGATCAACATGAGCCTCGGTACCCCGCCCGGCAATCCTTGCTCGGCCTCCCCGTCCACCCAGGCGGCGATCAATGACGCGGTAGGGGCGGGCGCCGCAGTCGTGGTGGCCGCCGGGAATGATGCGGTGGATGCGTCCCAGGTCTTCCCGGCGAGCTGCGACAATGTGATCACCGTGGCAGCGAGCGACGCTCGCGGCCACCTGGTGACCCGGTACTCGAATTTCGGCGCGACAGTCGAGATCATGGCACCCGGCGGGGACGTGCAGCGGGACGACGATGGGGACGGCAACAACGACGGGGTGCTCAGCATGGTTCACCCCAACGCTGGAACCTACGCTCGCTATAACGGCACGTCGATGGCGACCCCCCACGTGGCGGGGGTGGCCGCCCTCTATCTCGCCCAGAACCCCACGCTGACCCCGGCGCAGCTCACCGCCGAGCTCCGAAACAACGCCCTTCCCAGGACATCGAGCCAGTGTCCCCAGCCCTGTGGCGCAGGTCTGCTGAGCGCGGTCCGAGGAGGGCCCCAGTTAGCCGTGAGTCTGGTGCTGGACCCCGACAGGGAGCTCGACCAGGGCGAAACGACGACCGCCAGGGCGACGGTCACGTTGGGCGCGGCGCCGCAGGCGGGTAAGGCGGTCACATTCAGCACCGCGAATCCCAGCGTGGCCTCGGTCTCGCCGGCCTCTGCTGTGACCGATTCGAGCGGGAGGGCACAGGTCACGGTGCGGGGCGAATCGCAAGGGAACACGACGGTAACGGCGGGTGCCGACGGGAGCAGCGCCTCCGCACCTGTGCGAGTGCCTGACCTGTCGCTGATCGGGGTTGCTGTTCTCGTGGTCTCTGTTCTGCTGTTCGGGGTACTTCGCAGGCGGTCGCGGCTGGCGGAGGAGTAGGCTCAGGAGTATCCCATGCACGTGACCAGGCAACTGAATCTCCGTTTCGTCGCGGTGATGGTGGGATTTGCGGGCGTCGCCCTGCTCACGTATCGTGAGGACGTTCTCGGGGCGCCCCTTGCCCCTGTGACGATGTGGACGGCACGGGCGACGCTCGCATTGCTTCACTGGTTAGGAATGGAGGCGACCCGGGTGGCGACCGTGGTCAGCCACCCGAGCGGCTTTGCCTACGAGATCTACTACCGCTGCACCGGATTCTTGCCGGTTGCCTTCCTCACGACGGCCATCCTGGCCTATCCCGGACGCTGGCGACGAAAGCTCGTCGGACTGGTCGTCGGCGTGCCCCTCTTGATTGCGCTCAACCTGACGCGCCTCGCGCACCTGTTCTACCTCGGCGCGCATAATCCGGCCGCCTTCAACTTCGCCCACTCTGTCATGTGGGAGGGTTTCCTGATCCTGGCGGTCCTCGGGCTGTGGCTCAGTTGGACGCATTGGTCCGACTCGGTGAGAGAGAGGCCCGCTCTTCGCACAATCGGCTTATGTAAACCGGTCGCCTAAGACTAGGCCGCGACTTTCAAGGATTCGATGGTTTTGTCGATGACTCGCAGGGACGCCTCGGAGGTGTCCACGAACTCAAGACCAGACCGATAGACGAGGTGTCTGTCCTCGGTAGGCCTGACGCCGTAGCGATGGACCTCTGAGCGGACCACCCGGCACTTCAGCCCCGCCTCTTGCCCTTGGAAGGCAACGGTCAGGAACGCGATGCTCCCTGGCCGGATCATGCTCGAGTGCTCGATCAGGGCCCCGCCCAGGCTGATATTGACGAACGAGGCCCCATGCGCCGCGTCGATGCACCCGCTCAGGCCGCCCCGGATGACCCACCGGCGATAACGCCGTCTACCTCCGTTCGTTTCGTGTAGCAGCCCAGCATCTTCGCCAACATCGGTGAGTGCCACTGTTTCGAGTTGCGTCAATTCGTCACGGTCGTCCATCATTGCCCTTTCCGACTGCCCTCGAAATCGACCCTTCCACAGGGCCATGACAAGTTGTCCTGCAATCTGCAGACCAATTGTTGAGGAAATGATCGCAACCTATTGATTTATCAGGATAAACAGGCCAATGACCCTGTACTATTCCTTCTACGAATCGGGCCGAATGTCCTGTGGGAAACCGATCCATAGAAGGTGCGAACCCTGAAGGTGAGGGCAGTGTGACAGACGGTCGGGTCGACCCTGCAAAGTTGTCACACCAGCGTCAGCCTCTCCCTTCCAAGAGGAAAGGGGTCACCGGAACGGTGACCCCTTTCGTGGGACCACGCACCTTCTTTGCGGGCAATTCATCTCACCGCCTCTAGAATATCGGCAGTGGGATGCACTTTATTGAGGCAATAGAAATGAATCCCAGGAGCACCGCCACGCAAGAGTTCCTGGCATTGGCGGATGGCAAACTCAGTACCAGCCTTTACCGTAGCATCCTGGTCATCCTGTAACGGCTCAAACATCCTTTTCACTTCGTCGGTGACGGTTGCGCCGCATACCGCGCAGAATCGTTGCAAAGCCTTATAGTCCGTAATAGGCAGAATGCCGGGGATCACCCGCACTTCAACGCCAATCTTGCGTAGCCTCTCGATGTACGCGAAATAATCCTTGTTATCAAAGAACAACTGCGTAATGACAAAATCAGCTCCGGCGTCAATCTTCAGTTTGAGAAATTCTGCATCTTTGTCTCTGTCCGGACACAGGAGATGTCCTTCGGGGAATCCAGCCACCGTAATCCCGAAGTAGTCACCGTACTGTGCACGGATAAACGCAGCGAGTTCACTGCTGTATTTGAAATTGTCCTCGGTCGGCTGCCAGTCCGGCTGATCCTTGGGTGGATCACCCCGTAGGGCCAGAATATTCCTGATTCCCCGGGACTTAATGTTTTCCACGATCGCCCCGATGTCATCTTTCGTATTCAGAACACAGGTGAGATGCGCCATGCCAATGACCTGATGTCGCGCTTCGATGTGTTGGACGACATCAAAGGTTTTCTCCCGATTCCCTCCACCGGCACCATACGTACACGAGATGTAATCGGGTTTCAGCTCACAGAGCTGTGCGATCGTCTTCAGCAGATTTTCAAACCCTTTGTCGGTTTTCGGCGGAAAGAGTTCAAACGAATACGTCTTTTCTTGATGGTGAAATAGATCTCTAATCCTTTTCATAGAGAGTGATACGCACTCCCGTTATCGAGGCCCCGGCGGCGGCGAAGTGCGGCTCATCTTAGTGGATGCAATGGCTGTCGATCAAGCAAAACTTAGTCCCGATCCCGGTGCACCGGGCCATCGCTCACGGCGGCCGCGACGGCCTCCGGAGGCTGATGACTCGGCACGCCGGGGGCCAGCTCGCCTGGCGCTTCCTTCCGCTTGCGCTTTCGCCCGCGGAGGGCGAGGAGGGCTGACTCGGCATCGATCCAGAGGGAGAAGACCGTGGGGACCAGGATAAGGGTGAACAGGGTTGAGAGCGTCATGCCCCCGAGCTGAACGGCGCCCATCCCCCGGTACAGCTCTGAGCCCGGGCCGCTCGATATGATCAGCGGGAGGAAGCCGAAGATGCTGCTCGCGGTCATGAAGATGGGGCGCAGCCGATTCCGGGCGCTCTCGATAATGGCGTCCTGGGGCGCCATCCCCTCCCGCATGTGGTTCAGGGCCTGCTCGACCAGCAGGATCGCGGCGTTCACCACGACGCCGGCCATGATGATGAACCCCAGCATGGCGAGGATGTCCATCTTCACCGTCGGTTCGATGGTGTGCATGATCCTGAGCCCCAACACCCCGCCGATCATTGCCGGCGGGATGCTGAAGACGATAATGAAGGGATAGGTGAAGGACTCGTACAGGGAGCTCATGACCAAGTAGGTGATGACGAGCGCCAGCAGGAAGGACCATTTGAGCGAGTCCCAGGTCTGATCCAGGTCGCGGGCCTGGCCGGTGACGTTGATGCTGTAGCCCGGGGGGAGCTGCCGGCGGACCTGGGACAGCACCTGGCTGTTGATGGTCTCGATGGCGGTTTGCAGGGGCACCTCATCCTTGATGTTCACCGTCAGCTTGATGGCGCGATCACGGTCGATATGTTCAATCCTGGTCGGCCCCTCCGCCTCCTGGACGGCAGCGATGTCCGTCAGTCGAAGCGGCCCCCCCTTCGGGGGGTAGAAAATGACATTGTCGAGCCCCTGGGTCCGCATGTCCCCGCGGGCCGTCCCGATAAGGGTCAGGTCCCGCTCCCGCCCCTGCTCGCGGAATCTCCCTGCCAAGGTCCCCGCGATGAGCGTTTCCACCGCGTAGCCCACCTCAGCTGCCGCGAGGCCCAGGTCCGCAGCCTTCTTCCGATCCACGGTGACCTGCAATTCCGGGCTGCCCCACTCGAAGCTCGTGTCCACAAAATTCACCCCCGGCAGGGGGCGGACCTGCTGCTCGATGGCGGCCGCGACCTCCCGCACTTCGTCGAGGCCGCGTCCCTTCACATCGATCTCGATATTGGTCCCGCCCACCAGTTGCCGGAACCGCCGGAACAGCGGCGATTGGGTCACGAAAACGGCGCGCACTCCGGGGATCCCGCCGGACAGTTGCCATAATTCGCGGACCATGCGCTGCATCCCTTGGATATCCGCGTACTCCCTCTTTACTATGACCCCGAGCAGAGGGCTCTCGGTGCGGACCACCGCGAAGAGGCGCTCGATCTCCGGCCTCCGCATGTACCGCTGCTCGAGCTCGGCGAGGATGCGATCGATCTGGTCCATGTTGAACCCCGGCGGGACCTTCACGATGGAGAGGATCAGGTTCCGGTTCCCCTTCGGCAGGTAGTCGATGGGGGGCATCAAGAGGAAGCTGAGGCCGAGGGAACCGAGCGTCATCCCGGCGGCGACGAGAAGGCGGCGCCTCACCCCCTGGCGCAGCCAGAAGAGCCAGCGAACGAGGCCAGCGCTGAACGCCTCCCCCAGCCAGCTCAACTGCAAGACGTCCAGGATCCGATTGAGGCGAGGATACCGCGAGACCTCGGTGCCCACCTTCAGGACCCGGGAGGCCATCATCGGGACGATGGTGAGGGCCACGACCAGAGAGAGGGCGGTCGAAATCGACGTGGCGATGGCGATGTCGCGGAAGAGTTGCCCCGCCTCCTCCCTCACGAAGATGATGGGGAGAAAGACCGCCAGGTTGGTCAGCGTGGAGGCCAGGATGGCCCCCCAGACCTCGGTCGCCCCGTCCAGGGACGCCTGGACGCGCGACTTGCCCATCTCCCGATGCCGGAAGATGTTCTCTAACACCACGATCGAATTGTCCACCACATTGCCGACGGCGAAGGCGAGCCCGGCGAGCATCACGATGTTCAGGGATCGGCCCAGGGCATCCAGGACGACGAAGGTCGCGATGACCGAGACCGGGATCGACAGGGCGATGACGAGGATGCTGCTCACGCTGCGCAGGAAGAAGAGCAACACCCCCACCGTGATGAGCGAGGCCTCATAGACGTTATCGGTCACGAGGCTGAGCGCATCGTAGATGTAGTCGGTCTCATCATAGACCTGCCGGAACCGGATTCCCTTGTCGGCATAGACGCTGTTCAGGTGGGCCACTTCCCCCTTGATCCCCTTCATCACCTCGACGGTGTTGGCCCCGGTCCGCCGGAGCACGCCGAAGCCCAGGGTCGGGACGCCCGAGGCGCGGATGTCCCGGTCTCGCTCCTTGAGGCCGAACCGCGCGGCGGCGATGTCGCGGACATATACCGGCCTCCCGTTCTGGGTGGCGACGACCACCTCCTCGATCTGTCGGAGGTCCGTGAACTGGCCGACCGTGCGCACGAGGTAGCGTTTTTTTCCCTCGTCGATGTTCCCCCCTTTGGTGTTCCGGTTTTCCCGCAGCAAGGCCTCGCGGACCTGGGTGATGGTGATCCCCCGAGCGGTCATCGCCTGATAATCCAGGACGACGTGCACCTCGCGCTCTTCCCCGCCGAACATCAAGACCGATCCCACCCCTTCGATTCGTTCCAGGCGCGGCTTGATGACGTCCTCGGCCTCGAGCCGCACCTCGTTGATATCCCGCATGGTCTGCACGATGATCCAGGCGATCGGGGTCTCCTCGTCCGAGCTGACCGCCCGGATGACGGGCCGCTCCGCGTCCAGGGGGACCTCCTGCACCAGGTCCAGCTTCTCCGCCACGTCGAGACGCGCCACGTCCTTGTTCACGCCCCAGTCGAAGCGGAGGGTGATCACGCCGCGGCCTTCGGACGAGGTCGAGACCATTTCCCGGAGGTTTTGCACGGAGGTGAGCTTCTCCTCCTGTCGGTCCACGATCTCGTGCTCGACCTCTTGGGGGGCGGCTCCCCGGTAGACCGTTTCCACCGAGATCTCGGGACGCTCCACGGTCGGGGTCATCTGCAGAGGAAGGCGGAAGAGCGAGATCACCCCGAAGAGGAGGGCGAGCAACACGCCGACGATGACCGTGACGGGATATCGGATGCAGAAATCGACCAGCTTCACGGCGGGCTCCTCAGTTGCGCAGACGCTCCTTCACCACGACGGCCGCCTGATCCAGCAGCGCCTCGTTGCCCGTGACGACGACGGTGTCACCCGACTTCAGGCTGCCTTCGACCACCTCAGTGAATCCTTCGTGCGGCCGCCCCGCCTTGACGGGGAGCATGCGGGCCTTCCCATCCTGCACCACGAAGACCACCTGGTCCCGCCCCCGGACGACCACGGCGTCTTTCGGGATAAAGAGACCCTGCCGCGGCTCCCCGTATCGGACCGCCACGCGCGCGAACATCCCCGCCTTCAAGAGGCGATCGGGGAGGTTATCGACCTTGATCCGCACGGGAAAGTTCCGGCTCGCCACGTCGGCCTGGGGGACGATGTGGGTGACCCGACCCCGGAAGACCCGACCGGGATACGTATCTACCGTGAGGGTCGCCTCATTTCCCTGCCGGACCCTGCCGATGTCCCGCTCGTTGACGGGGATCACGGCGTAGACGATGTCGATGTCCACCAGGTCCGCGACCTTCCCCCCCTCCTCGATCCACTGACCGACCTCGGCGTGCTTCTTCACCAGGTAGCCGCTGAAGGGGGCTACCACGGTCGTCCGGCGGAGCTGGTCCGCGACCCTGCGCAAGGCCTCCTCCGCCGATTCCTTCTGCGCCTTGGCCGCCCGCGCGCCCGCACCGACGCGATCGAGTTCGGCCGCGCTGATGGCGCCCTCGGTAAAGAGGGCCTGGAAGCGTTGATGGTCCTGCTCCGCCCGTACGAAGAGCGCTCGCTTCTCGTCCAGGTTCGCCTCCGCCTCCTTGAGCCCGATCTCAAGGTCACTGCGGCGCAGGCGGGCGAGGACCTGACCCTTTGTCAGATGCTCCCCTTCCCGGAGATCGAACCGGGCGACGGCACCGGCCACCTCGGCGCTGACCGTCGTGGTGAGGTTTGCCTCCACGGTCCCCACCGCCTGGATCTCGCGCTCCACCGCCCGTTCGACGACCGGTGCCACCTCGACGGCAACGGCCGGCGGCCCCTGGGCATGGACCGGCGCCCGGCTCCCCACCACCATCAGCCCCAGCACCGCTCCTGCCACCCCGCGCCAGCCGGTCACGTCCGCACCTCAGACCGCCACGAGGGCGAGAATGTGGCCATGCAGGGTCTCCATCAGGGCCTTCCACGCCCCCCGCTCCCCCAGAACCTCATCGATGACATGCTCACGGGTCAGGAAATAGATCAGGATGGCAATGACGCTGAAGGTGGCCTGGGGGACGTTGAGGGAGCGGAAGTCTCCCCGGTCCACGCCCTCCTGGAGGACGCCCGAAATTGCCTGGAAGTTCCGACGGAAGTACTTTTGGGCGAGGACCTGCACTTCCCGCTCACGGCGCTCTACCGCGCGATGCAGGAGCCTGAACTCGTCAGACCTCTTCTCCGCAAACCGGAGGACGGCCGCGATAATTTCGGCCATCCGATCGCGCGGCGTGCCGTCCCCGCTGGCGATCCGTTCCACCTCATCGCACAGGGGGGCGACGGCCTCCTCGAGAAGACTCAGGAAGAGATCCCTCTTGTTCTTGAAGTAGTAGTAGAGGACCGGCTTGGTGACGCGGGCCTCGGCCACGATCTGGCGGATCGACGTCGCGTCGAACCCCCGCCGGGCGAACTCCCGCCTGGCCACCTGCGCGATCCGGGCTTTGGTCGTCATTTACCTACCGTTCGGTAAGCTTCGGCCCCAAAAAAAACCTCGCCTTCGAGGGTCTGTTCAGGATACCAGAGGGGGAGGCCGCCGTCAACTTCGCCTACCGCCCCTTCTTTTTCACCATCCGCTTCTCACTGATCTCGACCTGGTCGCCGCATTCGGGGCAGGTGTAGTTCCCTTTTTTGCTCTTCGGGGGGTCCATCCCTCGGCTCCTACAGGCGTGACACGTGTACGCAATGATCCGGTCTTTCTCCTCCGCAGCCTCTCCGGCACCCGTCGGTTTCATGTTCCCCCCCACTGCCGCCCGGTCCCCTGGACCGCATTCCGGATCAGCTCGACCCGCGCCTCGGTCCCCTGCCCCGGAAACTCGACGCCCACCACATCCACGCGACAGGGACCCCGGAGGCGGCGCTCTCTCATATACGCCTCGGCGACCCGCAGGATCTGCCGCTGCTTCCTCGCATGCACGGCCTCCGCCGGCGTCCCAAAACGGGCGGAGCGTCTTGTCTTCACCTCCACGAAGACGAGGACGTCCCCCTCCTCGGCGATGAGATCAATCTCCCCTAGCGCACAGCTGAAGTTCTCCTCCACGATGCGGAACCCGAGGTCCTCCAGGAACCGGCGGGCCACCGCCTCCCCCTCGATCCCGACCGCCCGCCGATCTAGCACCGCTGCCTCCCCGCCGCCACCAGGGGAAGCGGGATCTGCCGGACCCGCGCGAAGGTCCGCCGATGGATAGGGCTCAGCCCGTGCTCTGCGATCGCGCGAAGATGCGCCTCCGTGCCGTATCCCTTGTGCCGATCGAAGCCGTAGACTGGATACGTCTGGTGATACTCTCTCATCATCCGGTCTCGGGTCACCTTGGCCACGATGGAGGCGGCACCGACAGACGGACACTGGAGATCGCCTCGGGGCACGGGAAAGACGGTCGGTTCAACCTGGGGAACGGCCAGCCCGTCGACGACGATCCCGTCGGGGGCTACCCTGAGTTCCGCCACGGCCCGCTCCATGGCCAGGAGCGTCGCCTGGAGAATATTCCGCAGCTCAATGATGGGGACCTCCACGATCCCTACGGCCACCGCCAGGGCCTCGTCCACGATCTGCTGGTAGAGCCCTTCGCGCCGCTCTTCACTCAGCAGCTTGGAATCGGTCACCCCGGGAATCGGTCGGCCATCCCTCAGAATCACCGCCGCCGCCACCACCGGCCCGGCCAGCGCTCCTCGCCCCGCCTCATCTACCCCTGCGAGCCGGCGAAATCCCCTCCGGCGGATCGCCCCCTCGATTCCCCTCATCCCTCCCCGCCCTTCCACAGGACTTCGGCGAGTTCAGTCGAGCCGCTCAAGGTCTGCTCCGAGCCGCCCTTGCGGAGGCACCTCACCTCTTGGTGTCGGCACCTGTCCTCGTCTCGCGAATCCGCGCCGCCTTCCCTCGCCGCCCCCGCAAATAGTAAAGCTTCGCCCGGCGCACACGGCCAGTCCGCACGCGCTCGATCCGCTCGATCACGGGGGAGTGGAGGGGAAAGGTGCGTTCCACCCCGACGCCGTAGCTCACCTTCCGGACCGTAAAGGTAGACCCGAGGCCCGCCGCCCGCCGCCGGAGCACGATCCCCTCGAACACCTGAAGCCGCTCCTTCTCTGCCTCCCTCACCTTGACATGGACCCGAACAGTATCGCCGGGCCTGAACGGGGGGAGATCGACCCGCAAGGACGGGGCCTCAACCGACTTCATGTGTTTATCGATGTTCATGACCTCTCCGTGTGTTGGACATCTCGCCGTCCTCCTTGGCCCGTATCTCAGACAGGAGTCCTTGATCCTCGACGGAAAGGGCCGCCCGGTCCAAGAGATCCGGTCGACGCTGCAGTGTTCGGTGTAACGCCTCTTTCCGCCGCCAACGCCGAATTTGTTCGTGATCCCCCGAGAGCAGCACCTCGGGAACCCGGAGCCCCCGATACAGGGGAGGCCGGGTATATTGGGGATAGTCGAGCAGGCCCCCGGCACCGGCAAAGGAATCCTGCCCCGCCGAGTCCTGATCCCCGAGCACCCCGGGGATCAGTCGGACGGTCGCATCGATCAACACCAGGGCCGGCAGCTCGCCGCCGCTCACCACGTAGTCGCCAATGGAGATCTCACGGTCTGCCAAGGTCCGGACCCGTTCATCAAAGCCCTCGTATCGCCCACAGAGGAAGATGAGATGCCTCGCCTCCGCCAGCCGGCAGGCCGTCGCGTGATTGAATCGCTCCCCTTGAGGGGTCAGGAGGAGTACCTGACTCTCATCCTGCCGCAGGGCATCCGCGGCTTCAAAGAAAGGTTCCGGCTTCAGTACCATCCCCGCCCCGCCGCCGTACGGGACGTCATCCACCACCCGATGCCGGTCATGGGTCCAATCCCTCAGGTCATGAACCCGAATCTCTACCAGATTCTTTTCCTGGGCCCGCCTCAGGATGCTCTGGTCGAGGGGCCCGGAAAACATCCCCGGGAAGATCGTTACGATATCATACCGTCTCAGCGTCCACCAACCCTTCTATCGGCCGAACGACCATCACGCGCCTCGCCAAATCAACCCGCAGGATGAAAGCCCGGACGGCGGGCAGGAGCCACTCCCCGGCATCCCGCCGAACCACGTACAGGTCGTGAGCAGCCGATGGCCAGATGTCCACGATCTCGCCGAGCCCCTCCCCCGCCTCCGTCTGGACCGTCAGGCCGAGGATGTCGTGATGATAATACGTCGCCTCCGGCAGCGCCGGGGCTGCCGTCCGCGAAATGCAGATCTCGAAGCCCCGCACCGCCTCCGCCGCCTTCCGGCTGTCGATACCCTGGAAGGTGGCCACCAGCAGATGCCTGAGAGGCCGGATCGCTGTGAGAAGCGCCTCCGAACTGCCCCGCGGCCCGCGGAGGATGACCACATTCCCCGGAGATAAGACCGAGCGAGACTCGGCGTGGGACTGGACCTTCACCGCCCCACGGAGCCCCCAGGGCCCGAGCACCCGGCCCAGGACCAATAACTCTTGAGACGTCACGACCTACTCGACGATCTCAAGCACCGCCCGTCGCCGAGACTTGGCCGCTGTCGCGTGAAGAAGCGTCCGCATCGCCCTCGCGGTCCGTCCCTGCTTTCCGATCACCCGCCCCAAATCCGCTTGGGCCACCTTGAGCCTGAGCATCGTCGTTTTCTCGTCCTCGACCGCCTCCACGACCACCGCATCGGGGTTGTCCACCAAGGCCTTCGCGACATACTCCACCAGTTCCTTCAACACGTCCGTCTCCTCAGTGCCGTCGCGGCCCGTCCCGGGAAACCCTGAGGGAGGTGGCCCTCGACCCCCAGGCTCCGATCAATGAGCCGCTCGACGTCAAGCGCTTTTCCGAGCCTTCCTGAGGCCGGCAAACCGCTCCAAAACCCCGGCGGTCGAAAGGAGCTCACGCACCGTCGCCGTCGGCCGCGCACCCCTCTGCAGCCAGGAGAGGGCCTTCTCCTCATCAAGGGTCAGTGCTGCGGACTTCTGGAGAGGATTGTAGACCCCGATGCTCTCGATGACGCGGCCATCCCGTGGGGTTCGAACATCCGCCACCACAATCCGAAAGATGGGCCGCTTGTTGGTTCCGATCCGCTTCAACCTGAGCCGTACGGCCATCCGACCACCTCCCTTTCCCAGCCTATGGATCCGACCCTACCCCAGAGGGAATATGCCCGGTCCCTTCCTCTTTTTCCCCGCCTGGAGCACCTGTCGCATCAGTCGCTGGGTCTGTTGAAACTGCCGCAAAAGCTGGTTCACCTCCGCCACCGATGTCCCGGACCCCTTGGCAATGCGCTGACGCCGGCTCCCATTCAGGATCGCCGGGTTGCGCTGTTCCTCCCGGGTCATGGAATTCAGAATGGCCTCCATCCGGGTGAACGCCCTGCCGTCCGTCTGCAGGCCGCCCATCCCCGCGGGGAAGCTCGGGAGCATCCCCAGGATCTCCTCGATCGACCCCATCCCTCGCATCTGGACGAGCTGTTCGCGAAAGTCCTCGAGTGTATACGCATCCCGCTGGATCTTTCGCGCCAGCTCCTCAGCCCGCGCCCGATCCACCGCGGCCTCTGCCCGCTCCACCAGGGACAGGACATCGCCCATCCCGAGGATCCGCGAGGCCATTCGTTCTGGATGAAACGGCTCGAGCGCGTCCAGCTTCTCTCCGACGCCGATGAACTTGATGGGACATCCCGTCACGGCCCGAACAGAGAGGGCCGCCCCTCCTCGGGCATCCCCATCCAGCTTGGTGAGGATCACACCGCTGAGGGTCACACGCCGATGAAATGTGGTGGCGACGCCCAGGGCGTCCTGACCGGTCATGGCATCCAACACCAGGAGGGTCTCACCCGGACGGACCGCCTCCGTGACGGCCCGGAGTTCTGCCATGAGGCCATCATCAATGTGTAGCCTCCCTTGGGTGTCCACGAGAACCGGGTCGAGGCCCCTCCCTCGGGCGTATCGGACCGCTTCCTGACACATGTCCGGGGGTGAGGCGTGAGGATCGGTAAAGACCTCGACCCCGATCTTTCCCGCGACCACTTGAAGTTGCGATGCTGCTGCGGGCCGACGCGTATCCGCCGCGACGAGAAGAGGCGTCCGCCCCTGGCCCTTGAGGAGCGTGGCCAGCTTCCCCGCCGTGGTGGTCTTCCCGGACCCCTGAAGCCCGACCAGCAGCACCACCGACGGCGGGTGGGGCGCGGAGGCCAAGCCAATCCCCTGCCCGCCCAAGAGCAGGGTCAGCTCCTCAAAGACGATCTTGACGACCTGCTGCCCCGGGGTGAGCGACTGAAGGACCTCGCGGCCAATGGCCCGCTCCCGGACCCGATTCAGAAAGTCCTTCGCCACGCCGTAGTGGACATCCGCCTCGAGCAGGGCGAGACGGATCTCCCGCAGCGCAGTGTTAATCTCATCTTCGGTGAGCTTCCCGTGGCCGCGAAGCCTCTTGAATATTGCCTGAAGCCGGTCGGTCAAGCGCTGAAACATCGGTGCGCCCTATGGGAGAGGCCTCGCATAAAGCTCTAAACTATATGATGGTATTTCCTGCGTCAACAAGCAATTTCCTCGAGAGTTTCGCTCAGCCGGCCAGGAGGAGGAGGATGTCCATGACGTTGGTCAGGGTTGGGCCGGTCTTGATCAGATCGCCGAGTCCTTCGAAAAAGTGATAGGCGTCATTCTCCTCGAGGGCGCGCAGGGGATCGAGCCCGACCTCTTTCGCCCGAGCCCAGGTGTCACCATCCGCGACTGCCCCCGCTGCGTCGGTCGGTCCGTCGGTCCCATCGGTCCCGGCGCTCCAGATGACCAGGTCCCGCCCACCGGCGATGGCGATGGCACCCGCCAGCACGAGCTCTTGACTACGGCCCCCCTTTCCTTTCCCGCGGACCGTCACCGTGGTCTCTCCGCCGAGGAGGAGACAGGCGGGCGGCGACACGGGGTGACCGGATCGGCGCATCTCCAGCAGCAGGGCGGTCAACACCTTGGCCACCTCCCGACTCTCCCCTTTGAGCTCCGTCGTCAGAATGAGGGCCTGAAACCCCAGTCGCGCTGCCCGATCGCGGGCCGCCAAGAGCGACTGGAGGTTGTTCCCGACGATGCGATGATGCGCCGTCGCGAAGCATGGGTCGCCGGCCTTGGGCGTCTCCGGAATCTCGCCTCTCGCGCCCCGCTCGAGATGCCGCAGAATGCTCACCGGGATGCGGTCCTCGATGCGGTACCGGCGAAGGACCTCCAGCGCCTCCCCATAGGTCGTCGTGTCCGGCACGGTCGGGCCGGAGGCGATCGCATCGACCGGATCGCCGATCACATCGGAGAGGATCAGGGTGAGGGAGCGGGCCGGGAAGAGCGCCCTCGCCATCTGCCCACCCTTGATCCGCGAGCAATGTTTCCTGACGGCGTTGATCTCTTCAATAGTCGCACCGCAGGCGAGCAGCACGCGGGTCATCGTCTGCTTATCGATAAGGTCGATCCCCGCGACGGGGGCAGGAAGCAGGGCCGAGCCACCGCCCGAGATGAGGACGATCACCAGGTCCTCCGGTCCGGTCTCGGTGAGCAGCGCGAGGATCGCCGAGGTCCCCTCCACCCCGCGCGCATCGGGGACGGGATGGCCCGCCTGGGTGACCCGGATGCGCCGGAGGGGAATGGCGTACCCATCCTTCACCACCACCACCCCGTCGCGGATCCGATCCCCGAGGACCTCCTCCACGGCGGCCGCCATCGCGGCACAGGCCTTCCCCGCGCCGACGACATACACCCTTCCCCGGCTGAGATCGTACACCGCTCCATTCGCCAGCAGCCTCTCCCCCTCCCGACGGACATGGCGATGAATCGCAATCCGCGGATTGGCCGCATCAAGCGCTGCCTGGAAGATCTCCCCGGCCGCCTTCCTGAGGTCTTCCGTCCCCCTCGGGCCGGACATCATATCTCCTCCGACAATGGAACCGACTCGACCCGCGTGTAGACGGCCCCAGCCGGGTGCAGCTTACTCCGCATGAGGTCCACACACCGGACCTGCATCTGTCCCACCTGCCCGATCTCCGCACCGCGGAGATATGTGAGCAGTGCATCGAGCCGCCCAACATCCCTGACGCGACCCAGGGTGAGATGGGGCTGAAAGGGCCGCGCCTCCCGACCGAAGCCGAGGGGAAGGAGGGTGTCGTCGATTCGCCCTTGCAACCGTCTCATCTCCTCGACCCCCTGCGCCACCCCGACCCAGATCACGCGAGGCCTTCCCCTCGGCGGAAAGGTCCCGAGACCGGCGAGCGACAGGGTGAAGCGGTCTATACCCGCCACGGAGGAGCGAAAGGTCTCCTGGAGGGCCGGAAGGCGCAGCTCAGGCACTTCTCCCAGGAACTTGAGGGTGAAATGAAGGTTCTCCGGCTTGACCCAGCTCACCGGCGCCGCCGTTGTCTTGAGGTTCGCCTGGACCGCTGCCAGGGGAGCTTGCAGGGCGGGATCGACGTTGACGGCGACAAACAGTCTCATGAGCGTGGCATGCGAAGCGGCGCCGACCGTTTCACATCTTTACGGTCGCCTTGAGCAGGGATCTTCGCAGCATCTCCAGGGCCATCTGCGAACCCCAGAGCTTGTTCTCCTCCCGGGCGAACCGAAACCGGTGCTCACACCACTCCTCCCCCTGCGGGTCGGCGAGGGCAATGTATGTGAGCCCCACCGGCTTGGCTTTGGTACCGCCCCCTGGACCCGCAATCCCGGTAACCCCCAGGCCCAGATCGGCCCTGGCGAGGCGCCGAACCCCGGCCGCCATGGCACACGCCGCCTCTGGACTCACCGCCCCGTGTTGCTCGATGAGAGAGGAGGGCACCTGGAGCAATTCCTCCTTGGCCCGGTTGCTATATGCAACGATCCCTCGCTCGAAATACTCGGAGCTGCCGGGAACGTTGGTGATCCGATGGACAATGAGACCGCCGGTGCACGACTCGGCCACCGCCACGGTTTTCCCCTGGAGGCGGAGAAGGCGTCCCACCACCTCCTCCAGACGCTCGTCATCGACCCCAAAGACCGCATCGCCCAACCGGTCCCGAAGTTTTCGCTCCCATGCGTCAAGCTGAGACACCACCCGCCCGGCCGGTCCGGATACCGTGACCCGCGCGTGGATCTCCCCCAGACGCGCGAGAAGGCCGACGGTCCCAGGGTCGGCACGGAGCAGATCGATGATCCGCTCTTCCACTTGCGATTCGAGGAGTCCGCAGACCTTGATGGTCCGGGTGCGGATCCGGCGGCCGCGCCCGGTCCTCCTGAGAAGGATCGGCAAGACCTGCTCGTTGAAGAGTGGCCGCATCTCGCGCGGCGGGCCGGGCAGGACGACGAGGAGGCGCCTGTCCTCCTGCCACACCAGACCCGGGGCCGTCCCATGCCGGTTCGGCAAGACGAGGACGCCCTCCGGGACCATGGCCTGCCGCCTGACGGATTCCGGCATCACGACCCGCCGGCGGGCGAATCGCTCCTCAATCCGTTTCAGGGTCTCCCCGTGGAGGATCAGGGGCCTGCCGGTGACATCCGCCAGCGCACCCAGGGTGCGATCATCCTCGGTCGGGCCCAGCCCGCCAGTTGCCACGACGACGGCAGCGCGATCGAGGGCTTGTCGCAGCACTTCACGGATCCGTTGCCGGTCGTCCCCAACCGTCGTCCGGTATACGACCTCGATACTGATCCCGTGGAGCGCCTCCGCGAGAAAGCGACCGTTGGTGTCCTCAAGCCCCCCCTGGAGGAGCTCGGTCCCGATGCCGACGATCTCTGCATTCTTGGCCTTCATGAGAAGAGCAGCCACACCTGGACAACGAGGTTGGCATAGAGTCCGGCCACCAGATCATCGCCGACGATCCCCAGCCCTCCCGCAAGACGCTCCGCCTGCCGGGCGGGGAAGGGCTTGGTGACGTCGAAGAGGCGAAAGAGCACAAAGGCCACGGTGCGCTCCAGCAGCCGAGAGGGAAGGAGGGCGGTCGCCACCGCGATGCCGGCGACCTCATCGATAATGACAGCTGGGGGATCCCGGACCCCCATGATCCGCGCCGCCCGACCGGCAATCACGATCCCGGCCCCGATGAGGAAAGCGGTCGCCAGGGCCTGGGCCATTCCGGCGCCCAAGGGCCAGAGAAGCACCAGCCCGAGGAGGCTCCCGAGCGTTCCCGGGGCCCGAGACACGGTGCCCACGTAGCCCCCGGTCGCGATCGCCACCACGAGCGTGTGGGAAAGGGGATGGGTGCTCACGGTGTGAGAGTAGACCCAGGGGCCTAGTCTGTCAACGGTGTCACGGGGAATGGGGCGGGCTCAGGCACACCTGGTTCCGCCCGGCCGCCTTGGCTTGATAGAGGGCTCGATCCGCCTCCCGGACCAAATCTTCTACCTTGGACATAGTCGATGTGAGGGCAGCCGCCCCGGCACTGATCGTGAGATGACCTTCAGGCCACGGCTGTTCCACGGCCGCCGTGCGCATGCGCTCGGCTTGCACCGCGGCCTGGCTGAGTTCGGTCTCCGGCAGGATGATGGCAAACTCCTCTCCGCCATACCGAGCAGCCGAATCCACCCGACGGGAATTCTTCCGGAGGACCTGGGCCAAGCAGCGCAAGGCCTCATCGCCCGCCAGATGCCCGTAGCGATCATTGTACTGCTTGAAGTGATCGATATCGATCATGATCAGGGAAAGGGCGCGGCCGTACCGACGAGCCCGCTTCATTTCCGCATCGAGGAGGTGGTAGAAGTAGCGGTGATTGTAGAGTCCCGTCAAGGCATCGGTGTTGGCGAGCCGCCGCGTCTCCGCAAACAGGCGAGCGTTCTCGATAGCGATGGCCGCCTGGTTCGCGAAAGAGGCGAGGAGGTGGAGATCCTCTTCGGCGACCCGGCGGGGTTCATTGTAGTGCACCCACATGACCCCGCGAACCCGCTCCCGCACCTGCAGGGGGAGACAGACCGCCGCCCTCCGCCCCAACGCCAGCAGTCGGGGATTCACCGTGCCAGCCGGGACCGCCCCGAAATCGGGAAGGACGACGGGCCGACAGGTCTCCCAGACTTGGCGCGAGACGCCCGACTTCCGCACCTCGATCTCTCCCACCTCCCAGTCGACCACGTGAGTGATTTCGCCCCACTCGTCGAACAGGATGATCGTGCTGGAGGCGGCGTCGGTCGAAGCCGCCGCGCCCCGAGCAATCTTCTGAAGCGTCTCGTCCAGGTCCAGGGACCCGCTGACCTGAGTGGCGGCCTCGTACAACTCCGCCACCGTCGACGCGTACCGCTGGATCTGTTGGTACGCCCTGGCGTTGGCAACGGCGATGGCCGCCTGGCTGGCAAGGGCACTCATCAACGCCCGTTCATCCGGGCTGAAGAGTCGTCGCTGTCTCGTGAAGATGGCGAGGACCCCGAGGACACGACCCTCGCTCAACAGGGGAATGCCCGCGAAGGAGATGATGCCCGCCTGGTCCAAGAAGCGCTTGCTCGGCCAACGCGATTCCTGCCTCACATCGGCGATGTACTGGGGCTCTCCCCGCTCCATGATCCTTCCAACGACCCCACTCGTGTACGGGATCCGGTCCCCCATCAATCCGGCAAACTCCTGCAGGCCGTGACTCGCCTCCACCTTGACCTCGCGTGCCTCGTCGTCTGCCACCAACAGCCAGACCCCGGGAACCTCGAGAAACTCCGCCGCCGCCTTCACCGCGAAGTCATAGACCTCGTGGAGGTTCAGGGAGGCGGTCATCAGCTTCGTCAGATGAATGAGGGCCTGCAGTTTATTGGCCCGCTCCTGGATCTCTTGAAAGAGGGTGCTCTTCTCAATGGCGAGGGCCGCCTGGTTCGCCAAGGTTTGGCAGAACTCGATCTCGTCGCGCGTAAAGGCCCGCGCCGGCCCCCGACTACTCAAGCTCACCACCCCGATGCCCTGATTCTGCTTGATGAGTGGGACGACCAGCATTGAACGGATCGGGAGAGAGAGGAGGAGATCACGGATATCGGAAAGCACCGGTTCCGCCGCCACATCGGGGACGACGAGAGGCTGCCGCGTCTCGAGGACCCGCCGGATCTCCGGGTACCGGTCCAAGGACAAGTAGATTCCTTGAACCCAGGGATTCTCTTTCGACTGGTCATATCCGGCGATTAGATGGGCTGTCGTCTCTCCCGGTGCCGCGAGGGTGATGGCGCACCGGTCCACCTGCATCGTCTCGAGGAACCGCTTGATGATGCCCCACATGCCCTGATCTCTGACCGGGGCAGCGACCGCCGGGGCCCTTATCGGCGAAAGGGTTTGGGTCTGGCTCAGCTGCCGCCTCAGGCTGGTATAGAGCGCGGCGTTGGTCAATGCCCTGGTGAGATGGTGGCCCACCGCGGTGAAGAGTCGCACCGCCGCCTCGTCGAACCGGGTGGGAAGGCGACTAAAGACCCCCAAGACCCCCGCGATCCCCACGGTGCCCGGCAGAGGAATGATCAGAAAGGAGCCGGCCCCCGCAGGGATGGGTATCGGCGTGAGCTCGGGGGCGTGCGAGACATCGGGGTAGCAGCGGGGGACACCCTCCTGGAGGATCTCCGCCTCGACAGCAGTCGGCGTCGCACCCCGGCCGGCAGCTGCCTCATCTCCGACGATCTTCATCCCCCCTTCCTCCAGATCTTTCAGGAGGACATAGGCGGAGCGCACCTCCTCCAACTCTGCGATCTTCTCCAGGGCCGCCCGGAGCACCTCCTCCTGGTTCAACGACCGGCCGACGGCCTCGGCAACGGCGTTCAAGAGGCTCAGCTCCCGGATACCGGGGCCGTCCGCAGGTTTCCGCTTCTCTTGCGAGACATCCAGGGGTCTTCTGGATTTCCCGTGCTGCTCCATACCCTTCAGGGACTCACTCAATAGATCAATTGGAGTTTCTGGTCCGCCTCGTCGAGAGCCTGCCCTATCTGTCGATCGGACTCCCTCGGCATATCCCTCATCCCCACGTCATCGAGCTCTAGGGGGGAGGCGAGGCAGGCCTTGTTTGGCGGTTTGCAAAGACCATGCCCAGATACCGACGGGGAGTTGTTTCCCTCGTTCTGCGTATCACCTCTCTGGCAACGCCTTAGCGGGGGAAAAGCTCCTCTGCCCGGAGAACCTTGACCCCGGGTGGCGGGACAAAAGAGAAGAGATCGGCCGGGAGATCTTTGGTCACCTCGACATGAGAGAAGCGCATGACCGTCCGATTCTCATAGGGATCCTGAATCGTCAGGGACCGGATGTACAGGGTGGCCTCATCGACCTCCATCTCCATCTGACTGAGGTGCGGATCAGCCCGGCGCGGGATCAGAACCAGGCGGTAGGAATCTCCCTGAAGATTGACCTGGCGCAGCACGAACTGGTCGGTCAATCGCCCCGCCCCCACCAGGAAGTCAAAGGGGATGGAGCTCACCGCTGTTTTCAGATCCTGGACAATGACCTGCCGATCCGTGGGGGTGTACGCCCACAGGGTGTTCCCGTTGGTCACCAGCAAGCGCCGCTCGGGCTGTTCATATTCCCAACGCATCATCCCGGGGCGTTTGAGGTAGAAGGCCCCCCGGGCCTCCTCTACCTGTCCCATCGCCAACTCGACCCGTTGCGAAAACTGGCCCTTCAGCGCCCGGGTCCCCTCATAAAAGCCCTGAATCCGCTCAACCACCCCCTGTCCCGGAGGGGTCAATCCGACGGCCAGGAGACTCAAGGCCAGAAACCATCGACCACTCTTCATGGCGCTCGCCACCCACGGGGATCACCGTCTTCACACCCCGGCCGACCACGGCTTGAGGACCACCCGGTGTCCTCTCGCATCGGGATGACTGACGATCCCTTCGCGTTCCATGCGGTCAATCATACGGCCCGCCCTGTTAAAACCAATTCGGAGTCGCCTCTGAAGCAGCGAGATCGACGGCTGTCCTGTCTGGCGCACAATCCGTTCGGCCTCGCGATAGAGGGTTTCGTCTTCATCAGCGATCTCTCCGCCGTCGCTCTGCGTGTCCTCAGCGACCTGGAGCGCCCATGGAAAGGGTTCGAAGACATTCTTCGCCTTCAAGGATTCGACCACGCGGGCGATCTCCTGATCCGACACGTAGCACCCGTGAATCCGGGTCGGCTTCGAGCTCACCGGAGGCAGGAAGAGCATGTCACCGCCGCCCAGCAACTGCTCCGCGCCGTTCGTGTCCAGGATCGTGCGCGAATCGACCTTCGAGGAGACCTGAAAGGAAATCCTGGCGGGGAAATTGGCCTTGATGACGCCCGTGATCACGTCCACGGACGGCCGCTGGGTCGCCACCACGAGATGGATCCCCACCGCCCGCGCCATCTGGGCCAACCGGGCGATACTATTTTCCACCAACGACGATTCCGAGAAGATCAGATCCGCGAGCTCATCGATGACCACCACCAGATGCGCGAGGCGGGGCTTCTCCACAGACCGCGCCATGTTGTAGGCCTCGAGCGAGCGCGCGCCGACCTCCGCGAAAAGCTTGTACCGCCCCTCCATATGCTTCACGACCATCTGCAGACACTTGGCGGCCTGCCGGGCGTCCGTGATGACCTGCCACGCCTGGTCCCCTCCGTTCGTCCCGGCCACCAACGGATCGTCGACCAGATGGGGAATATGGTTGTAGACGGAGAGTTCGACCCGTTTGGGATCGATCAAGAGCAGCCGCAACGCCTCCGGCGCGGAACGGTAGAGGAAACCGAGAATGATGCTGTGGATACAGACACTCTTGCCGCTGCCGGTGGCTCCCGCAATCAGCAGGTGCGGCATCTGCTGGAGGTCCGCCACATACGGATCGCCGGCGGTGTCTTTGCCCAGCGCGATTGGCAGCGGGGACCGACATTTTTCAAACGCCTCAGAGGCGAGGACATCCCTGAGGGGGACGACCGCGCGATTCTTGTTGGGAATCTCCACCCCGACCGCAGCCTTTCCGGGTATCGGAGCGACGATGCGAACGCTCAAGGCCTTCAGGCTGAGGGCCAGGTCATCCGCCAAACTCACGATCCGGTTGACCTTGATCCCGGGCGCGGGTTCAATCTCGTAGCGGGTGATCACCGGTCCCGATTGGGTCTCGCTCACCCGCCCTTCAACCCCAAAATCGCGCAGGGTCTTCTCGAGGATTTTCTTGTTCTCGTCCCGCTCGTGATCCAAGGGTCTGGAAGAGGGCGGGCCTGCAGCGTCGAGCAGGGAGAGGGGGGGCAGCTCATGTTCTCCCATCTCCCGAGCGACCCGCCGAGTCGTCCCCGGTGCCTCGCCGGCACTATCCTGGGGCGTCTCCGGCGGGGCGATCCGGGACGGGCGCTCGCGGCGTGGTCTTTCACGCCTGCCGACCTGGCCCTCCTGCGCGGGTTCTGTCGGGATCGCTCTCCGGGCAGACTGGAAAACCCCGGCGAGGCCCGAACCCAGCCACGCCACGATTTCCCGGAGAGAACGGATGAGCCCGACAAAGGAACCCTGCGAGATCAGGATCACACAAAGAAGCATCCCGGTCAGGGTCGCCAGGTACAGACCGAAGGGACCCAGGGCGGGACGGAGCACGTGGAAGAGGAGCGCGCCCAGGAACCCCCCGGGCTGCCCCCCCCGAAACGAAGTGACAATTCCCTGGTGCTGGAGCAGGCTGAACAGGAGGCAGGTGGAGATGAAGAGACAGAAGAAGCCGACGACCTCGACGGCCCGGGGCTCCCGGTTCCCTCCAACAATGAGGGTAAAGCCAAGCCAGAAGAGGGCCGGTGGGAACAGGAACGCGGCAATCCCCACGATCCCCAGGAGATCTCCGGCCACGTGGGCCCCCACCAAACCCCCGAAGTTGCGCGGGGCCTCCTCGCGGGAGACATAGTGGAAAAAGGAGGGATCGTGCGGACTGAAGGAGACCAGGCTGACCAGCAACAGGAGGGCAGAGGCCGTCACGAGAAGGCCGATGACCTCTCTCGCCTTCGGATGGCGAAAGATCGTGGACAACACCGCGGCGAGCCTCATACTCCCTCGTGCACCCTTCACCGGTGACCGTCTCCCGACACAGTCATGGCCATAAGCCTAGCACAACTGCGCAGGCCCCTCCAAGAACGGCCCATTAGGCACCGGCATCCCCCTCCATCTCGACGATGACCGGCAGGATCATGGGTCGGCGATCAAAGGTCTTCTGAATGAACTTTCTAAGCGCCACCTTGACGTCCTCCTTCAGCAGGGCCACATCCCCCCGTTCCTCCCCCGGACCCCCTGTCAGCACCTCCGTCACCACCCGTCTGGCCGCGTCACAGAGGGCGTCCTGATCCTGGAGATGCACGAAGCCTCGAGAGATGATCTCTGGACCGGCGACCACGGCCCGCGTTTCCCGATGCAGCCCCACCACCACCACCACCATCCCATCCCTCGCCAGATGCTGTCGCTCCCGGAGAACGGCATCTCCCACATCCCCGACGCCCTTCCCATCCACAAAGACTCGACCCCCGGCGACCTTGCCAACGATCCCCCCCTTGTCGGGAGTAAATTCGAGGATATCGCCGTTCTCGGCCAGATAGATGTGCTCCGGATCAATCCCTACTGCCGCGGCGAGACGCGCATGGTGGTGGCGATGCCGGTACTCGCCGTGGATCGGGAGGAAGAACTTCGGGCGGGTGAGGTTCAGCATCAACTTGAGCTCCTCTTGACACGGGTGACCCGACACGTGCACGGGGGCCAGCTCCTCCGTGACCACCTCTGCCCCCCGCCTGAGGAGCTGGTTGATAGTCCGCGCAATCGATCGCTCGTTTCCCGGGATCACCCTGGCGGAGAAGACCACCGTGTCTCCGGGGGTGATTTCAATTTGTTTGTGCTCCCCCGCCGCGATCCGTGCAATGGCGGAGAGGGGCTCGCCCTGGGACCCGGTCGCGATGATCACCGTCTCGGCCGGGGACACGTGTCTCAGCTCGTCGAGCCGCACCAAGACGCCGGGCGGGATCTTCAGATACCCCATATCGGCCCCAATCCGGGTGTTGGCGATCATGCTCTTACCGTGGACGGCCACCTTTCTCCCCATCCCGGCGGCAACGTCCAGGACCTGCTGGATGCGATGGATGTGGCTGGCAAAGCAGGCGACGACGATCCGCCGTCTCGCCGCTCGAAAGATCTCCTCCAGGGCCTGCCCCACCGTCCGCTCCGAGGGCGTGAAGCCAGGCCGAAGGGCATTCGTCGAATCGGAGAGGAGAACCAACACCCCACGGTCTCCTAGTTCGGCGAATTTGTGATAGTCGGTGAGCTTCCCATCCACCGGGGTGGGATCAAACTTGAAATCCCCGGCGTGGATGATGAGGCCTGCTGGCGTCTCCAGGGCCACCCCCACCCCGTCGGGGATGCTGTGGCAGACCCGCATGCACTCCGCCTGCAGGCCTCCCAAGCGGAAGGACTCCCGCGGCGCGACCTGCCGCAGGTCGGCGTCGAGACCCTGCTCGTGAATCTTCTCGGCCGCCAGGGCGAGGGAAAGGCGGGTCCCGTAGACGGGGATGGGGAGCTCCTTGAGGAGGAAGGGGAGCGATCCGGTGTGGTCCTCGTGGCCGTGGGTGAGGATGAGTCCGCGAACCTTTTCGCGGTGCTCCAGCAGGTAGCTGAAGTCCGGGATCACCAGATCAATCCCCAGCATCTCCTCCTCGGGGAACATCAGCCCGGCGTCGATGACGACTATATCGTCCGTCGTCTCGACCACAAACATGTTCATCCCGATCTCCCCGAGGCCACCGAGGGGGATGATCCGCACCCATTCGTTTTCCGGCAAACCGGGCACCCTCCAATCTATTCTGTCTGTGGGTCTGGAACGGCACTATTACAAACGCATTTCATCTTGTGACAATGGAGCATTAGACCATTAGACCGCAATGGGGCATTTCGCCTACACAATTGCTCTATTGTTCCACTGCTCCATTGCTCTAAAGTAAACGCACGTAGTGCGTTTACTTTAGTGGACCGTCATGGCCGGGGTCGGCCGTTTCGCCGCGGCGATCCCGACCTGGCCTTTCTCCTTGACCGGCCTGACCAGGGCCGCCGCGAGGACCTGATCCATGTGCTCCACAAAGACAAAGTGCATCCCGCGGCGGATCGTCTTGGGCAGCTCCTTGACATCCTTGTCGTTCTTCTGCGGGAGGAGCACGGTGGTGATGCCGCCCCGGCGGGCGGCCAGAACCTTCTCCTTGACCCCGCCGACCGGCAAGACCTTCCCCCGCAATGTCACCTCGCCCGTCATGGCCACGCTCCTCTTGACCGCAACCCGGGTCAGGGCGGAGATCAGTGCGGTCGCCATGGTGATCCCGGCCGAGGGTCCGTCCTTCGGGATGGCCCCCGCAGGCACGTGGATATGGATATCCACCTTGGAGAACAGGTCCTCCTTGACCCTGAGCTCCGGGGCGCGAGCCCTGGCGTAGCTCAAGGCCGCCTGGGCCGATTCCTTCATCACCTCACCCAGATGCCCCGTCAGCAAGAGTTGGCCCTTTCCCTTCATCACCGTCGCCTCGACGTACATGATGTCCCCGCCAGCCTGGGTCCAGGCGAGGCCCGTCCCGACACCCACCTCATCCTGTTCCTGCTCGGGCTCGGGGAGATACCGGGGGGCCTTCAGGAATCGATGGACATTCTGGGCGGTCACCCGGAAGGGTTCCGTCCTCCCCGCAGCCACCTCTTTGGCCACCTTCCGACAGACGGTGGCAATCTCCCGCTCCAGATTCCTGAGTCCCGCCTCCCGCGTGTAGCCCCGGATGATCTTGAGCACGCCTTCGTCCGTGAGCTGCAGTTGCCCCTCGGTGATCCCGTGCTCCTTGAGCTGCCGCGGAATGAGATACCGTCGGGCAATGTGGAGCTTCTCCTCCTCCGTGTATCCGGAGATCTCGATGGTCTCCATGCGATCCTTCAGGGCGGGAAGGATCGGGTCAGCCATGTTGGCCGTCGTAATGAACATGACCTTCGAGAGGTCGAAGGCCACCCCCAGGTAATGGTCGGTGAAGGCCACATTCTGTTCCGGATCCAGCACCTCGAGCAGAGCCGCCGAAGGATCGCCCCGGAAGTCCGCCCCGACCTTATCGACCTCATCCATCATGAAGACGGGGTTGTTGGTCCCGGCGGTCTTGATCCCCTGAACGATCTTGCCGGGGAGGGCCCCAATGTATGTCCGCCGGTGGCCCCGGATCTCCGCCTCATCCCGGACCCCGCCGAGCGAAATCCGCACGAACTTCCGGCCGAGCGCCCGGGCGATGGAGCGCCCCAGAGAGGTCTTGCCGACCCCCGGCGGCCCCACAAAGCAGAGGATGGGACCCTTCATCTTATTTTTCTTAAGCTTGCGGACCGCCAGGTACTCCAGGATCCGCTCCTTGACCTTCTCCAGGTTGTAGTGGTCCTCGTCCAGGATCTTCCGCGCCCGCTCGATATCGATCTTATCCCGCGTCTGCTTGCTCCAGGGCAGCTCGATGAGCCACTCGAGGTACGTCCGAACCACAGACGCCTCTGCGGCATCCGGATGCATCCGCGCGAGGCGATTCAGTTGCGTCTTGGCCTCTGCGGCGACCGGGGAGGGCATTTTGGCCTTCTCGATCTTCGCCGAGAACTCGTCGATCTCTTGCTGCCGCTCGTCGGTTTCCCCCAACTCCTTCTGAATGGCCCGGAGCTGCTCCCGGAGATAGTACTCCCGCTGCGTCTTATCTATCTCCTCCTTGGCCTGGCTCTGGATGCGCTGTTGCACCTCCAGGAGTTCGATCTCCTTCCGGAGGAAGTCGCTGATCCGCCGCAGGCGCTCCTCCGGACTGGTGATCTCGAGAATCTCCACCGCCTGTTCCACCTTGAGGTCCAGATGCGAGGCGACCAGATCAGCGAGCCGTCCGGGGTGGTCCAGGTTATTGATAATCACCAGGATGTCGGGAGATATCTGCTTGCCCACAGAGGCGCTGCGCGAGACCTGCTCCTTGACGGTGCGGATCAGCGCCTCCAGTTCCACCCCCATCGTCGGCACCTCATCATCGAGGATTTCCGCAATCCGGGCCTCAAAGTACGGTTCCTTCCGAAGGAACTCCAGGATCCTGGTCCGGGCAAGCCCCTGGACGAGGATCTTCACCCGACCATCGGGCATCTTAAGGACCCGCATGATCATGGTGACCGTGCCGACCGGATAGATCTCCTGGGAATTGGGATCCTCCACCTCGGCATCCTTCTGGGCCACCAGGAGGATGAGACGATCCCGACTCAGGGCCTCCTCGACCGCCCGAATGGACTTCTCCCGCCCCACGTAGAGGGGGAGGATCATAAATGGATACACCACCATGTCCCGCACCGGAAGCACGGGGACCGTCTCGGGTATCTTCCGCTCCGACCCCACCAACCCCTGCCCCTCGGCTGCTATGTCCGCCACGCCCTTGCTCTCTTTGATGCGTTTCACCAACGCGACCTCCCGCTTCGGCGTCTACCGCTTTTTCTGTGCGGTCCGCCTCGCCCTGTCGACCACTGGCCTCCGAGCCCCTGGGGCCAATTTCAACCCTCTGAGATACGCCCGAAAGGCCTCTCCGATGTCCGACCGCTTGAGTGCCAACTCCACCGTGGCCTGCAGAAACCCCAACTTGCTCCCTGTATCGTACCGCCGACCCTTGAGCTCGACCGCATACACCTTCTGGCGCCGCAAGAGCCCCTTGAGGGCGTGGGTCAGTTGGACTTCTCCCCGCGCATCGGACGGCGTCTGCTCGAGCGCTTCAAAGATCTGCGGGGTAAGCACATAGCGCCCCACGATGCCCAAGTTGGAGGGGGCGTCCTGGGGAGCGGGCTTCTCCACGAGATCCGTCACCTGGTAGACCCCGGCTGCGACCTCCCGCCCGGCAATGATCCCGTAGCTGTTGAGCTCCTCGCGAGAGACGGGAGACACGGCCAGCACGGAGGCGCGATACCGGTCGAAGACCTCGAGGATCTGCTGAATGCCCGGGACCCGAGCATCGATCAGGTCATCCGCGAGCAGGACGGCAAAGGGCTCCTCGCCGACCAGGTCCTTCGTCACCAGCACGGCGTGGCCGAGACCGAGCGGTGCCTTCTGGCGGATGTAACAGAACGCGGCGAGCTCCGGGATCCGTTGCACCTCGCGGAGGAGGTCCGCCTTTCCCTGGGCCCCCAGGACCTGCTCAAGCTCCACCGAGCGGTCAAAGTGATTCTCAATAGCATCCTTCCCCCGGCCGGTGACCATGATGATGGTCTCGATGCCGGCCGCCAGCGCCTCCTCGACCGCGTATTGGATCGCCGGCTTGTCGACGATAGGGAGCATCTCTTTGGGCTGCGCCTTCGTGGCCGGCAGGAATCGGGTCCCGAGGCCCGCGACCGGAAACACCGCCTTGCGGACCTTCATGACTTCCCCTTTCTTCTCGACGATCGTGCCTTCGTCACCGATACAAAATCAAAGACTAACGGACCGATCTACGAAAGTCAATACGAGTCGCATGAAAAAAGACTTGACAGCATGCGGGAAATTCCGTAGATTTCCGCCTGTTTTTCGCAGGACAGGGACCTGGAACGTTGCTCGACATCGCTCGACATCGGTGGTCTATTGACTGCAGCACCATTCGTCTCGGTCTGGCTTGTCACCTCGATTCGCCTGACCGCGGGGGAAGATCCAGGACCCTCGCGGTTTTTTTCTGCCCTGGCGCCCTTGCGCGACGCAGGGCTGCCACGCCTGGAATCTCGGAGGGAAAGGAGGGATGGAGGTGCGCGTAACGGGCAAGGTGAAGTGGTTCAATGACGCCAAGGGGTACGGCTTCATTGAGCGTTCCGACGGCGATGACGTCTTCGTCCACTACAGTGCCATTGCCGGGAGCGGGTTCCGATCACTCACAGAAGGCCAGACTGTGGAATTCGACATCGTCGACGGCCCCAAGGGCAAGCAGGCCGCCAATGTGACCAAGGTGTAGTTGCCTCGTTTTCCTTGGAATGGCCCCGCTCCGGCGGGGCCATTCTTTTTTTTGCGAAT
>Ga0209001_1000009_pt1 | contig 37686 bp, 30 predicted proteins | sample Rifsed13ft2_FD_184006 | JGI IMG/M metagenome (GOLD analysis project Ga0209001, IMG submission 184006) | Soil microbial communities from Rifle, Colorado, USA - sediment 13ft 2 (SPAdes) (version 2) | ecosystem: Environmental > Terrestrial > Deep subsurface > Rock core/Sediment | place: Rifle...
CTTATATATAAGCTACCTATATCATAAAAATAATTTAATCTCAACATAGCCGAAATCTTAGGTATCTTATAAAATAATGAAGATCACTAAATACGACCTCATTCTATGTGTAATTTCAGGAGTTCTATTTCCCGTTGCATTTGTAATTCCATACGTCGGGGTTATTTCATGGTTTCTGCTCATACCATTTTTTCTGGCGATAGAGAACAAATCTCCTTGGAACGCTTTACGATTGGGGGTCTTAACAGGAACTATAGCTAACGCCATAGGCACATACTGGCTTATTGGGACGCTTTCGAGGTTTGGTGGGTTTCCACATATAGTTAGCGTTATCTTCCATCTTGCTATAAGCATCTACTCAGGATTTTTATTTGCCATATTTGCATATATTACTGCCAAGCTAGGACTTTTTAGAAAACAAGGGGTAATTTCAGCTCTTCTTATCGCTTCAGTCTGGACATCACTTGAGTTTCTATTTCCGTTTCTTTTCCCTTATGGAATAACAAACTCGCAAGCAGACTACCTTCCTTTAATCCAAATCTTTGATTTATTTGGGATGTACTCACTAAGCTTCATGATAGTTTTTGTAAACGTAACACTAATGAGGGTACTAAAAAAACTATTAGAGCATAATATAACCCCAACTTTAGAGATCTTAACATCTCTCATCCTTCTCATTATTATAATTTCCTATGGCCTCTGGAAAATTGACCTTGAGACTAAAAAAATAGCGGAAGCCCCAAAAATTAAAGTGGGTATCGTACAAGCTAACTTTGATATTCTCGAGAAGAAGCAGAAAAATGAATCCACAATCACTGAAAGACACAAGTTAATGTCACATGTACTAAATTCACCTGAGTTAATAATCTGGCCTGAGACAGCTATTCAGGCATGGATTCCGGCTTCCCAGGATTTCCTAATTAACGAGGGTGAGTTAGCTATTCCTCAAACTAAAAATTCCTACTTCTTAGTTGGAGGATTATCATACAAGTTTAACAACAACGAAATCAGCCCTGAATTTGACCAGAATATTGATAAATTTAACACGGCGTTTCTTACAGATCCACAGGGAAGGATACTTGGAAGGTATAATAAAATTAAACTCCTTCTTTTTGGTGAGTATTTACCCTTTACAAAGTACATTTCCGCTTTAAAGAAGATAAGTCCTGCTTCGGGTGATTTCACTCCGGGAAGTAATCTCGAAATACTTGAGATAAAAGAAAAAGGTATCAAGATTGCACCTCTTATATGCTATGAGGATATTATCCCCTCTTTTAGCAGAAAATTTGTTGAAAATGGGGCAAACCTACTTGTAAATATCACAAATGACGCATGGTTTGGTAAATCGTTTGAACCCTATCAACACCTTTCTTTTTCTATACCAAGAGCGGTTGAGACAAGGCGTTTTCTTGCAAGAGCAACAAATACAGGGATAAGTGCAATAATTGATTCTGTCGGAAGGGTAACTGCAAAAACAGGCATATTTGAACAGACAACGCTAGAGGGTCAAATCGCAATCTTAGATGGAGAGAAAACAGTTTACACTAAAATAGGAGATGTTTTCCCGTGGGGATGTTTGATATTTTGGCTCGGTTTTGTATTGGTGACAAAATTAAGAGGAAAGATAAATAGGTAGCCACAGAGAACACAGAGTTCACAGAATTTGTTCTTAAAAAATCTTTCTCTGTGACCTCCGTGGCTAAATAGTTACGAAGAAAGAATCTCACCCAACGCTCCAAGAAATATATCGTTTTCCGCTGGGGTTCCAATGGTAACACGCAAGCAGTTCTCAAGCCTCCCGGGAGAATTAAAGTTTCTTATCAAAATCCCTTTATTTATTAGCTCTTTAAAGATTCTATCAGCATCATTTACCCTAAAAAGTATAAAATTTGCATCGCTAGGAAAAGCCTCAACTCCGTTTATTAGTTTTAATTCCTTAAATACCCTATCTCGCTCCCTTGTTATCAATTGGACGTTTTCACTAACAAATCCAACGTTGTCAAAAATTACCTCCGCAATACGCTGAGTAAGAGAATTCACATTATAAGGAAGACGCACTTTATTTATCTCTCCTACGATTTCACTTCTTCCAAAAAGTATTCCCATTCTTATGCCCGCAAACCCAACCTTAGACATGGATCGGAGGATTATAAGATTTTCGTATTTCTCAATTAAGTGAAGAAAGGTCCTCTCAGCAAAATCACAATATGCTTCATCCAGCACAACGATACCTTTCGAATGATTAAGAATCTCAAAAATACTGTTATCAGAAAACCTGTTCCCTGTAGGATTGTTAGGAGATGCAAGAAAGATCAAATCCGGGTTTTTCTTTTTAATCCATTTTACGGTTTCACTAATATCAATATCAAACCTCTCATCAAGCCCAACCTCAACTAATTCTAACCCGAGCGCGGTACCCGTAATCCTGTACATTGAAAAGGTAGGCACTGGATAAAGAACCCTCTTAGTTCCACCAGAAAAGGTTGCCATAATCATTCCTATAAGCTCATCTGAACCGTTACCGATGATAATCCCATGCAAAGGAAAGCTTGTCATTTTAGAAATCTTTTCTCTTACACCGTTCGCCTCAGGGTCAGGATACCTGTTAATTGGAATCTTTTTTATTTCGTTAATGACATTTTCCAATACCTCGGTCGGAAGGAGAAAGGGACTTTCATTTCCATCAAGTTTCACAGGACATTCATAATGAGGAACGGCGTATGAAGAGAGCTCTAAGATGCCTTTTTTTACTTTTGACTTCAAAAGAGATAGGACTTCAACCTGTTCTTGTATCTTTTGCCCTTCATTGCCCAACTTGTCAGTTTTTCGGGAAACTGTTTTATTTTTTCCTTCTTCAATTTCAGCCTCAATTTCGTTTATACACTCATTACAGATTCTCACATTCTTCCCCTGAAAAACCATCCTTCCACCGCCGAGTTCTCCACCACAGAATGAGCAGGCCCCTCTCGACTCATATATATCACCCATGCTAAATTCATCCAGGATTTCCTTTACAAGCTTAAGACACTCAGGACAAATAGAGTACTCCCCTCTTTGAACGATTCCGGTAGCTTCCTTAGATGTAATTTCACAAAATGAACATCTTATTTCCAAAGAGATTTACTCCTGAATATAGTTGATCTCGAATCCATTACTAAATCACCTATCTAATCGTACTTTGACCGACAGTGCATGAGCTTCTAAACCTTCACTATAAGCAAGGTTTATAACCGAATCCCCAAGTTCTTTAAATCCACTTTGTGAAACTGAAATTATGCTAGGCATTCTAAGGAATTCATAAACGCTTAAAGGAGAGGAAAACCTTGCTGAGCCGCTTGTTGGTAACACGTGGCTTGGGCCTGCAATATAGTCACCAAACGCCTCGGTTGAAAGGGACCCGAGAAAAATCGCCCCTGCATGCTTCACCTTTGGAAGAATAGCTTTTGGGTCCTCGACACAGAGCTCCAAATGCTCAGGAGCAATGGCATTTGATACAGAGATGGCATCATCAAGTGTATTTACAACGAAAATTCTTCCCTGATTACGAATAGCCACTTGAGCAATTTGCCTTCTTTCAAGTTTTTTAAGTCTTTTTATAACCTCTTGCTTTACCTGTTTTGCGAATTCAAGCGAATTTGTTACAAGTACTGCAACTGCCATCTCATCATGCTCTGCTTGAGCTAGAAGATCAGACGCTACCCATTCGGCTGGTACACTGCCATCAGAAATTACTAGAACCTCACTTGGTCCTGCAATCATATCGATATCTACATTTCCAAATACGAGCTTTTTTGCAATAGACACATAGATGTTTCCCGGACCAACTATCTTATCTACTTTTGGGATTGACTCAGTTCCAAAAGCCAAAGCCGCAATCGCTTGTGCACCACCTACTTTATAAACTGCGCTGACTCCAGCCATATATGCTGCAACAAGAACCGCTGGGTTTATTTGTCCATTCGGGCAGGGAGTAACTAAAAATACCTCCTTGACTCCCGCAACCTTTGCGGGAATCACCGTCATAAGAACCGTTGATGGATATGCTGCCTTTCCACCAGGAACATAAACCCCAACCTTTTCAAGCGGTCTAATTATCCAGCCGAGTTCATTCCCAAGGGAATCCGTAAAGGTGTGTTCCTGGGGGAGCTTCCTTTCATGAAAATCCTTTATCCTTTCAGCAGCAAGGGCAAGATTGGATTTTACCTCTTCAGAAACTAGAGCCTCCGCTGTTTCTATCTCTTTATTCGAGACCTTAACTGTTTTCGGAGTAAGCTCTACTTTATCAAATTTCTTTGTGTACCTAAATAAAGCCTTATCTCCATCTTTTCTTACCGCTTCGACTATCTTTCTAACGTATGACTCAATGCGTGGGTAAGAATAAGATACTTCTCTACTTAGCCCCTTAAGCCTTCTTTCAAAAACTCCTTTTCTAAGGTCTATTATTTTCAAGATAAAAAAGGATTATACATTAGAAAAGGATGATTAAAAAACCAAGCGTACATAAGGCTTTTTATTTCAATCAGAATTGGACACCATCTCATACAAATATATCATTAGAGCCTCATTCACCAGGGCAAAAACCATTGTCACAAACCTCAATCACAGCCATCATGCCGTTATCCTCGTGAGCCATGATATGACAGTGGTAAACGAATTTACCGAGTATTACTGGATCGGTGAATGGAATTACTATTTTTACTTCACCTGGAACTCCGTTAGTCGTAAATGGGAGGTTAACGGTATCCTGGCGACCAATGAACTCCTGTTTTACCCCGTTTTCTTCACATGCCTGGAAATCGAGTTGGTGAATGTGAAAAACGTGGAATTCCTCGGAGGTGTTTTGTATCGTCCATTCTTGGATATCACCTAATTCAACCATTGTGTTTATGACATTAGGATCAAACTGCTGACCATTGATGAAAAATGTTGTTCCATCAGCGTTTTCAGAGAATACGAAAAACTTCTTATTCTCAGGGTCAATGGGTTTATCACACAGGTTCTCAATCTGAGGAAATTCAGATTTTGTAGGTAGATCAACTGGTTCTTCTTGCAGGCCTTCTGAAATAAGTGTTGCCAGTGTTACCTCAGGATACTGATCTCCTTGGGGCCCCATATTTATGGGAAGTGTACGAAACTCGTAGACCCCTTTTGGACCCCCCTGAATAAGTACCTCCACACGTGAGCTTGTAGGAAGAAATATCTCTTCTCTTGGCACTAGCTGATTATGCCTGTTACCATCTCTTGCAATCTCATACATTATGTGCCCATCTAGTTTCAATCTATAGTAAATATCTGCACCTATATTCCCGATCCTCCAGAATTGGGTCTCTCCAGGACGAATTTTGATTGTCGGGTTAACCAAGCCGTTGATTGTGCGGTTAGTAGGGGCGTTACTGTCAATATCCATTGGGACAGTACCATCGGGGTTTATCTGAATGTCTTTTAGGAGCATTACCCTTTCCTTAATACCCCTGAGTTGTGGGAAGGGATCAAGTATTCCCTCTACAATCAATCCCCCCGACTCTCCACTAAAGACCTGGAATTCAGACAAACCCATAGCATGCGAATGGTAATAGAAAAGTCCCTCCGGATGGTTTTCAGGAATTTGGACCTCGTAGTCGAACGTTTGTGTAGGTACGATCATATTGAAGATGTTATCCGAATTCCCCAGGGGTGAGACGTTCATTCCATGGTAATGGATGTTTGTCATCTCATCAATAAAATTCCTGAGCTTGACCCTGATTACGTCCCCTGGACGAACCCTGAGCGTCGGAGGCACAAATCTCCCATTATATATCCTTGTAGTAACCTTTTGACCTGCCACCTTTATCTTTGAAAAATCTAACCTAAAGGTTGCATGAAGAACCCCGTTTGAGCTTGAGATTTCAGGTGGATTTCTAAATGTCTCTCCCATTCCGCCTCCCTCATTGTTGCAGGCGAAGGTTAGGAACATCAATGCAAAGATAAGTGCTATCAATGTGTTTTTTGACTGGCTTTTCCGAGAAATAAAATTCTCAACGACTCCTTCTACAAAGGTTTTAGTATCGAATATATACGATATTAAGTTATTGTAAGACATGGTTTCTATCCTCCTTGTAGTTATGTACAACCTCTATCGCTTATTATATAAAGGGTGAATATATCAAAAATAATATTATCAGCCAAAAGAAAAATTTCTTAAATCTTGCTGTATCTAGTGACTCTGCATCCCTTTTACTTGGGCTCGAGCCTTTATAATACCGAATTTCTCAAATTTGAGATCGAGTTCTATTTTATCTCCAGCCTTTAGTGATTTATTAAGTCCTATCAGCATGATGTGAGAGCCACTTGGCTTTAATTCGACGCTTTTACCAGAAGGTATATTTATATATTCAAATTTTTCCATTTTTGCAATACCTTTTTCGTCAACTAACGTATTATGAATTACGGCGTTGTTTGAAACATCAGTTTTTACCTCAATAAGTCTGTCATCTTCGTTCCCTTTGTTTTCTATAACCATGTAGACAGCAGTTACGGATGATGCGGGAGGAACCTCTCTTACCCAAACATCCTTAACCTCGATCCTTGAAACACCAAAAGAATGAATAGATAAAAATATTAGAATTACGATTGTCCACATAGATTTCTTCATGCTATTCCACTAGATAATGCTACTTTATTTAAGAATCTTTTTTATATCCTTCGCTATAGCTTTTGAATCTAACTTGTCATAAGTATATATTAGGAATAACCTTCCTTGGGGATCTATTAGATATACAGAGGAGGTATGATCCATCAAATACTCAGGCCATGAATCAGAATAGTTTTTTAAATAGAAAACATTGTATTCCTGAGCAACCTTCTCTATCTCCTGAGGTGTGCCAGTTAATCCAATAAAACTCTTATTAAAGTAAGGGATGTAAGTGCCTAATTTTTCAACCGTATCCATTTCTGGATCAATAGTTACAAATACCACCTGAACTCTATTTTCTAACTCCCCAAGTTCCTTCATAACATCCCGAAGCACGGAAAGAGTTGTAAAACAAATATCTGGACACCTTGTGTATCCCCAATTGATTAAAATCAGCTTGCCTCTAAACTCGGAGAGAGTAACTTTCTTACCATTGTGATCAGTAAGAGTAAAATTTGGGGCTTGTTTGTAATAAAGAAAGCCATGGTATTTATCTTTGTTCTCAAGCAAAAAGTATTGGTACAAAAACAATCCCCAACCAAGCAACGTCAAAATTAAAAGAGTAATTATAGTTGTATGCCTTTTTTTCACGATTTTTTCTGATTTGATGTGATTTTTTGTTGATAATATAACATACTAAAAATAATTAGAAGCTCATCACTCTATACCTCATGACACACAGTTGCCAGACCATTATGTTAAAGACCATTAATTTATTATAGGAGAGTTACAATATAAGATATAAGAACTAGTTATATCGGTATGTTTATTGGCAATAGGTGACGGAATAGAGGAGGTACTAGTAAACCCTTATAAAGCGAGAAACATATTTTAAACACAAGGGGCGAACTATTGTTCGCCCCTAACTTACTCTTATCATAGATCAATATATATAAAGATTATGAAGGGCTAACGTCCTCCATAATTGATCCAACAATGCTAAATGCACTACATTTAAAAGATTTATTGAAAATCAGCTTAGTCATGCCTTAGGAATCGAACTAACCAATCTAGATTAGCTACCAACAGCGTAACCATAGTACTGAAGTTACTAATCACCTATTATATATCGTCAATGATTTCACATATGTCACAATCAATCCCGGTGCATTCATCCGGTGCCAAAAATTCGCAATCATCGCAAAGATTAGCTTCGCAATCTGCAATGCACTCTGCTTCGTCTACAACAGGAGTAAAATCTATAGTCTGGAAACCACAATCATCATCGCATGCAGTAGCCAGGAAGAACGAAAGTCCCAAAACTAAAAAAAGAACCGAGAAACGACGTACCCACTTATCTGAAAAAATTCTTCGTATTTTTTCCATCATCTACCTCCCTTTAATATTAAAAATTAATTTGTTGCAAGTCATTATCCCCAAAAGGAAAATAATTGTCAAGAGAAAAAATTTATTAGAAGGTAATTAAACTCACGACCAAACTATGTCGTATTTAGTACAGAAATAGTATTTATTGACAGTATTATCATTCGTGATATTATGGCAAAAATTAGAATATGAACAAAATAACCCGTTCTTTTGTTACAGGAGTAGACTTCTCACCAGAATTCTCCAATATGGTTAAAGCAAAATTATTGAATTCCCTCTTTAAACCGACCGATATAGCCTCACTCGTCTACTTTCGTATCGCTTTTGGTGGGATCATGCTCTTGGAGGTAATTCGCTACTTTCAATATGACAGGATTAAACGTTACTACCTAGAACCAAAATTCCTTTTCACATACTACGGTTTTGATTGGGTACATCCGTGGCCTGGCGATGGCTTGTACTATCACTTTTTAGCTCTCGGTGTGCTCTCATTCTTCATAATGCTAGGTCTATTCTACCGCGTTAGTGCTTTCCTATTTTTCCTTGGGTTCACTTATATATTCCTGTTAGATCAGACGCATTATCTGAATCATTTCTATTTTGTTAGCTTGGTTAGCTTTCTAATGATATTCGTCCCCGCAAATCGTGCCTTTTCGATTGATGCTTGGCGGCGCGCAGATATCCGTTCAGAGACAGCTCCAGCATGGGCGCTTTGGATTCTCCGTGCCCAGATGGGAATCGTTTACTTTTATGGTGGGTTAGCAAAACTGAACTCCGACTGGCTACACGGCGAGCCAATGCGTATGTGGCTCGCTGAACGCGCCTATTATCCATACGTAGGTTGGCTTTTCACCCAGGAGTGGATGGCATATTTTTTTAGCTACGGTGGTCTTCTGCTAGATTTATTAGTTGTTCCCCTTCTCCTCTGGCAAAAGACGCGTATTTTCGCATTCTGTTGGGCTGTAGCATTCCACCTTTCAAACGCTTATTTGTTTAGAATAGGCATATTCCCATGGTTTTCGATCGCTGCAACAACACTCTTCTTCTCTCCAGATTGGCCAAGACTTTTTGTAAGATGGTGCTGGGGTTTGTTTTCAAAAGAAAAGCATCCTAAAGAGATCCATAAACATCTTGTTTCAAATGTTACAGCACAACTTCATCCCGGACACCGTATCACAATCGTGCTGCTTGGGATTTACTTTGCAATTCAAATCCTTGTTCCACTACGGCATCACCTTTATCCAGGAAATGTTAGCTGGACAGAGGAAGGTCATAATTTCTCTTGGATGATGAAGCTTCGTAGCAAAAAAGCTAAAGCAAAGTTCTTCGCAACTGATCCATTGACTGATATGACTTGGGAAATAAATATACTAGACTACCTCACATACAAGCAACGGAATACAATGGATACACGACCAGGCATGATACTAAACTTGAGTCACAACCTAGCGAAAGGGTTGCGCAAACAAGGCTACGAGCAGATTGAGATTCGCGCGGAGGTATGGGCTTCGCTAAACGGACGTAAGCTTCAATTGCTTGTGGATCCAACAGTCAACCTGGCTGCGCAGCCCAGTTCTCTATTGCCCGCTAAATGGATCATTCCTCTAATAGAACCATTTCCAACTAGGGAACAAAGAAATGACTACATTAAGAAGCTGACCAACCGCATGAACCCACTGAGAAGGCAAAATGAGGAAACTAATGATCTATAGTTTTTATGTTCCAGTCGTAATATATTTTAATTAACTTAAAGCCGGTATCAAAAAACAATGAGTAGGTTCTTCTCATAGAATTATGCGATTTCCCATTAAATTAGATTATCAACTTAATTAATCCTCTTCCTTTTTTGCTGTTGGTCCATGTCCTGCAGAAGTCTTAGGCTTTAACACATCGGCTATCATCTCAGCTATTTTTTCCACTGTAATAACCTGCTTTTCCTTTCCATCTTCAATAATAAACTCAGTCGCTGTTTTAAGGGCTCCTTCAATATCGATATGGAAAGGCTCTTTAAATGTGTTTTTCACTGGAATCTTAGCAATACCGTGTTTATCAACCACACACAACTCACTCGAATTCTTATCCTTAAAACCTACATCTACCCTCTTTTCAATTGCAAACTTTCTTAGATCTAATAGCTTAATCGTCATATCTCCTAACTCCTATTTCTGTTCTTTTAATACCAATTATATCAAATACTTATGCATTCAAAAAGGAATTGTCAATTGCAATGACAGTCTTCATTATGCACAATCAAACAATCGAATTGGAATAATGTGCTTTTTTAGTTTAATACTAGCCAGAAAAACCCTGAGCGACGAATGATATTGCCATTCCGCAGAAAGGACAGTAGTTAATTCCGTAGTATTCATAACCACTATTTTCTTTTTCCCTCCTAAAGTAAAACTGTGAGTCAATCATATTCATAACCCTACCATCTTCTAGGTATGATTTATCCATTATAATTATGATTTCATTTTGTAAAGCTTGTTCAAGATCATTGCAACACACTTTTATTCTCCTTCAGAATTATTGCAACTTCTCAGCCACTATCTTTCCCCTCGGCATTGGCATAGGTGAAGCATGATGATGAATCATAAGCCAATCTGAGCCATGGCGCTCAAAGATGTTAGTAGCTTGGGCCATGTTTATCTGAACTTGGTCTCTAATTACATAACTTATATGTTCGATGCAAGTAATCCACGCTAAATCTCCCGACATTTCTACATTTACATTTGATATCTGAATCTTTGTAGGACCTCCTGAATCAAAAATATTTTTCCAACTCTGTTTAATTGCCTCCCATCCCAAGAGAATTGGCCAGCCTGGATGAACGCATTTTGCCCTTGGGTCCTTAATCCAAACCTCCTCCATTAAATCTAACCTCCCACTCTGGAGAGCCTCGTAAAACCTTTCATTTGCCATGAGTACCTCTTTAAACTCTTGAGACATATGTAAGCCTCCAGAAAATAAACAAACTCCAATGACCAAATCACAAACAAATTTTAATAACGACACTACAAATTCTAAACGTTTTGTTCATTAGAATTTCGGGTTTTAGATTTGTTTGGATTTTGGAATCTGTAATTTGTGATTTGCAGTTCCATTTTATCCATTCATATTCAAAATAGAAACTATTTCATCCATAACCATCGGTTCGGTTTCAACATCGAGATGGTTTGACAAGATCTCACGGGAGTCCTTTACATCAAGTTTCCATAAAGCCCAGGCAGAATGAGCTCTTACAAGCGGGTCTTTATCCTTAAGCGATTCCTTTAGATAAGGAATAAACTCTTCCAAGCCCGAATTTCCCATAGCAACCACAATATTTCTGAGAAGCCCTTTTCTCTTCGCCCTCTTTATTGGATTCCCTTTGAATACCATTCTAAAATCCTCTTCAGTTAATTTTGAGAGAGCGGCTAGATCAGGGTTAAATAACCCTTCTCTTGGCTGAAACGAAGATTCATCAGTCACTTTTGCTCTTCTATTCCATGGACAGACATCTTGACATATATCACAACCAAAGATGTTATTTCCTATTTTACCCCCGAGTTCTACTGGGATCATTCCTCTAAACTCTATCGTAAGATACGAAATACAGAGTCTTGAATCAAGAACGTATGGATCAAGAAGCGCCCCTGTAGGACAAGCATCTATGCAGCGTGTGCACGTGCCGCATCTATCTGGAGCAGGATTATCATAATCAAGCTCAATGTTTGTTATGATCTCTCCAACAAAGATCCACGAGCCGACTTTCTGATTTATTAGGCACGTATTTTTCCCAAACCATCCTATGCCCGAATACTTTCCATAAACTCTCTCTAGAACAGGTCCAGTATCCACATAGACACGGGCTTCGATTTCTTGAGGACTGTTTGCTTTAATAAACTCAAGCAAAATTTGTAATTTTTTCTTCATAATATCATGGTAGTCACCACCCCATGCATATCGTGAAATCCATCCTTTTTGTTTTTCAGTTTCATTCATCGAGTATGGATAGTTGGTATTATAATTCAAACCACATGAAATAACCGACTTTGCTTCAGGAAGTATATTCCTTATATTCTCTCTTTTGTCTGGTTCCTTCTCCATATATTTCATCTCACCCGCAAACCCCTTTGCTAACCACACTTTGTAAAACTGATTTTCAGGGAAAGAATCTACAGGAGATATTCCAATTAAATCAAAGCCTATCTCCAATGCTTTCTCTTTAATAGATTTGGAGACTGCTGCAATAGACATTAAAAATTAGTGTATCATAGCGACCGTGCTATCTCTAATGATTTTATTGCAAGTTGGGATTATGAAATAAGCTTGAATTTAACGAGGCTGAAAGCTGTTCGCCACTCAACTAATGATACGGCACCCTAAAAATTGCGTGAACAAACCAATCCTGCAAAGATCCAACCTTTCCATATTATTCATTTGCTAAATCCATTTGGATGGTTCTTAGCTTTTAAGATAAGTTCAGCCACTTCTCTAACGGCGTTTTCACCACTTCCGTAGGTAACATAATATGATTTTGTCTTGACCTCAAGGGCGGCATCTGCAGGAGCAACAGGAAAACTAACTTGATTAATAATAGAAAGATCAGATAACTCACCACCGATATAAGCTATCTCACGATCTGAAACAGAATGTTCAAACTTGAGTTTAGTATAAAGATATTCTTTTTGAAAAACACTCTGATACAATAATTCTATCCCCAAACGGTTCAGTATAGAAGAAAGCGCCTCAGATTTTTTTGAAGAAATAGCTATGCTCTCAACGTTAAGCTTCTTTAAATCCTTTACTCCTTGGCCATTACTAAAGGATTGATTTTGAAAATCGTAAGCAGTTTGGTTCTCAGTAAGAAGTCCATCAGCATTTATTATTAAAAGCTTGATTGGACTAAGTTTTAGAACTAGGTCAGTCCTTAATTTCTGGATCATCCTTTCTCCTCCATCAAAGTCTAAACTGACCAATCATTTTAAGCTCTAAAATAACACATGGCAAGTCCTAAATATAAATCAACAGGTTTTGTAAAGCTGGTTAATATTATTTCCAAAATAAAGGCACATCTCATGAGCAAGTTACAATTAATAAGGCGCTCATGAAAAACTTATTGAAATTGATCAGATCGTAATGCCTATGCACTCTTATAGTTTCATAATATTTTGAAATCTACACATGCAGCTCTACAAATACCTTGTGCACTATTAGTATGCATATTTTTCTTTGAATGTGATCGTATATTATGTAAAATATGAATTAAAAGTGATCCCTATCCGTGATACAATACCATCTAGACAGTTTCCTGTCGTTAATACCATCCTTATTGTTGTGAATAGTCTTGTATTTTTCTATGAGCTCTCTCTTGGAAACAGCTTAGATAGTTTTATAAAAACCTATGGTCTTATTCCTGATTATCTTGGAAAACACAACGCTTTTTTTGATCGAGTTTACCCTTTTTTTACATCTATGTTTTTACATGGAGGATGGTTTCACTTAATAGGAAATATGCTTTATCTCTTTATTTTTGGGGATAACGTAGAGGATAGAATGGGCCATTTTAAGTATCTTATTTTCTATTTATTCTCAGGGTTAGCAGCTGCATTCTCTCAGATTCTTATCAACATTCACTCCACAATTCCAATGGTTGGAGCAAGTGGCGCTATATCTGGTGTTTTAGGTGCTTATATACTGTATTTTCCAAGATCGAGGATCCTTACGCTAGTTCCAATATTTCTATTCATTCAATTTGTTGAAATTCCGGCTTTATTGTTTCTCCTAATCTGGTTTGTTATGCAGTTTTTCAGCGGCGTCTACACCCTAGCTGTTACTAATGACACAGGCGGGGTTGCGTTTTGGGCGCATGTAGGAGGGTTTGTCGCGGGTTTCATCCTTGCGAAACCCTTTCAGAAAAGAGGTTATTAGTATGATGCGAGTTTATTTAGAACTGTCTCTAAGTGACGCTAAGTTGACAAAAGTAGAAATGAAGTGCTACATTACTTGACCAAGTTTAAGTGTGCCATTCATATTGCAAAAAATATCTAATAATGTAGAATTATCATTGTATAAAACCGACGAGTCGGAGGATAAATTAGAAAATGACAGAATACAATCCATTTAAGGCACTCAAAGAAGAAATGGATAATCTCGTCATAGGGCATGAGGACGTAAAAACGTCTCTGCTACTTGGTGTGATTTCCAGGGAGCATATCTATATAGAAGGACCACCAGGTACTGCTAAGACTATGCTCGCTGAAATAATCTCAAGGGCCGCGCAGCTTAACTTCTTCTTCTATCAACTTCACAGAGACACTAGGCTCTCAGAGCTCGTCGGCGATCTAGTAATATCAAAAGAAATACATGGCACAGGCGAACTAATTAAGCAGAAAATTGTGAAGGGTGGAATACTTACTGCCGAAATCTGTCTTCTTGATGACATCTCTCGCGCCCCTGGAGAGTCTCTTAATATACTTCTTCGGATTTTAAATGAAAGAAAATTTGGTGAGGAGCGTATACCCCTTCTAACTGCAATTGGTACTAGCAATCCAACGGTTGATGAATACTATAACGAACCTTTAGATCCAGCAAACCTTGACCGCTTTGTACTTCAAACTAAGGCTCGAGGACTTTCTTATGGCAAGAAATGGAACGAAGCAAAAGAGGTAATCAAGCTCTACTCAAATAGACCTCTTGAGTATGAGGTTCCTCAAAGGGTAAATAAAAAGGTCTTTGATGAATATTATGAGAAGCTTGTTACTGTAGTCATTCCTTCTGAGGTTCAAGAGGTATTGGTTGACTTCGTTACAACGATGATAGAGGATTACGGACTTAATGAATCGAATTCCCTTATCACTGATAGAACTTTCTTTGTTAAATCCCTTAAAATCATAAGGTCCCACGCTCTTCTCCGCGGAAGAACCAACTGTACACTTGATGATCTTTATGCCCTAAAATACATGACTGCCTTCCGTGTACCCGAAGAGATATTCCTTAAGATTGATGAAATCCTTGAGGATGTGATCTCTAAAAAAAAACTCAATCGGGACCCAAAAAGCAATATAGAATCACCGAACTCTGAATTCGATAGACACGCTCCCGGTGCAACAGAGAAAGAAAGCCCTGGGGGAGAGGAGCGGCCATCCGATCAGTTATCAGAAGCTCGTAAAACTTTTTTTCAAGCCCTAAAAGAGCTCAAGGAGAACCTTGCAGGAGAAAGGAATGATATGATCATGCATTCTGAGCAAGATGCTCAGACGAAGCCGAGTGGAGACTCAGGCGATGACGGTCAAGATGGAGGTCACAGACAAAATAGTCACCATAAGATATATGGAAGTAAGTCTCCGCGTGCAGGCGATGAGGATGATACATGGATTGGAACTGGAAATCGAAACGTCGAATCTGCAGAGAATGTAAAAATCGTTATGAGGGTTTTAGAAGGAAACATCCAAAGAAGTATCGCCCTTGATGCGCCTCACCCCGGTGGGCAGCCCAGAAGATGGAAGAGGATGAACCACTTTGAAGAATTAGAGGATGTTGACCCATTTGAAGGTATGTTCTGGGCTGAATATACAACACCTACACTTCCAAGGGTGCACAAGCGCGAGAAAGAGATGCTAGGTGGAGAGATTGCAATCCTTCGAGATGTGAGCACATCTATGATGGGTGTTTATAGCGAGTGGTCATCTTGCGTTGTACGTGCTGTGGTCGAGCTAGCTAGAGCGAAGAAGATGAGGGTCGGATATATTGAGTTCAACCACCGATCTTACAAGTACAAAAGGGTTGGAAAATTCTTCACCAGAGACTACGAATGGATGCTACAGTTAGCGTCGAAGACAGAGTGCTCTGGAAACACAAACTACGAAGATGCTTTAAAGGATGCCCTCTCTGAATTTAAGGGAAGGGGTCTTAGAAATAAGCATATCCTTTTCATTACAGATGGTATTCCTACTTCGGGTGACTGTGAGGTTCTAAACGAGAGAACGAGAGCTAAAAAGCTCGGCGTTTGTATCCACTCAATATTCATTGGCTCAAAAAACTATCCAAAGATACTTCAGAAGATCTCCGAAGAATCAAGCGGCGCGCAGTTCACTGCATCGCGAGGGAAAGACGGCACGATAAGAATAGAAAGAAAGGAGAAAAAACTAAGCGTTCCCACTACTCATATTGGTAAACCCAGAGTAGACCCATTTACTGACGTATTTTCTCAGTAGGGGCGTATTGCAATACCCCCCTACCTTTGATACTTTGTTACACCCCTTTGGTGATCTAGATAGTTAGAAGAAAATTCGTGGCTTCCATCACCCTTCGATACGAAATAGAGATAGTTTACATTTGCTGGACTTAAAGCAGCTTGAAGGGAATCTTTACCAGGGTTTGATATCGGTCCAGGCGGGAGCCCAATAATTGTATACGTATTATATTTATTCCCTGTTTTTAAATCATTCTTTGTAAGGTTTCCAAAAAAATCACCCATACCATAGATTACAGTAGGATCGCTCTCAAGCCTCATACCGAGTCTAAGGCGATTGTGGAAAACTGCCGAAATTAATGGGCGTTCAGATGTGTTTCCAGTTTCCTTCTCAATAATTGAAGCAAGAATCACAACCTCGTGATCTTTAAGATTTAGTTCCCCTGAATTTGCCTTAAGTGGCTCGTAAACCTCATTAAACCTAGATACCATCATGCGGATAAGCTCTTCAGGGCTGATTCCCTTTTTATAAAGATAAGTGTCCGGAAAGAGGTAACCCTCAAAGCTTGAGAGAGAAACCCCAAAAAGCTCTTTTGTAAACTCAGTACTGTTGGCTTTTTCAACAAATGACTCGCTATTCATAATATTATTCTTTTCTAAGAGCTCAGCTATATCATTCGTTGTAAAACCTTCGGGGATGGTAATTCTCCTAACAATCACATCACCATTTATTAGCTTGTCTATTATACGATCCTGCGGATCGCCGATTTGAAATTCATACTCGCCTGCCTTTAGCTTGCCCGTGGCTCCTTTAATGAACACAGAAAAGATAAATAGCTTATCGCTTCTTATTACTCCTGCTTCTTCTAACTTTAGCGCTATGTCTTTAAGCCCTAAACCCTTTGGAATTTCAACTAAGACCTTTTCGCCTTTGCCGGAGGAAGGGACTGCATAGAAATTAAGGTAAATAAAACCTATTACAAAGGCAGTAAAGACAATTACAATCACAATTATTTTCAGTTTAAATCCCATTTTATACACTTTCAGTCCTAGTTAAAGATTTTTTAATTTATACTAGTTTGAATATTAATTACAGCGAATTTACAAAGAAAGATTCATGTCTTCTTCGATACTACTACAAGATCATCTCTATGGATTACCTCATCGCTGTATCTATACCCTAAAATCTTTTCAATCTCAGAGGTTTTAGCCCCAGCTATCTTTCTTATCTCATCTGAGCTATAAGAAGAAAGCCCCCTGGCTACCTCTATTCCTCCTTCGTCAATACACCTTACAAGCTCGCCTACCTCAAACTCCCCACTTACGTCCTTTATCCCCGCTGGAAGCAGGCTTTTCCCGGAGGATGAAATGGCCCTTTTTGCACCATCGTCTATTCTGATTTCTCCCGAGGGTTTAAGAGTAAAGGCTATCCAGTGCTTCCTACCCTTAAGTTTCTCTTTTGCTGGCAGAAAAAGGGTTCCTATATCTTTTCCAGAAAAGATCTCAGAGAGCTTTGTTGGTTTTTTTCCGTTTGCGATAATCGTGGGAACACCGAATGCGGCAGCAGTTTTCGATGCCTCAATCTTTGTCCTCATACCTCCAGTTGTAGTTCTTCCTAATGTTTCTCCCGCTATTTCTTCAATCCTTTCGTCTATTTCGTCTATCAATGTAATTAGTTCCGCATCCCTATGGTTTCTTGGGTCTTTATTGTAAAGACCCTCAATATCGGTGAGAAGCACAAGCAAATCCGCCTCTACAAGGCTTGTAACAAGTGCAGCAAGGTTATCGTTGTCTCCAAGCATGATCTCTTCAACAGCCACCGTGTCGTTTTCATTCACAATCGGTATTACTTCCATCCTAAGAAGCGTAAATAGGGTTTTACGTGCGTTTAAAAACCTTTTTCTTACAGATAGGACGTCGTGGGTAAGCAGAATCTGAGCAACTTTCTCGCCAAAAGCAGAGAAAGCCTTTTCATAGTACCACATAAGAGCGCTCTGCCCACAGGCAGCAATAGCCTGCTTCATTGAAATATCTCTCGGCTTCACTCCTAAATTTAGCTTTTTCATCCCAGCAGCTATAGCTCCAGAAGAAACTATAATGGGTTCTATCCCCCTAGATTTGATCCTGGAAATTTCACCTGCAATCTCATCAAACACACCCTCAGAAAGCTCGCCGTGCTCATTTGTAAGAACACTGCTTCCTATCTTAATTACTACTCTTTTGACCCGCGATAAAAGGGTCTTCCTATCTGTCTTTTTCATTATTTTTTAAGGTAAATTATTATATTACCTTAAAAGCGCGAACTAGTTGAGACTCAGTGACCACAATCGTGTTTTTTATCCGAGGTTAGAAAACCTCGGCTATCGTGGTGTGATTGTGTGAAAATTGGCCTTCGATAGCCGTGACTTTCCAGTCGCGGATAATTAAATGGGGATACATATCGCGCCTAGAAGGCGCCCATAAAATATATGCTTGCCATAAGCTCCTTGTAGGAGAGGCTTCCAGCCTCGAACTCTAGTGAGCCAAGATGTAGGGCTCTTTCCCCGAACGAGCGTTGATATTGAGGGCTGATGAGGGCATTAGCCCATACATTATGGGACGGTTTTTCTTGACAATATTATTTCATCTTGCTATCTTTAAAGGCACTAAGAGCGGGAATAGCTCAGCTGGCTAGAGCATCTCCTTGCCAAGGAGAGGGTCGCGGGTTCGAATCCCGTTTCCCGCTCCAGATTAAAATATTCCACAATATTTGCCACAGAGATCACAGAGGAAATTGAGATAGTTTTTTATAAATTTTTCTCGTTGTTCTCCGTGTCCTCTGTGGCTATGAGGTTAATCTTCCATAGAAATATATCTCGGCTGGGAGCGGATTCGGTCACACCAGCTTAGAACAGCCGGGAATGGAGAAAGACTCACTTCGCCTTCCTCAGCAGTGTGTACATAAGCATAACACCCGATATCAGCTATCGAATAAGAACCAGCTAAAAAATTATGTTTCTTTAAATGATCGTTTAAAATTTGAAGCGCCGATTTACCCGCTTCACGGAGGGCTTCAAGCTCTTTTTCCTTTTGGATTTCTTTCAGAACAAATCTGGTAATAAAACGTGCCCTTGCAAGGGCAGGATCAATGGTCGTCTTCCCAAAGAATAACCACTGTGTTACCGCGCCAAAATCCTTTGGGTCTTCAGAATAAAGATTATTGGGAGCAAATTTCTTACCAATATAAAGAAGTATCCCGTTTGACTCCCACATAGTAAAATCTCCGTCAATAAGAACAGGAACCTTCTTATTTGGATTAAGTGCCGCAAACCAGCGCTCATTCTGCTCCCCTTTAAAAATATCCACATTTATTCTTTCATACTCTACCCCAAGTTGGCTTAGAGCCAGCCTTACCTTATAGCAATTTCCCGAGACTGCATGGTCATAGAGTTTAATCATGTTTCATATGTTACATCTGCTCTCTATCAATAACCTTAGCCACGGCTGCAACCGTTTCCTCCGGTTCAAGCTCAATCAGCCTAAGTCCCTGTGTGCCCCTTTTGTAAACGCTTATCTCTGAGGCCTCCATACGAATTATCTTTCCATGAGTTGTTATTAATATCACCTGCATGTCGTCTGCAACCTGAAAGGCACCTACTACACGACCGTTTTTCTCCGTGGTTTTAATTGTAATAACACCTTTTCCACCACGTCCAGTCAATCTATACTCAGAAACTGGGGTTCTTTTTCCATAACCCATCTCTGTTACAGTGAGAATCCGTGCATCCTGGTTTTCAATCACTTCCAGGCTCACAACCTCGTCTTTATCCTCGAGTCTAATCCCAATTACGCCTGTAGCCCCCCTCCCCGTCTCCCTTACCTCTTCCTCATGAAACCTTATAGCCTGACCGAAACGTGTTGTAAGAAGGATTTCGTTATTACCACTCGTCATTCTTGCGCTAATAAGCTCATCGTCCTCACGAACATTTACCGCTATTATCCCGCCTGCACGTGGATTTGAATAAGCCATAAGTTCTGTCTTTTTCACAACCCCATCCTTTGTAGCCATAACTACAAATTTATCCTCTTTGAACTCACGAACAGGAAGAACCGCAGCGACTTTCTCATTGGATGAAAGATTAAGGAGATTCACTATAGCTTTTCCCTTGCCTGTAGGACCAGCTTCAGGAATCTCGTGCACCTTTAACCAGTAGCATCTTCCGAGATTCGTGAAAAATAGAACATAGCTATGTGTGGAAGCAACAAATATTGTTTCTATAAAATCCGTCTCCTTCGTGCTCATACCAGTTTTGCCCTTTCCCCCTCTCCTCTGGCTTCTATACACACTTAATGGAGTATTTTTGATATAACCCTCGTGCGTAATCGTTACGACCATATCCTCATCTGCAATAAGGTCTTCTACGGAAATCTCCTCAACACTCTCAATTATCTCAGTTCTCCTTTCATCACCATATCGGTTTTTAATGTCCTCAAGCTCGCGGATGATAATATCAAGAAGAAGCTCCTCTGTTTCTAATATTTCTTTTAAATTTTTGACAGTTTTAATTAACTCATCCCTTTCCTCAATAATCTTCTCTCTCTCAAGTGCTGTAAGCCTCTGGAGTCTCATATCAAGAATCGCTTGAGCCTGTATGTCTGAAAGAGACAGCTTGAAGACCAACCCCTCTTTTGCTTCTGTAGGGTCTGCTGAATTGCGAATTAATGTTATAACTTCATCAAGGTGGTCGAGTGCTATTTTGAGCCCTTCTAGAATATGAAGCCTTGCCTCCGCTTTGCGAAGCTCGAATTCCGTCCTTTTAGTAACAACCTCTTTTCTGTGTTCTATAAACTGAGCAATTAAGTCCCTAAGATTAAGAATCCTCGGTTGATTCCTTACTAAAGCAAGCATTATAATTCCGAAAGAGGAATCCATAGGGGTGTGCTTATACAGTTGATTTAATACGATCTCCGGGTTCTCGCCACGCTTAATTTCTACAACAATCCTTATTCCCTCCCTATCCGATTCGTCACGAATATCTGAAATCCCCTCGATCTTTTCATCCTTCACAAGGTCAGCAATACGCTCAATCAGCTTTGCTTTATTAACCTGGTAAGGAATCTCAGTTACGATAATACTCTCTCTATCATTCTTTTTCTGTCTCTCAATCCTAGCCTTTGCTCTGACCTTAATAATCCCACGACCTGTAGAGTAGGCCTCTTTTATTGCTTCCTTTCCGCATATAAACCCGCCTGTAGGAAAGTCGGGACCTGGAACATGTTTCATAAGCTTAGCGAGTGAAATATCTGGGTCTTTAATCTGGGCGATAACGGCATCCGTAAGTTCACCTAAATTGTGTGGAGGAATATTGGTTGACATTCCAACTGCTATTCCAGAGGCGCCGTTTAAAAGAAGATTCGGAATCTTTGCAGGGAGGATAACCGGTTCGACAGTGCTTCCATCATAATTGGGAATAAAATCCACTGTTTCTTTGTCTATATCGTCCAACATCTCGCTTGCAATTCTTGCAAGCCTCACCTCCGTATACCGCATAGCAGCAGGCGGGTCTCCGTCAATAGAGCCGAAGTTGCCCTGCCCGTCTATCAGTTCATAACGCATTGAAAAATCTTGAGCCATTCTTACAAGCGCATCGTAAATGGCTGCATCTCCATGTGGGTGATATTTACCCATAACATCCCCAACAATCCTTGCAGACTTTTTATAGGGTTTATTCCACTCGTTTCCAAGCTCATACATACCATAGAGGATGCGTCTATGAACTGGCTTTAGACCGTCTCTAACATCAGGTAGGGCGCGCCCAATTATGACGCTCATCGAATAGCTGAGATATGATTCCTTCATCTCATCTTCGATGTTTACAGGCGCTATTTGTGAAGCGGTCGGCATTTAAATACACACCTCCTAAAATCTATAAAAGAGACTTATAAAGTGTAAATGAGGGGTGGAAGAGTGTCAAAGAAAGAGCCACTGGATGAGTCTTGTAGAGACGCAAAAATTTTGCGTCTCTACTTCAAAAATGTCCCCTAACTTATTTCTTTGTGTCTTTGTGCCTTAGTGGCTAAACAGTCACGTTTTATTTTCTCTTCTCAGGGTTTACTTCGGACGGTTTTGAGACCAATATATAACTCCTAAGAATATACATGAAATCCTTAATAGCCTGTGGCTTCCTCCAACCGAATAAGATTTGGATAAGGCAGATTACTATCCAAGCAATATAGACAAATATGATTTCTTCTCTCAAGTGCGGTCTTGCAAATTGAACTGCCCAGAGAAGAAAAAGCCCTAAAGCCTCGTACCAGCTATATTTCATGTTAAGAAGAAGCATGAATGCAAGACCTGACTGAACAATGGTAAGAAGGATTTCCGTAAGCTGGAATTCGTCAAAATGTATTGTTGAGACGCCTCCAGCACTTAGGCTGAACACAATTGGAATCATTGCAGCAAGCATAGTCCATTCGTTTATGTTAGATGAAACCATGTTCATTAGGGCTATAGGAGCCTTTTTAATCTGTCTTGCCCAGTAAAATGCGCTAACCTTCTCCGGAAATTCAGATAGAAAGGGAGCTACCCACTGAACAAATACAAATTCAGAGATCCCTAAAGTAACAGCTAAGGCAAGCATACTATGAAGAAAAGGCTCAGCTACGAAGAGCAATATTAAACCCCCTGAAAGAAATAGCCCCAAAATTAATGAGTTTCTAAAAAGCGGCCTACGACGAAGGATACTCCTAGGTATAGGCTCAAGTTCATCTATACCTTCAGCAGCCTGAGGAGGAACCTTATTCAAAGAGTAAAGATATGATGTATATAGAAAAATTAGCACAATGCTATCTATTATGTTGAAAGTACCCTTAAGAAATATCGCCATGAAGTAAATAAGAGGAGGAAGAAGAGCCATAACTTCAAGTGAGTGTTCCTTATTTAAAATTATCGCTTTTATATTCTCTCCAGTTTTAATCCTATTAAAAATAAAGGCTGTAAAGAAGATAAGTGGCCAGCCAAGACCCGGAAGGAGACGTATTGCGCCTGTAAAGTTTGCAGTAACAAGATGGATTCTGCTTGGGTCCTTTCCAGCAGACCATGTGATAACGCCCTCAATTGCAAATTCAGGAAGCGTTTGAATCCATGCAAGTATTGCAAGGGCGAGTCCCTGAGAAATAAGAAACTGAGCAGCTTCAGCCGCCCATGCAATGAGCATTGCAGAAAAAATTACAGCGGGGAATGTCCAGACGGCAGAGATTGCGCTAGCTCCGCCTTTGGACACAGTAGCTCCAACTACTGCAAGAAATTTTATGAGCAATTTATGGGATAACACAGATTTTTCTTGCCTCGGTTTGTGAGAAAGGTTGAATAAAAATATCTTAGGGGTTGAGAACTGTCAATTTATTTTTCGTAATTCGTGAATCGTGATTCATGACTCGACTTCTTAGAATAGAAAATGTAGCGGAAGGATTTAGCCTTTCGTTAATAATTATATTGAAAACCTAAAGGTTTCTTCTAAATCAAAAAGATACAACACGCAATAACATAAGGATAGGCGGGGTTTTCCAACCCCGCCCCCGTTCTGCTGAGCTCACAATGAAGCCAGGCTCAGACTAAGGTCTCGATCTAACTAACCACGAACAACGAATCACGATTCAAGAACCACGCTCAATGTTTAAAAAATGATTCGAGCTCTTTCATTATCTCATGTGTAGAACCCATGACCAACTTACATTTTGGAAGCGAATCTAAGAAATGTCTTCCGTAATGCTTGCTTATTACTCTTTTATCTAGAACTAAAACCGAACCCCTATCATTCTTCGTTCTTATGAGCCTTCCAAAGCCCTGTTTGAATTTAAGAACTGCAACCGGAACGGTATACTCGAGAAAGGAATTTAATCCTTGCTTTTCCATATGCTCAACCCTTGCTTCTATTATAGGGTCTGTCGGAACCCTGAATGGCAGCCTTGTGATTACAACAAGCCTGAGTGCTTCACCTGGGACATCCACCCCTTCCCAGAAGCTGTCAGTCGCAAAAAGAACGGAATTATCCTCTACTTTGAACTTATTAAGAAGCCTCGCCCTAGGAAGACTGCCCTGTTTTAGAGAGATAATTCCGAGTTCTGAAAGCTCCTTTTGAATCTTTCTATAAACCGTTTCCAGAAGAGAATAAGATGTGAAAAGAATAAGAGCGTTTCCATGAGATATCCTTACAGCCTCGAGTATGATTGGAGATAATTTGTCGGAATATTCCTTTTGTACAGGCTCGGGAATATCTCTAGGAATAGCAAGAAATGCTTGTTCCATATAGTTAAAGGGAGATGGAAGAATAATCTCTTGTACCCTTTCGTTCTCTTCAAGACCAAGTCCGGATTTTATAAAATCAAAGCTCTTTTTTACTGATAAAGTAGCAGAGGTCATCACGACCGTTCTACATCTAGAATACAGTTTTTCTTTCAACTGAGGAGAAATATCAAGAGGTGAAAGCCCTATTCCCGAGAAAACCCCTCCCCGTCCAATATTGCCTTCGACCCATCTAACATATCCATCCTCGCTCGAATCGAGAAAGGAAAGAATCACATCCGAATAGAAGTTTAGCTTATTTGCAATCCCTTTAAACTCAATTAAAAGCCTTGCAACATCGGGCTCCTCTTCATAGTCTATCAGGACTTCCATGAAAGCTTTTATCTCTTCTTCCAACTCTTTCAATTTTATTCTAAGAATAGAAAACCTATTATCTATCTTTTCCCATCCTTCTAGCTTTCTTACCTCACCAGTGATTCGCAAGTTGATTTCTTCAGAAATTCCTTCCTTTCTCCCTACAATCGGGAGCGCAAAATAATAGAGTTCATCAAATGCATCTCTAACAAAATTCTCAACCGTATCAACCTGTGGTGATAGAGTTTCTTCAACTCTCCTCAGCACCGTATTTAAGATCCCTTTTCTAAAATATTTCTTAAGCTTTGTTGCAAGTGATGCCGTATAGAAAATAAGTCCTTTTACCTCACCCCCACTTCCCTTCCTTTTAAGGCGTCTTAGTATTCTTATGATCCCATACTTAGTTGCTCTCATACCAAAATGCGATGTTGCTGCATCCACAATATGATGGGCCTCATCAAAGATGACCTTTCTATACGCGGGAAGAATTCCAATCTCACTTTCCTCGCTTGCTCCTTTTATAGCTAGGTCAGAAAAGAGCAAGTGATGATTTACAACAAGTATCTGTGATGAAGAAATCTCTCTTCTTGCCTTATAAAAAAAGCACTTTGAATAATGGGGGCACCTCACCCGTAGACAGCTATCACTCTCCGCTGCAACCTTATCCCAGATAGCTTCAGTAGGATTAAAATTTAAATCTGAAAGTGAACCGTCTTTAGTAACCTTTGACCACTCTACGATACTCCTCAAGGCATCAATTTCATCATCATCCGCAAGCTCTAATAGTCCATCTGTAACGGTTTCAGCTCTAAGAAGACAAAGATAGTTACCCATTCCCTTCACTAGTGAATATTTAAACTCCTCTCCCAGACTCTGATGAATGAGTGGTATGTCCTTTTCAATAAGCTGTTCCTGAAGGTTTATCGTATTGGTAGAAATAACAATCCTCTCACCGTTTAAAAGAGACCAATAGATAGCAGGTATTAGGTATGCAAGAGTTTTACCGGTTCCGGTTCCAGCTTCAATGAGTGAAATCGCCTCTTCGTTAAATGCAGAAGCTATAGCTTCAACCATATCTAACTGCTCAGAGCGAAGCTCATACTGAGAACCCATAACTTTTGAAACCTCTCCTTCAGGAAGAAGGAGTTTTTTTAGCTTTTTGACATCAAGCCTTTCTAGTTCCTTTTTAGCAAAAGGCTCAACTACTACATACACTTGTGACACATCGTTATTTATTATGTAGAACCCAACTCCTAAATTTCCAAATAATCCTGCTATCAGAATATCTTCGTCTGAGGGAGTCAAATTACCTGAAGGATGATTATGGATCACTACCTCACCTGATTGTGCAGAATCTACTATGGCAGGGACTGAGTAATCGTTTCCGCGAGCCACAACCCTGACACCATCAACAACCCCATATTGATCAAGAGAACCTACAAAAAAGACCTCGTTCCCAAAGGCCTCTTTTATGACTTTTTCTACCTCTTCCTTTGCTTTTTCTGAAAAATATTTTTTACTCACTAAAGAAAAGTTAACACACTAGTATGTTTTTCCAAATCCCTAGAAAAAGTAAGTGTGGTTATGAGAAGATTTTGACTATGCTGTAAGCCTTGTCGTGAGCCGTTCGGCTGAGCTCACGACGAAGCCTCTGGACGAACGGCTAATTCAATCTAACTACCCAATAGAAGGGATAAAAACCGGGCGGTCTACGAGTTTATTTACCAGGTTAGACCACTCGTCTTGCTAGTGGGCAATCTTAGATTACGAGCAAGCATGCCCTAAGCCAGTCGAAGGGACTCGTAATCTACCCATTGAACGAGTATAAAATAAGTCCACCAGTTCCTGCCCTGAGCGAAGTCGAAGGGCTGCTAGCGGGCGGCAATCTATATTGTAGAGACGCCATTAATGGCGTCTCTACCCTTTGCTATTTGCCTATCCAAGAATACGTATATATAAAACAACTTAGTTTATCTTTGTGAAAATAGAGGTTAGAATCAATAAGGGAAACTAGCTCATTATACAGGAGGGGTGGCCGAGTGGTCGAAGGCGCCGGTCTCGAAAACCGGTAGGGTTCTTAAGGACCCTCGTGGGTTCGAATCCCACCCCCTCCGATTAGAAGATGACTTGGCCACCGAGGTCACAGAGAGTAGAGAGAAATTCTTTTGATATCATCATATTCATCTCATTTGAGTTCTCCGTGGACTCTGTGGCTAAACAGTTACAATTAAACAATGCCAACAAAGCCTACTGAACCAACGTCTAAAGAGATTTATAAACAAACAATTGAACTGATTGGGAGAGAAAAGATCTTTTTTTTATTTACAGGTGGTTCAATCAAGCCCCTAATAGAAGCATCTGAGTATCTATGGGAAAACGGTTTTAATTTAATTGGTATTGATTTTCGAATTGCAGGGGTTAAAGACTTACTCAAGTCTCTTAAAAAACGGGGACAGAAAAATCTCGGTGTTTTTTCTATCTCAACCAGGAAAGAGGCAAGGATAGCTATAAATGCAGGAGCGCTATTTATATTTACTACACATCTTGATAGAGGCATTATACGAAGATGTAAAAAAGAAGACTTATTTCATGCCATTGGTGCAATTACCCCAACTGAAATTTTCAATGCTTATGACTTAGATGCAAAGGCTGTAAGCATTTACCCATCTGGACAAATGGGAGGATTGAGCTGGTTTATGTTTCTTAGAGAAATTTTTCCCAAGCTAAAGTTTGTTCCGACTGATAAAATGAGTTCTTATGAAGCAAGTCAGTATTTAAAGGCAGGCGCTTATGCAGTCGCACCTATAATTGATTTAGACAAGGTAAAAGAACCAAAGGAGCTGATTCGAGAATTCTCAGTGACACTAGGTAGAGACGACCCGTCGGGTCGTCTCTACAAATGATACGGCTATCTAAGGTTGATTTTCACACATTCCCACAACGATAGCCGAGGTTTTCTAACCTCGGATAATTGAGAATTCCTTTTATACGAATCTGCGACTGGAAAGTCGCAGCTATCGAGTGGTTATTTTCAAGTGATCACAGTATGATAGGCAGGGTTTTCTAACCTCGGATAACGGAGTAGGGCTCGTTCCCCGAACGAGCTTTAAGGGCTGATGAGGGCATCAGCCCCTACATCATGAACTCTTGTAACATATCTAGAATCGAAATAAATTCGTCAACCAAGCCTGATTCAAGAATTCTTATCAGTTAACGCTAATCCGACGTAAAAGCGACGAGTAGGGGTTTGATTAATCAAACCCCTACTAATTCTAGTGTAACTCTTCTCCTCTCAAGATCAGCTTCGATAACCTTCACTTTTACACCCTGACCAATTTTAAATCGCTTTCCTCGGTTTTTAATCTTCTCTATTGGAACAAATCCTTCAACAAAAATCTCTTTAAGTTCGACAAATATACCGAATGGAAGGACACTGATTACAAAACCATCAAACTCTTTTCCAACATGGTGCTTCATCGTATAAACCCTTTCAATTTTTATCGCCGCTCTTTCAACTTCATCTGCAAATCTCTCTCTCATCGAAGAATGAGTTGCTGTCCATTCAAGTGATTCTTCATCGTAAGGTGGTCTTCTTTCATTGATAAGTGAGTTAACAATCCTGTGAACAACAAGGTCGGGGTAACGTCTTATCGGTGATGTAAAATGAGTGTAGTGTTTAAGTGCAAGACCAAAATGACCTTCTTTCTCATTAGAATAAACAGCCCTTTTTAGAGAACGAAGTATCAACGTATTTATAGCAACCTTTTGAGAATCATCTTTTGATTCAAATATAACCCGTTGAATATCGGCTGCCTTAAGCTTTCCATCAACATGGAGTTTGTAACCCAGATTTCTTAATTCCAGAGACAGTTCTTTTATCGATGTAATATCCGGGGGCTCGTGTATACGATATATGGACGGTGTTTTCGAATAGTGAACATATTCGGCAACAGCCCTATTTGCACTGATCATAAACTCCTCTATTAATCCGTGCGCTACGTTTCTCTCTGATTTTACAACATCAATAGTTCTTCCAAGCTCATCCCTTATAAGCTCAGGTTCAGGTATATCAAAATCAAGCCCTCCTCTTTCAAGCCTTCTTTCCTTAACCTTCTCGTAGAGTTCATTCATAATTTTTAGGTTCTCGATTAATTCCTGATCTCGTTTACTTCCCTTTCCCTTTCTTTCTATTATGTGGGAGACCTCAGTGTAAGTTAGGCGGTAACGACTTCTTATCACACTGTTATAAATCTTGAAATCAAGCATCATGCCTTCCCAGTTGAAATCCATCTCAACGGTTTTTGTAAGTCTGTCTTCATTTTCAACAAGACTACATGTCCAATCCGATAAACTCTCAGGAAGCATAGGGATAACACTTTCAGGAAGATAAATGCTAGTAGCTCTTTGAAGTGCTTCGTTATCGACAATACTTCCAAGCTTCACGTAATAAGATACATCTGCAATTGAAACCCAAAGTTTATACCCAGACTCTGTGCGTGAAATGCCTACTGCGTCATCAAAATCCTTTGCCCTATCGTTATCAATTGTAATAGTCAAAATACTACGTAAATCAACCCTTCCTTTTAAATCCTCAGGTACAACATCGGAAGGAATCCCTTTTGATTCCTTCACTACTTCGTGGGGAAACTCCTGAGGCAGATTATACTCAACAAAAAGCCCACTCCTTTCTGCATCCAGACCACCAGATCTTCCAAGAACCTCCACTATAACTCCCGATGCAGTTTCACGCTTAGTAAGACCTGGGATTTCAGCAATAACAAGGCTACCATTCCTTAAACCCTTAACCTCGCTATGCCTAATTATAATAGGAGGTATTTTTTGGTTCCTTGGCAGGACAACACCGGTTTTTCCCGTTCTTACAAATTTTCCGAGGATCTTTGGAGACCTTAGTACCCCAGCCGGAGATAGAGGTGAGTGCACGATTTCTTTTTTTACATCTTCTTCATGAATCCTGTATCTGCCTCCTCTAATCCTGATAATCATCCCTTCTTGAATAAGTTTTATGAGAGCCTTTTTGAGAGCTTTTCTACCTTCCTTTGGTACACCAAGACGTCTTGAAAGCTCCCTAGCTCTCATGGGACGATAAGATTGCCTTTTCATAAGTTTTACTATATCGTTTGGGTCTGGAAGCTTCATTCAAGCAAGCATCAATTACCAAATTCCAAATCAGAAACAAACTCGAAATCTCAAATACTAAATTCCAAAGAAAAGAAAGTAATAAACCTTATTGTTTGGAGTTTAGAATTTAGAAATTGAATATTGTTTGTGACTTGTGATTTAAGATTTGGAATTTGTATTTTCATTATTCCACTTCGTGTTTTAACTGCCTCGTCATAAGCTCAAATATAGCATTCTCAGGAGATTTATTTTCGTAGAGCACAAGGGAAACCTGCTCAGCTATGGGCATATCTATATCATGGCGATGTGCAAGCTCCTTCGCAGCAAGAGAGGTCTTTACACCCTCAGCTACCATTCTCATGTTTGAAAGAATATCTTCTAATCTCTCGCCCTTACCAATTCTTACCCCAACCTCTCTATTCCTACTAAGCTCCCCGGTACATGTTAGAACAAGATCTCCAACCCCAGATAGTCCTAGAAATGTCATAGGGTTTGCTTTCATTTTTAACCCTAATCTAGTTATTTCAGCAAGTCCTCTTGTGATAAGAGCGGACTTTGAATTGTACCCAAGTCCAATGCCATCTGCGATTCCCGCTGCAATTGCAATTACGTTTTTGAGTGAGCCCCCTATTTCTACTCCTACAACATCCTCTGTTACATAAGCCCTAAAGTACTCGTTTGAGAAAACCTTCTGTCCGATCTTCCCAGTATTAAGGTTCTTTGACCCAATAGACACTGCTGTTGGTTTATGTTTTGCCACCTCTAGTGCAAAACTTGGACCTGAGAGTGAAGCATATCTTTCACGAATGTCTTGAGAAAGTACCTCCTCAAAAACCTCGTGCATGAGCTTATGTGTAGTTAATTCAATTCCCTTCGCTGTGTTAATAATTAAAGAATCGTCTCTAATGAATCTTGACCCATCTTTCAAAACCTCCCTTACATATTGAGATGGAACCGAGAATATAATCAGGTCTCTACCTGTTAAAGCTTCCCATAGAAGGTTTGTTGGATGAATGTTATCAGGAAGTTTTATTTTTGGAAGGTAAAGATTATTTTCCCTCGTCAGTAAAATAGATTCCCTAACGTTCTCTCCTTTTACCCATAAAGTGATGTCAAAGCCCTTTTCCGCAAGGTGTTTTGCAATAGTTGTTCCCCAGCTTCCGGCTCCTATGACGCTTATTTTAAACTCGTTTTCATTGTACATAATGTCCATTATAGTTACATATTTGATATAATGGTTCAAGAGTGAGATGACTAGCACTCATAGTTCTTTTGTTTGTTCTAAATTCGATCAATCAGTAGTGCACTCAAAAAGGAGTTGTCGTTGCGAGCGAGTGAAAGGAGCGAATCTGATTGAGATTCCTCACAGTTCCTTCGCCTTCGCTCTGAACATGGTTCGGAATGACACTCCGTGTCAGATTGCTTCGTCACAGAGTTTACCCCTGAGCGAAGGTTCCCCGGTTAAACCGGGGGAAGGGCTCTTCGCAATGACGGGCTTCGTTATGCAATATCGAAAAATCGAGTTGACATTGTAGATTATTTCCTATTTACCAACAAATTTGTATATCACCTCACATCCAGATAAAATATTTTTCTGATAAGATAAAAAACACTGTACACTGGATCAAGATCATCGGAGGATTAAAGATGCCAAAAACAAATCCAATTGGAAGCATTATAATATGCTTGGTACTTCTTACACTAATCGGCTATGCATTTTCTCGTGCTCTTAATCTAGATTGGAGTCTATATTTCACGGTTGCCGGGATAATCGTTCTAATTGCTGCTATAACCGGCATTGCAGCAGCAGGTGGGAATAAATCTTAGTTTTTCGTCTTCATTATCTCTTTGGGCATCGCTAGAGAGGTTTCTTTAATTTAAGAAGAGATAATTAATGAACCACCGCCTTGTCTTGTTTCAACCCTTTCAGGGTGATACCGTGAGATGTGGATTAAATAACTTTGAGGATTCTTTTCTATTTCCATATAAAACTTAATTTCCTTTAAAAACTCTCCAATTACGTCCTTTGCATAATCAAGCGTTATTCTTCCCCGACGAAGTTCGGCCATATCTTTATATTCTCTTATAACATTTAACACCCGTAACGCAACATCATTAACAGCACTGCTTTCAGCTCTGTATTCATATAGTATTCCTTTCTTCTCTGTGTCTAGGGTTTTAAGAACAAGCTCAAGTGCCTCGGCAACTTCTTCATTCTTAAGCTTATTATCATTACGGAATAAACCAACTAGAGTAAGCTCAATCTTAGCGAAAATCTCAGGGTTTTTGCTATATAGTTCGGCGCGTCTGATATAAGGCTCGGTGCCCTCTTTCATTATTCTTTGCCTTGTGATTTTATCCTGCTGATATTTTTGGCCTTCGATATAATAGACACAATCCAGAGGGCAATTTATCTCAACCCCACGTTTTTCACCGCAACATATTGCGCAGATGTACGTTCTTTTTGCAGGACAATATCTTTTAGCTTTTCTTTGTTCACAAAGGGTGCATTTCATGATTAGATTGTAGGGGCGCGTTGCAACGTGCCCCTACTAAAGACTCCTTGGCTTTACGTTTTCTTTAACCCAATCAATTATTTCCACCGTAGCAGTCCCTGGCTCAAATATAGCTTTAACACCCTTCTCTAATAGTCCACGAATATCTTCTTTAGGAATAATCCCACCACCAAATACGACTATATCATCAACCTCTTTTTCTCTTAGTAAACGAATCACTTCGGGAAAGAGATAATTATGAGCCCCTGAAAGAATACTTAACCCAACAGCATCAACATCCTCTTGAATAGCTGTCTCAACAATCATCTCAGGTGTGTGATGAAGCCCGGTATAAATAACCTCAAACCCCGCATCTCTAAGGGCCCTAGCCACAATCTTTGCACCCCTATCGTGTCCGTCTAGCCCTGCTTTTCCGATCAGAACCCTTACCCTTCTCTCGTCTCCCATTTTGACTTCCTTTTAATTATTTAACCACGAATGAACACGAATTTACACGAATAAAATGATGCATGATACATGATGAATCTTATATCCTATATCGTGCATCCTGCATCTTGCATCCTGTATTTAAAAATAACCTGGGTCTCGGTAAACCCCATAGACCTCTCTATAAACATCACTGATTTCACCTACAGTTGCGTATTCCCTCACAGCATCAATTATAAATGGCATGAGATTCTTGCCTTCACGTGCTGCATCAGCGATTGATCTAAGATGCTTTCTTACCGCCTCGTTATCTCTTTTCCTCTTTATCTCCCGAAGCCTTTCTCTTTGGTTGTTATCCACTTCTTCATCAATTTTCAGAGTTTGCATATGTTTTTCATTGTCATTCAAGTATTTGTTTACACCCACAATTACCTTTTCACCCCTATCTAGCTCCAACTGATACCTATAAGCTGCATCAGCAATCTCCTTCTGAGGAAAACCTGTGTCAATCGCTTTGATAATTCCGCCAAGCTCGTCAATCTTTTTTATGTAATCAAACGCCTCATTCTCTATTCGATTAGTCAGGGCTTCAATAACATAACTTCCACCAAGAGGGTCAATGGAATTTACAACGCCGCTTTCCTCCGCAATAATCTGCTGGGTTCTGAGGGCTACTGTTACGGACTCCTCTGTAGGAAGGGCAAGCGTTTCATCCATAGAATTAGTATGTAAAGACTGGGCACCTCCGAGGACTGCTGCTAATGCCTGAATTGCAACCCTTACAATATTATTTAAAGGCTGTTGTGCTGTAAGGCTGCATCCTGCTGTCTGGGCATGGGTTCTAAGCATCCATGATTTTGGATTCTTCGCACCAAACCTTTCCCTCATTATCTTTGCCCATATTCTTCTTGCAGCGCGTAATTTTGCCACTTCTTCCAAAAAATCATTATGGACATTAAAGAAAAAAGAAAGCTGTGGAGCAAAGTCATCAACCTTGAGTCCACGCTCTATGCATTCTTGAACGTATCCAACCCCATCAGCAAGGGTAAAGGCAAGCTCCTGAACTGCCGTTGAACCAGCCTCACGAATGTGATAACCGGAGATTGACACAGGATGCCACTTGGGAACGTATTTCGCGCAGTATTCAATCATGTCAACAACGATTTTTACAGAAGGCCTAGGGGGACAAATCCACTCCCTCTGGGCAATAAACTCCTTTAGCATATCGTTTTGAATTGTTCCATCTAGCTTTTCCCAACTCACCCCTTGTTTCTCAGCCATTACAAGATACATAGCAAGTATTATGCTAGCACTACAGTTTATAGTCATAGAGGTTGTTACTTCATCAAGCCTTATGCCGTCGAATAGCACTTCCATATCAGCAAGGGAGGAAACCGAGACGCCTTCCTTTCCAACCTCTCCCCTCGCCCTTGGATGGTCGCAGTCATAACCCATAAGGGTAGGCATATCAAACGCAGTACTTAAACCTGTCTGCCCCTGCTCTAGTAAAAATTTAAATCTCTTGTTTGTATCCTCGGGAGAGCCAAACCCTGCAAACTGACGCATGGTCCAGAGCCTTCCCTGATACATTGTGTTATAAATTCCACGTGTAAATGGATAGGAGCCAGGAAGACCGAGATCCCGAAGATAGTCGAAATCCTCTAGGCTATCAGGGGTAGCAAGAGGAGGTACATCCATACCTGAAACTGTAGTAAATTTAACCTCCCTTTTTGGGATGTTTTTATATTCGTCCTCCCAGATCTCTGTCTTTTCTTTGATCTTTTCGAGTTCTTTTTCGTCGAACGACATTGTTCCCTCTTAATTCTAACTGTAGGGGCGGGCTTCGTCGTGAGCTCAGCCGAACGGTCTTGCACCCGCCCTATCTTTTGGGCAACCGCAAGGGTTGCCCCTACAAATATGAATATTCTTTCAATACCTGATTCGCAATTACGATTCTTTGAATCTCCGATGTTCCTTCATAAATCTCCGTGATCTTCGCATCTCTAAAATGTCTCTCAGCAGGATAATCCGTCGTGTAGCCATATCCCCCATGAATCTGAATCGCCTTTGTAGTAACCCACATCGCTGTTTCAGATGCAAAGAGCTTTGCCATCGCTGCCTGCTTTGTAAACTTCATTTTTCTATCCTTCATCCTTGCAGCCTGCCAAACGAGAAGCCTTGACGCTTCTATCCTCGTTGCCATGTCCGCTAGCATGAACTGAATACCCTGAAAACTATATATCGGCTGACTAAACGCCTCCCTTTCCTTCGAATATGAAACTGCTTCATCAAGTGCGGCCTGAGCAATGCCAACAGCCTGAGAACCTATTCCTATCCTTCCCCCATCGAGTGTCTGCATAGCAATTTTAAAGCCCAATCCTTCCTCACCCAGTCTATTTTCTATGGGGACTCGACAACCATCAAAGATAAGTTGAGATGTACTCGATGCCCTTATTCCTAACTTGTGCTCAACCTTTCCAACGATAATACCAGGGGTTTCTTTATCAACTATAAATGCTGTGACCGCCTGATGTCTTTTAGATAGATCCGTAGATGCAAAAAGTATTATAACATCTGCTTCAGGGCCGTTTGTCACCCAGTTTTTTGTACCGTTGACAATGTAATATTCTCCATTCTTGACAGCGGTTGTTATAATACTACCCGCATCAGAACCTGCAGCTGGCTCGCTCAAAGAAAAGCATCCGAGCTTTTCTCCTTTTGCAAGGGGGAGAAGATATTTCTTCTTTTGCTCTTCTGTTCCAAAACGGTATATTGGATCTGCGACAAGGGAATTATTTACAGACATAACTACACCTGTTGACGCACAGGCCCTACAAATTTCCTCCAGAGCTAATACATAACTAAAGGTATCCATGCCTCCTCCCCCGTATTCCTCAGGAATGAAAATTCCCATAAACCCAAGTTCTGCCATCTTCTTAACAAGCTCAGCGGGGAATCTTCCTTCTCTATCAAGCTCTGAAGCTAGAGGTTTAATCTCGTTCTCTGCAAAATCCCTGGCAACATCTCGAATCATCTGCTGCTCGTCTGTAAGCTCTATTATACTCATAATTATCCCCGAGGAAAATTGTAGGGGCGACCGGCCGGTCGCCCCTACTCCCTATTTATAATCCTTCAAATCCACAACCATAAGCTTCAACTCTGTCATCTCCTCTATTGCATATCGAACCCCTTCTCTTCCCACACCAGAATCCTTAACGCCCCCATAGGGCATGTTCTCTACCCTGAAGCTTGGATAATCATTTACAATGACGCCACCAACCTCTAGAGCCTTGTAAGCTTCGAATGCCTTTTTAATGTCCTTAGTAAATATCCCAGCCTGAAGACCATACCTAGTATTATTCACCCACTTAAGTACCTCATCAAATTCCTTATATCTTTCGATATGCACAACAGGACCAAATACCTCGTCGCAGCTCACGTTACAGGTTGGCGGGACATTAGTTAATACTGTAGGTTCTATCAAACAACCGTCTCTATGTCCACCCGTAAGAAGCTTTGCGCCCCTATCCACTGCCTCATCAACCCAGTTCATTATCCTATCAGCCGAAGCTGTATCAATAACGGGACCTACGTCAGTATCCTCAAGCATTGGATCCCCGAGCTTTAAAGCCTTAGTCCTTGCAACAAACATATCCATGAATTTATCGAATATCTTATCGTGTATGTACATCCTCTGGACTGATATGCAACTCTGCCCTGCCTGATAAAATGCCCCCCAGCAGTTTCTGTTAACGGCGAATTCCAAATCAGGCGGGTCTTCATCCACGATGCTTGCCGCATTACCTCCAAGCTCAAGTGTAACCTTCTTCTTAGGAAATTTCTTCATTAGCTCCCATCCAATCTCGTCGCTGCCTGTGAACGAAACCTTTCTTATGCGCTCATCCTCCATGACGGGTTCAATCTGAGAGCCTGGAAGAGGAATAATATTAAGCCCGCCAGGAATTAAACCGGCCTCCATCACGACCTCTCCAAGTATAAGAGCAGAAAGAGGGGTCTGTGAGGCAGGTTTAAGAATCATGACGTTACCTGACGCAATTGCTGGAGCAACCTTATGTGCGACTAGGTTAAGTGGAAAATTAAAAGGAGAGATTCCCATTACAATCCCTAATGGGAACCGTTTCACTATTCCAAACCTTTCCTCGTTTCCTGGGACAATATCAATTGGAATAAGCTCGCCTCCAGCAAACCTGTTTGCTTCTTCCGCAGCAACTTTAAATGTTGTCATCGCACGGCTTACTTCCGCTCTCGCAGTCTTTATCGGTTTTCCACCCTCTTCTACTAGGGCTTTAGCAAACTCTTCTTTTCTCTTTTCGATTCCGGCCACAACTCTCATGAGTATATCGCTTCTTTCGTAACTAGGAGAGTTCCTGAATTTCTCAAAGGCCTTCTCTGCAGCGTCAACTGCCCCCTTTGCCTCTTCTAAAGAAGGTATATTTATTACACCAACGACTTCATTATTATAAGGGCTTCTTACTTCCCTCTTTTTCGAATTTTTAACCCACTTGCCATTAACTAAAAACCCATATTCCTTAGCCATGAAACTTTCCCCCTTTTTATTTTAACTCGATAATTCCCTCTAGCTTGCTACCGGGTTTCCTCAGTCATTGCTATGACAACACGGAAATGTCATTGCGAACACATTCACGGAGCCTGTGCTGAGGAAACCGAAGTGCTCAGTGTAAACTCCGTAAAGCAATCTGACTCGAAGTGTCATTCCGAGCGCAGCGAGGAATCTCAATCAGATTGCTTCGTCGTGGAACCTGTACTGAGCTTG
>Ga0209001_1000012_pt1 | contig 37279 bp, 53 predicted proteins | sample Rifsed13ft2_FD_184006 | JGI IMG/M metagenome (GOLD analysis project Ga0209001, IMG submission 184006) | Soil microbial communities from Rifle, Colorado, USA - sediment 13ft 2 (SPAdes) (version 2) | ecosystem: Environmental > Terrestrial > Deep subsurface > Rock core/Sediment | place: Rifle...
CAGGCGGTGTTGATCTCCTGGTCCTCGGCTTGCCCGTAGTGCATCGGCCCAATGCCGAGGTCCAACATGAATTTGCTGGGGATCGTGGGATGCTGGTGCTTGATGGAGTTGCGGAGACGCGCAACAACTGTGGCACCGGGCCACAGTTGTTGAGCCCTATCCCTGGCTTCCTTCGCAGGATGCGCCATCTAACCCTGCGGCGCGGTTATGCGTTGCCGCTGGTCAACACAAAGGTCGAGATCGTGACGACCTGGCCCGCCGTGATCGTGCCGTCGAAGTTGATGTCGCCAGAGCCGATGCCACAAGATCCCTGCATGAAGCAGGTTGTGCCATCGAATGTGGCCTGGCTGGCATACATGCGGAAATGGCCCGGCGTGTCAGCCGCGCCACCGTCCGCCGAGGCGTCCTGCCAAGTGCCAGCCTTTGCCTTCGTCCCGGTAGAGGCAGCTCCCATCCAATCGCTTGGCGGCAGTAGATGGGCCAGTAGCGTTCCCGAGTTGGCCGCGGCACAGTTGGCCGGTTGCGCGCCCGTATAGACACGAAGGGCAACAGCGGTTCCTGCGTTACTCTCGATCGTGTCCAGACGCGCGTTGCGTGTGGTTTCCCTGAATTGAATGGCCATTAGTCATTCTCCTTTTGCTCTTCGGTTTCCTGTTCCTCGGCCCGGACTTCGGGCTCTGGCGGATTCTCGTTAGCCCGCGGATCTCCCTCGGGCCATCGAACACTTCCAATGCCTCGAACTCGGATCTCTTCTAGCTCGGCCATGTCACTCCTCGTATTCGTATCGCGTCTTGGACCGGCTGCCCTTCGGACGCTGCTTGCTGTCACGGGTCAGCTCGGTTTCCTCGGTGCTTCCCACTAGCCGCGGTGTTCTGACCTCGTTCACCACCTTCACGTCTGGCGTCTTCACCTCATTGACCACCTTCACCTCAGCCGTCGAAGGCGCAACGGTGATGCTGGGCGCCGGGGCCTGTGGCACGTTGAACACAGGCTCAACCTTCGTCGCCGGCAAAGAGGCCATCGCCGTCTTCACGGCCTCTGCAATCATGGGGGAGATCGTGGAGGTGTCATTGACCTGAACGCTCTCGCTCTTGATGACGAGTTGCATCGGTGCCTGAGCCAGGGCTGGAGGTGGCATGAGACTCTTCACCAGCTCAATCACCTCGTGGGGCTTCATGTCTTCCTCATCCTTCCTGTATTCCTCCCATGCCGGCATCGTCTTAGCCGCCAGCGCCGCGTTGAAGATCGACCGAACAGCCTGCCCATCCTGAACGCCCTCTAGCCTAGATGAGATGGCAGCATGTAGGCTTGACGGGATGTAGTCACTCTTGAAGTCCAGTGCCTTACGGGCCTTGCCCTCGGCCAGCCTGTGCAGCACAAGCCGTTGCCACTTGCGCAGGTCCTCCTCTCGCCTCTGGTCCGCCATGTCCCGCTGCTGCTGCAAGCGATTGGCCTCCTCATCGTCGTCAGCCCCGCCGATCTGACCCTGAATGCGCTCGGCGGTCTCCTGCCGGCGCTGTTCATCAGCAGCGAGCATGGCCCACTGCTCCTCGGTCAGGTCGTAGCCCAGGATCTCCATCGCCAGGCGCAGGGGCAGCTTCGAGTTGACTAGACTTTGTAGAGACGTGGCCCGCCGCGTCTCGTCCTCCTGGAATACGTCCATCTCGTCCGGGGCGAATTCGACCCGAATGTCCGTCCCCCTCAGGAACTGGTTGTTGATGACGTTCTGGAACTTGGGGCACCGGGGCCGGATGGTGTTCTGCCAATACTGGAGGTCGTGCACCCCAGCCGTGGCGAAGTTGGCAGCGTCCTTCAGCATCGTCTCTGACATCCCGAATGCCCATGCCACAGACGACAGCGCCTGATCCTTCAACTCGGGCATCGCCAAGTCCTTGAGGGGTGGGGTGATCGTCACAAGCTTCACGTCCCCCCGCACAGCCAGGACACGGAAGGCATTGGCAATCCCGCGCATCTGACGCTTGAAGAACCCCTCGGCGTGCTTCCTCTCCTCTTCAGTCGTTGCCTCGGGCATCCCCAGGGCTGTGACTGGCATGGCCCCGCCGGCGAAGAACTGACCAGCGAAGCGCGTGATGTAGTCCATCAGCTTCGCATTGCCCAAAGCGACCTGCGTCGCTGAGATCCCAGGGCCAATGTCGTCCGTCGGGTGGAACTCCTTGAAGTAGGCCACCTCGTCCGTCGACCACGGCCCATACTGCCTGGCATTCACCGACTGGATGAACCGGATGTTCTCCGGGATGGGATCAACACCGAGCGGCATCTCGACCCGCACGGTGAACGGGTTGAGCCACTGCGCCCCCTTGAGGGAGACGCGGTTCCGGTTCTTCAGCCAGAAGCTCGCCCCCTTCAGGAGCAGGGCAGCCTCTGTCATCCAGATCAACTCGCTCAGGTCCTGCTCGAAGGGCCAGCCGTCCTCCAGTTCTGTGTCCCCGCTGTAGACATGGATCGGCACCGAGGCTAGGTCATTGCACCGCAGGTTGATGGCACGGAACACAAGGGGAACGCGCATGAAGGCCGAGGCTTCCCCCGTCACCTCTCCCTGGCGTTCCATCGCCTCTATCCAGCCAGGAAGAGGAACCAGCGTCTTGTAGGGATTCGCCATAATCATTAGGCCTCGAAGAGCACGCGGCTCCCCATGCTTTCCACCATCAGCTTGGTGAACAGCCACACCAGCGCGTCCAGCCTGTCCGGCGACTTCTCGCCCGGAACCCAGGTGCATAGCTGATCCTCGAGCTGAGGGAACGAACCGACGTGGTGAATGCGGTGCTGCTCGTACAGGGACGCGACCGGCTCCGCTCGGGTGTACTTCCCCTTCGTCGCCCGCACTTCGAGCACTCTCACGCGCTGGCCGATCTTGGCCCCGTCGTCGGCTTCAACGTGGCGGATGGTGTTCTTTACCAGATCGCCGCCGTTGTTCACTTCGGCCACGATCCCATTTAGGCTGTCGTCCAGCGTTGCGTTGACCGCGCGGCGGGCCCAGGCGTCAGGGGTGAAGATCCCCGAAAGGTCGGATGTGACGTAACCGTGCCCGTCCTCGCCCACCCCGCCGATGATGATCCCCGTCTCATCCGAGGTCTCATGCGCAGTCACGGCCGGGTCGATCGCGCAGTAGGCCACCTTGAGAGGGGGGCAGTACTCCAGCCCCACCCGACAGTCTTCCAAGAGGCTGCGAGTCCACAGGGCACCCGGAACGTCATCCAGGATCTCGGCATTGAGCTCTTGCCGGCCGAGGCGTGTACCCTCGTACCGGCGGATGACCTCGGTCTTGAAGGCCGGTGCTAGGTTCTCCAGGTTCTCGTATGTCGTGCCCTTGGTGACTACAACATCCTGCCCGTCGCGCGACACCAGGTCGCGGATGAGAGGGATGGGCTTCGGGGTGGAGGTGAGGACGGCCTGCGGCTTCTCCCCGATGCGGAGCCCGAGCATCATCATGTCGTAGGCCTCGGGGTATCTCCAGGAGGCAACTTCATCCCCCCAGACGAAATCATGCTGCGGACCACGGAGACGGTCCGGCTCATCCGACGAGAAGAGCGTCGCAACCGCCCCATTAGGCCAAGTAAGACGTCTCTTCGAAGGCTCATAATGCGGACGCCAGCTATCCGGTGAGACAGCCAGGATGCCCGAAGGCCCCTCCACCATGACATCGCGGACATCTGCAGCCGTTGGGCCAACGAACGCAAGTCTCTCTGCCTTTCCCGCCATCACGCGCCGGCGAGTGGTCTCTGATCCCGTCCTCGTCTTCCCGTACCCGCGGCCCGCCAAGAGGAGCCAGATCGTCCAGTCGCCCTTCGGCGGGAGCTGGTTCGGCCGGGCAACCTTCAGCCACGGGTCGTTCTTCTTGTCGCGCTCTGCAGTCCGACGCCGGATGGCCTCTTGAATGGCCTCGGCCGCCATCTGATCTAGGGCGGCAGCCGGCAGTAGGCTAGTCTCCATCCGGGATCTTGGTCATGGCGGCCCGCACCATCGCCTCGAAGATCTCCGAAGGCGAGCCGCCCATCCGCTCCACCTCGCCACGCCAGTCGATGTTCATGGGGATCGGCAACCTGCCCTCCATCCGGTCCATCACCTTTTCAAGCAAACTTCCACTGGGCTCGAACAGCAGGGCGGAGTACACGCGCATAGCCACGGCTTCTTTCAGCGTCACTTCACCACCAATGCCGGCCAACTGCCCGGCGATTGAGTGACACCGCTTGGCCGCGGCCTTTCCCGTCAGGTTCCCAATCTCAGCAAAGATCGCGCCCCATGTGTGATCGGACTTGGGCCGGCCGCCCCTGGGGTTTCCTGATGTTCCCTTCTTCCATGCCGTCTTCGGGAGCTTGCGCTTCACCATGTGTGCAATTCACCGTGCCAACGCCGAGCGCCCGTCAGGGACAGGCGTCGGCATGCCTTTTGTGTTCCGGGCAGATCCACGCATTCAGCGCACCCCGGTAGCTGGCCAAAACGAAAGGTGGTGCCTACATCTGGCACCACCCTAGCACGCAGACCCTCGCTTGGCGTTGACGCGCTACACCTCAGTCTCCCTCATAGCGAGCACCTGCCACTTCCCGTCGTCGGCCTGATACACGGGCAAGATGCGGCTGATCTTGCAGAGCATGTTGTAGGCTCCCTGACGCGAAACCCCCGTCATGCGGCACACCTCGGACGTGCGGAACGCGTCACCGTGGGCAAGGTGCCAGACGACCAGGGCCACGCGTTCCTCAGGAGTCTTGTCCGTCATTCTAGGGGCCTCAGCCTCCTATCTTGGCGTACACGGTCTGTCTCTTCTCGGCATACCTTCGCCGTGCTTCGATGGTCTCCTGCGCCCCGATCTGGGGCTTCCTATGCTCCGCGCTATCGGGCCGGTCGAGGTAGATCCCCAAGACTTCCCGAACGTGCATCAGCTTCTCGCCGGCCTTGGCGATGCGGAGCCAGAATTCGTAGTCCCCTGCCGACTGCATCGTGGCGTCAAACCAGCCGTACTTCGCGTGTAGCGAACTCCGCCACATCGGCATCGGGCCCACGAAACAGAGCTGCATCAGTTCATGGAACCCTCCCTCTGCAAAGCGGAAGGAACCGGTCCTCTTGGCGTTCACGAAGCCGCCCTCCAACGACTGCACGATGTCCACGTCGGGATAAGCCAGTGCCGCCTCTGGCACCTTGTCCAAGTAATCGACCAGTCTGGCTATCCCATCCACGGCCAGCCGGTCGTCCGAGTTGGCGTTGGTCACGAACTCTGTCCTCGCCGCTCGAATGGCGATGTTCCAAGCGTGGTAGATCGTCACGAGCTTGTCCGTCATCAGCAGCGAGTCGTGCTTGGCATCCAGCATCCTCGCCGCGATAGCCTGTTCTGGAGAGTTCTGCTGGCAGACGACGACGACGCGCGGCCTCTCCGTCTGGGACAAAAGGTTCTCCAGCCGACCCTCGAGGTATGGCTCTGCGAAGTAGGCTGAGACGATCGTCGCGGCTCTCACCACTTCCTCCAGCTCTGCTTTTCAAACACGGGCAAGGCCGTTCCAGGCGTCAGGTTCACTATCCGGCGCCCATCGGCCTCGAACGCCTCGCGCGCCAGCCTGTAGGACGCCTCGCTCATCTGCAAATCTGGCAGGTTCCACTTCACCCCACCCGTGAAGTAATCCGGCGAGAAGTGGTTGGGGTCCGGCCCCACCGCCATCTGCTGCTCGTTCGGCATCCCCTGATACTCGTACCGATGATCCACGCCGACCAACAGCACGGTCGAGAAGCCCATCATGTAGGCCAGTTGCAGGCAGACGTAGGTCACCGTCCAGCCCTCGTGAATCCCCTGTGTGATGTCCTTTGAGAAGAACGGCGGGCCGTAGATGCTCTTGAGGTAGTGGACATTCCCTCCGGCGATCTGCAAGCTGGACGGCAGGAACATCTCCTCCACGTCGAGTTGGAGAATGTCCCCCAGGTATTGCTCCACCACCAGCGGGTTTACCGCGACAAAAAACGAGGGAAGGAAGTATAGGTATCCCCGATTTGTTCCAAACGACTTCCTGCTGGCGAGGAACGACTTGGGAATCTTTCTGAGGGATGGACCGTTCCCAATAACGATACATTCCTGCCCCTCATAGAGGTTCTTGAGATGCTTCACGTCTCTTTGCCTCCCGCCGCCTGACACTCTCCCGTATTGCCTCAACGCGCTTAGCTCGAGTCTCCGGATCGGCCCAAGCCCTCGTCATTCCGGCAATCCTCTTGGCGCGAGCGATGGGGTCGGTCCATTCTTTTATCAGCCTGAGGTTCTGGGCCTCGCGATGCTTGGGGTTCGTCCACATCTTCTTGGATGCCTCCGATTGCATCGCACGACGCGCAGGAGCGCGCGTCAATCTCTTCTGGAGTTCCGAGCTCTTCACCCTCCACTCGGGAGTTTGGCGAGACCTTCTGGTAGCTTCGGCGTACTTGGCGCTCAAGCGGGGGTCGGCCCGAATGTGCCTCATGTCCTCTCGCGATTTGTCCTCATGGCAATTGGCACAGAGAAATTGAATGTTATCGGGATCATCGGAACCGCCAAGGGACTTCGGCACAATGTGATCCCTGTGAAGGGATAGCCGATGCATGCCACATTGAACACAGTTTCCGCTCGTCTTCATCCTCGCCTCGCGATCAACGTCGAGTGGGTCTTCCACTCCGTCCCCATCCGGTACGGTTCCACCCGCATCGCCTCCCGGTTCACCCAGTCCAGCCTGAACCCGTGGTCCTTGAATAGCCGCGCAAGGTCGTCTGGCTTGCAGTCCGGCCAGTAATGCCCCCGCCAGTCCGACAGGTGGCACTCCACGATCCAGGTACGCGCGTGCATATCCTCCAGACAGGCGGGGACCACGACGTGCTCCGCCCCTTCGATGTCGAGCTTCACCACGTCGGCATCTGGATCGATGGCGTTCAGCTTCAGCCCGGCCACAAGAACCCCGGTGAAGCCGCCCACCATCCCATTCGGCTCCCCAGTGAACCAGACCTTCTCGTTCGCCTTCCAGACGGCGGCGTAGGCAGTCGAGTAGTCTCGGAATCCATTCAGCCTCATGTTCTCTCTCAGAGCCGCCATGTTCTCCGGATTCGGATCGACGGCCGTTACGCGCGCTCCGCCGAGGGCCAGGACTAGAGCATAATGCCCGTGGTGAGATCCGCCGTCGATCGCCCGGCCCGTCAGGTCCACGTTCTCGAGCAACCATTCGTACTCGAGGCGAACGTAGTCTTTCATCGGCGAGTACCACGCCTCAGCCTGCTCGGTTGTCACCACGAACCGGAGCGGTGGGATGTGGTCAGTCTCGAAGGGTTGGAAGGACATTTGCCACCAGGTTCTCGTAGTCTGGCCAGGAAGCCATGTCGTAGTAGAAGTCCAACCCGAAGGTCGTGCAACCAAAGCGGGCGATGGCCAGATTGAACGCCTGGGTATGGTCTTGGATCGTCTCGCCCAGAGAGCGCCAGTAATTCACAACCCCCTGAGACCACGCCGCCACGCCCCACGCCACTTCCCACGATCCCCTGAGAGATTCGTCCTTGTCAATGATCCCGGTGCTGTTCCAAGCCCCGAACCGCTCCGGCTTGTCGGTCTCAAACAGCCCAAGCATGAAATCGCCCTCGAACTTCCGGTAGAACGCGTCCTCCGGGAGAAAGGTGTCCGGCATCGCGAACAGATACCAAGGGGCCGGGATCTCGCAGGCCGCCATGATGCTCTCGAACAGACTCGCCCCCGACGATAGAAGACAGACGCCACGAAATCCCTCAAGCCCACGCATGTGTGCCGCCGCTTTAGAGGGCGTTGTCAGCACCACGATCGGCACCGCCGCCCCGGCCCGGAGAACGCCAACGGTGCGCTGCAGCAGAGAGTAATCCCCGACCGGCAGCAACTCCTTGAATGTCCCGCCGAACCTTACGGACCGGCCGCCGGCGGGGATGATGCCCAACCTGCTCATGGTTCGTCCAGTAGCGCCAACATCCCCTCCATGAGGGCGACCGTTGACTCTCCGTGTGCGATGCCCACCTCCCCATATTCCTCGCAGACACGAGCGAGGTCCATGAATCCTGCGGCCGCCGCGATAAGTTGGGCCCTCTTGTCCCCCACATCGGAAGCCACGGCCTGAAGAGCGTCGCTGGTCTGGCGCAGCAGTTCCATGTGCTTACCCGAGATATGGGCAAGGCGGTTCGACGCAGTAAGACACGGCTGCATCAGTTCGTTCAGCCGGCCCCACTCCGCTTCTGTTAGGCTACTCATAGACCCTCCACATCCAACTCTCGCCGATCGAGATCCCATGCTTGACCTGGACCCGGTTCATGTTCTGCGCACGGACCTGGGGATAGGCCGGGATGCCCCACCTCGTCTTACCCCACAGATGGCGGAACGGGAGGTGCATCAGCTCGATGGAGAAGCCAGCCAAGCGGGCACGGATGCAGTAGTCGAGGTCCTCAAATCCACACGCCTCGAACTGCTCATCGAACGGTCCAACTGCCTCCCGACACTCCCTGGAGATGGCATAGATCCAGCCCCCGAGCCATCGAAAGTCACCGAACTCGATGAGTTGCATCCCATAGAGGCTATCGCGAGGAAGTAGTCTTGTAATATGCAAGAAGGGAGCACTACAAATCACGTCATTGTTGATCACGATCGACAGGTCGGCGTCGGCGAACTCCATCCCGGCGTTGATCGCCCCGGCATAGGAAAAGCTCTGGTCCAGCCTGACGTGGAATACATCGGGAAGATCCGATTCTTCCTCGTTCCGGTATGGAATCTTCGACGCCGCATCCACCACAACAATCGGCACGTTGGGTTCGTACTTCAAGATAGATTCGACGGCAGGTAGGGTGTACTCCAACCATCCATCTACCCCCACAATGACGACGGCCATCGGGAAGGATCGGACCGACAGGTATCCGGTCGAGAGATCAGGTTGCGCTAGCATCGGTCTCCTTCCCCGGGTGGCTCCGAGGCGGCCAACCACGCGTCAATGCGAAGCGAGAGAGATTCCGGCGGTGCGACGTTCCGCGGCGTAGAACCAAGCAGATACCGTGCCTCCCGCTCCCGCTTCTCCCGCGCCTCCCAGGCGTCGGCATGAGCACGGATGCCCTCTCTGACGACTTTCGCCCCGTCCTTCGTCGGACGCTCCAGCAGGTCCGCCAGCGCCCGCAGCGTCGTGGATGTTCGTGGCTCCGTCATGGCTATCCTCCTTTGCTCCCGCCAAGAATCTGCGGGTTCATTGCTCGGTAAGTGTTCCAAGTCTTGTCATCCACATAGGCCACGCGCATGTGAGGACTGATGGTCGAGAAGTCGCAGTAGTGAGGGATGCCCGCTTCCTCGCACCGCAAGCCGAAGTACCAATCCTCTCCAAGGAAGTCATCGGAGCCATCGGTATAGATGTTGCGGAACCAGGGGTAGTGAAACCCTTTGGCCTCCAGTGCCTCGAACACCCACCGCTGAATTGCGATTGCTCCGGTCCCGACGATGGTGCCCTTATCCAACGCCTCGGGATCCCACTCGACGGGCTGCTGAAGGCTGCCATCCTCCACCCGGACGTAGAACTGCGGGTCATACGGTTCTCCGCGCCTAAAGCACAGGGCGCCCACCACGCCGACGTCGTGCCGAACCAGCCGGTACACGATGTCCTGTGGGTGGGTGTGGTCGGTGTCCAGCATGACCAGCGTGTCCTTCGGTCCCTTCGTGAGCTCCATGAACTTCTTGGCGATCCGGTTGCGCGCCACGTCGACGCGAGAGTAGTTCGATCGGATGCGCTCTGCCCCCTGCAGTCGTGCGACCTCCCCCAGATCCTCTCGGGCGTCGGTCGCTTCGTGCTGGATCGCCCGCTCGTTCAGAACGGCGAAGAAGATCTTCCGCTGTGATAGGGGCGTTTCCTTGGGAGGCTTCGGGCCTCGGCGAGGCTTGTTCCTAGCCATTAGATCGCCTTGACCTTCACCCCGAGCAACGGTCTCGGCGGACAGTAGAACTCCGTCTGTGCCTTGGCCACGGCCTGCAGGATGACGAAGATATCTCCCGGATGCTTCTGTGCCAGCCGCCTTGCTTCGGCGTCGGCTACCCAGGGTTCCGCATGGATCCTTGTCGGCGGCCCGCCCCGCGTCAGGTTGTAGATCATCCAGAATGGCTTGACCTTGGCGAACTTGCTCATGCCCTCACCTCCCTGATCTCGATCCGCTTCCGGGTATCTCGCACTTTCTTCGGCACGGCTGCTATCTGCTTCAGCCTCCGCAACTCCGCCGCTCCGATCTCCGTCTTCAGCCAGTCCACGAAGGCCAGGGGGTTTTCATGAGCGAAACGGTGGCAGGCGAAGCAAAGCGCTAAGGCATTGCGTTCGTCGTGCCGAAGCTCCTTGACGCGCCGACCGACGATGTGCGCGCACTCCAACCGCAAGTCCGTCCTGCGGCACCAACGGCAATGTCCATCGCGCTCCTTGATGCGCCGGGAGAACTCGGCGTCGAGACGGGAGACGCGGATCTTCATTCGTCCCCCCTCGGCGCCGAGCTCCACACTCCGCGCTCGCGCCGCACGATCACCACCGCCCGCCTCTCGACCGCCGGCGCCGTGCCCATGCTCTCGGGGGTGCCGTCGATGCTTTCAAACTGTTGGCACGAGCAACAGCCGACGCCGCACTTCCCGTCGAAGTAGTGATCCTCCCGACGATGTGTTGCGCCGCAGAAACAGCTCATTGCGGTTCCGCCACAATGCTCTCGGCTAGTTTGCGCTTGTACCACTCGGGCATCCCGCGAGTGAGCCCACGCTTGATGTCCGGCCAGAACGCAGACCATAGAGCGTCCTTGATCTCGGCCTCGGCGTCCTTCCGCACGTCCTCGGGTATCTCGTGGATCAACTTCCCGATGTCCTGCGGCGCGCCAAGTAATAGCCCGTCCTCTTGAAGGTGCTGGATCGCCTTCTGCCAGCGCGCCTCGACGGCATACCTCTCGATGATGGCCTGAACCGGGGAGGCCTTCTGCGCCTTCCAGTTCTCCTTGTTCTCTTCGACGAAGTCGCGCCGGACGAGCTTCGCCATTAGGACCTTCTTGTCTGGCCCGAATTGCGCGTAGTTCTTGAGCACGATGCCCTCAATCTTCTGCCCGCCCAGGAAAGCATCCCGGTCCAGCCATACGGTTAGATCGTCCAAGCTCGGCCTTTCCGCCAGCGACCCGAAGATAGGGACAAACTCAAGTCCCAGGCGTTCGGCTTCCTCTCGCGCGTCGGCGGGTGGAAGGTAGTCCTCCATCCCTCGATCAACGTCGAACAGAATGATGTTGCTCGCTGGGACGCGCTCATACGCCAGGGTGTTCTGCTTCGGCTTCGCCAAGAACTCCCCGCGGTAGGTCCAGCCCTCGCTCATCTCGGGGAGCATCCGCAAGCACATCTCCAGCGCCAGCCGGAACATGCCGGCGTGCTCCGGCTCTCCTCTGAACATCGTCAGGTCCTGCTTGTGCGCCCGAGCTAGGAGAGCGTCGCCCTCCCGCCGGAAGGAGAACTGCGAGCCGTCTACCTTCTCCTCAATCCAGACCGTCCCATCCCAGAAGTTTTCGAGGGCCTTATGGCCGACCGCAAACGGCGAACTGTAAGACCCGATCATGTCGCCTTCCCTCCCGGCAGCTCCGGTCGCATCCCCCGAACGTAATGCGCCCCTTCACAGCGCATGGCCAGCGTCAGCGGGTTCACCCGCTCGTGGCACCGGGGGCATTCGACGACGCCGGGTGCGGAATTCGCAGGGGGTGCATTCTCCGGCGCGGAAACCGCACCCAATCCCTCATTAACCAGAATCTTCTCTTGCAACGGAGGAGTCTTAGGTTCATTACGGTTAGGGTGCGGAATGCGGCGCGGTTCTGCACGGGGTGCGAATTTCGCACCGTTTCCGCGCCCCGCACTGGTACCCCCAACGGTGCCGGTATCCTGCTCAGACCACCCCCGGTAGTGCTGTCCGAGACGGTAAAGGGTCGTCCCCGACCGTCCTCCGCCTGTTTCAACCTCGAGCTCGCCCGTTGATACCAGCAGGGGAAGACGGTCCAGAACGGTTCGCCGGCCAATCCGGGCTTTCTTCGCTATCGTGTCCAACGATGGCCATGCTTGGCCGTGATCGTCCATGTAGTCGGCTAGTGCCAGCATGATTAGAAGATCCGAGTGCTCCGCCTTGCTCTCTCGCCAAACGCGCGTTAGGGCCTCAAGGCTCACGCCTTCTGCGCCTCAGCGATCGCCACCATCAGGATTCTCCGCAGCTCTTCCGGGCGACCCTGCACGTCATTCGGCGCCCAGACCAAACAGCGAACCGGCCGGGCCTCCTCGTGGCATACCGTGCGGATGTCCTCCGAGGAGGTCACCCAGATACGTCGGACGATGCGCGTCTCGAGGATCCCAACGCAATCAGAGAGGGGCGTGTAGGTCGTCATCGTCCTGCCTCATTGGATATCGCGTCTTGTCGCATCTCAACGGCCCTCCAGTACTCATTGTCGTCTGGGAATTCGTCACGCCAGATATTCGCGCGTGGGAAGAACTGGCGCGAGAGAAGTCCATCCGGCATCCGGTTCCGTTGCCTCTCGCCAACAATGGACGGCGAACGGAAGTTGTCATATCCACGCAACTCCATTGGGAACTCCGAGATGGGGGCGGCGAGAATTGCTTGGGCCGCCGTGTATGCAAACAAGAAGTCGGGCAAGTCCGCATCGATTGGGCAGAGCATCTTCCGCATGGGATTGGTCTCGTCCAGCCGACAGGGGAAATAGATATCTACCGCGGCCCGAGCAGGAGAGAACTGGCAGCCCCCATTGCAGAGGCCCTCCCTGGCGATGCTTGTTTCCGGGCCCCAACGGGCGGGGATGTCTCGCCATCCGCCATAGTGCCCCGCGTTCTTGAAGCCCAGATACGCGCGAAATTTGATGAGCCAGATGACGTAGATTTGATCTCCTGGAGACGACGGACTCTCGCCGATCGCCACTCGGGCCAGGATCATGGCATCCGACTCGGTCTTCATGCATTCATGCGCAGAGCCTCCGCACTTCCAAGCGTCCTCTATGCGGAACAGGTCCACCATGTCTTCTCCAACCACAGCAGACACACTAGTCGGAGCTGTACCGTCTGCCTCTGCCGCCGTAAGCCACGCCGCGATTGCGACCAGGCCCAGCAGAACCGCCCAGAGAAGGCAATGCCCAGCCCGCCTCATGGAAAGAGACGTCCTGCCCAAGTGCGCTCCACCTCCAACTGACGAAGCAACTTCCGCCGGTTCTCGACCTTGGCGCTCGTGGCCTGGATGCGCGACACCTTAGAATGCCTCCGCGCCGACAATCGGATAACAGGGCGCCTCGATTAAGACGTAGTCGGTGTCCCCGTATTCCTTCGTACCATTCGCGCTCGCGGCGTGGCCCTCAACGATCCTGCCATCCGCCCTCAGACAACTGACGGAACTGGGATGGCGATCCCATGCCGTCCGAATAGCCAGGGTTGAAGTCGGTAGATAGTGCATCCACGGGTTTGCCGAGCAATTGAACCGAACGAGGCCGAACCGAACCATTGTGCCGCTGTACTTTGCGTCCACCCATCGGCCACAAACGGGACAGAGGAAGTCCATGCCGGGCCCTTTGTTCTTTAGCCACCGCCCCGCGCAGGTCGAGTATGGATAGACCGCGGCGCATGGAACGCTAAGGAACTCGGCTTCCCAAATCCTGTAGCCGGCCAGCCGCTCTTCCCGCGTCAGCTTTGCCATACCATGAGGTCCCGGCAGACGTTGAGGTACGCCTTGTTCTTCTTCGCTCGCACAACGTCGAATGCCTTGTACTGCTCAGTGGAGTACGGGACTTGGAACCGATGCTGCGGCGCCCCGAACGCTCCCATCAGCCAGCCCGCGTGGTCGTAGAACTTCCCATCCTTCTGGGTCGCGCCGATAATGAGCGCCACGCAACGGGCGCGCTTGAGGCTCGCCCCCACGACCGCGCCCAGCGTCTTGTTGAACTGCTCCAGCGGCATGTTCGCCAAGTCCGTCGCGTCACCGCTGTACTCTCCAGCCTTCTGCCCCCAGTACGGCGGGTCGAGAAACACCATCGCCGCGTCCGGGAACTCGGGAAGGCCGTCCGTCAGATCCCACTTCCCGATTTCTTTACGCATTGGCTTCCGGTCGAACGAAAGACACTTCCGGTTGCCATAATCGTCATTCTCCTCGGCGCAAACGTCCAGCGTCGTCCCGCCTCCGGCGAATAGATCGACCACCAGCTCGCCCGGCTCCGTGAGGTAGTAGTTCAGGTTCATATTGACCTGGCCGGGGATGTTTCCTGGGTGCCCCTGTCCGAACCGATCGTCTGGCTTGGCGAAGTTCCAGAGGTTGTAGACGCGGAGCCAGGGGCGAGCCTCGTCTTCCTCGGCATTCATCTGCTTCCAGAGAATGTGCAGACCGCCCTCAGTCGGGAAACGGCGCTTATCCTGCTGCTCGCCATAGTACAGTTCGCGATCCTGTGGGTCGAGTTCGCCTAAGCGGACACAGATAGACGCGTCCTTCGTATCCAGGAACCCCGCATTTGAAGCGGAAAATTCCGGTTCTCTTCCTGGCCCGCCAGCGCCCTTTCCTGGTCTCTGCGCCGCCCAGAGTTCCCCGGCCTTAGCGGCCGCCTCGCACTCTAGCTTGGCCGCCTCAAACGCAACCTCGAATTGCTCGCCACGCCTGGCAAGATACTTCTTGATCGCATTCAGCCGGGCCCTGGCCTCGTTGGCCTCCTCCGGCTTCGTCGCCGCCTCGATGGCGCGCTTGGCCTGGCTAACAGTCTCTAGCTCTCTGCTCACTCCGCCTCCAATGCAAACCGGCGCTTTGTCCCACCCCCCGGACGGGACCCAACGCAGATGACATCAGGGGCCGAGGGGCAGGCCGCGGGGTAGGAACAGCGTTCTAGGGATTTCTCCCTGGGTAGTCGGCCGACCATCCGGTGTTCCCGACGATCTGCCGGATCCGCTCCCGGCTCACCCCGTACCTTTGGGCTATGGCGGCCAGAGTCAGACGCTGGCGCAGTCGAAGCCGGCGGATCGTTCGGTGCTCGGAGGCGGGGATTTTGCTCTTGCCCACGTCTGAGATGGTACTTGACATTCCCAGGAAGTCAAGTATCATTTTGTCAAGCAAGGAGACGACATGAACCACCCGACCCAGACCGAAACCATGACGTGCCCGAACTGTGGCTCCCTTAGCGTTTGCGGCCTGTGCGGCTTCGACCCCATGCCGGACGCCGTGGCGGCCGAGTTCGAGGATGCCACGGCAGCCCAGGACTACGCCGGCGGGGATGACGGGTACGACGACGATGGCGAGGTGATGGGGTGACCGAGCCCGTCCGCATCGTGGACAAGCCATCCCATCCCGGATTCTATCAGGGGTACACATACGGAACCACGGACGAGGTTGTGGCGGAGTTCATCCGCAAGTTCGGCAGACCTCCAGCGGAGATCGTCCGTAGCACTTCCGCCGGGTCAATCATTCTGGTCGGGCCAGTCCTCAACGAACACATCGAGGAGATGCGGAAGCCGCACCCTCGCCAGACCGAAATCGACAACGAAGCAACGCTACTCCTGAGGAGGAGATCATGACCGCCCCTACGTTTGCACGAGCCACGAAGTCATCCGCCAAGCTCCGCCTAGCCTTGTTCGGTCCCTCCGGCGCCGGCAAGACCTACACCGCCCTGCGCCTGGCCAAGGGGATCGGGGGCCGCGTCGCCCTGGTCGATACCGAACGGGGATCCGCGTCGAAGTACGCCGACCGATTTGAGTTCGACACGCTCCAGCTGGAGGACCGTACCCTGGCCGGCTACGTCCAGGCGGTCCATGCTGCTGCGGAGTACGACGTCCTCATCATCGACAGCCTCACCCACGGCTGGCGCGAGCTCTTGGCCGAGGTCGACAAGCTGGCAAGGGCGAAGTACAGCGGCAACACCTGGTCGGCCTGGTCCGAGGGAACACCGAAGCAAATGGCCTTCATCGACGCGCTCTTGCAGTTCCCCGGGCACGTCATCGCCACGATGCGAAGCAAGACCGAGTGGGCGATCGAGAAGGACGAGAAGTCCGGCAGGACGAAGCCAGTCCGCATCGGCCTGGCCCCGGAGGAGGGGAAGGGGATCGAATACGAGTTCGACCTGCTCCTCGAACTCTCGCCCGACCACATCGGCACGGCCATCAAGGACCGCTCGGGCAAGTTCCAGGACGTGATCGTCGAGAAGCCGGGCGAGGAGTTCGGTGCGTCCCTGGCCGCGTGGCTCTCCGATGGCGCCCCGCCCGTGCCTTCGAAGCCCGCCCCGGTCGCCAACGTCGCGCCGCCCACCGTCAGCGGAACGCCGACACGAGCCGATGCTGTGGCCGCCACCAAGGCCAAGTCCGAGACCGTCACCGAGTTCTGGCAGGCGGTCAAGGACCAGGGCCTCAGCACGGACGAGGGTAAGCGCGCCCTGGCCGAATGCTCCGGGGACTTCGAAGAGGCCCTGCGGCGGATGCAGAAGGCGGGCTAGAGCGTGACCGAGACGACTCCTAGAGTACCCGTCCTGGCTGTTGGAGAGGCCCGTTCAGCGTTGAACAGTCTCCACTCCGATGCCGGGTACTCCTGGAGGCAGATAGCGGCCCTGGGGCAATTCGCCGGGATAGGACACGCCACCCTCTGGCGGTTCGCCAAGTTGGGGATCGTGCCCAAGAAGAGACGAGACCGGGTTCTGCTAGGATTGGTGCAGCGCCGGCCGCGAAAGCTCAGGCTCTGCCCGAAGTGCGGCTGGCCCATGAAGGAGTAGCCGATGACACCGACACCGGAAGGAAGTGCTGGCTATGTGGATTGCCGGGAAGGAGAGCTGGGTACCTGGACTGTGCTTTGAATGTCATCGCACATGTGGCCACTGGAACGATTGCCGAACAGGTGCTCTCGCCGACTCGCAGGCGCGGATGCGGGAGCTGAAAGAGCTGGTCGAGAAAGCGAAGCCCATCATGGAATGGGCAGGTGGCAACGTTTGTGAATCGTGGCTCCGTCAGGCAGAGCGAGGAAGCCAGGGATGAGTGAGTATCTGATCTGGAGCTTTGAGCACAATGCATGGTGGAACCCGAATGAAGCGGGGTATACCGGCAACGTTGAACGGGCCGGTCGTTACAGCCAACAAGACGCGGGGCGCATTGTCACGCAGGATGTTTTCAATTATGAGGTGGCGATCCTAGAAACGATAGCCCTCCGTCGTGGGCCGCCAAATTTCCACCCATACGAGGGACGTGGGCGGAGCGAGGAGGCCAAGGATGAGTGGCTTCACACCCGGGACGTTGAGGAAGTGGCTCGAAGAACAGCTTGGTCCGTGGCTTTGGGAGAATGTCTCATACGACACGGCAGTGATTGGGCTGACCGATTCTCTTGAAGCCCACGCCGATGCCTGGGAGGCATCCGAGAAGGAGAAAGCACAATTGCATCTGGACTTACTTGCCGCAGGGGGTGACAAGAACTCGATGCAGTTGGTCCTGGCCGCCTCGCAGGAAGAGCTTGGAGAACTCAGAACCGAGGGCCACTTGAACGACGAACGCATCGCCGCATACGAGAAGCGAGTGCGGGAGCTGGAAGTCGAACGGGCCCTTCAGACGGAGCACAGCATCACCTCGTGGCTGGTGGACGCGCTGGTCAGGCGCGGGTTCGACGTGACTGCTCCAGGGGCCGAGCGAGGAGGCCAGGGATGAGTGACCACCAACGCGCTGCCGTCCACTTGGCCACCGAACCGCCGTGCCCGAATTGTGGCTATTGCGAGACCACGAGGTGCGGGGTGCCGGCGTCCATGAATGTTTCAATGTCCACGCGAGAAGTGACGTGTCAGCGTTGTCTGCTGCTTTCCGCGGGCGACATCCGCCGGCAGAGCGAGGAGGCCAGGGATGAGTGACCCTTGCCCCTTGTGCGGCGACTCTGGTGCTGTCCCGGTGGGAGAGCACTTCATAAGTCACGAGATGGCTATGGACGGAAGTGTGCCAGAAATGGAAGGGGCCTCGATGGGTATTGAATGGGGGCCATGCCCGGATTGTGACGGTGCGAGACGCATCCAAGAACGGGCAGAGCGAGGAGGCCAGAGATGAGTGACGAATGTACACCCGAGACGCTGGATGCTGTCTTTGCCAGACTACTTGCGGCGATAGACAGGGGCGATCCCGGATCACTTGCCGAAGCCAAGTATGTGATTGGCGTTGAAAGTATGCGCCATACCCACGCATGGGCCGCCCTCGTGGAGGCTTACGGCGACGCGATCAGTGGACGGGCAAGCCGGTGACGCTGACCACGATCGAGGTGAAAGCCTTCGGTGACATCGTGCAGGCCATCCGGCTCAAGCTGCCGAAGGCCAACGGGTCACCGGCCCCCGCCACCAACGGGACCAAGGCCAAGTCCGAGACCGTCACAGAGTTCTGGGCCGAGGTCAAGCGCCACGGCCTCAGCACGGACGAGGGCAAGCGGGCGCTCCAGGAATGTGGGAACGACTTTGCGGTCGCGCTTGCCCGCCTCCAAGGGGATGGGAAATGATTCTCTACACCACCCTCGCCCTCCTGCGCCAACACAACGCCTGCGCCGACCGATACGCGCACCTCAAGCGCGCCCTGGGAAAGTACGGCGACGATAAGCCGATCCGGCCGTTGCCGGCATGGTGCTGGTGCTCGCTCATGGGCCCTGGCCTTCTCTGCTCCACGGAGTATTGATGATGTTCAACACGGTGCCAAAGAATGTCACGCCAACCGACCCCGCGGCTTGTGCTCATATCCACGTTGCTTGGCGTGCAAAGGCGCTTAGTGACGGATCGTATCTGGGCACCTGGGCGTGCGTGACTTGCGAGACCGAGTTTGTTCCCATGCCCGCCCTCGAAGCCGAGGTCGCGGAGTTGCGGGTAGAACTGGCATTGCAGACAGAACACAGTATTACCTCATGGCTGGTGGACGCGCTTCTCCAACGCGGCTTCAAGGTTGAACTTCCATATCCGCCCGCCCCGGAGGCGAGGGGTGAATGACATTCAGTTAGCTGCGATTGCGATGGGGATTGACCCGCCACTTTTCCCCTCTGTTGCCCATCTGACATGCGTCGGATGCGGGAAGCTGATTGAGGGGGAGGCGTACGACACAAACGAGGGATGGCTGTGTGCTGAGTGTGCTGTCCCGGAGGTGAAGCCATGATCGTCGTTTGGTTACAGGCCCTGCGGACGAGGCTCTTGAGGGCGCTCTTTGGCGTCAATGGCGTGGTGGAGATCGAGCGAGGCTCGACGCTGATCGTTGAGCGCAACGGTCGTCCCCTGGCCGAGGCGGAAAAGGCAAGGCTTGCGATGCTCGCGGTCCGAGCCGGGGTGAATGTGGTTGTGCTCGAGGAGGTGCGCCTGCGCGGTTTCGTCCCCCCGGAGAGATTGCAGGTGATGGTCTCTCAGACAGCAGACGACCTAGCCCGGAGCTTCACTCATCACCGCCCGGACCCTACAACCCTTCCGCCAGGCCCACGAGCTCGGAGCAAGAAGTGAGTCCCTCGGCTGTCCGCAATGTCCTGACCTTGCCCATTCTGCGGGTCTCCCCTGCCTATGCTGGCCTTATGGCGATTCGGGGAGGATGTCGTGGGGCCTATCCCAGCTGCTGCGGCGTGTTTTATGGCAGCGACGTGACGATGGTTGCAGCGCCACAGACGAGACGAGGAGCGAATGACAGAGACCCGGGCAGTCTACAACGTGGGGCTCCGGATGCCTCGGCCTGATGTCGTGTTGATGGTCTCGGTTGGGCGGCCCTGGCGTTGCGCCACGGGCCAGCATGTGCTCGGCAGGTACTGCGCTCGAAGGGTGTGCGTCGGCTCCAGCTGGAGGCTGGCCACGTGATCACGGGCCCAGCACAGGTCTATTGCCCGGACTGCCATCAGCTGAGGCCGTGGCACGCGGGGGAAGATGGCTTGGCGGAGATCTTGGAGCATCGCCGGCGCTTTGGCCGGCCCCACGGGATAGAATTGGCTGGGGAGGACCGCGATGCCAGATAGCCTGATTGAGGGGGAGTGGTACTGGGTACGGAACGATATTGGGAAGCCTGGCGGAGGAGACGACAACGATCCGTGGTGGCCCGCCAAGCGTATCTCGAATTCAGCTGGGGGCTGGACGAACGAGGACACATGGGAGGATTGGGATAGGAAAGTCGTGGATTGGATCCACATCTCAAGACCGCCAGGGCGGGACCGATGACGAGGCAAACCTGCGCGGCCTCTGCTCCTCGTGTCATGGGACACGGCACGCGAAGGACGGCGATCGGTGGGGGTAGGGGGGGCATGCAATCTCTGGAGATTGGCGCCCCGGAAGCGCGTCCGGTCGGGACGCTCGCGCTTCAGTTCGGCGTCGGGCGAGCACAGCCCAAGAACGTGCGCCGCATGCTCGTCGGTTGGGAGCGCAACGATCACTCGCCTGGATTTTCTCATGAGATTGGGGGGCAGGGGCCGTATACGATATGTAGCCTGATTGCTACTTTTCGTATACGGCCCCGCGCCCGTCGCCCGAGGGCGGCGGGGAGGATTCCCTAGAATCCGATCTTCTCGAAGATGGCCTTGAAGATCACCCGGTACAGAAGTTCAACCGGGCCCCAGGCTGCCAGGAGAAGGGTGAACCATGCCACGATGAACGTGGCGGGGTCTCCGGCGTAGACCGGAGCCGCTAGGCCAGCGAAGCCGCCGTTGAGGTAGACAAAGCCTACCGACAGTGCGCCGGCGATGGCCTGCACGGCGACGATCGGAATGGGCTTGCCGATTTTCTCGGCGCCGAACTTCAGGGCCTCGACGATGATCGGAACAAGAACGAGAAACGCGATGGTCTGTAGTGGTTCGGGTAACATGACAATCTCCCTTTCAGTGTGTTGCCCCGAGTAGGGCTATCAGAAGCTCCTGATTCGAAGTGGCGAGCGCAAACAGCGCCACCCAGATGACCAGGCCGGCGACGACGATGGCAGAGGCGACCTTCCAATTCAGCCAGCCCGTGCCGTGTGCCAGCTTGTCCAAGCGATGCTTGGTATTCTCATCGACCGCGATCTTCAATGTATCGTAATAACTCTTCATCTCCTTTCGGGTGCTGATGACCGCCGACAGGACCAGGCGGTTGTCCACCTTGTTGGGGAGCTGGCCCGCAACTTCCCGAAGTTCATCTAGCATCTCCCCAAGTCCGTTGTCTGGCATCGGCGTCTCTGGCGTTCGGGATCTGCGCGTCACGGATGAACTCCTCCGGCAATGTGTAGGGCCTCGAGTACGGCCACGCGATCTTCTATGGATTTCGCCGCAGGGCTTGGCGCGTGGGCGAACTGCTCGATCGGCATTAATCCAACCCAGCGATCCCAATCCATGCTCTTGGCATCTGGCGTGAATCCTGGAGGCGGAGCGCCCTTATCTGCGGTCTGGTGGAATAGGACTCTCTCGCGCCTCACCCGAATGGGAAGCAAGACTTGGCGGGTATCCTCAACCCTGCGATCCATTCCGTACTGCGCCAGCCACCACCAGCGCATGTTGAGATCGTCAGTTGACATCGTTGCCAGATTCTTATCGATGAGCTCCTTGCGGGAGTAGACGATGACAGCCTCGCCCTCGGCCTGCTCCAGCCGGCGGCAGACCTCTAGGAGATGCGAGGCGCTGGGGATTGATCCATATTTCGGGCTGCGTTCATAGTCCACGGACCGCGGGAAGTGGGGCGACCTTGGTGTCTTGAGCCATAGATCGACTAGGTCCTTTGGCGAGATGTGAGCGTAAGGGAAGAACCACGAGCCCCACAGAAGGCTCTTCCTCTCGCACTGATCCGCGTACCATTGGGCCATCGGCTCGATCCACAGTCCCGACCCGAACTCGATCAGCGCGAAGCGGGGGCTCCGACTCGTTCCCGCCCACACGTCCAGAGCGTCGAAGTTGTGCTTGCCCTTGAAATATCCGCTATCGAACCCGAACTCGTACATCACAGCTCCAGTCCAAGGATCGCCATCAGTTCCGGCCGGTAGGTCCTCGCTCCAAGAGCGCCGATCTTCTGGGTCCCGGTCTGCCCACTAGCGCCGACCACGGTCTTGGCGCGGTAGCCTCCCGAGCTCGTCCCACGCTTGCTCGCCGAGGAGCTGGTGACGGACTCCATGTAGATATCCCTCACCAGAGACGAGTTCTCGACTGACGCGCCAGGCTCTACGATCATCCCGCCATCTTCCGCACCAGGGATGTGAACAGACTCTCGCGGTTGGTCTCAATCCTCAGCCGTTCCTCCGTGGCCTGAACGGACTCGATGTAGAACGTCGCCGGGTTGACGATCAACGATGAATACTTGGTGGGCGTTGGAAAGCTCGGCCCGCCGGCGAAGATGAAGTTATCCGGCTTCACGTCGTGGTTGGGAACGGTCCGGCCGAGAACGTCGTGGACAAGCGTCCTGCCGGCGGCTCGGCTCTGGTAGGTGTTGTGCTGATACTTCACCAAGCGCTGGCGGAACTCTATGATCGGCGGGCCGATAGCGATAGCAAACATCCAGGCGGCAGTCGTCCGGTCGGGGTCATCTAGGTCCAGAACAAACTCGATGGCATCTGGCGAGAAGGCCGAGTTGATGTCTCCTGCATCGGTCCAAGTGGTAGGGGCGTCCGCAGGAATGTTGTTCTGTCCCAGCCAGATAGCATCGCGCCGGTGGAAACTGTAGGCTCCGTTGACCCCCGTCCCGGTGCCGCCGGAGAGACACAGGATACAGAAACGTTCCGCTGGTCCTGTCCCGAAGCCGATGATGGCGTGGGATTCCTTGGCGTTGCCAGTGTCTACCACGCTCTCGGCATCAAGGGGCTGGTTCCCCCCAGCTCCAGCCCCGTTCCTGGCGTAGAGCATCAATCCCTCTGGTGTCCATGTGAAGCCGGTCTCGCTCCAGGGAGCCGTGTCCAGGTGGAACGAGAAGTTGAATACGTGCCACCTTCCGGTCGCCACCACCGCCAGGCACTTCCTCGAGCCTGCCCGCTCCAGCCAATTCAGTTCGAATCCGTCATCGGTGAAGCCAATGAGCGTTGCCCGCGCGTTCGGGTGCTGTGGGTTGGCGGAGGCAACCGGCATCAGTGCCAAGCACTCACCGCTGCGGGAATACTCGCTTGTGAACGCGGCTCCTGCTCCACTCTGCTCCGTGTAAGCGAGCATGGCCTGCTGGGAAGCGTCACTCCCGCTGGCAACCCCCGAGCACTCCGAGACAGCTGCCTGTGGCGTGTTGTAGGCGGTCGGGGTCGCCGACCAGAACTTGGCAAAGGTGGGTCTTAGACCAGCACCGGTATAGGCGACGACGCCCGCCGCACCCGGCTCGGTGAACTCGACGACGTTGACCTCGACGCCGGAGATGGCGATGTACTGGACTGTGATTTCCGCGCCGAACACTTCGGTCACCTGGACGTTGAAGCCGGAGTCGGTCATCTCGCTGAAGGCGGCCCGGCCGGACGTCGTTGTGGTGTTGCTGTGGCGCACGATGCACTTGTCGTTCCAGATGCTTCCGCCAGCCCCATATGGGTCCGCAGCGTCCTGTTCGAATCGGGCGATGCAAACACTTCTTCCATTCTCGAGGATGGCCCCTTCGCCAGCGGCGAGGTTGTGATTGCTCGGTGCCCCATCATTCCCTGTCTGGTTCTTGCCGGACCAGACGAAGAACACCACCGCCGGTCGGAAGCCCAGCGTGACGTCGCCGTACTTCGTTCCGATGACTCCGGTCCCGACCTGGAAGGTGCCCGCCTTTACGGTCATCAGATACTCGGGGGCACCACGACGGGCGCCGCTTGCTTGAACACGAGCCTCCGGCCCTTGACAGACGTGGCCGTTCGGCCTCTCCCCTGGACCAGCCAGCGGTTGTTGTCGGCGTCTCCCAGGGCCGCCATGTCGTCGATGATGTCCCGAGCCTTGCGGTCAGCGTCGTATTCCTTGGTGACGTTGGTCGTGTTCGGACCGCGATCGAGGGAGGCAATGAACTCTCCCGCGCCCGACTCTGCCACGGCCTGCTGGATCATGGCGTAATCCATCCCCATACCGTCGCGGTAGAGGCGGTTGACCTCGGCGTCGGTCAGAAGGCGCTTCCAAAAGGCGACTTCATCAATCACGCCATCGAAGAATCGTTCCGAAACGGCGTAGCGCGCACCGATTGAGAATGGGCTGGCCGCGTCTGTCGGCGCGCCGGTCGTTGCAACCTCATTGTTGGTAGACGAAGCGTTGACCCGGAAGCCAACCTTGTTGTTTACCGAGTCGTGGTAGGCGTAGACGAAATACCATACGCCGACTTGCAGTGCCGAATCAACTGAGCCGGTGTCGCCGACAACAGACCCGGCCGCGTTGTAGACTAGGAACTCCAACTTGTCATTGGCCGAATCAATGCACAATTCCCATTCGCGTTCCGTGGCATTCGCGGTCTTGCCCGCGATGGTGTAGAAACCACCAGCGACGCTTGGCAGGCTCTCTAGCTTGATCCAGGCCACGACAGAGAAATCGATGTCTCCGGTTGATAGGGATGCGGTATCGGACCTCTCAAGGTCAGAAGAATCGGCCCGCTCTAGGTCGGCCCCATTGCCACGGATACCAGTTGCGAATCTTGGAACACCGGCAAATGTGAGATTGTTCGCGCCATGCAAATCAAAAACCGCAAAGGAAACGTCTGATGTCTGCTCCAAGTCCCACCATGCCTCGAGGTTGGTCAGCAGACTGTCCGCGTCCACGGCCCGGTAGCCGATGATGTCCCGGACCTCCGCTGTCATGGCCTGGGTCCCTGTGTTGGCAGTCTGGTTGTAGACCTGGTTCGAGAGAGTGTGGATGAAGCCGCGGCAGAACAGCTCGATGTAGGGCCGCCCGGTCCCGCCGCCGAAGTCTGCGGCCGGCTTGGGGAAGGCCCGCAGATCGAGGAAGGATTGGACCGCCTGGTCTCCGACAATGAGGCCCTGAACCTCGCCGCCGGCCAGGACCATGTCCATGATCCCGTACTTGGCCTGACTGTCGGCGTTCTGCAGCACCGTTGTACGATCAACCGTACCGTCGCCGTTATAGTCAGCGCGCATCCAGGTTTTGTTCGCCAGTTGGTCAAGGGACTTCGTGAACCGATCGGGCGGAAGGTTGAAAATGACCTCCACCACACGCCCCTCAAAGTATTGCTTCAGCCCATAGCCCCAGACCTCCACCATCCGGCCGATGCCGTTGGCGTAGAGCTCCTTCAACAAGTTCTCGCGCGCGTAGACCTTGAACGACGCCCCGTGGAACCATCCCTGAGCCTGCAAGTTGGGCTTGTAGTCATCGAAGTACATTTCCGCAGGGCCGACGTCCCCAATCGGTACCAGTGTCCGGGCGTAGTGCTCCCAAGCCTTGACCTTGTCCGACCGCAGGACGATCGAGCCGATGGCGTTCACGGAAGAGTCTTGCTCCACGCGTTCAGGTTGGCCTCAATAGCGGCCGCGCGCGCGATGACTGCCTCACGATTGATGACGTCATAGTCCTCCCGAACGGCCTCGAAAACAGCGGCCTCCACCGAGGTGCGCATCTCGGAATTGGAAACGGTGAGCCCAAAGTCCTGGATGAACTGCTTGATCGACACGGCGTCCCGCAGGATCGAGATGTCCAGGCGGAAGACATCCTCGCCTTCGGCATTCTTGACCGCGTTCACGTCAGCTTGGATGGTGTAGGTAGGCACTAGTCACTCCCGCGAAGCATCGCGTACCGCGCGTGCGCGTAGACTGAACATGCCAGATGGTTCCCCAATGTTGCCACCAGGGGTTCGTTGTCCCAATTCGACGAGTAGTGGAGCATGAGGAAGTACAGCCGGGTCTTGACACCGATGTTCTTGAAGTCGGGGAGCCGGTTGTAGCGCCCCCACTCTTCGACCGGGATGAGATTGGAGCCGACCACGAGCTGCTTCAAGGATCGGTTCGCCAGCACCCCTCCGTCGATGTCTAGGGCGCAGCCCCCACGAAGCGCCGAGCTGCCACTGTCGCTATCAGTCACAGGATCGTCCACCGCCAGACCACCGCCCTCGTGGACCGGCATGAGGAAGACATCGTAGAGACGCATGGTGGCGCTTCCGCTCACCCTCTCGACGTAGACCTTCAGGATCAGGTCGACCGAGGCCAGGGAGTCGGAGTTGTATGCTCGAGAGAAGGGGAGCTGAAGCAGTGCCGCCTCGTCTGCCGATCCCATGATGAGAACTTCCGGCCCGTTGTCCGCTCCCAGGGTGGGGACAGAGTCGCCGACAAAGACATGGGGGTCGTCGGAGGCGCTTCCTCCCAGATAGACCTCGACCCCGACCTTGCAGTCTCCCGCGGCCCCGCCGATCTGCTGGCATCGGACCATCACCGTGTATTCGCCAGGCGCGTAGGATGATAAGATGTCATCCCCCGTCAGCGTCGCGCGGACGACCGATGTAGCCTCCGTGGCGAAGCTCACCGCGCAGTGGGCCCGGCCGGGTGCAGCGTTGTCGGCCACCGCAGAACTATCCGTCCCGTAGGCCGTCGACCAGGCTGCTGGATTGTCTGCATTCCCCAGATTCAAGACGGGCTCGAACGAGGAGGCGGGATCGGACTTCGCACCAATCAGGATCCGCGATAGGTTCGCCTTACCCACGGTCGCGCCCCCGCCCGAGGGAGCAAAGAGCCGGATGAGCGTTGTCTGCGGACTGTCCCCCTTGAGGGACGCGGCCGGGATCTCGACATAGTTCTTCCGCTGGGAGTAGATCGCGTCCCCGTTCTTCTGGGGCATCGTCGCCCCCGAAGTGAAGGCCGTCACGCGGATCCTCAGTGGGTATCCCGTCACGCCATTCACAGCCACCGTGGCCCAGTTGGCCTTCGGGAAGAGGTTGATCCCCACCAGGCCGGTCGCGGCGAATAGATCGTCCAGGGTTGTGAGTTCTCCCCCGCCCTGCTTGAAGATGGTGTAATCCGTCCCGAGAGTCAGCGCGGTGTTGTAGTCCGCTCCGTTGTAGTACTCAAGCACAAGGTCCCAATTCTGGTTGCCCGCCTGCGCCAGCGCGAGATAGACGTGCTTGAAAGCAATGTCGGTGGAGATGAAATAGAGCGCGTCGTTTGCTGCAGGGACGGTCGGCCACAGCGCCGTACCAGTCGCGGCCGAGATCAGGTTCGACCCGAATACCCCCCCGTCGTCCAGGAAGACGTGCGTCAAGTTCCCATCGTCCCGGAAGTTCGCAATGTGGACGATCGTCGGACTTGCCGGCCCGTCCGAAGCCGTGAGCGTTGAGGCTGTCGGGAGAGTGTTGGGAGCAGCCGAGCGCCAGGGGTGTTCCCGGACGACGGTCATGGACAGGCCCTCGATCATGGCCTCCAGCTCGAAGGGGTGGTCGAACAGGTCGGGATGCGCGAGGTCCCGGACCTCATGGATCATGGCGTAGCGGGTGTTGGACTCTCCCGTGGTCTGGACCTGGATGTAGATCGGCTTTGTCCTCCACGGCTCCTCTTGGAACTCCGCCGCGTGTCTCGCCAGCTTCGTCAGGATCTGCACCTGGGAAGCGACATGGTTGTGGCTCGTCCCGCGCAGGTTGAACTTCCACTCCTCCGTGATCGCGCCCGGGAGGATGGGGATGTCCCTCTGGCCGAACCCGCCCTTCTGCGCCACGATGCCCGAAGCAGATAGGTCGATGAGGTTGACCGCGTTCGCAGCGCCAGTCCCGCCGTTGGTGATTGTGAACGTCCGCGCCATCAGCTTCTCCGTGCCCGCTGTTCGAACTTCTCGAGCAGGTCTTCGCCACCGCCCATGCCACTGGCATTGAAGTTGAAGGTCCGATTGTCGTTGGTCGTGCTCTGAGGAATGACGACGACGCGCTCTCCCGACGACGCAAGAACTGGGAACGTATCGTTCGGGAAACCGGGAGGTACGACCATATCAAGGCCATGTTGGCCACCCGGAGGAGTTCCGCTATATTCATAGGAGATCTTTACAATGATCTCACGCGGGATGTCCATGATGTTTTTCTTCGTATCTTCGGCCAATTTCTTAGCATCGGCCAAGGAGATGTTCAATGTAGAGGCAATATTCTTGGCGGCATCATTGGCGGTGATGTTCCCTAGTTGAACCTCGAGGTTCTGTTCGGCGGCAAAAAGCCCACCAAGCATCTGCATTCCCTCTTCCTCTGTGATTTCTTGGGCCGAAACAGCATCCTTGATAGCTTGCGCGGCAATCTGGAACTGTGCACCGCCAGCCGCTTTGAATTGAAGATCTTCTATCATCTGGCCGATTTCCGAACCTACACTTGGATCGATCGCGTCGAACAGACTCTTGAACTTGGGCGCGGCATCGCCCGCGGCATTTCCTGCCGATCCGATACCGTCAGCGGCACCGCCAAGACTATCAGCCAGTCCTTGCCAACGGGCTGTCTCGGTAGCGTTGCGTGCCTCTTCTGCCATGATCTCTTCCGCTCGGGCAAGAGCTTCAACCTTTGGCGTGCCATCTTCTAATAGCCCTTCGATAATGCGCCATTCCTTCTCGCTCTGATTGAAGGCGAAAGCGACATCATTGAGAACAGGAACAACAGCCAGGCCGATTGTGTTCTTGAGATCAGCCCAGCTATCATTGAGCATATCCAGTTGAAGCCGCAAGGATTCGGTCTGTGCCAGTTCTTGTTGTGTCACTACCAAGCCGTCCTGAATGGCGGCGGCCGTATTCCTAATGGCTTTACCGCCTGCCTGCAGCACTGGATCAAGAGCCGCCCAATTCCGTCCGAAAATCTTGGCAGCCGCGGCGGCGCGCTCGGTAGGGCTTTTGATAGAATTGAGCCGGTCAGCGAGGTCGGCCAAGGAATCGACTGACGGGGCAAATCCGTTCTTAGTTGCGAGCGCGAGGGATGTCTGAACATCCCCCATCGAGATACCGAAATCGTCGGCCACCTGAACAATTCGGCTAAAGTCCTCAACAGTTGTTCCCGAGGCTTCAGATGCGTCCGAAATAGCCTTGTTGTAGTCAACTACCGCGCCGACCGTTGCATCAAATGCTCTCTTGCCAGCGTACACAGCGATCGTCGCTACGCCTAGAGCAGCGGTAGCCTCAAGGGCGGTAGTCTTCAGTTGTCCGAACGAGGTGTTCGCCTTCTTCGTCTTGGACGCGGTCTCGTCCAGACCCGCGGCAATGGCCTTGAGTTTCGCCGATGCCTTGTCGTCCGCGGTGATGAGGATCTGGATCTTTGATGTAGCCATCCCTTATCGTTTCCTGGCCGCGCTAGTGGCCACGGAGAGCTCTAACCATCAGCACCCAGGCCCATGCCTGGGGATTGGACGCGGAGAACTCCCCCTCGTGTCCGCCGGGGGATTGTTTGTAGGCCGACATCGCATCGTGGACATTGAGGCAGGTGGACATTCTCTCCAGCAGTCCGGACGGCTGATCCAACAGGCCCCCGGCTTCGGGGAGGGCGCCCCAGCGTCGCGCTTGCCATCCAAGGATCAGCTCTCCTGGCGGCGGCCCTTTGCCCTCGGCGCAGTCCGCCACCGCCAGGATCATTCCGGGGGGATTTCGATCGTCTCCCCAATCAGCTCGTCCAGCTTCTTCCCGATCCAACGCACGGCGGCCGGCTTCATCTCGGCCACACTTTGCTCTGGAGGCAACAGGATCCCGACCCTGTATGCGGCCCGGACAATGGATCCATGATGCTCGACCGAGGAGAGGCGAATGGCATTCTCCCCGTCCAACTCGCGCTTGACCTTGAAGAACGCCTCCACATGGCGCTGGCGGATCGGATCAGCGACCTCAAACGACACTCCCAGCTTGGCGTGTTCGAGTTTCATCAGGGCACCGTGGTTAGTTCGTTGACCACCTTGATCTCTGCGAAGGCGGCCTCGGTCGCGTTGTACCGGGCCCGGAATGTCCCCGTCAGCACATCGTTCCCGTTCTCCTCGCCCAGCTTTTCGAACTTCTCCCATCTGCCAGCAAGGTCGATCCGCAGGACCTTCGTGGTGAAGCCGGTGCCGGCCGTCCCCAGGGTGGAGCCGGGGAAGTTCAGGCGGACGAGCTTCGATGTGCCCGCGCGCCAGGCCGCTTTCTGGTCGCCGCCGTGCGAGTCATGTTCGAAGGTGATGTTCAGCAGGACCTCGGGCTGGGTGATCTTGGCGAAGGCGAAGTAGAGCTGCCCGTTGGCCGCCATGACTGGAACCCAACCAGTCTTCACACTCAGGTCCATTCCCAGGAAGGTGTTGGACTTGATCGTCCCGCCGAATGAACCAGACACGGCGTCGACGTACAGGGCGCCCTTGGAGAACAGGACTTCCTCAACCGTCGGGATGGTGGGGGAGCCAGCGAAGGCGGCCGAGCCGGATTGGCGTGCGGCCCAGGTAGCCTCCATCATCACGGCCTCGCCGCCCTTACCCGTCAGCTTGAAGTCCTGGACGAAGGCATACTCCATCCGGTCGGAGTACTGATCGTCCCCGCCGTAGATGGTGTATGTCTTGATCGAGTTCTTCGATGTCTTGGGGAAGGTGTAGGTGTAGATCTTCCCCGACGCGCCAGCGCCACCGTCCGACGCACCGGTGCCAACCAGCTTCACCCCGGCTTCGAGGATGTGCAGCACCTGCTCAAAGGTCGCTGGCGTCGATTCCATCGCCAGCAACGCCCCAAGCTGCGGCTGGTAGGAGCGATCGAGCCCCGAGATGTAGCCCACATCCTCCTCGGGGAAGGTCGTGACCCTGGTGTCCTCGATCGTACCGACCCCGCGCCAGTGGGTCGTCGCGTTGACGGCCGTACCGGACGAGGCCTCGCGCCCGAGGGTGAGCTTGCGTAGACTCTTGATTCCTGCCATGTCCTACTCCTTCGGCCCGTATAGGCCCGATGCGATCAGTCGTTCGTATCCGTACTTCTTGGCTTCCTCGGCCGTCAGGTCCCTGGCCGGAACGTCCGGCAGGAACGCGACGCCGACGTAGATCAGCTCACCGCCGACTGGATCTTGACGCCTTGGACGGTGAACTGGATACCCAGCGTCTTCTGTGATCCCCATTCCATCTCTCCCCACCGGTAACTGATCCGGTCAAAGGTTGAAATCTTCCCGGCCCACTTCGAAGTCAGGTTCGAGAACAGCAAGTTCGGGATGCTGTCCACGAACGGGATTGCCAGTGCGTAGTCGAACGGCAGATCCTTCCGGGCCACATGGAGCTCGATGATGATGTTGTGCAAACCGGTCTTCAGCCCGGCGGGTGTCTCAATCCATTCGCCATCCCCCGGATACCCGACAACAAAGGGGAAGTCGTCTGCGCTCTCGGGCGGGTCCGTGGGGGCGAGATTGATCCCCGACAGGCTCCCGATATAGGTGATGGCCTGAGTGATGGCATCGTCCAGCGTCGCCATCTACCCGGCCCTCTTGACATATGGTTCCAACATGAGTTGCACGTCGGGGTCGAGCTTGGCGATCTGGATGAGCTGCCCCATCTCCGCATTCCCCGCCACTCCATAGGGGTTGTCCTTGCGGTGGAAGATCCGGATCGACTGGATGATGCAGGCTTCGCGAATGTCCATCGGCGCCGATGCAGATGTGCCGCTCTGGTAGCCGAACACGCCAGCGATCTTGACGCTCTTGGCGACCTTGACGGGCCAGGCATTGTTCCCCTGGGGCGTGACGTGGACCTCCATGTACGGAGCCCCGTTGTAGGGCCACAGGTCATAGTCGGTCGAGGCCCACGAGGTTTCATACGTCCGGTCCCCATCCTCGTCGGTCGTGATCGTCACGCTTCCCGAGGTCCCCAAGTCGTCGATGTCCAACTTGGCATAATCGACGGGGGTGTAGTACCGAGTCCCCGAGATCCCGTAGAACCAACGCCGGCAATGCTTGTCGATGCTCCGAGAGACGGCAGTAACCACGCGCTCGATGATGCTGTCCTTGGACGTCCCCATCCCGGACGTCAGACCGGCCTTGATCTCGGCCAGCGTGCAGTACCCGTTGACTATGGCCGTGGCGCTACCCTGACTTCTTCACGCGCCGGGTGCCGGGCTCGGCCTTGACTTGGATCTTGCTCTCGCCAAGGATCTCGACCGCGCCCTCGACGGCGTAGGCTCGGGCCGTCTTCTCCGGCATGTCAACCACGTCATCGATTTGCAGGACCTTCTCGACACTTGCGATGCCCGTCAGGATGCGTACCTTCATGGTTGACTCCCTTGGGGGAGGCGATGTGTTGAGCACCGCCTCCCCCTTGGCTATGTGGTTAGGCCACGATCACAGGAGCCGTGGTGTACTCCTGCGTCGGAGGCAGCGACCGACTGCCGCGGTAGAGTTGGGCGTGGAGCGCCACGATCATCACCGACGTGCCCAGGCCGCCGCCGGTCCCGTAGACCTTGACGAACGGCTTGTCCGGGTCGATTGCGGCATCGATGATGAGCCCGATCTTGTTCGATGCCGTAGAGGCCATCGTTCCGTCTGAGGCGGCGACCTTGGTGTACGTTCCACCAGTGGCCGCCGACTTGTAGACGGTGAGTCGGATGGTGTTCTTCGTCGCCCCGGTCTGAGCCCCGTGCGTGGCGAAGATCCCGATCCGGTCGAAGCCTGTGCAGTTGACGGCGATGGGCGTTACAGCCGCACTCGTCGCAATCGAAAGCGGCGCGCACAGGTTGACGTACTTCGAGTCCTGGTGGAGGCGATGCATGTCAGGCCTCCCTCAGCTCGTCAGGATGTGCTTGAAGGCTTCGGCTTGGAGCACAGCCCCACCGCGCCGGAAGGATGCCAGCAGGCCGACCTGGCCGGTGCCGGCGTACAGCTCGATCAGGCGCTGCACGAACATCCCTTGGCGTTCGGCGATGGCGTAGAACTCGAAGTTCCCGAACAGGACAGGCTTGGATGCCGTAAGCAGCGCATCCATCTGGCCCGTGATGCCCACCGGGTAGCCCAGGATTTCACGGGCTCCGAGGGTTGCGTTCCCCTGCGGCGTCACGGCGAACGCGAACGGGTTGCCCGTCAACGCCCGCAGCGCACCGAGAGTCGCGTTCCGCATGAACAGCCAGGACCCGTCGGCATAGAAATCGCCGATGGAATGGACCAGCGAGATCATGTTTGCGGCCGTCAGTGCGTTGGTGCCGGCCGCCGTCACGCCCAGTCCCGATCCCGCAACGGCACCTTGCGGCTGGTTCGAGCCTGTGCCGGTGAGGAACATGTCGTTCTCCCACTTGGCCTCGGCCCGCGAGAACACGTCCGCCAGGAACGAGTCTCCGCCGCCCTTGTTGTCCGCCAACCATTCGACGGACGCCTTGACCAGCTTGGTGTTGCGGTGGACCGTGATGATCACCTGGCCCAGGGTGGGTTCGTTCTCGTCGACCGATCCTTCCTCGGCCGTCCGAACGAACGCGGTGGCCGAGGTCCCTTCCGTCGGGACCAGGATGCGATCCAGGCTCGTCGGGATGACGGTCACGCCGGCCTGCCGAACCACCGACTTCTCGTCCCGCTTGGCAACGATCCGGGCATAGAAGTCGTCGGGGACCGCGTAGCCACCTTCATCATCCGTCTGGCCCTGCATGGCCGCCCGGTAGGCGACCTGATCACCGGTCAACAGGTAGTGCCGGAACGACTTCATCTCGTCGTCCTTGAACCCGCGGTCGCTGACTTTCTTGATGGCGGGCGCGTACAGCACCCCGCCCTTCTTCGCCGGCTCTTCCGCCATCAGCGCCTTGAGGGCGTCGGTTGCGGCCTTGCCAGCGATTGCGGCGACCTGCTCTGCCGTCAGAGCGGCCGTCGGTTCCGGGGCCTTTACGGCCTCGGTCTCTTTCGTTTCGTCAGGCATTGGTTCCTCCGTTTTGCCTTCCGTCTTCGCGTCGACCTCGTGCCGCGCCAGCGCACCCGAGGGTGCATCCGCCAGCGCATCCGGCAGTGGAAGACCGGCCGCGTTGAACAGCATCTTGATGTGCTCGACCCCAAGCGTGCGCGGTTCTGCCGGGGTCGGGGTAAGCGAGTACTCCACGATGGGCCACCGCTTGATGAGCCCATTCAGCTTCTCGACTAGGTGGCCGGCGGTGCCGCTTGACCAGCCAAGCAATCCCTTCTCGATCAGGCCCAGGACTTCCTTGGCGTACTGCTTTGACATCTCGATCTGTGCCTCGACCCAGACGCCGATCTCGTCCACCGCCTCCTTCGAAGTCTTCCCAAGGGCATGCTTCACCTCGGGCTGCAGCGTGTGGTCGTAAAACACGGGCTTGGACGGGAGCTCGAATGCTCCCTTGAGGTCCGTGGCCGCATCGAAGTGCTCTCCGGTCAGGTCGATCCCACCGAAGACCACACCGTAGCCGGCCACCGTGGCGATGCCATCCTTGATCGACTTCACACGCACGCGCGCGGGGATGTGCTTGACCACCCATTCCTTCGAGACCGACTGCCACTCAGACTGCGGCCCGGGCGTGATCGTCCCGTCATCGGCTTTCGAATAGGGGGCCTTGAAGTAGCCCTCGTCCGAGTGGACGATGACATAGCCCTCATAGACCTCTTCCACCCAGGCGTCGGCCATCATGGCCTGGGCGGGCCGAAGCATGTCGTAGAACGCATCCCGCACCAGAGATGTCTGTTCGTCCAGGCTTCCGGTCGCCTTCTCTGATTTGTCCGCCATGTGATCTCTCCACATCGTGTTGCAGATGGCGACGGCCTGGTCGTTGTCCCGGCCTTCGTCCACCATCATCGGGATACACCGCTCAAGCCAGTGGTCCCGCTCTTCGCCCTCTTGAATGTCCGGCATCAGTCCTTCACGAACTCATCGATCGTCTTCTGCAGGATCCGCTCGACCGCGGAAAGGACCGCAGGGTCTTCGGCTACGCCCTGCGCCGTCTTCCACCCGGTCTCTTCGTGGTACCGGGACTGCTTGGTCCTGTCATGAACCAAGCTAGCATATGTGGCACTGTTTACGATTGACGCGCGCAGGTCAGAAAGCATGGACACGAACCACTTGGTATCCAGCCTCTGAGAGCCCGGGGAGATGCCCCTTCGGTATGGAACGTCGATCAGGCCGGCCTTGAGCTTGGCGAAGAACCCCCGGCGCTGCTTGTCTGTCTTGAAGGGTTGCGGCCCGCGCCGTACCCGTGGGTAGGTCTGGATCTGCCCCTTCACATGCTCGGCGGCGGCCATCATCCCGTGCCGGTATGCCTGAAGGTTGACGAGCTTCTTCAGCTTCGGCCCCAGATGATCCACATCGCGGAGCTCAAGGTTGATGTTCACAGCACACTCTCGTGGCGCTCGCGGCACCGGCAGCGCGGGTGCGCGGGCGGCCCGTCGTAGGTGTCGCCCATGTCCGGATGGACATAGCCCGATGGACCACGCTCCTGTCCATCCAGCGGTTCACAGATCGGGCAGACGCGCTCATCATTGGCTGTCTCCCAGATGTCTCGGAAAAGGAGCCCTTGCTCTCGCAGCAGATCGATCAGTGCGCGCTCCCCCTCGGTGGCCGCCCGGGTGACTTCGGTGGTGGCGATCATGTCGGCGCGGATTGGGCCGAAGGCGCCCTCGAGCCGAGCCCGTAGATCGGCCAGAGTCATGTTCTGGGAGAAGAAGTTGCTGACGGCCTCGCGGACGAGGTCTCTCTGTGTCCCCGTCAGTCCTTGGACAAGGTCGTAGCCGTACTGGTTGGCCCAGGTCACAGCGCGCTGGTTCAGCAGCACCCAATCAACACCGACGGGAGACTCTTCCAGCACCGCCTCGGCCGAGGCCAGGTAGACCTCCTGCAGCAGTGGCGTGAACGCACTGGACATGGCCACGCCCTGATCGTCCCAGAAGGACGCAGGCAGGGCGCCATAGTCCGGCGGATCTCCAAGAGCAGTCAGAATGGCGTCGAGGGATTGCTTCCCCAACTTCGAGGCCTCCTTAGCCAGTCTGCTCTCCCAGGACTCTCGGTCGAATTCGGGCATTACACCAACTCCAGCAGGTGCATCTCGGCGTACTCCTCGAGCTCATCCTCTTTGCGGATCTTCGGGCCCATGAGGACAAAGCCGCCACCGACTTCCCCCGTGACCAACGCAGTGGAGGAAAGGGTCACATCTGCAAGGGTCACCGCCAGATCTCCCTGCGCGATGGCACCGACAACGCCAGTTCCAGCCAGCGTTACAGCTCCCAGCGTCGCGGCACCAGCCCCGGCAACTGCCACCTGAGCCGTACCGGCTGCCGTCACACCTACGAGTGTGGCCGCTCCAGCCCCGGCGACAGAGACAAGCGCCGTTGAAGCGAGTGTCGCTGGTGCTAGAGTTGCAGCCCCATCAGCATCTACTGGAACTTGAGCAGTCGCGGCTAGGGTGGCGGCGGCCAGCGTCGCAGCACCATCACCATCCACAGCGACTTTCGCGGTGCCCGAGGCAGTGACCGCGGCTAATGTCGCGGCACCGTCGCCCGTAACTGCACCGGCCGAGGCCACCGTCCCGCTCGCCGCCAATGTGACCGCGGCCAAAGTCGCCGCCCCATCTCCGTCTACCGCAACCTGAGCGGTAGCGGCTGCAGTCACGGCCCCTAAAGTAGCGGCACCATCACCGTCAACTGGAACCTGTGCGGTACTGGCTAGAGTGACATTGGCGAGAGTGGCCGCCCCGTCTCCATCAACCGAGACTTGCGCGCTGGCGGCAAGAGTGGCATCCGCTAAGGTCGCAGCTCCATCGCCCGTGATCGTCGGCGTCGTGACAGACGCCGTGGCCGCAAGCGTGACTGCAGCCAATGTGGCTGCACCGTCCGCATCGATAGGAATTTGGGCCGTGGACGCAAGCGTAGCGTCGGCAAGAGTTGCCGCGCCATCTGCGTCTACGGGGATTTGTGCCGTGGAGGAGAGAGTGACCGCGGCTAGGGTAGCCGCGCCATCGCCGTCAATCGCTACAAGAGCTGTTCCTGCTGCCGTGACTGCAGCAAGGGTGGCTGCACCAGCACCGCTTGGGCCCGAGCTGTATTCGATGTGGAGCTTGGCGGCAAGAGCGGTGTTGTAGTCATAAGTTCTGATGGCGAGATCTCTTGACGAGCTTCCAGTATGTTGTTCATAGATCATCACCATTGCGTTGCCGCTTGCCCATGAGCCTTGGTCAATCAACTCCTGGACAATCGCGGATAGATCGGCACCATTCGTTGGGTCTCCAGCGGTGGCACCCCATTCGTAGGCAACATCAGTGCCAGACGCAAAAAGATCGGTCGAGTTCCACTGAACGGTAGCAGTCGTTCGATTACGACCGTCGATGTCGTTGGCACCCGTTGTGAAGGTTCCTGGATTAGGGGATAGTTCACCCCGAATTTGATGCTGGGGTTCGTCAGTGGTGGCATCCGTGATCGTGACTTCGACCGTCGCTAAGTCAATGGTCTCCGTCCCATCTAGTGCTATCGTTGTCCAGCGGAGCCCGACGTGCTCTGTTGTGGCGTCAACCAATTGGTTTTGGCTGGTCAAGAACATGCCGTCGTTTGT